>Ga0164241_10003632_pt1 | contig 15412 bp, 11 predicted proteins | sample OricomyardsoilBY_FD_108780 | JGI IMG/M metagenome (GOLD analysis project Ga0164241, IMG submission 108780) | Backyard soil microbial communities from Emeryville, California, USA - Original compost - Back yard soil (BY) | ecosystem: Environmental > Terrestrial > Soil > Unclassified | place: USA... | reverse complement strand
GGGCGGGCTTTCTTTACGCAGGCGAATGCCACATAAGACCGATGCTTTCAGGCGTTGTTAAGGCCGGATGCGAAAATTTTTGTGGTGAGATGTCTCGAAGGATGCGATTGCCGCGCAGACGTAGATGGCCGGATCAAGTCCGGCCATGACGTATTTTTACTTTCGTCATTGCGAGCGATAGCGAAGCAATCCAACTTTTCTGGGGCCAGAGTGGATTGCCGCGTCGCTTCGCTCCTCGCAATGACGAAAGATATTCCCTCTCCCATGGGAGGGCTTATTTGGTTGCCGCCCAGCACCCCACCCAAAAAATCGAAGGTGATTTTTTGACCTCCCCCTCACTTAGCGCGTAGGCGCAAACAGAAAGGGGGGGAGGTGGAAAAGATCAGAACGGGATTTCGTCGTCGAGGTCGGCGGCGAAGTTGGCTTTGCCGCTGCCGCTGCGGGCGGGGGCGCTGGAGCCGTAGTCGTCGCCGTAGTCACCGCCGGAGGATGCGCCTGCGCCGCCTTTGGCGCCGTCGAGCATGGTCAGGGTGGAGTTGAAACCTTGCAGCACCACTTCGGTTGAATATTTTTCGACGCCGGCCTGATCGGTCCATTTGCGGGTCTGGAGCGCGCCTTCGATATAGAGTTTTGCGCCCTTCTTCACATATTGCTCGATGACTTTGCAGAGGCCTTCGTTGAAGACGACGACGCGGTGCCATTCGGTTTTTTCTTTGCGTTCGCCGGAATTCTTGTCGCGCCATGTTTCGGACGTGGCGATGCGCAGATTGGCGATCGGGCGGCCGTCCTGTGTGCGGCGGATTTCGGGATCGGCACCGACGTTACCGACCAAGATCACTTTGTTGACGCTGCCAGCCATCGCTTTATTCCTTCATCGTTCCATTAAAACCGGAGACCAATCGATCTCCATTGCTCATTCTGCCCGCGCCCGAAAGGCGTCGGGCCACTAGGCCGGAAGCACTAAGCGTCCGTCTGCTTCAAGCTTGAAGCCCGGATTATAAGCGACCTCCCACGGATGTCCGTCAAGGTCTGCGAAATAGCCGCTATAGCCGCCCCAGAACACCCTTTGTGCAGGTTTCAGGATCGTCGCGCCAGCCCGTCGCGCCTCTTCCAGTAATTGATCCACAGCTTCTTCACTCACCATATTCTGGGCGAGCGTGATGCCGCCGAAGGGGCCGCCTGTGTCGGCCAGATGCGCGTCTTCGGCGAGCGCGGCGCGGCTGAAGAGCGCCAGCGCCATGCCGCCGGCCTGAAAGAAAGCGACCTCGGCCTGACTGGCGCCTGAGGCAACCCAGCCCAGTGACTCGTAAAACGCCCTCGCGCGGCTTACATCTGCAACGCCGAGGGTGATCAGGCTGATACGTGTATCCATTGAGCCGCCCTTTGATTTATTGTTCTCTTTATGTTCTCATGCATCACGACTCGATGCAACAGGCTGCTGACAGTTCCTGTCATCACGGACAAAACAATCATCTGTCAGCATGATCAGGACCAACGCATACTTGAGACAACTCCGAACCGTCCCCATTGTCGCGCCAGAGATTTCCGGTGCCCTCCATCGTCTGTTTTCAGGTTTCCATGAACGCCCCAGTTTCGTCCCCTGCCCGCAAAACCAAACGTGACCCCAACGCCAAGATGCTGTCGGTGCGCGGGGCGCGCGAGCACAATCTCAAGAATATCTCCATCGACCTGCCGCGCGACGAGTTGATCGTCATTACGGGTCTGTCGGGCTCAGGCAAATCCTCGCTCGCTTTCGACACGATCTATGCCGAGGGGCAGCGACGCTATGTGGAAAGCCTGTCGGCTTATGCGCGGCAATTTCTGGAGATGATGCAGAAGCCGGACGTTGACCAGATCGACGGATTGTCGCCTGCCATTTCCATCGAGCAGAAAACCACCTCGCGCAATCCGCGCTCGACGGTGGGCACGGTCACGGAAATCTATGACTATATGCGCCTGCTCTGGGCGCGCATCGGCGTGCCCTATTCGCCTGCGACGGGGCTGCCCATCGAGAGCCAGACTGTGACGCAGATGGTGGACCGCGTGATGGCGCTGCCGGAGGGCACGCGGCTTTATCTGCTTGCGCCGATGATCCGCGGGCGCAAGGGCGAATACCGCAAAGAATTTGCCGATTTGCAGAAGAAGGGTTTTCAGCGCGTCAAGGTGGACGGCACATTCCACGAGATCGACGCCGTGCCTGCGCTCAACAAGAAACTGAAGCACGATATTGATGTGGTGGTGGACCGCATCGTCGTGCGCGGTGATCTGGGCAATCGTCTCGCTGACAGTTTTGAAATCGCGCTGGGGCTCGCTGACGGGATTGCAACGATTGAATTTGCCGATGCGAAAAAAGGCGCGGAGCCGGAGCGCATTATTTTCTCGTCGCGCTTCGCCTGCCCTGTTTCGGGCTTCACGATTGACGAAATCGAGCCGCGTCTCTTCTCGTTCAACAATCCGTTCGGTGCGTGCCCCGCATGCAGCGGGCTCGGCACGCAGCATTATATGGACCCCGATCTGGTGGTGCCGGACCATTCGCTGTCATTGCGCAACGGTGCCGTGGCGCCCTGGTCGAAATCGACATCGCCCTATTACACGCAGACGCTGGACAGCCTTGCCAAGCATTTCAAATTTTCGGTGACGGTGCCGTGGTCGCAACTGCCGGTGAAAGCGCAGAACATCATTCTCAACGGCTCGGGCGAAGAGAGCGTGACATTCGCTTATGATGACGGCATGCGATCCTACAAAACGTCGAAGCCGTTTGAAGGCGTGATCCCCAATCTGGAGCGGCGCTGGCGCGAGACGGACAGCGCGTGGTCGCGCGAGGAGATCGAACGCTTTCAGGGCATCACGCGCTGCGACGAGTGCAACGGGTTCCGTCTGAAGCCCGAAGCACTGGCTGTTAAAGTCGACATGAAACATATCGGCGAAGTGACCGACATGTCGATCCGCGAGGCGGACCGCTGGTTTGCGGAGCTGAGTCCGCATCTCACGCCGAAGCAGAATGAAATTGCCGGACGCGTGCTGAAAGAAATCCGCGAGCGGTTGCATTTTCTCAACAACGTGGGGCTTGAATATCTGACACTGGCGCGCAACTCCGGCACACTGTCGGGCGGCGAGAGCCAGCGCATCCGGCTGGCCTCGCAGATCGGTTCAGGGCTCACGGGCGTGCTTTATGTGCTGGACGAACCTTCCATCGGCCTGCATCAGCGCGACAATGACCGGCTGCTTGAAACGCTGAAACGGTTGCGCGATCTCGGCAATACGGTGATCGTGGTCGAGCATGACGAAGACGCGATCCGCATGGCTGATCATGTCGTGGATATTGGTCCCGGCGCGGGTGTGCATGGCGGTGAAGTCGTGGCCGAGGGCACGGTTGACGACATCATGGCCAACCCCAAGAGCCTGACGGGGCAATATCTCACCGGCATGTTGCAGATCGACGTGCCGCCCCAGCGCCGCAAGGGCAACGGCAAGTCGCTGAAGGTGACGGGCGCGAAATCGAACAACCTCAAAAATGTGAGCGCGGAAATTCCGCTCGGCACGTTTACCTGCGTGACCGGCGTTTCGGGCGGTGGCAAATCCACGTTGCTGATCGAGACGATCTATAAGGCTGTGGCGCGGCGGCTGAACAATACGCGCGAACATCCCGGACAGTTCGACGATATTCTCGGGCTCGAATATCTCGACAAGATCATCGACATTGACCAGTCACCGATCGGGCGCACGCCGCGCTCGAACCCTGCGACTTATACAGGCTCGTTCACCTTCATTCGTGACTGGTTTGCGGAGCTGCCGGAGTCACGCGCGCGTGGCTATAAGCCAGGGCGCTTCTCGTTCAACGTCAAGGGCGGGCGCTGCGAGGCCTGTCAGGGCGACGGCGTGATCAAAATCGAGATGCATTTCCTGCCGGACGTATATGTCGAATGTGACGTTTGCCACGGGCATCGCTACAACCGCGAAACGCTGGAAGTAAAATTCAAAGGCAAGTCGATTTCCGATGTGCTGGAAATGACAGTGGACGAAGCGGCCGATTTTTTCAAAGCGGTGCCGGCCGTGCGCGAGAAGATGGAAGTGCTGCAACGCGTGGGGCTCGGCTATATCAAGGTCGGGCAGCAGGCGACGACGCTTTCGGGCGGCGAGGCGCAGCGCATCAAGCTCGCCAAGGAACTGGCGCGGCGCGCGACGGGGCGCACGATCTATATTCTCGACGAGCCAACAACGGGACTGCATTTCCATGACGTGGCCAAGCTGCTTGAGGTGCTGCATGAGCTGGTCGAACAGGGCAACACGGTCGTCGTGATCGAGCACAATCTGGAGGTGATCAAAACCTCCGACTGGATCCTCGATCTCGGGCCGGAAGGCGGCGACGGCGGCGGTGAGATCGTGGCGGCGGGCACACCGGAAGACGTGGCGAAGGAGCCGCGCTCTTACACCGGCCACTATCTGAAAGAGCTTTTCAAGCGCCGTCCGGGCCATGCGCCGGTGAAGGCCGCCAAGGCCGCGCCCGCAGCGAAACCCAAAGCGAAAGCTGCGTCTAAAAAGTAAGTTTTTGCTGCCTTGCATTTCCCCTTTCAGCCGGACCCTTTATAAGAAGGAAAAGAGTGTGATCGGGGGGATGTGATGGCGGGCTTAGACCGGCGCGAGTTTCTGAAGCTGTTTGCGGCGACCGCCGGTTGCTATGCGGTTTCGGCCTCCCCTGCCCCCTTCGTTTCCGCGCTCAACCGCGCTTCGGCGGCGGCGGGACTTTATCATTTTCCGCAAGGGCTCGCGTCGGGTGATCCACAGCCTGATGCCGTGATGCTGTGGACGCGCGTGGCGCCGCTGATCGGCGGGTCGGACGAGCCACCGGCTTCGTTCGACAAGCCGATTGATCTTGTGTTGCAAGTCTCGGAAGACGAGACATTCACGACGCTGATCGCCGAGCGCATGTTGCGCGCAGACCCCAAAAACGATCACACGGTGCGCATCTTCCTGCGCGAGCTGCAGCCCGACACGTTTTACTATTACCGTTTCTTTGCGGGCAGCGACACGCCGCATTTCACCGGCCGTACGCGGACCGCACCGCCGAAGGACAGTACACGACCTGTGAACTATGCTTTCGTCTCATGTCAGAATTACGAGCAGGGGTTTTATGGTGCGCTGCGTCGTCTTGTGAACGATGACATTGCGGCGGCTCCCGACAAGCAGATCGAGTTTGTGCTGCATCTGGGGGACTTCATTTACGAGCGCACCGGAGACGTGCCGGAGAGTGAGACGCCCGCGCGCATCGTCGGGCCGCTGCCTGACGGGTCGAAACCATGGGAGCCGGACGGCACGCATCCGTGGTGGCAGCGCGGCGGGCAAGCGCCGGTGTCGCTGGCCGATTATCGTTTTCTCTACAAGAAATATTTGACCGATCCTGACCTGCAAGCCGCGCGGGCGCGCTTTCCTTTTATTCATACGTGGGATGATCACGAATTCACGAATGATGCGTGGCAGGCGCATGACACTTACTTTGGCGACGGCGAACCGGCGCAGGTGCGCAAGCTCGCGGCCAATCAGGCTTGGTTTGAATTTATCCCCGCTGTGCTCAACGAAGCACCCGCTTTCGCGGGCATCGGCTCGGAGGCGCATGACTTCAATCCGGCGACGGTTGAAAACACGCCGATGGGGACGACGGACGAAAACCTGCTCTTTCAGGGTACGGACAATATAAAGGCGCTGGAGAGCCTGACCATCTATCGCGCGTTTTCATGGGGCGGCCTTGTTGATCTCATCATCACGGATTTGCGCAGCTATCGCAGCCAGCCGGTGATCAGCGAAGAGATAAAGGCATTGATCAAAGGCGCGCCTGTGCCGCCTATACGGATTGTGAAACTGCTCGACGCCGGCCGCACGGCGAACGGCGGTGCCGCGCCTGCAACGATTACCTATGCCGACAAGTCGACCTCCAATCCGCGTCGCAATTCGCCTGCGGGCACGCAAATGGGCGGGCCGCAAAAGGCATGGTTCAAAGCGGTGATGAAGGGCTCCAAAGCGCGGTGGCGCATCTGGGCGAACAGCACGCCTGCGCTCTCCATGCGGCTCGACTTTGAGAAGCTGCCTTTTGCCGGATTAGAAACCGGCTATCTCGGCACGGATGGCTGGCAAGGCTATCCGCATGAGTTGCGCGAATTGATGGCTTATCTCAAGGCCGAAAAAATCACCAACGTGATTTCCTGCGCGGGTGACTATCACACACATGCGGCAGGGTTGTTGCCGGTTGATCCCGATGCGGAAGTGCTGACATCGCCTGTCGTTGAATTTGCAGCGGCTGGCATCAGCTCGGGCTCGCTGTTTGACGGGGCGGAGCGCGCGTCGAAGTCGAACGGATTTTTCCGGCGCATGGTGCTGATCGAAGACGGCGACAAGCAATATGAGAATTTCAACAATACGGTCGTCAATGGTTTGCGCGCGGGCGTGCTGACCAATTACACAAACTCGACGGCCATCGGCGCGATGTTCCGCAATGAACGTGCGAGCCCCGGCCTGTCCTTTCTTGACAGCAAGGCGCATGGCTATGCGCTGGTGCGCGCGACGCCGGACAAGCTGACGGTGGAGCTCGTCAATGTGGGGGATGTTTCGCATGATGCGGGGCCTCAGGGCTCGTCCGTTCTGCGCCGTTCGCGCTTTGAGGTTGCGCCCTGGGGGCCGGACGAGGAGCCCAGGCTCGGCGCACCGACATTTGAGGGCACTCCGCCCTTTCCACATGAGCTGCCTTCTGCCTAAGCTATCCCCATAAAAAACGGGGAGAGCGAGCATTGACGATTTCTGATTATTCTTCTTATGACGGGCTGGGCCTTGCGGCGCTGGTCAAAGCCGGTGACGTCACGCCGGCGGAACTCGCTGAAGAGGCCATCGCGCGGATCGAGAAACATAATCCCGCGCTCAACGCCGTTGTTGCCAAGCATTATGATATTGGCCGCGAGATGGCCAAGGCGCCTGCCGACGGGCCGTTTCACGGTGTGCCGTTTTTGCTGAAAGACGCATTCGGCGATCTTGCGGGCACGGCGACGCGCGACGGTTCGCGCTTCCGCTCCGGCGAACCGGCCAAGCAGGATTCGACACTGGCTGCGCGCTTCAAGGCCGCGGGCGTTGAGATCTTAGGCAAAACCAATGTGCCGGAATATACGCTGTTGCCGACAACGGAATCCGCGCTTTATGGTGCGGCCTGCAATCCGTGGAATACGAAATATTCGACGGGCGGATCGTCCGGCGGCGCGGGCGCGGCGGTGGCAGCCGGTATCGTGCCTATCGCACATGCCAATGACAGCGGCGGCTCGATCCGTATTCCCGCGTCGGTTTGCGGGCTTGTCGGGCTGAAGCCGACGCGCGGGCGCAATCCGCTGGGGCCTGATTTCGGCGATGTGGTGGCGGGGCTTTGTTCGGAACACATATTGGCGCGCAGCGTGCGCGACAGCGCGGCGATGCTGGACGCGACCCATGGCGCGGATGTCGGCGATCCTTATGCCGCGCCTGCGCCTGCAAGGTCTTATCTCTCTGAAGTTTTCAGCGAGGCGGGACGGCTCAGAATTGCCGTGAGCAAGACGCATGACGGCGGACAGGCGTTACATCCTGAATGTCTCAAAGGCGTCGAGGCGACGGCGAAATTGCTCGCCGATCTCGGGCATGAGGTCGAGTTTGCCGAAATCCCGCTGGCGGCGGGCGAAGCGGCGGCTTATTTTCTGCCGATGTGGGCGGCCTATCTCGCCTGGGACATCGACGCGGAAGCGGAACGGCGCGGACGCCCGCCGAAGGATGATGAATTGCAGGGCCTCACATGGGGCTTCTATGAAATCGGCAAGTCGATCACGGCGGGACAGTTCCTTGATCTGCGCACCAAGGCGCAGGCCATGTCGCGCCGCATTGCGCAATTCATGCAAAGCTATGACGTGACGTTGTCGCCGACACTGGCGCAGACGCCGGTGCAGAACGGTTTGCTCGATCTCAACGAGCGCGACGCGATGAAGGGATTTCTTCCGTTAGCGGATTATACGCCATTCACGCCTGTGCAGAACCTGACCGGACAACCTTCCATGTCATTGCCGCTGCATTGGTCTGCTGACGGCCTGCCGGTCGGCATGTTGTTCTCCGCGCGCTTTGGCGATGAAGCGACGCTCTTCCGTCTGGCGGCGCAGCTTGAGGTCGCGCAGCCTTGGGCCAACAAGCATCCAAAAATCTGGGGATAGGAAAACGAACATGAGCTTTTCCGATTACACAAAATATGACGGGCTGGGCCTTGGCGAACTCGTCAAGAAAGGCGATGTGACGCCCGCTGAACTCACCGAAGCGGCAATCGAGCGGATCGATAAGCACAATCCCGCGCTCAATGCTGTTGTGCATAAAGCCTATGACGACGCCCGCACGGCGGCGAAAGGCCCCCTGCCCGACGGCCCGTTCAAGGGCGTGCCGTTTCTCATCAAGGATCTGGGCACCGAAGTCAAAGGCTGGCCGCGCACCAGCGGCTCGCGCTTTGTGAGCGACATTGTGGACGACCATGACAGCGAACTCGTTTCACGTTTTCGTGCCTCGGGTGTTGTGCTGGTCGGCAAAACCAACACGCCGGAATATGGCATCACGGGCACGACGGAGAGCGCGCTGCTCGGGCCGTGCCGGAGCCCCTGGCACACCAATCACATTGCGGGCGGATCGTCGGGCGGCGCGGCATCGGCTGTCGCTGCCGGTATCGTGCCGCTGGCGCATGCGAGCGACGGGCTCGGCTCGATCCGTATTCCTGCGGCCTGCTGCGGTCTTGTCGGCATGAAGGTGACGCGCGACCGCAATCCGCAGGGGCCGAACGACTATGACCGCGCGATCGGTTTCAGTGTTGACCATGTGGTGAGCCGCACGGTGCGCGACAGCGCGGCGATGCTGGACGCGACCGGCTACCCCGAACGCGCCTCGCCTTACGCGCCGCCGCCGAAGGTGCGGCCCTATATGGACGAGATCAAGCTCTCGCCCGGCAAACTCAAAATCGCATGGGCGAGCGAGACGCCGAACGGTCGTCCGATTGATGAAGAGGTGCAGGCCGCGCTGGAGCGCACGGCGGATGCGCTGAAACATCTGGGCCACGAGATGGTGCCGCGCGGGCTCGGCGTCGATTACCGCACTTATTATCAGGCGCAATCGGCTGTCGGTGCGACGAATTTTGCAGCGGGCATGGCACGGCGCATCGCATTGAAAGGCCGCGAGCCGGAGCCTGACGAGCTGGAAGGGCTGACATGGGCGGCGCTGAAAGGCGGACGCAAAGTGACGGGCGAACAGGCGATGTGGGGCTGGCAGACGCTGCGCCTCATCAACCGTCAGGTGCTGGAAACATTTGAAGAATTTGACGTTTATCTCTCGCCCGTCATGGGCACGCCGCCGCCGGAGATCGGTTTCATTGATCCGGTGAACCTTGAGGCGCGGGAAGTGAACAAGCGGCAGGGCAAGGTTTTCCCGTTCACGCCGCCGTTCAATTTCACCGGCCAGCCGTCGCTGTCGTTGCCGCTGCATATGAGTTCGGGCGGATTGCCCATTGGCATGATGTTCTCGGGCCGTTATGGCGATGAGGCAACGCTTTACCGGCTGGCGGCGCAGCTTGAGAAGGAACTGCCCTGGGCGGAGCGGCGGCCGAAGGTTTGGAATTAAAAAATCCCCTCCCCCCTTGAGGGGGAGGGTTAGGGAGGGGGGTAAGCCGCACCCGCAGAATTCGCGGTTCACCCCCACCCTCCGCGCATAAGAATACGCTCCTCCCTCCCCCCTCAAGGGGGAGGGCCAGAGTGGAAACGCACCGGCCCTTGTGCTATGCCCTCGCCCCATGACACAGACCCCGAAATCAGTTCACGTCATCGGCGCCGGCATGGCGGGCTCCGAGGCGACCTGGGCGCTGGCGAATGCCGGTGTGCCCGTTGTTCTCCATGAGATGCGGCCCGTCGTGCAAACCGACGCGCATCAGACGGACGGGTTTGCGGAGCTTGTCTGCTCCAACTCTTTCCGCTCCGACGACGCCGAACAAAATGCCGTGGGTCTGCTGCACGAAGAAATGCGGCGCGCGGGGTCGCTGACCATGGCGGCTGCGGAAATCGCCAAAGTGCCTGCGGGCGGTGCACTGGCCGTGGACCGCGAGAGTTTTTCGGCTTTTGTGACGGAGAAGCTCTTGAGCCATCCGCTTGTCACCGTCGAGCGCGGCGAGGTGGCGGGATTGCCGCCTGCGGATTGGGACAATGTGATCGTGGCGACGGGGCCGCTCACATCCGCCGCGTTGGGCGAGGCTATCGCTTCGCTGACGGGCGCGGAGGAGCTTGCGTTTTTTGATGCCATTGCGCCTATCGTTTATCGCGACAGTATCGACATGTCTGTGTGTTGGTTTCAGTCGCGCTATGACAAGATCGGGCCGGGCGGCACGGGCAAGGACTATATCAACTGCCCGATGACGAAGGAGCAGTATGAAAATTTCATCCGTGAACTGATTGAAAGTGAAAAGGGTGATTTTCAGGAATGGGAAAAGAACACGCCTTATTTTGAAGGCTGTCTGCCCATTGAAGTTATGGCCGAGCGGGGAGCTGAAACGCTGCGCTTCGGGCCGATGAAGCCCGTGGGGCTGACGAACGAACATGATCCGCAGGTAAAGCCCTATGCGATCATCCAGCTCCGGCAGGACAATGCACTGGGCACGCTTTACAATATGGTCGGGTTCCAGACCAAGATGAAGCATGGTGAGCAGACGCGCGTATTCCGCATGATCCCCGGTCTTGAAGGTGCGGAATTTGCGCGCCTTGGCGGCTTGCATCGCAATACGTTTCTCAACAGCCCGAAGCTGCTCGACAGTGTGATGCGTCTGAAGAACATGCCGCGTCTGCGGTTCGCCGGTCAGGTGACGGGCGTGGAAGGCTATGTCGAAAGCGCGGCGATGGGCTTGCTTGCCGGACGTTTTGCGGCGGCGGAACGATTGGGGCTCACGCCTTCATTGCCGCCGCGCAATTCGGCGCTCGGGGCGCTGCTTGCGCATATCACGGGCGAGGCGAACGCGGAGACATTTCAGCCGATGAATGTGAATTTCGGTTTGTTTCCCGAAGTTGACGTGCCGGTTGATGCCGATGGTAAACGCCCGCGTGGCAAGGCCAAGGGTCCGGCACGGAAGCGGGCTTATACGTCGCGCGCGCTGCGCGAGGTGGATGCATGGCTGGCACCGAAGGCGGATGCGGCGGAGTAATCAAAACCGCCCCAGCAACTTCCGGCTCATCAGACGCATCTGCATGCGGAACGGCGGGACTTCTACCGCGTCGCGGAATGGGTTGAAATCCGGTGCGGCGATTTGGTTGAGATAGGCGTCGCACAGGCTCGCGGGCCAAAGCGCGGGCAGGACTTCGCGGGCGACGCTGCCTCGCGCGGCGCGGGCTGATTTCAGATTGTAGCGGGCTTCATCAATGAAGAGCCGGATGGCGGCGCGGAGACCGTCTGTCATTTTTCCGGCAAAGACCTCGTGCGGATCGATGTCGTGCTGGCGCAGCAGAGAAAGCGGCACATAGAGACGGCCTTGCGAGGCGTGAAGCGGGATGGCGCGGAGCAAGCCCGTTAGCGCATAAGCGATGCCTGCGCTGCGAATGACGTCCTTTGCGGCATCGGCATGATCGGGCGATATGGCCCGCGCGGCAAGTTGCATCAGGGCGGATGATGTGGCCGCGCAATAGTCGATCAGCGTTTCCATGTCTTCAAAGGGTTCGTCGTCGAGATCGCGTTCGCGTGCATCGATGAGCGCGGACATGCCCTCAACATCGAGCGAAGGGCCGAAAGCGACGGAGAGCGCCTGCGCCGCTTCGTGGCCGCGCACGTCGCCTTTGGCCAATGCTTCGATTGTTTCGCGCCACCATTGCAGGCGGATCTGGCCGAGCATCGGCTCGCTCACCGTTTCGCGGACGCGGGCGATTTCGGCGTTGAAGGCATAAAGGGCGATGAGTTTGGCGCGTAGCTTTTCGGGTGCGAGGAGCGCGGACAAATAGCGGTCGTGGTCGAGACGCTTCACGTTCCCGAGGCATGTCACCAAAGCCTGATCTGGCGGCAAATCGCTCATTTACTTATTCCAAAAGAAACGGGGCCATCTTGCGACAGCCCCGTATGTATTTGTCGCCATTCCATCAGGAAGGCAAATCAAACTGCCTTCAGAACGCGAGGTTCTGCGCCGCGACCATCGAAAACAGCATCGGGATCGAGAGCAGCGTGTTGACACGCGAGAAAAGCCCCGCGGAGCGGGCCGCCGCCGGCTTCTTGTCCGCCGGTGCGTCGATCAGACCGAGCACAATCTTCTGGTTCGGCCAGATGATGAACCAGACGTTGAACCACATGATCGTGCCCAGCCACATGCCGATGCCGATAAACGTGTCATGCGGTACAGCAAAACCTTCGGCAGCACCCAGCGTATAGGCGTTGAGCAGATAGCCGTTCAGATGCGCGAGGATGATGCCGAACACGATGGTGCCCATCGCGCCCCAGCGGAACCAGAACAATGCTTCCGGCGCGATCACTTTGCTGATAGCGGGTTTCTGCTCGTCCGGAATTTTCGGCATGGACGGCGTTTGCACGAAGTTGAAATACCAGAGCATCCCGATCCACATCACGCCGCACAGAACATGCGACCAACGGATGATGAAGGTCAGAAAGTTGCGGTCGAGTTCGCCGCCCGATTGCATATAAATCAGCAGCATCACCACTGCCAGCACAAAGCCGGCAATCACCGTGTTTCGCAGTGAAGTCAGAATAGCAGCCATGATTGTTCCCCTTCTTGAGTTTGTTGGTCACGGCGCGGAAGGTCGGCGGGCCAATGTAACCGCACTGCTTTCCGTGGCAGCGAGTCGCAACCTTGCTACGAAACTAGAATTTCCGGAAAGAAAAGCCAAGCATTGCTAACCAGAATCGATCAAACAACAGCAATAAGCGCAGCGGCAACGCGGCGATTTTCTGCGCGCAACACGTTGTATGTGCGGGCGGCGGCGCCTGTATCCATAAAGTCAGGAATGATTCTCAAGTTTTGCAGATGAGTCGTGACATTTTTAGGCCAACGCCCGAATGCGGCACCTGCGCCGACGATGAGAAAATCAAATGAGTCCACGACTTCAATGAGGCGCGCCAGAGACACGATGGTGGCCTCTTCTATTTTACTGACGCCCCAGGGATAAACTCCCTTGGGCGTCAGCAGAATGGATCCGTCGAACTCTTGTTCAGCGAGCCTGAATTTGAACGCACCGTAAGCGTCGATCAGCGGTTGGCCTTCGAAGCGCGGCTTCAACACGCTTATTTTCCGGCTTTGCTTTTCGCGCGCGTCAGTTGCGCCGAGCCCCAATCGCGCGTGATGCCGATGGCCATGAGAACCGGTGCGGCAACATAGATCGACGAATAGGTGCCGATGACGATGCCGAAGATCATCGCAAAGGTGAAGCTGCGGATGACTTCGCCACCGAAGACGAAAAGCGCGGTGAGCGCGATGAGCGTCGTGACCGAGGTCATGATCGTGCGCGACAGCGTTTCGTTGAGCGAGAGGTCGATCAATTCACCCAAATCCATCTTCTTATACTTGCGCAGATTTTCACGCATGCGGTCGAAGACGACGACGGTGTCATTCATCGAGTAGCCGACAATGGTGAGAAGCGCGGCGATGGTGGTGAGGTTGAATTCGAGCTGGAAGAGCGAGAAGACAAGGATGGTCGCCATCACGTCATGGACGATGGAGAGCACGGCACCGAGGCCGAACTGCCATTCGAAACGGAACCAGATATAGGCAAACATCGCGGCGACCGAAATGAGAACCGCGAGCGTTGCCGCTTTGATTAGCTCGCCCGAGACTTGCGGGCCGACGCTTTCGATACGTCGATACTGGACTTCATTACCAAGCTCGGCTTTCACCTTCTCGACGATCACTTCGCCCGTGTCGGCTTCGGCGTGCTCCGCCGAGGCACCGATGCGGATCAGCACATTTTTGTCGTCACCGAAACGCTGCAACTGCACTTCGCCGATATCGAGTTTGCCCATGCGCGCGCGAAGGTCGGGAAGGTTCGCCGCTTCCTTCGTTGCAATTTCAATGACGGTGCCGCCCTTGAAGTCGATACCGAAGTTGAAGCCCTTGGTGAACATCAGGACGAAAGCCGCGATCACAACGATGAGGGAGAAGCCGACAGCGATGTGACGGTAGTGGACGAACGGGATCTTGGTGTGATCCGGAACGAGTTTCAGACGCATCATAGTCAAAATTCCCCGTTCGGTTCAGAGCACGATGGCTTTGGGACGCGCACGGCGCACCCAAGTCGCAACGATCAGTCGATTGACGGTCACAGCGGTGAATACCGATGTGACAACGCCGATGGCCAGCGTGACGGCGAAGCCGCGCACGGGGCCCGAGCCCAGTTCAAAGAGCACGGCGGCCGAGATGAAATGCGTCACGTTGGCGTCAACGATGGGCGCAAGCGCACGGTTGTAGCCCGCATCGAGCGCGGCGATGACGGATTTGCCTGCGCGTATTTCTTCGCGGATACGCTCATAGATCAGCACGTTGGCGTCCACCGCGGTGCCGATGGTGAGGATGATGCCCGCGATGCCCGGCAAGGTCAGCGTTGCTTGCAGCAGTGAGAGAGCGCCCATGATCAGGAACACGTTGACGACTAGCGCGACATTGGCGAACGCGCCGAAGAGCCCGTAGGTCGCCATCATGAAGATGACAACGGCGAGCGAGCCGATGATCGAAGCGATGATGCCGGAGCGGATCGAGTCCGCGCCGAGGCTGGCGCCGACTGTGCGCTGCTCAAGAATGGTGAGCGGTGCAGGCAGCGCACCCGCGCGCAGCAGGATCGACAGGTCGTTGGCCTGCGCCACGGTGAAGTTGCCGCTGATCTGGCCTGAGCCGCCAAGAATGGGTTCGCGGATGACGGGCGCGCTGAGCACCTTGCCGTCGAGCACGATGGCAAAGGGGCGGCCCACATTGTTGCGGGTGACTTCGCCGAAAATGCGTCCGCCGGAATTGTTAAAGCGGAAATTGACGACGGGCTCGCCGGTGCGGCTGTCGAAACCGGGCTGCGCGTCTTCAAGGGCGTCGCCGCCGACCATAACCTGACGTTTGACGAGGATCGGCGTGTCAGGGCTTTCCGTCAGATAGAGGATTTCGGAACCTGCGGGAATGACACGCGACTGCAAAGCCTGTTGGGCGGTTGTCGAGGTATCGACGAGGCGGAAATAGAGCTTGGCGGTCTGCTGGAGAATGTCTTTGAGGCGCTGGGGATCATCTAAGCCGGGCACCTGGACGAGAATGCGGTCTGTGCCCTGCTGCTGGATGACGGGCTCGGTTGTGCCCATTTCGTCAACGCGGCGACGAACAATTTCCATCGACTGCTGAATGGCGGATTGTTCGCGGGCGAGGATGCCTGCCTCG
>Ga0164241_10003631_pt1 | contig 15413 bp, 23 predicted proteins | sample OricomyardsoilBY_FD_108780 | JGI IMG/M metagenome (GOLD analysis project Ga0164241, IMG submission 108780) | Backyard soil microbial communities from Emeryville, California, USA - Original compost - Back yard soil (BY) | ecosystem: Environmental > Terrestrial > Soil > Unclassified | place: USA... | reverse complement strand
GGAGCACCTGCCTCGGCCGGACGGTCAACCTAATAATCAGCCGTAGATCAACCGGTCGTACACCGCATATGCACTGCCAGTCGCTTGCATCGCCGAGGCTTGGCCGATGTCCCGTGCATACGCGAGGACGGCGTTATAAGTGCCCGGTCCAAACGAGCCATCGATCCCCGAGCGGTAGTAGCCATAGGCCGACAGCCGCTGCTGGATCAGGCGACGCTGGGTCGGGGTGTAGCTCTGGAACGCCTGTGCGGCCGGTGTCGCATAAATCGACGAGGGTACATAGACCGGTTGCGGGACGGGTTGCGGCTGTTCCTGAACTTTCTTGTTCTTCTTGCTCTCTTTGATGATCTTCTGGACCAACAAAGTGGCGGCGATGCCTTTCAGGAACTGGCGTTCGTCGCGGTCAAATGCGTTTGCGGGAACAACGGACGTTGCGGTGATCGCAACAGCGGTGACACCGGCAACAATGTAATTTGTGAACTTGGGCAGCATTCTGTAATCCTTTCACGTTTATCGCAGCGGCAGTGTTGTGCCGTCGGGATCAACTTGGGATGAAACGCTGTGCTAGACAAAAACGTTGCCCTGATATCGAATGACAAAGCTGCGAAACTTGCGCGTGACCCTTTATTTGCAAGGTGTTAAGGGCAGTCGCGACGAGTCGTTTTCTTTCGCGACGGTGATGGACAAAGGGACGCATTGGTGAATTTGACCCCCGATTTTGCGACATTCGAGGCCGGATGGGCGCGCGGCAAGAACCAGATAGTCTCGGCTCGGCTGGCGGCTGACCTTGATACGCCGGTCTCCTTGATGATGAAGCTGGCGGGCGCGCGGACCGATTCGTTCATGCTGGAAAGCGTCACGGGCGGCGAAGTTCGGGGGCGTTATTCGATCATCGGCCTGAAGCCAGATCTGATCTGGCAGTGCCGGGGCGAGCGGTCGCGTTTGAACCGGCAGGCGCGGTTTGACCCCGATGGGTTTGCTGATCAGGTGGGATCGCCCTTGGACAATCTGCGTGCATTGATTGCGGAATGCCGGATTCCGTGGCCCGAGGGCCTTCCCGCAGCGGCGTCGGGTCTGTTCGGCTATCTGGGCTACGACATGATCCGGCTGGTTGAGCACCTTCCCAACATCCCGACAGATCCATTGGGTCTGCCCGATGCGGTGCTCATGCGGCCTTCGGTTGTGGCGGTTCTGGACGGCGTCAAGGGCGAGGTCACTGTGGTATCGCCCGCATGGCAGGGCGGCGGGTTGTCGGCCCGTGCCGCCTATGCGCAGGCCGCTGAGCGGGTGATGGACGCGGTGCGCGATCTTGAGGGTGGTGCGGTCGACACAACCCGTGATCTGGGCGATGTGCTGCCGGTTGGCGAGCCGGTCTCTAACTTCACGCGCGAGGGCTATTTCGCCGCAATTGAAAAGGCCAAGGACTACATCCGCGCAGGCGATATCTTTCAGGTCGTGCCCTCGCAGCGCTGGACTCAGGATTTCCAACTGCCGCCGTTTGCGCTGTACCGCTCGTTGCGCCGGACTAATCCGTCGCCCTTCATGTTCTTCTTCAACTTCGGCGGCTTTCAGGTCATTGGCGCCTCGCCTGAGATTCTGGTGCGGGTCTTTGACAAGCAGGTGACCATCCGCCCGATTGCTGGCACCCGTCCGCGCGGTACGACGCCCGAGGCTGACAAGGCCCTCGAAGTCGATCTGCTGAGTGACAAGAAAGAGTTGGCCGAACATCTGATGCTGCTTGATCTCGGGCGCAACGACGTTGGCCGTGTGGCGAAGATCGGGACGGTGAAGCCGACCGAGACCTTCATCATAGAGCGCTACAGCCACGTCATGCACATCGTCTCGAACGTCATTGGCGAGTTGCGTGATGGCGAAGACGCATTGTCGGCGTTGTTGGCGGGTTTGCCCGCAGGCACAGTGTCGGGCGCTCCAAAAGTCCGGGCGATGGAGATTATCGACGAATTGGAGCCGGAAAAGCGCGGCGTTTACGGTGGCGGGGTCGGCTATTTCGCGGCCAACGGCGACATGGATATGTGTATCGCACTCCGCACGGCGGTTCTGAAGGACCAGAAGCTCTATATCCAGGCGGGCGGTGGCGTGGTTTTTGACAGCGACCCGGCGGCGGAATTCGAAGAGACGGTTAACAAGTCGAAAGCGATCCGGCGGGCTGCCGAAGATGCCGGATTGTTCACGCGGGGCAATCGCTGACGCTTGACTTTGCGGAACCTAACAGGAACATTCGAGGTCAACTCAGGGAGGTCAGAATGACGATGTACAACGGAAGCTGCCAATGCGGCGCGGTGAAATTCCATGCCGATTTGACACTTGACGGCGCTGTCACCTGCAATTGCTCGCGCTGTCAGCGGCTCGGATCAGTTCTGGTGTTCACCCCGCGTGACAAGTTCACTTTGGAGCGTGGCCAAGACAGCCTGACCGAATACCTGTTCAACAAGCATGTCATCAGTCATCAATTCTGCAAGGTCTGCGGCATCGAATGTTTCGCCTATGGCCAGATGCCGGACGGCTCGCCGATGGCCGCCGTGAACGTCAACACGCTCGATGGCGTCGATCCGCGCGCGCTGAAGGCGCATCACTACGACGGGCGGTCGGTCTGAGTGCTGAAATAACAGGCAGTCACCGGGCGCAGACTTGTCGCGGGCGGGAAATCTCCGTTAGCTCGCGCCATGTTGGATCATAGCCCATCGCCGGTGTTTGAACGCGTCAAAGGCGTGGCGCGGGTGCGTCTGGCCACAAACGGCCTGCGCGAGATGTATCAGCAGGGCTCGGCGAAGGTGATGTTGCCGAAAACCGACGCTTTGATGCCGGAAGTCGTGTTCCTGAACACGGCGGGTGGGCTGACCTCGGGCGATCATCTCGACTATTCCCTGACTTTGGAAGCCGATGTTTCGGCTTTGGCGGCCACCCAGACGGCCGAGCGCGCCTATCGGGCAACGCGCGGCGCGGCGCGCGTTGATCTGCGCTTTGACCTTGGTCCGAGGGCGGTTTTACACTGGCTGCCGCAGGAAACCATCCTGTTTGACCATGCCGATCTGACGCGCACCACGCGGGTTGATCTGGCGGGCGATGCGCAGGTTCTGATGAGTGAGATCATCGTGCTGGGCCGCGCGGCGATGGGCGAAACCGTCAAGCATTTGTCCTTCACCGACCGGCGCGACATCTGGCGGGATGGTCGCCTGATTCACCGCGAAGCGCTGTCGCCCGACCCTTTGGCATGGTCTTCCAACGCCACATTGAACGGACAGGCGGCGTTTGCGTCCCTTGTGATGACCGGACTGGGGCTGGCGGACGCCTTGCCCGCAGTGCGGGCCGTGCTGAGTGGCGAGGCTGAGGTCAGCGCTTTTGACGGGCGGTTGACCTTGCGTGCGCTAGCGCCCGATCTGTTCCCCTTGAAACGCATGATGGCGCGCGTCATCACAACCTTGACCAAAGCGCCGTTGCCGCGCGTCTGGCAAATCTGAAAGGTTTCTTATGCAACTGACGCCCCGTGAAAAAGACAAACTGCTGATCTCGCTCGCCGCGATGGTCGCCCGAGGCCGTCTGGCGCGGGGGGTAAAACTGAACCATCCCGAGGCGATTGCGTTGATCACCGACTACGTGGTTGAGGGCGCGCGCGATGGCCGCACGGTGGCCGACCTGATGGAGGCGGGCGCGCATGTTGTCAGCAAGTCTCAGTGCATGGAGGGGATCGCCGAGATGATCCATGACGTGCAGGTCGAAGCGACATTTCCCGACGGGACCAAGCTGGTCACTGTCCACAGCCCGATAAGGTGAGACCATGATCCCCGGAGAGATTTTCCCAGTTGCAGGCGACATCACGCTGAACGACGGGCGCGCGCAGATCACCCTGATGGTTGCCAATACGGGTGACCGCCCGGTGCAGGTTGGAAGTCACTATCACTTTGCCGAAACCAACGCGGCTCTGGATTTTGACCGTACCGCCGCGCGGGGTATGCGTTTGAATATTGCCGCTGGCACCGCCGTCAGGTTCGAACCCGGCCAACAGCGCGAGATTGAATTGATTGCTTATGGCGGCGACCGGCAGGTCTTTGGCTTTAACCAGAAGATTATGGGAAAACTCTAGATGAAACTGATTGCAGTGCTCCTTTGCCTGCCTTGCACGGCATTTGCGCAGGAGACCATCGACTGCGACCTGAACGGCCCGCAGATCGAATTGAACCAATGCGCTTACGAAGATTATCAGGCAGCAGATGCCGAGTTGAACGACGTCTACAAAAAGGCAGTGGCTGCTCTGAAGGAAATGGACAGCTACCAAGAGCCAAAAGATCAGATTGGCGTCAAAACCCTGAAAGAAGCGCAGCGCGCCTGGATCACCTATCGCGATCTGGCTTGCGAGGCCGAGGCCTTTACCTTCTTTGGCGGGACTGCCGCCCCGATGGTGCATTCGGGTTGCATGGCGGCCATCACGCGTGCGCGCACCGAAGATTTGCGGCGCATTGCTGACATCGGGGATCTGTAGCATGTGGCGCAGCCGCGACTTTGACCCCTTTGCACTGTGGAACCTGTCGCTTGAAATCATGCGGATGGCGGTCGAATCCCAGCGCATTGTCGCCTTGCGGATGATGGGGATGGCCGGTCTGGTGCCGATGCGCGCGGACGAACCCGCGCGCATGGTCCACGAGAAACAGGCGGCCCTGACCTCGTCCGGGATCGCGGCTGGTCGCGCGATCATGGCGGGGGAAAGTGCGACCGACATCATGGCGGCTGCGGTGAAACCGCTGCGGTCGAAGACCCGCGCCAATGCGAAACGACTGACGAAAGCCGGAAGGAAGACCTGATGCCCGCCACACTCTCCCGCGCCACCTATGCCGCCATGTTCGGGCCAACCGTCGGAGACAAAGTCCGGCTCGGTGACACCTCGATCATCATCGAGGTCGAAAAGGACCACACCACCTACGGCGAAGAGGTCAAGTTCGGCGGCGGCAAGGTCATCCGCGACGGCATGGGTCAGTCACAAAAGACCCGCGCGGAAGGCGCGGTTGATACCGTCATCACCAACGCCTTGGTGTTGGACGCCACCGGCATCTACAAGGCCGACATCGGCCTGAAGGACGGGCGCATCCACGCCATCGGTAAGGCCGGCAACCCCGACACGCAGAGCAATGTCACCATCATCATCGGGCCCGGAACCGAGATCATCGCGGGCGAAGGCAAGATCCTGACCGCGGGCGGGATCGACAGCCACATCCACTTCATCGCGCCCCAGCAGATCGACGACGCGCTGCACTCCGGCATCACCACGATGATCGGCGGCGGCACCGGCCCCGCGCATGGCACGCTGGCGACAACGGTGACGCCCGGCCCTTGGCACCTGATGCGGATGATGCAGGCGGCGGACGCCTTCCCGATGAACCTGATGTTTGCGGGCAAGGGCAATACCTCCCTCCCCGCCGGGCTGGTCGAACAGGTGAACGCAGGGGCCGCCTGCCTGAAGCTGCACGAAGACTGGGGGACGACACCCGCGACCATCGACAACTGCCTGAGCGTTGCCGACGACATGGACGTCCAGGTGATGATCCACACCGACACGCTGAATGAATCCGGCTTTGTCGAGAACACCTTGGCCGCCATGAAAGGCCGCACCATCCACGCCTTCCACACCGAAGGCGCAGGCGGTGGCCATGCGCCCGACATCATCAAGGTCGTCGGCCATCCGAACGTTATTCCGGGCTCGACCAACCCGACGATGCCCTACACGGTCAACACGCTGGAAGAACACCTCGACATGCTGATGGTCTGCCATCACCTGAGTAAGTCGATCCCCGAAGATGTGGCCTTCGCCGAAAGCCGCATCCGGAAAGAGACGATTGCCGCTGAGGACATTCTGCACGACCTGGGTGCGTTCTCGATCATGTCGTCCGACTCACAAGCGATGGGGCGGGTTGGTGAGGTCATCATCCGGACCTGGCAGACCGCGTCAAAGATGCGCGACCAGCGTGGCCGTCTGGCCAGCGAAAGTGGAGACAACGACAACTTCCGCGCCCGCCGTTACATCGCGAAATACACGATCAACCCGGCAATTGCGCATGGGATCGCGCATGAAACCGGCTCGGTCGAGGTCGGCAAACGCGCCGATCTTGTGCTGTGGAACCCGGCGTTCTTTGGCGCGAAACCCGAGATGGTGCTGATTGGCGGCACGATCACGGTCGCGCAGATGGGCGATCCGAATGCCTCGATCCCGACGCCCCAGCCGGTCTATACGCGCCCGATGTTTGGCGCGTTTGGTGGCTCGGTTCAGCGGGGGGCGGTGACGTTCACCTCGCAGGCCGGATTGGCCGCAGGGATCGGCAAGACTTACGGTCTGGCCAAGTCCTTGGTGGCCGTGAAGGGGACCCGGACGATTGGCAAGAAGGACATGGTACTGAACGACGCGATGCCTGCAATTGACGTCCACCCCGAGACCTATGAGGTCCGTGCCGACGGCGAATTGCTGACCTGCGCCCCCGCCAAGGTTCTGCCTCTCGCGCAGCGGTATTTCCTGTATTGATGATGCCGTGCTAACTCTCCGTGAAGAATTTCAAAGTTTGGCCGCGGGGCGGGCTTTGGGCTTCGTGATGGACAGCGATTTTCGGGCATTCGCCGACAGGGCATTAGCGGCAGGATTCTATTCTGAAGAATTACTTGCTGTTTATGACGCCGATCCGGCTTACCCGACTATTGGTTCCGAAGCGGTCGTAAAGTTGCTCAAAAGCGCAAGTTTCTCCTGTGAGGCCATGACTGCGTGGGGCTGGTATTTGGTGCTTCGGGCTGACGACGCGCGGACAAACCCGGTCGGCAGCCTACAGACACTCTGGCAAAATTATCTGATCAGGCCAAATGAGTTTGGTCCGGCGAAAAACGGTTCAGTTGGAATCGGTCTGCTACTCGACGCCGCCAACGAGGTTTGCGAATATCCTGGTGATTTGGCGGACAGTGAACAAAGCGAAAATGCTGCGACCAAGGCCTGGCAGGCTTGGAACGACCAGTATGCCGCTGAAGCTCGTCGCATTGCTGTTATAACAAAGGGCTGGCTCGAATGACAGAAGACGAGTTCCGCGCGCTTGCGCTTGCGCTCCCCGGGGCCGTGGGGGCCGGCCATCAGGGTCATGCTGATTTCCGCGCGGAGGGGAAAATCTTCGCAGGGCTCCCCAAGGCCGGTATCGCCTCGCTGAAGCTGCACCCCGAAGAACAGGACATGGCGATGGCAATCTCGCCAGCATTCACCCCCGCCGCTGGTGCATGGGGCCAGAGGGGCTGGACCATGGTTGATCTGACAAAAGTTGAAGCTGGCTTTCTGGCTGCGATGATGGTCAAGGCACGGGCGAATGTCGCAAAGAAAGCTAGGGTCAAGTGATTATCCGTCTGCTTCCGCTCGTCTTTGCTCTGTCCGCTCCGACGATGGGTATGTCCGCGTGCCTTGACGCGACGGCTCTCGACAAGGGTGTTCTGGTCACGTTTGCAGATCAATCGTGGACGGCGGTCACACGGCGCGACGGCGACCTTCTGCAACTGAACCACCAAGCCAAAGCATTGGACAGCCAGATCAGACCAGAGGGTCGCGACATTCGGCACGCCTATTTTGGGGTCTATCCGACGCTGATCGACAGGTTGGACGGGGACTATACATTGCTGATCACGCGAACTTACGATCAACAACTGCCCAAGCCGGAAGCTGGGATCGATTTCGTGGTGGAAATCGACAAGGTCGCTGGGATCAAGTCTCGCAATCTGCTGACCCGGTTTGTGGTTACGCCCGGAACTGAGATAACGGTCGGGTCGTGTACTTACACCACATGGATCGTGGACGAACAGCATCTGGCCAAGATGCCGCGGGCCGATCCGCCTGGCAGCGTCCATTACATTCCGGAACTGGGCTTTGGTTTGCCCGTGGTGACTGAGATCACCGCAATCGAACCCCTGCCATGACCAACGCCCATTCCATCCGCAAGGGTCCGAACCTGCCGGGTGCTTTGACGGTGACGCTTGATTATGACGGGCGGTTACTGCGCCGCAAACGGCTGGTAACAGATCAGGGCGAGGCAGTGATGGTTGATCTGGCCGAGATGGTCTCGCTCGACCACCTTGATGCCATTGAGTTGACCGACGGGCGGCTGGTGACGGTGCTGGCCGCGCCCGAAACCCTGTATGAAGTGAGGGGCCCGCTGACCCGGCTTGTCTGGCATATCGGCAACCGCCACACGCCCTGCCAGATCGAAGATCAACGCCTGCTGATCCGCGCCGATCCGGTGTTGAAGCTGATGCTTCAGGGGTTAGGCGCGACAATCCGCGAGACAACCGAACCCTTCCGTCCCGAAGGCGGAGCCTACGGCCATGGGAGGACGATGGGACATGCGCACTAGTGTTTTTACAGTTGCCACGCTGTTTGTTTGGCCGGTTTCAGGACTTGCGAATGCAAACTGCCTGAGCCGGGCGTCTCTTGATCACGGCATTCAGATTACCTTCTGGGACGGTTCAACTGCGACGATCAGGCGGGTCGACGGAAATCTGCTTGAGTATTTTAATTCCAACTCCGCAGTGGGTCGCCAACATCAGCTATCCTATTTCGGTGTTTATGACATCGCCAATGACGAGCAGTTCGATAACGTTCCGCCGGAACCAGTAATCGGCCTTGAGATTGCGGCGATAGTGACCGTCGCGCCCCCGCGTGGCCCGCGCATTCATGAGCTGACGTTCAATTTCTCGCAGGGTGCAGGACGAGAGATCGATGGCTGTGAATACGAGACAATCGACATTGGGTTCGATGAGGATTTGGGAAACGGAATAGGTGTCCGCAAGAATGGCCGGACTTACATCCCCGCGCTTGGTTTTGCGGTGTGGTCGACGCCGATTGCGTCAATGTCAGCGATGCCATGACCACTGACCTGCTCACGTTGACGCAATGGCTGTCGCCCGCCTTTCCCACCGGCGCGTTCAGCTATTCGCACGGGCTTGAAGCCTTTGTGCAGGCCGGTGAGGTTCATGACCGCTTGACCTTTGAACACTGGCTATCAGACATTATGACGCGCGGCGCGGGGCACGCGGATGCCATCATTCTGGCTGCGACCCTCGGGGGCGCAGACCCAGCGGAAATGGCTGACCTTGCGCGGGCGCTGTGTTCCTCGCACGAACGGCTTGACGAGACCTTGGCTCAAGGTGCGGCGTTTGCCCGGACGCTGCGGAGCGTGGGTCACGATGTTCCAGACTCGCCGCTGCCGGTTGCTGTGGGGATTGCGGTGCGGGGGCTAAATGTTGCCGCTGCAGATGTGGTCGGACTATATCTGCAGGGTTTTGCTACCAACCTGACGCAAATCGCCATCCGCATGGGGATTATCGGCCAAAGCGACGGGCAGGGCGTGCTGACGACGCTTGGCCCGGTGATCGGCGCGATGATCCCGCGTGTACTGGCAACCGGTCCGTCGGATATCACCAGCTTTGTGCCGCGGGCCGATCTGATGGCGATGGCGCATGAAACATTACAGACCCGGCTCTGGCGCTCGTGAACCTGCCGCGGGTCCGCAATATTTCCGATCTAAAGATCGCTGCAGAGAAAACTTTCCACACGCCCGCACCGTGTCTTGATCCGTACGGGTATTGGGAAGCTTCATCATGATCTTTGTCATCTGGTTTGCGAGTTCGGTTTCGGCAATGCTGGCCTTTGTTTATTTGCTCTGGTCGCTCGGTTTTAATTGGCCGATGCGGACGGAAAGCGAGTTGGCGCGCGCCGTCGTCGGGACGAAGGGCATTTCCGCGATGCCGCAGGCTTGGCCAACCGCGCTTTACGTCGTGTTCTTCATGGTTGCGGCGATCTGGCCGACCTATCCGAGCGGCGTCTATCGCTCGCCGGTCTTGCTGGTCATCGCGGTGCTCCTGCTGCTGCGCGGCGTGCTCTCTGCGGTCGGCTTCATCGCGAAGCGCTATCCGGAAGAGCCGTTTGCAACGCTGGATCGGCGGTTTTACGGACCGCTTGCCCTTGTGCTTGGCGCGGCTTTCGCGGCAATCTGGGCGGCGACATGAGCAGCGCAAACGGTCCCTTGAAAGTCGGCATTGGCGGCCCGGTCGGCGCAGGGAAAACCACGCTGACCGAGAAGCTGTGTCTGGCGCTGCGCGAGCGTTATTCAATGGCGGTGATCACCAACGATATCTACACGCGCGAGGACGCTGAATATCTGATGCGCGCGCAGGCGCTGCCTTTGGAGCGCATTCGCGGTGTCGAGACCGGCGGCTGCCCGCATACCGCGATCCGTGAAGATGCGTCGATCAATCTGGCTGCGGTTGCCGACTTGCGCAGTGCGATGCCCGATCTTGATCTGATCCTGATCGAAAGCGGCGGCGATAATCTGGCGGCGACATTTTCGCCGGAATTGGCCGACCTGACGATCTATGTGATCGACACCTGTGCCGGGGCCGATATTCCGCGCAAGAAGGGGCTGGGGATGACCCGGTCAGATTTGCTGGTGGTGAACAAGTGTTCGCTGGCCCCGCATGTCGGGATTGATCCGGTCAGCTACGAGGCCGATGTGAAGACCGGTCGCGCGGGGCGGGCCTATGTGATGGCCGATATGCGTGAGGGACGCGGCGTCGCCGAGATTGCCGATTTTATTGTCCGCGAGGGCGGGCTTTAGAAGTCTTCATTTGTCGCGCAACTGTTCGGATCGCGCTTCAGACCCCGACCTTCGGACCGGGGCAAAAAAGGCCGTTCGGATTCTCGCCCGCGACATAGATATTCGGCCCTTCGCTATCGCCAAGAAAGTCGGCTGCGACGCCGTCCGGGGTCGCCGTGTAGTGCCAGCATTGCTCGTCAATCGTGCCGTCATAGATGAAGCAGATTTCGCTGGGCGCCCGTTCATACCAGAAGCCGTTTTGGCAATCCTCGCCTTCAAAGGCCCAGCGGACGCGGCGGTTGGAGAGGTATTCCTCGGTCCCGTAGACCTCGCCGTTCATCAGGAAGTCGAGAACTTTGCCCTTGGTATAGGCTTCAAATTCAGCGCCGGTCATCGGTTCAGCGGCGGTGGCGGGGCTGGCGAGCAGGAGCAGGGCGATGAAAATGCGCATGCCTGATCCATGCCAAATTGGCTTTCCAAAGGGAAGTCAGCATGATGTGATCGGTCGGTAAAATCGGGGTGAGAGCGGCTGGGAAAAACGGCTGCTTTTCAAGGTTGAAAACTCAGCTAAGTGTATGATCATAAAAGGTAATCACGAAACTCGTTAACCACTTTTTAACCATTTGAGACTGTTTCGGGGCCTTTTTGTGCGAGATCGCGCGGCAGGTTTTCGGCTCCGAGCGTGCCTTCAACCCCCTGACTCGTAGAGAGGCCAAATGGGAGAGGCGCGACCGTCAGGAGTTGCTCGTATCCTTAGTGAAATGGGACAACCCGGCACTTGATCGGATTGAAGACGTCGGCGAAGCCAGCTTGCGTCAGGGCATCCACAAGACGTCCGCTCATAAAAAGCATTATAGGAAGCGTAGGATCGAACCACATATCCACACCGCCTTGGGCCGACGCACTGACGGCGACATCGCCATCACTTACCCCAAGCGTCATCCAACGTGTGGGTGGGTCCGGCTCATACATCATTGGTTTGATGTTCCTACTTTCGCGTGGCATAAGGGTGACCTTCTTCTCGAACAGGAAAAGCATCACCATATAGAAGTCGCCATCGACGGGTGACGTTTGTTCAAACTGGTACAACTTGGTTGGTACGACACCGCCTTCACCGAGATCATGCCGCTGAAGGACCTCTGCAAGCTTCTTGCTGACATTCAACCCTCCGCCTCCCGCTGTGAACGCCGCAGGTAGATTTTGGAACGTTTCACGCTTTTCGCCAGCGAAGACCGAAAGCGGCAATGCCGCTTGCGACGGGCGACGCTTCTCCTTGATCTCGCGCCATCCGGGCGCATCCCAGTCGACCTTACCGCCGCGTATGAAACGGGTATCGCTGAAAAAGTGGCTGATGTAGACTTCGCCTTCGGCCAAAAAAGCCTCCTCACAAAGGTCGAACGATAGGAACAGCAAAGCTGCCGGATCGACCGCTAATCCACGGGAAACTGATCTACCCTACGGAATCACGGGTAGCCGACGAGATCGATTCACGCAACCGTGAGAGGTTCAGGGGTGGTTTTTACGGTCGTTTAGCGAGGTTGCGCAGCAGGTTTTCGCTCGCCTGATCAGCCGGAAACATCAGTTCGATCTTCATGTCGGCCAGCGCGACCTCTTCCGCTGTGCCAAACTGCGCATAGGTCGAAAATAGCGCCAATCTCAGGTCACCCGCGCGGTAGATCGTTGGGATCACGGCGCGATCGGTTGGTTGCTGCTTCAGCGCGAGCAGGTGCTTGTCCTGCGCCAGATGAGCGGCGGCGCGGTCGAGTTCAGGAATGCCGCCGGCCCGCGCGCTTTCCATTCGCAGGCGGTGCAGCGTGTGGTGTGCGACCTCGCCCCAGTTTTCGACGAACGTCGCGGGCGAGACTGGGCCGGACATGGCGTCAAGCAGGCTTGCGCCGACGCCGAAACCGAGCGGGGCAAACAGCGAGTGCGCCGTTGTGTTGACAGCCGTGATCCGCCACAGCCGGTCCATGACCAAAGCCGGGTAGGGCGCGTGGCGCGAAATCGTCCAGTCCATCGCGCGGCGGACCTCGGCCATCTCGTCCGTGTCGAGCGCCAGGACGGGGAAGTGATCGGCGAAGCCCGCCGCACGGAGCATCGTGTTCGTGTCGTTGCGCGGGAGGCTGAGGGCCTCGGCAAGGCGCAGAACCATGCTGCGCGAGGGTCCGGCGCGTCCGGTTTCAAGGAAGGCGAGATGGCGCGACGAAATCCCGGCATCGCCCGCAAGAGCGAGTTGTGAGAGGCGGCGTGCACTGCGCCAATGGCGCAGGTTTTCGGCAAAAGGCTGCATGTCAGTGCGGCTTTCCGGTTTGCGGGTTGGAGCTGTCAGTCCGTTTCCATCTTTCATTACCGTGTCCGCAGCCATCTCGCGTCGACTGCTTCGGTCCGTCACATCATGTTGCTCAGTTCCCGTTCCCTGCGTTTCTTGATCAACTGCACCGCAGTGTCACTGACCTGCAAGGTAATTGTTTTGCTTATGTTTGCGCGCAAATCTCTGATCGTCAATGAAGAGGAGATTTCTCATGACACATGAAAAACGCAGATTATGGCTGCGGGCCGGTTCGGCTTTGGTGATTGCATCAGGTGCCTTGATTGGGCTCGGGGCGCATCCGGCCACTGCCGAACTGGCGCGGTTGATCGCCGATCTGCTGTTCTGGCCGCTAGATGGTGTGCAGACCGGTAATGCTGAGGAAACCCGTTTGCTGGCAGCAATCGGCGGAGGCGTGATGATCGGCTGGGGGCTTATGCTGTGGCAACTGGCAGGTGAGGGCATGAACCGCGCGCCGGAGTTGTCACGGCGGTTGATCATCCTCTCGGTTCTTGGGTGGTTCCTGACCGACAGCGCCGGGTCGCTTGCCGCGGGTGCCCCGCTGAATGTGCTCGGCAATCTGGTGTTTCTGGCACTGTTCCTTGTGCCTTTGCGCACCGCGCCACGTGTCGCGACGGCCTGACTTTACAGCCCCGACATGGGCGGCCAATGATGCCGCCCATGATCAACACGATGACATGGCTCTTGCCGGGAATCGGTGCTGTCTCGGCTGTGCTGCATTTGCCGCTGTGCCGGGCTGCGCCATCCCTGATGCGCTCGGTCAGCAAGACCGTGCCCCTGATCGCGCTGGCGGCCTTTGCTGCAGGAACCCTGCCGTTCGCTCTGGTCGCCGCATTGATCTTGTCGGCCATCGGCGATCTGGCGCTGTCACGCGCGGGCGAGCGTGCGTTTTTGATCGGCCTTGGCGCGTTTGCGCTGGCGCATCTGGCGTTTATTGTCGCCTTTGTCGGGCAGGGGGCGTTTGTCCTGCATGTTCCGGTGCTTTTGGCGCTGCTGGCCCTGGCCGCGAGCGCTGAATGGTGGCTGATCCCATTTACCGATGAAATGCGCTGGCCGGTGCGGATCTACATCCTGCTGATCTGTGTGATGGTTCTGGCGGCATTGCCGGTGTCGCCTTTGGTTGCTCTTGGGGCCACGCTGTTTATGGCGTCCGATCTTGTGCTGGCGCTGCGGACATTCCGTATCCGCACCGGGGTGCCGTTGGCCGACTACGCGGTCTGGTTGCTCTATATCGCGGCGCAGATGCTGATCGTATTTGCATTCCTCGCATTGCGAAACTAGGTCAACCGCATGGCATTTTTCTCGAAACTCAAAGACCGGTTGTTCAAGTCCTCGGCGAAGATCGACGAGGGGCTGGACGCGATCATCAGTGACGCGCCGGTTGTGGCGGATGCGGCGGGCGTGAAGCCGGGTCTGGTCGGGCGGCTGATGGGTCGCAGCGACGAACCAAAGCGTGAACTTGACGATGCAATGCTCGAGTCGCTCGAGGACCTGCTGGTCACCGCGGACATGGGCGCATCGACAGCGGCGCGGGTGGTGGCCAATATCGCCGAGGGTCGGTTTGGCAAGCGGCTGTCATCGCGTGACATCAAGCAGGCGCTGGCAGGCGAGATCGCCCGGATCATGACGCCGGTGGCCCGGCCCTTGCCGCTGTACCCGAAAAAGCCGCAGGTGGTGCTGGTGGTCGGGGTCAACGGCTCGGGCAAGACAACAACGATTGGCAAGCTGGCCAGCCAGTTTCGCGCGGCGGGCAAGACGGTTGTCATCGCGGCGGGCGACACGTTCCGCGCGGCGGCGGTTGAACAATTGCAGGTCTGGGGCGAGCGGGCGGGCGTGCCGGTCCTGACGGCGGCCGAAGGCTCGGACCCGGCAGCGCTGGCGTTTCAAGCGATGGAAAAGGCGGCGGCGGATGGGGCCGACCTGCTGATGATCGACACGGCCGGGCGGTTGCAGAACCGCGCCGACCTGATGGAGGAATTGGCCAAGATCATCCGCGTCATCAAGAAAAAGGACGACACCGCGCCGCACAACACGCTTTTGGTGCTTGATGCGACGACCGGGCAAAACGCGCTGTTGCAGGTCGAGATTTTCCAGAAACTGGCAGAGGTGACGGGGTTGGTGATGACGAAACTCGACGGTACCGCGAAGGGTGGTGTGCTGGTGGCTTTGGCGGACAAGTTCGGCCTGCCGATCCATGCGATTGGTGTTGGCGAGCAGATTGACGATCTGGCACCGTTTGATCCGGACGATTTCGCGCGCGCTTTGGCGGGGGTCGAGGAATGATCAGGATATATCGCGAAAGCTGGCGGGCGCTGTCAGTGTTCTGGCCGATGGTCCTTGGTATTGCAGTGCTGAATGAAAGCACGAATCTGTGGATGCCGAATCCAACCACCACCCTTGGCGTTGAGATCGTGATCACGACGTTGTTCGCCTATTATGTTTGTCGATTCTTCCTGTTTGGTGAG
>Ga0164241_10003630_pt1 | contig 15418 bp, 16 predicted proteins | sample OricomyardsoilBY_FD_108780 | JGI IMG/M metagenome (GOLD analysis project Ga0164241, IMG submission 108780) | Backyard soil microbial communities from Emeryville, California, USA - Original compost - Back yard soil (BY) | ecosystem: Environmental > Terrestrial > Soil > Unclassified | place: USA... | reverse complement strand
GCGGGTGAGCACGTCGGTGGTGAACTCGGTCGTTCCGACGTGGCCGCCGAGGTCGGGCGTGCGCACGCCCGCCGCGGTTGCTTCCAGCACCGACTCGTAGATGGCCCGGGAGGCCCGCTCGGCGTCGGCGTGGCCCGCCGTCGCGGCGTAGTGCAGGACCGCGGCACAGGAGAGGATCATCGCCATCGGGTTGGCCACGTCCTTGCCCAGGAGCGCGGGCGCGGTGCCGTGCGGGGCCTCGGCCATCGCCACCGTGGTGTTGTAGTCGTCGTCGAACCCGAGCAGCACGGACTCGGCGCCGGCGATCGACCCGAACATCGGCATCACGAGGTCCGAGAGGCAGTCTCCGTCGCGGTTCAGCGCCGGGATCACCAGGGGCTCGTCGGCCGCGCCGCTGATCAGGCCCGCGTAGGTCGCGTCGATGAGGACGGGCTGGTAGCGGACGTCCGGGCTGCGCTCCGCGGCGGCGTCCATCTCCTCCTTGAGCATTCCCTCGTACACGGGGGAGACGGTCCACTTCGGGCCGCCGTAGACCCGCCCGTTCATCTTGCGCGCCTGGCGGAACGCGTACTCGGCGACGGCACGGCAGACCGAGCGGGTGATCCGCTCCTTGCGGAACGCGACCTCGTCCCCGTCGCCGGCGACGCCCTCGCGCCACTGCTCGGCGCCGTAGGCGTCCTCGACGGCCATGCGCACGACGGAGATGGGGTAGTGGACGCCGGCGACCGGCGTGATCCCCGGGATGCGCCGCCCGGTGCGGATGATGACCTTGCCCTGCACCTCCTCGCGGAGGATCCGGTTGGGCGAGCCGACGTCGTCGGCGCCCTCGGGGGTGACGGTGGCCGCCTTGATGCCGAAGCCGCTGGCGTGCATCGCCCGGGCCGCCTCGTGGACGATCTCGTTGTCCGTCTCCCGCCGGCGCTCCAGCGAGAGGTCGAAGCGCTCGAGGTGCAGGTCCAGCCCGATGACGTCGGGGGCGAGGACGCGGATCGCCTGGTCCAGCAGCTCCTGACCGGTCTCGTCGCCCTCGAGGATGGTGATGGTCAGCCGGTCGCTCATCGCTCGCACGATATCGGCCGTGCGGGGCCGGCCCCATGGACCTGCGGGCCACCCGCGCTCAACCGGTCTTCGGTATGCGCGTAGTGGGCGCATACCGAAGACAGACTGGGTGAGGTGGGGAACATCCGGCACGAGAAGGGACCCGGCCCGGGGGAGCGAAAGGGTCCACGACATGGCTGTTACCCTTGCCGAGGCGTCACAACGTCTGCCCTTCCCGTTCGTCGCCACTGACGCCCGGGCGACCGGGAGCAGATCCGGCACGCCACCTCATCTCATGGACACATTCGTCATCGACGGTGGTGTCGCTCTGTCCGGGACGGTCGTCCCGGCGGGCAACAAGAACGCCGCCCTTCCCATTCTCGCCGCCTCGGTGCTCACCACCGAGGAGGTCATCGTCCGCAACGTCCCGCGCATCCGCGACGTCGAGGCGATGATCGAGGTCCTCACCGGCCTGGGCGTGACGGTCAACTGGCTCTCCGAGCACGCCGTCGCCCTGTGCGCCAAGGACGTCTCCGCGGAGGCCAAGGTCGACCGCGAGGCCGCCGAGCGCATCCGCGCGTCGTTCCTGCTCGCCGGCCCGCTGCTGGCCCGCTTCGGCCGCGCCGTCATGCCGCCGCCGGGCGGTGACGTGATCGGCCGCCGCCGGCTCGATCCGCACCTCGACGCCTTCCAGGCGCTCGGCGCCGAGCACGTGCCGGACCGCGACATCGTCCTGGAGGCCAAGGGCGGCCTGCGCGCCGCCGAGGTGTTCATGGACGAGCCGTCGGTGATGGCCACCGAGAACGCGCTGATGGCCGCGGCGCTCACCCCCGGGGAGAGCGTCATCGGCAACGCGGCCTGCGAGCCGCACATCCAGGATCTCGCGCGCATGCTGCAGTCCATGGGCGCCCGCATCGAGGGCATCGGCTCCAACGTCCTGCACGTCCACGGGCAGCACGAGCTCGGCGGCTGCGACCATCGCGTCCAGCCCGACCACATCGAGATCGGCTCGTTCATGGGGATCGCCGGCGTCACCGGCGGCGAGATCCGCATCAAGGACACCGTGCCCGGCGACCTGCGCATGGTGCGCCTCGCCTTCGGGCGCCTGGGCCTGCACTCCGAGCTCGACGGCGCGGACGTCATCGTCCCCGGCGGTCAGGACCTCAAGGTCCAGGCCGACGTCGGCGACCACACCTGCCGCGTCCAGGACGGTCCCTGGCCCGCGTTCCCCGCCGACCTCACGTCGATCGCGGTGGCGCTCGCCACCCAGTGCGACGGCCAGGTCCTCATCCACGAGTGGATGTTCGAGAGCCGCATGTTCTTCGTCGACAAGCTCGTCGCGATGGGCGCCAACATCCTCATGATGGATCCCCACCGCGCGATCGTGCACGGCCCGCGCCGGCTCTCCGGCGCGCGCGTGGAGTCCCCGGACATCCGTGCCGGCATGGCCGTCCTGATGGCGGCGCTGTGCGCCGACGGCCGCAGCGAGATCGGCAACATCCGCCAGATCGACCGGGGCTACGAGCGCATCGACGAGCGGCTGCGGGCGCTCGGCGCGAAGATCCAGCGGGTCGTCACCGAACCCGTCTCCGCCTGAGCGGGCCGTTCGCCGTACCATCGTCCGGTCGCTCCGTCCCCCTCGCTCATGATCCATCCGCTCCCCTCAGGAACCCGTGACGTGCTGCCCGCAGAGATGCGGGAGCGTCGCGCCATCACCGACGCCGTGCGCGTCAACTTCCTCGAGCACGGCTACGGGGAGATCGAGACGCCCGCGATCGAGTACGAGGAGGTCGTCCGCCGCGGCGGCGCCGACGGCAGCGGGGCGGGTGGGACGAACTACCGGGTCTTCGACGACCACGGCGCGGTGCTGTCCCTGCGCACCGACATGACGGTGCCGATCGCCCGCGTGGTCGCCTCGCGCTACGCCGACGCCGAGCCGCCGCTGCGCTTCTCCTACCTCGCGCACGCCTACCGCACGGTGCGCCCGCACCGCGGGCAGATGCGCGAGTTCCTGCAGGGCGGGGTCGAGCTGATCGGCGCGCCCGCGCCGGACGGCACCGCCGAGGTGCTGCGCGTGCTGTGCGACGCGCTCGACGCGGCGGGCCTGAAGGGCTACCGCATCGGCCTGGGCGACGCGTCGCTGTACCCCGCGCTGCTCGACGCCTACGGCGCGGGCGCCGCCGCCAAGGCCACCATCCTCACCGAGCTGGGCGACCGCGACTTCGTCGGGCTGGAGCGCGAGATCCGCGCCCTGGACCTGCCGGCGGACGACGCCGAGCTGCTCATGCGCGTCGCGCAGCGCCGCGGCGGCGCGGAGCTGCTCGCCGCCGTCGCCGAGCACCCGCCCGCCGTCGCGTCGGCCGCGGCCACGCTGCGCGCCCTGCTGGAGCGCCTCGACGCGTCGATCTCCGAGCGCATCGTGGTCGACCTCGGCGTGAGCCGCGACCTGGGCTACTACACGGGCCCGGTCTTCGAGATCTACGCCCCGGGCGTGGGCGCGCCGCTGGGCGGGGGCGGCCACTACGACGACCTCGTCGGCCGGTTCGGCCGCGACCTGCCCGCCGTCGGCTTCGCGCTCAACGTCGACCGCCTCCAAGAGGCGCTCGCCCGTGAGGAGGAGTCGTCTTCATGAGTGCCCTGAACGGCCTGCGCATCGCGGTTCCCCGGGGCGCGCTGATGCGCGACACGCTCGCCCTGCTCGACGGCCTGGGCGTCGACACCACCGAGGTCCGCGAGAACGACCGCAAGCTCCTCTTCGAGGACGTGGGCATCATCACGATGCGCCCGTCCGACGTGCCGACCTACGTGGAGGCCGGCGCGGCCGACGTGGGGATCACCGGCAAGGACGTGCTCATGGAGACGCCGCGCAAGGTCGCGGAGCTGCTCGACCTCGGCTACGGCGGCTGCACGATGGTGCTGGCCACCGTCGACGGCCCCGACCCGGCCGAGGAGGCGCTGCGCCGCTTCGGCGTCGTGCGCGTCGCGACCAAGTACAAGAACATCGCCCGCGACTACCTCGAGCGCACCGGCCGCCAGGCGGAGATCGTCGAGGTCAAGGGCTCCGTCGAGCTCGCGCCGCTCACCGGCATGGTGGAGGCGATCGTCGACCTCACCGCGACCGGCAACACGCTGCGCGAGAACGGGCTGATCGTCCGCGAGGAGATCGTGCACTGCACGGCGCGGCTGATCGCCAACCCGGTCGCCCACACGCTGAAGGCCGCTCAGATCGACGCGCTGGTGGAGCGCCTGCGTGGCGGCTGAGCGCCGGCGCGCGCAGGACGGGACAGCCGCCGAGGTGCGGGCGCTGTCGTCCTGGGCCCGGGGCCACGTGCCCTCGGGAGCGTCGGTGGCAGGGCCCGTCGCCGACATCGTCGGCCGCGTGCGCGCGGGCGGCGACGCCGCGTTGGACGCCGCGGTGCGCGAGTACGACGGGCTGGAGGCCGCGACGCCGGTGCGCGTGGGGGAGGACGAGCTGCAGGCCGCGCTGGCCGCGCTCGATCCCGCGGTGCGCCACGGCCTGTCGGTGGCGATCGAGAACGTCCGTGCGGTAGCGCTGGCCGGTGTGGGCGAGGACCGCGACGTCACCCTGCCCCAGGGGCACCGCGTCCGCCTGCGGGAGCTGCCCGTCCGGCGGGCCGGCATCTACGTGCCCGGCGGCCGCGCGCCGTACCCGAGCACCGTCGTCATGGGCGTGGTCACCGCCCGCGCGGCCGGGGTCGAGGACGTCGTCGTCTGCGCCCCCGGCGGCCACCCGGTCATCCTCGCCGCCTGCGCGCTGTGCGGCGCCGACGCGGTCTACCGCATGGGCGGCGCCCACGCCGTCGCCGCGCTGGCCTACGGCACCGAGACGATCGACCGCGTCGACGTGATCGCGGGCCCCGGCAACCTGTGGGTGCAGGAGGCCAAGCGGCTCGTCAGCGGGGACGTGGGGATCGACGGCTTCTACGGGCCGAGCGACGTGCTCGTCGTCGCCACCGCGGGTGCCGACCCCGCGCTGATCGCCGCGGACCTGCTCGCCCAGGCCGAGCACGGCACCGACTCCCTCTCCGTCTGCGTCAGCCCCGACGAGGCGCTGCTCGACGCGATCGGGCCGCTCGTCGGCGACGCCATCGGGCCGATCGTCCTCGTGGGCGTTCCCGACGCCGAGGCGGCGCTCGTCTTCGCCGAGGACTTCGCGCCCGAGCACCTGGAGCTGCAGGGCGCCGACGCCGAGGCGCTCGCCGCCCGCGTGCGCAGCGCCGGCTGCCTGTTCGTCGGCGCGGCCGGCGGCACCGCGTTCGGGGACTACGTGGCGGGCTCCAACCACTCACTGCCCACGGGCGGCTCGGCCCGGTTCGCCAGCGGCCTGTCGGCCCGCGCGTTCCGCCGCCGCATGAGCGAGGTGCACGTCGACGGCGCGGCCGCCGCCCTGGCCGCGGCGGGCGTCCCGATCGCCCGTGCGGAGGGGTTCGAGGCCCACGCGACGTCGATGGAGGCCCGGTTGCGATTGAATCAGGAGCGAGCATGAGCCGAAACGCGAACATCGACCGAGCGACGAAGGAGACGGACGTCCGTCTGCGCCTCGACCTGGACGGGTCGGGGGAGGGGACGCGCGTCACCGGCGTCGGGTTCTTCGACCACATGCTCGACCTCGTCGCCCGGCACGCCCGGATCGACCTGGACGTGCAGGTGACCGGTGACCTGGAGACCGGCTCGCACCACACGATCGAGGACACCGGCATCGTCTTCGGCCAGGCGCTCGACCGTGCCCTCGGGGACCGCGTCGGCATCACCCGCTACGGCTTCGCCGTCGTCCCCATGGACGAGGCCCGCGCCTCGTGCGCCATCGACTTGTCGGGCCGTCCCTACACCGCGCTGGACGCGACGCTGCCGCCCGGCGCGACCGGGGGGATGGACCACGAGATGGTGGAGGAGTTCTTCCGCGCCGTCGCCAACGGGGCGAAGCTCACGCTGCACCTCACCGTCGAGCGCGGCACCAACGCCCACCACATGATCGAGGCGACGTTCAAGGCCTTCGCCCGCGCGCTGCGCGAGGCGGTCTCGATCGACCCGAAGGAGACGGGGGTGCCCTCGACCAAGGGCACGCTCACCGACTGATGGGCGGTTCCATCGCCGACGGGCCCCCAGACGCACCGACCATCGCCATCGCCGACTACGGGATGGGCAACCGCCGCTCGGTCGAGAAGGCGCTGGAGCGGGTCGGTGCGCGCGTCACCATCACCGACGACGAGGCCGCGCTGCGCGCCGCGGACGGCATCGTCCTGCCCGGCGTCGGCGCGTTCCCGCCCGCGATGGTCGCGCTGCGCGCCCACGGGCTGGACGACCTGCTGCGCTCCTGCGTGGCCGGCGGCACCCCGCTGCTCGGCCTGTGCCTGGGCATGCAGCTGCTGTTCGACTTCTCCGAGGAGCACGGCGGGGCCGACGGGCTGGGCCTGCTGCCCGGGACCGTGCGCCCGCTGAAGGCCGACGGGCTGAAGCTGCCGCACATCGGCTGGAACGAGGTCACGTGGACCCGTCCGTCGGTGCTCAGCGATGGCCTGCCGGACCCCGCGAGCTTCTACCACGTGCACTCCTTCGTCGCCGACTGCGCCGACCCCCAGGACGTCCTGGGGACCTCGGACTACGGCAGCGTCTTCCCGTCGGTCGTCGGGCGCGGCAACGTGCTCGGCGCCCAATTCCACCCAGAGAAGTCCTCCGCCAACGGCATGGGCTTGCTCGCCAACTTCACCACGCTATGCACCAGGACGACAGCATGATCCTCTACCCCGCGATCGACATCCTCGACGGCCACGCCGTGCGCCTCGTGAAGGGTGACTTCGACGACAGCACCGTCTACCGCGACTCGCCGCTGGAGGCGGCGCGCGCGTGGGTCGAGGCCGGCGCGCGCTTCCTGCACATCGTCGACCTGGACGGTGCCAAGCACGGCAGCCCCATGTCGCTGGAGCACCTGGAGCAGATCACCTCCGAGGTGCGCGTGCCCGTGCAGTACGGCGGCGGGCTGCGCTCACTCGGCGCGGTGCGGGACGCCCTGGCGGCCGGCGCCGAGCGCGTCATCCTCGGGACGGCCGCGCTGGTCGACGTGGACTTCCTCGACGACGTCCTGGGCAGCTACCGCGACCGCATCGTCGTGTCGGTCGACACGCGGGGCGGGCAGGTCTCCACCTCCGGCTGGCAGGAGACGATCGCGCTGACGGCCGAGGAGGTCATCACCCGGCTGCAGAACCGCGGCGTGCGCTCCTTCGTCTACACGAACGTCGACAAGGACGGGATGCTCGAGGGCCCCGACCTCGACGAGGTGCGCCGCATCGCGGGCGCGGTCCGCGGGCGCTTCCTGTACTCGGGCGGCATCGGCAAGATCGAGGACCTCGAGGCGCTCGCCGGGCTGCGCCAGGTCAACCTCGGCGGCGTGATCGTCGGCAAGGCGCTCTACGAGGGCAAGTTCACGGTGGCCGAGGGGCAGCGGGTCCTCCAGGGCTGAGCACCCGGGCCGCGGGGCGTCGCCCCGCGGCGCCGGTCATCTAGTCTCAAGAGCGTGCACCTCAAGCGCGTCATCCCCTGCCTGGACGTCAGCGACGGCCGCGTCGTCAAGGGCACCAACTTCGTCGACCTGCGCGACGCGGGCGACCCGGTCGAGCTCGCCGAGCGCTACGACGCCGAGGGCGCCGACGAGCTCGTCTTCCTCGACATCACGGCGACGCACGAGAAGCGCGACACGATCGTCGAACTGGCGCGCCGCACCGCCGACAACGTGTTCATCCCGTTCACGATCGGCGGGGGGATCCGCACGGTGGCGGACGCCCAGGCCGTGCTCGACGCGGGGGCCGACAAGGTGTCGATCAACTCCGCGGCGGTCGCCCGGCCCGAGCTGATCGACGAGCTGTCGGCCCGGTTCGGCGCGCAGTGCGTGGTGCTGGCGATCGACGCCAAGCGCCGCGCCGACGACGACGGGTGGGAGGTCTACGTGGCCGGCGGGCGCACTCCGGTCGGCCGCGACGTGGTCGCGTGGGCCGTCGAGGGCGTGGAGCGCGGGGCGGGGGAGATCCTCCTCACCAGCATGGACCGCGACGGCACCAACGACGGGTACGACCTGGCCCTGACGCGGGCCGTCGCCGAGGCGGTCCCGGTCCCGGTGATCGCCTCGGGCGGCGCCGGTGAGCTCGACCACCTGGTCGACGCACTGGAGTCCGGCGCGGACGCGGCCCTGTGCGCCTCGATCTTCCACTACGGCCAGCACACGATCGCCGAGGCGAAGTCCCACCTCTCCGCGGCCGGCGTGCCGGTGCGGGTCGTCTAGCCGCTCGTCACCTCCACCACCTCCTCCGAACCAGTCAAGCTGAGCGTCACTCAGCGGGTCTGAGATCGACCGGTTCGGGAGAGAGCAGTGCGGATTGCGGCGGCGACCCATTCGGGGCGGTCTTTCGTGTGACGCCAGGTGAAGCGCAGGACGACGAACCCCGCGTTCTGCAGCACGATCGTCTTGCGGCGATCGTCCTCGAAGCGACCGCGGGTCCGGTGGTGCTTCCAGCTGTCCCACTCGACCGCGACCTTGGCCTCTCGCCACAGGAGGTCGGGGGACAGGCCGAGTTCGACGAGTGCTGGATTGACCTCAGGCCGCGGAAGTCCGTGCGCCTTGACGAGCCGGAGCATCCGGCGCTCCCACCCGGACTTCGTGGCGGAGGCGTCCGGATCGTGAGCGGCGATCACCCGCTGCAGGCGGGCAGAACCAGGCCGTCCGCGCCCGCAGACGGCGTCGATGGCCGTCTGGTCGTAGAGGCTGAGTTGGATCGAGGCGTCGACGGCCTCCTCGAGCTCGTCGTCGCTCAACACGGTGGCGAGATCGCGCAGCGTGTGCGCCGGCGTCGTCACCGGTATGCCGTCGCGGATGACCACGGCGAACGGCACGGTCGTCAGATGGACGTGGATCGGGCCGCGGAGCCCGGGCGCGACGTCACCTCGCGGGACGGTCACGTGGAAGCGGCTTCCCCATGATCGGCACATCCCCCAGACAGCCCCGCCATCGGTGAAGGACAGGCCGGCTCGCGGACCGCAGGCGAGCACGGCCGCGAGCCGGCGACCGTCGGTGGTCAGGACGTCATGGCCGACGGTGTAGACGCCGGGGTAGAGCCGCTGGAGACGTCCGGCGCGAGCCCAGCGGTCGATCGCGCTACCCGAGACCCCGGCCGACAGGAGCTGGCCCCGGGTGAGGACGCCGAACTGCGGCCGGGCCATGTCCATGACGACCCGTTGAACCGGTGCAGCTGAACGTCGCTGAGCGGGTCTGAGATGGACAGGTTCGTCAGGGGGACGGGGCGGACGGGGCATGCCCCTGAGATTGGCGGCTCCGGCGTTACGGAACTAGACGGGCTTCGTGACGAATCCTTGTCGCCGGCGCTACTTCTTCGTGCCGGCCTTGGCCTTCGTCTTGGCCGCGGTGGCCTTCGCCTTCTTCTTGGCCTTCGCGACCTCGTCGCCCGGGCACGTCTTGCGGGTCTTCAGCGCGACGAGGCTCGCCGTCGAGGCGATGTAGATGCGGCAGGTGTCGGAGACGACCGGGTTGTAGGCGCCGCGGTCGATCGTCCAGACCTTGCGGCCGCGGTCGACGCTCAGCGCCGTGGTGTGGTGGTTGAGCGTCGAGTAGAAGACGAGGTCGCCGAGCACGGTGGCCGCGCCGCTGATGCGTCCCTCCGCCTTGTGCTTCCACCGCACCTTGCCGCTCTTGGCGTCCCACGCGTAGAGCGTGCCGTCGTAGGAGCCGCCGTAGACCAGGGCGTTGCCCGCCGCCGTGCGGGTCGCCGCGGGGGACGAGTAGACGTAGCTGCCGGTGCTCATGCGCCAGGCCAGCGCCCCGTCCTTGGCCGAGTACGAGTACATGTTGCCGTCGGTGTTGCCCAGGTAGACCCGGCCGAAGGCGACGGCGGGCGTCGAGTAGAACGTGCCGGAGCTGAAGCCCAGGGCGGTGCCGCTCGTGGACTTCTTCCAGGTCTGGTGGCCGTCGCGGGCGCGGATCGCGTAGACCTTGCCCGCGTAGTCGCCGAAGTACAGGTTGCCCCCGGACAGGCCCAGGCCCGCCTTGACGGCGCCCTCCGCCTTGTACGTCCAGTCGACGCCGCCGTCCTTGGTCCGCAGCGCGTAGACCGTGCCGTTCTCGCTGCCGAACCACACGCGGCCGTTGCTGACCACCGGCGAGGACTCGGCGCGGCTGGGCAGCGGGCGCGACCACAGGAGCTTGCCGTCCCGGGCCCGCAGTGCGGCCGCCCGGCCGGCCTTCGTGCTCTTGCCGCGCTCCAGGATCGTCACGTAGAGCACGCCGCCGACGACGGCGGGGGAGGACGCCGCGAGATGCCCGAGGTTCTTGCGCCACTTGACCCGGCCGGTGATGCGGTCGGCCGCGTACAGCGTCGCGTTGTTCTTGAGGAAGTACAGCGACCGGCCGGCCAGGACGGGCGGGAACTCGAGCAGGACGCCGCCGGTGCTGATCGTGAAGATCTTCTTGAACGGCGGGCGCAGCGGCTCGTCGAGCGCCAGCGTCTTGGTCCGCTCCTGGTCGTAGCCGTAGAACGGCCAGTCGAAGTCGAGGCTCGGGCCCTTCTTCGGCGTGGTCGTGGTCGCCGTGGTGGTGGGCGGCACGGTGAACGCGACGTCGGGATTGGACACGTCGCCCTGATCGCTGAGCCGGACGGCCAGGAACACCCCGGCCCCGATGGCCAGGACGGCGACCACCCCCGCGGCGGCGGTGAGGAGGCGGTGTCGGCGGATCCACGCGATCATGCACCCCATGGTGGCAAGGAACCCCCTCGCGGCGCTGCGCTCCTCTCCGGGCGGCGCGCGGCTGCTCCAGGCCGTGGGTGCCGTCGAGGCCCCCGGGTACCTGGTCGGCGGCGCGGTGCGGGATCTCCTGCTGGGCCGGGCGCCCCGGGAGCTGGACGTGGTGGTGGAGGGCGACGTGGGCGCGTTGGCCGCGGCCCTGGGCGGAGAGGTGACCGCGCACGACCGGTTCGGCACCGCGACGGTCGCCGTCGACGGGCACGGCACCTACGACCTGGCGCGGGCCCGCCGGGAGACGTACGCGGCGCCGGGCGCGCTGCCCGACGTCGAGCCGGCCACGCTGCGCGAGGACCTGGCGCGCCGCGACGTCACGGTGAACGCGATCGCGCTGAGCGTCGCCGGCGAGCTGATCGCGGTCGACGGCGCCCTGGAGGACTTGGAGGCCGGGGTGCTGCGGGTGCTGCACGACCGCAGCTTCGTCGACGATCCCACCCGGCTGTGGCGGGTCGCGCGCTACGCGGCCCGGCTGCGCTTCACCGTCGAGCCCCACACCGCGGCCCTGGCCCGCGCGGCCGTGGCCGGCGGCGCGCTCGCCACCGTCTCCGGCCCGCGCGTCGGCAACGAGGTGCGCCTGGCCCTGCACGAGCGGGACGCCCACGGGGCGCTGGCGGCGGCGCACGCCCTCGGGCTGCTGCCCACCGGGCTGGACCATCCCGGCCCGCGGGCCGCGGTGGCCGAGGCGCTGCTGCCCCCCGACGGCCGGCCCGACCTGCTCACGCTCGCCACCTGGGCGACCGGGACGCCGCCGGCGGCGCTGCGCGGCTGGCTGGACGACCTGGCCTTCCCCGGCGAGGACCGCGACGTCGTCCTGGCCGCGGCGAGCGCGCCCGCACGGCTCACCGACTTCCCGGACCAGCCTTCGGCGCTGGCCGCCGCGCTGCGCGGCGAGCCGGTCGAGGCCGTTGCGCTCGGCGGCGCCGCCGCCGGCGAGCCCGCCGCCGCCCGGCGGTGGCTGGACGAGCTGCGGGCCGTCACCCTGGAGATCGACGGGGACGACCTCCTGGCCGCGGGGCTCGCGGCCGGGCCCGAGGTCGGCGTCCGCCTGCGACGGGCGCTCGACGCCCGGCTGGACGGCGCGGCGCCAGATCGGGCCGCCCAGCTGGCGTGCGCGCTGGCCGGCGGTCCCGACCTGGGATCCTGAGCCCATGGCCCTGACCCTTCCCGCGCCGTTCACGCTGCGCGACGGCCTGATCGCCGCCGAGCTGCCGGGCGGCTCGGTGCGCTTCACCACGGCGGCGACCGGGGACCTGGCGCTGACCGCGGCCGATCCGGCCGACGAGACCGCCTCTCCGGCCGCCGCCGCGTTGGCGGACCACGTCGGCATCCCGTGGGCACGCTGGGCTCAGGACCGCCAGGTCCACGCGCCGGACGTGCGGAGCACGGCGACCGCCGAGGCGCTGCGTCCGCTGACGGAGGACCACGACGGCCAGGCCACGACGCTCGCCGGCGTCGCCTGCGTGGTGCGGGTCGCCGACTGCCTGCCGATCGCGCTCGTCGCGCCGGAGGGCGTGGCGATGCTGCACGGTGGCTGGCGCCCGCTGGCCGGCGGGATCGTCGGGCGCGGGGTTGCGGCGCTCCGGGCCCTCGGCGCCACCGGCGTCCAGGCGGCGATCGGCCCGGCCGCCGGCGTCTGCTGCTTCGAGGCCGGGGAGGAGGTCCACGCCGCCTTCGCGGACCTGGAGGCCCCCGACCGGCCGGTCCGCCGGGGTCGGCACGCCGACCTCAAGGCGGTCGCGCGGGCCCAGCTGGAGGCGGCGGGCGTGCGCGTCACCCATGATGTGGACGTGTGCACGATCTGCGCGGACCCCGCGGACCTCTACTCCCACCGCCGTGACCGCGGCGTCACCGGCCGGCAGGCGGGGCTGACGTGGCGGAGCTGATCCGCGGCCTGGACGCCCCGCGCGTCGCCGCCAACCTGGCCGCCGTGCGCGCGGAGGTGGACGCCGCCTGCGCCCGCGTCGATCGCGATCCCGCCGGGGTGGAGATCCTCGCCGCGGTGAAGTACGTGGCGGTCGAGGAGCTGGGCGTGCTCGCCGAGGCGGGCGTGACGCTGCTGGGGGAGAACCGGGCCCAGGCCCTGGCCGAGAAGGCCGAGGTCGCCCGCGCGACCGGGCTGGACGGCTTCACCTGGGACTTCATCGGCCACCTCCAGAGCCGCAAGGTCAAGGCGATCCTCCCGGACGTGCGGCTGATCCACTCGGTCGCCTCGGACTCGGTGCTGCGCGAGCTGGAGAAGCACGCGGGGCGCGATACCGAGGTGCTGGTCGAGGTGAACATCGCGGGGGAGGAGGGCAAGAGCGGCATCGCCCCCGCCGAGCTCGACGCGTTCATCGGCCGCTGCCCGGTCCGCGTGAGCGGCCTCATGACGATGCCGCCGCTGGCCTCCAGCGCGGAGGAGAGCCGGCCCTGGTTCGCCCTGCTGGCCGCCCTGGCGGCCGAGCGGGGGCTGCCGCGGCTGTCGATGGGGACGACGCAGGACTTCGTCGTGGCCGTCGAGGAGGGCGCGACGATCGTCCGGGTGGGCACACGTTTGTACGACGAGTTGCAGGGATTTGGCCGATGAGAGCTAACCTGTAGCCGGTATGGCTTTCCGCGACTCCTGGCATGGCGCGCTCGTCTACTTCGGCTTGGCCGAGGCACGCGACCCCGCGATGGAATATGACGACGGTCCCGACTACGAGCCGGAGGTCGATCCGGACGATCGCTACCGCGAGCGCGCGACCACCGTGCGGCGCCTCCCGTCTCGCCGGCGCCGCGACGACTTCGACGACATCTTCGCCGAGGAGGATCCGGCCAACGCGCGCCGCACCGCGGTGCTGCGCCCCGTCGCGACGCGCGGCGGCAACGGAAGCGGGCAGCGCGTGCACCTCGTCATCCCCAAGAGCTTCAACGACGCCCAGCAGGTCGCCGACAAGTTCAAGGACTCGATCCCGGTGGTGCTCAACCTCCAGACGAGCGACACCGACCTGTCCAAGCGGCTCATCGACTTCGCCAGTGGGCTGACGTACGCGCTCGACGGCGGCATGCAGCGCATCGCCGACAAGGTGTTCATGCTCACGCCGCGCAACGTGGAGATCTCCGCGGAGGAGCGCGCGCAGCTCATCGAGAAGGGCTTCTTCAACCAGTCCTAGGGCTGGTCGGACCCCCGCGATGCGGGCAACAACGATGCGCATCGGACTGCTCGGGGCCGGCAACATGGCCCGCGCGATGGCCCTCGGCTGGGGGAGCACCCAGCCGCTGGTGATCACGGACGTCGTGCCGGAGCGCGCCGAGGCGCTGGCCGCCGCCGTCGAGGGGCTCGCCGTCCCCGACGCCGTCGCGCTCGCTCAGCAGTCCGACCTCGTCGTCCTCTGCCACAAGCCGGCGCAGCTCGCCACGGTCGCCGCCCAGGTCGCGCCGCACGCCCGGGCCGTCGCCTCGATCCTCGGCGGCGTCCCGCTCGCCGACCTGCGGGCCGCCTACCCCGGCGTGCCCGTCTACCGCCTGCTGCCGTCCACGCCGGTCGAGGTCCGTCAGGGCGTCGTCGTCATGGTCCAGGAGGACGAGCAGGACGCGATGCTCGACGCGGCCGTCCGCGAGGCGTTCGCCGCGCTCGGCCAGCTCGTCGTCCTCCCCGAGGACCAGATCGACGTCGCGATGGGCCTGATGAGCAACGCCCCGGCCTACATGGCGCTGGTGATCGAGGCGCAGGTCGACGCCGGCGTGCGCCACGGCCTGCCCGCGCCGCTCGCCGCCCAGCTGGCGACCCAGACGATGGCGGGCACCGCCGCGCTGCTCGCCGCCCGCGACTACGACACCCTCGCCGCCCGCCGCGAGGTCACCTCGCCCGGCGGGTCGACCGCCCGCGGGCTCGACGCGCTCGAGCGCGGGGGGCTGCGCGCGGCGTTCTCCGCCGCGATCGACGCAGTCCTGCGCCCGCCCAAGCCGTGACCCTGCCACTGCTCACGGTCCGCGAGGACGTCGCCGGCTACCTCGGCACGGTGCTCTACGTCTACGGGCTGATCATCCTGCTGTACCTCGTCTCGACGATCTTCCTGTCCTTCGGCGGCCGCGTGCCGTACAGCAGGGCGAGCAACGCGTTCCTCGGCTTCCTGCGCGACGTCAGCGAGCCGTTCCTGGGCCTGTTCCGCCGCTTCATCCCGCCGCTGGGCCCGCTGGACCTCAGCCCGATCCTCGCGCTGCTGACCCTGACCATCGGCGGCCGCCTGCTCACCGGGCTCATCGCCGGATGACGATCACCCCACCGGTGGCCCGGGCGGCGACCCGCGCGGGGATCGTGGCGCTGATCGTCCTGCTGCTCGACCAGGTGACCAAGTACCTGGTCCGCGACGACGTGCCGCTGGGCTCCAGCAACCGGGTCACGGGCTTCCTGGACATCGTCTACGTGCGCAACGACGGCGTGGCGTTCAGCGCGTTCGGCGGCAAGCCGTGGGTCGTCGTGCTGCTGATCTCGATCGCCCTGGTCGCGCTGCTCTACTACTTCGCCACCCACGCGGACCGTCCGCTGGTGTGGCTGGCGACCGGCCTCCTGTTCGGCGGCGCGGTCGGCAACATC
>Ga0164241_10003629_pt1 | contig 15418 bp, 16 predicted proteins | sample OricomyardsoilBY_FD_108780 | JGI IMG/M metagenome (GOLD analysis project Ga0164241, IMG submission 108780) | Backyard soil microbial communities from Emeryville, California, USA - Original compost - Back yard soil (BY) | ecosystem: Environmental > Terrestrial > Soil > Unclassified | place: USA... | reverse complement strand
TCAGTGAATGTGTAGGTCTGTTCATTGACGATCTCTTCGCTTGTTTTGCTGCGGTAGAGTTCGGCAGGTTCAAGGATAGAGGCGTCATATCGCTCGTACCCAAAGGATTCTGCTGTTTGGCTCCACACGTCGAAAATATAGCGCAGAACGGCCATATCTTCGGGGTAAAAATCCCGTACCCCTTTATAGGACTCTGTAGAGAGAGCTTTTTTATTCATAGTAACTACGATTGTAGGGGACTGATCGCCTTTGTGCAAACCTCAAAACACGCTGAATGCTTTGTGCATAAGATCGGCCTGAACGCGTACACCACGTATAATATACGCATGCGCGTACCCTTGTTGTTCGTTTGGCCAGCTGCGGCGCTTCTTTTTGGGCTCTCATTCATCTCACCGTATCTGTTCTGGTGTTTTATTCCCGCATTTGCTCTGCTTTTGTATGTGATCAAAAAAGGCCGATCCTACCCTGAAGTCTTCTTCTGTGGGTGGGTAATCGGATCTTTTCAGTACGCGGGGTCTTTTCTGTGGGTATGGACCACGTACCCGATCAATTGGATCCCTGATGTGCATGTCCTTATACAGCTTTCCGCCATCGGTTTTTACTGGACGCTTACCTCGTCGGTCATGGGGATCGCAGCGGGACTGTTTGCAGTCTCGCTTAAGCGCTTCTCACGATTTTCAAATGACCTACTTGTCTTCGCGCCAAGCTTTTGGCTAGCCTCGGAATTACTCAAGTCACTGATCTTCTCGATCTATACCTTTGGAGATGGGGGGTTTGTGAGCTTTGGCTTCAGTTTTGGGTATATCGGTTATCTGCTTGCTGACTATGGAGCACTGCTGCAGATGGCTACTGTGTTTGGAGTATACGGCCTCTCGTTCGTGTGCGCGCTTATTGCAACGCTTGTGTATCTCTTCTTTGCACACAAATTTTATAGAAAGAAAGCGTACCTTATTTCAGCGTGCATACTTCTGGCACTCCCGTTCTTAGCTTCTTTTGTGTATGTCCGTCCATATGAAAAGACTTCAACAGAAGTATTTGTTGTAGAAGCTTACTTTGATAAGGAATTCTACGCACAAGGGGACGTTGCGGGAATAAAGCAGGGATCGATCAAAACTGCCGTAGCGGAAGCGCTTCAAGCGGGCGCGCAGACCATAGTGATGCCAGAGGATGTTTCTATCGGACATTCGTTCGCAACAAGAGAGGAGCTGTTTGAATGGATCTCGCAGCTTGCTCCTGACCGTGAGGTGGTGATCGTCGATAACGCACCGGCAACTGACTCACGCGGGGAGCAGGTCATTCGTACGTATATCCATGACACGCGCACAGAAACCTCATACTTTCTCGATAAGCAGTACTTGGTGCCGCAAGGAGAATTCATGTCGGCAGTGCACTCATATCTGCTGTCCTTATTTGTCACGCCTCAAGAGCATGAGAATATCCTCGGATATACCAAGGCCCGCTACGGGGTGATCCGAAACTCCGCAGCGATCCCTGAGGATTTGCCAGGAGTGCTTTTCTGCTTTGAGACCGCAGTGCCGTATGCTGTGAAAGAAGCATTACAGGTTCGCAAATCTCCGTTTATTGCGCATTCCATATCTCACTCTTGGTTCACAGAACCAGATTCACTTGAGTCGCAGCTAGACCAGATGCTGCGTGTACATGCTGTATGGAACAATGTGCCGATCGTCAGCGCTGGAACCATGGTTGAAAGCCATGTGTATCTGCCTGACGGCAGCATACAAAAAGGAGAGACGATCAAGCGCGGAGATTACTGGTCTGTTAAAAAATTCAGCCTCTGATGCGAGGGTCAGATCGCTGACGCTTTCTCAAGCGCCATGCGCTTTTCTGCAGCTTGCAGGATCAAAGATTTAAGCTCCCGCGGGTGCGGCAAATGTTCGGCTTTGAATTCCTCTTGGCTGCCGCTTGCAGTCTCGGCGTGAATAGTCCCGAAGTCGAGAAGCGTTTCTATGATGCCATTGATCTCCACATTTAGGTCCTGCAGCCGCTCCAGTCTGAAGGTTCCGATCTGACGGCGAAATAGCCCAACCTGATTGATGTTGATTATGCGTCGATCAGTGATCACCCAGATATCGAGATAATGATCGGTCCATACCGATGCAAGTATCATCCAGTTGATCAAAAGCCAGAATGCATATAAGAAAAGGAGATGCGGAAAATAATCTTGCATGAACGGCTTTGATATATCTGCAAAAAGCGAGGTTGCGATCAAAAGCGCCAGCAAAGGCAGCAGCATCATGACGCACGCAAAGAGTGCTTGCGTAAAAAGAAAGAACCAGTGTCTGCGCACGATCGCTAGTATCTCCTCGTTCTCTTCAAGATTCATCTTCTCAAAGATCATATAAGGGTTATGACGACGGCCATAGTAAGGAATAGCGGCGCGCTAACGATCAGATATACTCCAAGCGTTATCATCGAGACCGAACGCTCGCTGCCATAGGAGAACCAGTGATACGCAGCAGCGACGGTATACAGTACGAAGAAAAGGGTGATTAGGTAGAACAGTGCCTGCAGCCCCGTAGAGAAAAGGGATTCCATAGATATTGGCATTATTGTGCCATAGCAATAGTGCTATAGCGAGGCGTTTTGAACTGGTCAGTGTGCGTAGTACAGCTTAAGTTGTGCTGCGCGCTAAACGCTGCAATCGCAGCAGACTGGTCTGGCTCATGCTCTATATAGAGCATGCCCCGCTGTGCAAGATGCGCAGAGGCTCTGGAAAGTATCGAGCGAATATGTGACAGGCCGTCTTGGCCTCCGTAGAGTGCAAGTGCGGGTTCATACTTCAGCACACTTTCAGCGATCAGATCGCTTCCTTGCGGCAGATACGGCGGGTTTGACAAGATAAGATCATACGTACCGACTATATTGGCGAAGAGATCTCCTCCGAAGATGCTGAGCCTGTCCTTAGAGATGCCGTTGAAAGCGCAATTGCGGGCGATCAGTGCATGCAAGGATTCATCGACTTCGGCAAAATGCACTGTGCAATTTGGCAATGCATGCGCAATTGCCACTCCGATACAGCCGCTTCCGGCGCATAGATCGAGGATCTTCAGGTGCGCGACGTCCGGTCTTTTGCGGGCATCATCGATTGCCTGGGAGACCCAGTATTCAGTCTCTACGCGCGGAATCAGCGGCAGGCCATCAAGAAAGATAGTGGTTCCCAAGAATGGGATATGTCCGATCACATATGCAAGCGGTTCACCATTTTGCAGGCGTGCCAGGTCGGCGAAGAACTCTTCACTCTCTGTGTTGGCATACTTCTCCTTTAAAAGCCACTGCGCTTCTTGACTGTACTGCATTGCAGGTCATTTTGGGGCAAAAGGTGCTTTTGTCAAACTAGGCGCGTTTGAGCAGACAAGGGCTTCTTAATACAGCAACTTGCACTGTTTGCTATACTAGTGCGATGCAAAACGGAACACCAATGCTTGAGATCAAGGATCTTGTTAAAAAGTATGGCAACAAGACTGCAGTAGATGGCATAACGCTATCGATCCGCAGAGGTGCCTTCTTTGGTCTTTTAGGACCAAACGGGGCAGGGAAATCGACGACCATCCACTGTATCACCGGCATTGCGCAGCCAACTTCCGGTTCGATCCTTGTTGACGGGGTCGATGTGGTCAAAGATTATAAGGAGGCACGTACAAAGGTCGGACTCTCCCCGCAAGAATTCAACGTCGATATCTTCGCAACACCGGCCCAGCTTATGGATTACATGGCTGGGTACTATGGAACGCGCAAGAAGGAGCGGGATGCAAAGGTGAATGAACTCATAGCGCAATTCGATCTTGAAGCGCACAGGAATATGAAATTCCAAAAGCTTTCCGGCGGCCTCAAACGGCGCGTTATGCTTGGCCGGGCTCTTGTGCATACGCCAGGCCTTCTTATTCTCGATGAGCCGACCGCTGGCGTTGACGTCGAACAGCGCCGAGAGCTGTGGCGCTATCTTAAGGAGATGAACGAAGGAGGGAAGACTATCATTCTTACGTCGCATTATCTTGAAGAAGTGCAGTACTTGTGTGATGAGATCGCCATCATCAACAATGGGAAGATAGTTGCAGAGGGAACCAAAGAGAGTTTCCTTGAAGGAGGCAAGTCGCTTGAGGAGCGGTACTTAGAGATAACCAAGAAAGCATAGCTATGGGACATATCAACTGGATAGGCATCGGTACATTCATACGCAGGGAAGTGCAGCGCACATTTCGAGTGGTTATTCAGACCTTGGTCGCCCCGGTCATCTCTGCAGCGCTTTATATATTCATCTTCGGCACGATCATCGGGTCGAATATAGAAGAGATTGCTGGCGCTCCTTACATAACCTTCGTATTTCCCGGGATCTTGATGCTTTCGATCATCAACGCGTCTTTTGCGAGCGCGTCCTCCGCATTGTATTTTATGCGCTTTACCCGCGGGATAGAGGAGATACTTATTGCACCCTTTTCATATGTCGAGATGATCTTTGGGTTCATCTTTGCCGCGGTCATTCGGTCCTTGATGGTAGCGTTTTTGATCATACTAGTCGGCGTTGTTTTTGGTGCAGTCACGCTCAACAGCCCTCTTGAGTTCGTGTTCTATGTCTCTGCGGTCTCGGCGATCTTTGCGCTTTTAGGGATCATTGTTGCGTTGTGGGCTGAGGGATTCGAGCAGCTTCAAATGCTTAATACCTTTGTGATCACGCCGTTCACGTACCTTGGGGGCATCTTCTATTCGCTTTCAATGCTTCCAGAGCTTGCAAAACAGATCACGCTTGCTAACCCGTTCTTTTATTTCATCAATGGGATCCGCCACAGCATGATCGGGATCAGCGAAGCGGACCCTGCTATCGGACTTGCGGTCATTCTCATACTTCTCTTTGGCCTCGGAGCGCTTGTAGTACATCTGTTCAGGATCGGGTGGAAGATCCGAGCGTGAAGTTTCTCACACGTACGAACGTTTTGTGTATAAAAATTGCTACACTAGTGCTATATGGATAGCAAATTGCATGAGATCGCGCTCAAACTCGTATCAAAAGGAAAAGGTATCTTAGCCGCTGACCAAAGCCCCGCATCAATGAATAAGCTGCTTGCAGGGATTGGCGTTCCGCAGGAAGCAGAGGTCCGCCGCAAGTATCGCCAGCTGCTTTTTACGACTCCTCAGATAGAGAAATACGTAACTGGGGTTATTTTGCACGATGGAACCATCCGCAATCATACTGACGACGGTGTGCAGTTCTCTGATCTTTTGATCGCCAAGGGGATCATTCCGATCATCAAGGTCGACACAGGTACGGTTCCGCATACAAATTTTCCCGGCGAGGTAGTGACCCAAGGCCTTGATGGGCTTTCAGAGCGCCTTACCGAGTACTACAACATGGGCGCACGAGCTGCAAAGTGGCGGGCAGTTATTACCATAGGCACTGCAACTCCGACCATGGAAAACCTCCGTGCCGACGCCTTCACGCTTGCTCGGTATGCAGCCATGTGCCAAGAAGCTGGGATTGTGCCGATGGTAGAGCCAGAAGTGCTCTTTACAGGAAGCCATGACATTGCGCGCGCTGAAGCGGTCACTACGCTTACCCTGCAGACACTGTTTGATGCGCTTGATGAGCAAAAAGTCGATTGCAAAGGCTTGTTGCTTAAAAGCAGCATGGTGCTTGCTGGCAGTGAGTACCCGCAGCAGAGTACGCCAGAGGAAGTCGCACAGGCGACTATCCGGACCTTCAAGAATGCGGTGCCTGAGGATGTTGCGGGCATCGTGTTCCTCTCAGGGGGGCAATCGCCTGAACGGGCAACCGCTAACTTGGATGCGATAGCAGAGATCGAGCGGCAGCGTGATGACCTTCCTTGGGAATTTGCGTTCTCATTCTCTCGGGGTATTGAGGAGCCGGTACTGGAGGCGTGGAAAGGCGAGGATGCTAACATTCCCAAAGCTCAGGCGGCTCTGATCGAGCGGTTGCGTCTGAATAGCCTTGCCGATATTGGAGACTACGAAACAAGCATGGAATCCTAACAGTGCAAAAACACCCCGTAAAAGGGGTGTTTTTGTCTCTTGGGCCTATTTCTTCTGTGTGTAGACCGTATGCTTCTTGGCTACCGGGTTGTACTTCTTAGCCTCGTACTTCTTGCCCGGGTCTTTCTTATTCTTGTTGTTGTAGGTCGTATAGTAGACATGACCTTTTCCGACGCCGTTCTCGTCGCCTTTGGAAACCATCTTTATAAGTCGCTCTTGTGACATAGTGCCGAGCATAGTATCAGAGGTTCCCGTATGCGTCAATTGCCATAAAATGCAGTACATAACTGTGCTTAGGCAAAAATGTTGCGTGCTAGAATAGGGTGACACTGACTGCTTCGTTCCACTTTCTGTACTATCCAAAAATACGTACAGCAGTGTTGTGTTTAACGTACATGAAAGTACTCACTTTCGGCTGGGATTTTCCACCGGAAACCACAGGAGGACTTGGCATCGCTTGCCAAGGATTGACGCGCGAACTCGCCCAAGAGGGTGTCGAGGTGGTCTTTGTCCTACCGCGTTCGCAGCAGGTGCGCGGGAACGCACGGTTCATTTTTGCTGATGTTGAGAAAATGGTGAAAACGCGCACTGTTGACTCTGGACTTGTGCCGTATGCTGGTTCCCAGACGCGCGTTGACGTATATGATGCAACCGGCAGAAGAGTGATCTATTCGCGGACCATCTTGCAAGAAGTGCATGCGTTCGCACATAAGGCGGCACAAATAGCGAAGGAGGAAAATTTTGACATCATCCATGCTCATGATTGGACCTCGTACTTGGCTGGTGTTGCGGCTAAGAAAGCCTCAGGAAAACCTCTGGTCTTGCATGTGCATGCAACAGCCTTTGACCAAGCAGCCAGCGATCAGGTCGATCCTGAGGTATTCAAGATCGAAAAGGAGGCATTCGCATATGCGGATTGTATTATCACGGTCAGTGATTTCACTAAGCGCATACTTGTGCAGAAACATGAGGTCCCAGAGCTAAAGATCGACGTGGTGCACAACGGATGCGATACGCATGATCCGGTTAGATATGCACCGGCTCTTTCTGAACTCAAGGCACAGGGGAAGAAGATCGTGCTGTATCACGGACGCATCACTATCCAAAAGGGCGTCGATTATTTTATTGAGGCAGCGCGGAAGGTGGTCGACATTGATAAAGATGTAGTTTTTGTCATATCGGGACAGGGCGACATGATGGGACAGATCATGCACAAAGTAGGGTCTCTCGGGCTCTCAAGCAACGTGATCTTTGCTGGAGCGCTCTGGTACGAAGAGCGCGACCGCATGTACCAGAGCGTTGACCTAGTGGTTATGCCGTCAGTGTCTGAGCCTTTCGGCTTAGTTCCGCTTGAAGCGATCCAGCACGGAACTCCCTCGCTTATCTCAAAGCAGTCGGGCGTTTCCGAGGTTATTTCTCATGTTCTCAAGGTCGATTTCTGGGATGTTGAGGACATGGCTAACAAGATCCTTGCCGCGCTCCGTTATCCGGTGCTGCATGAGCAGTTGAAGCGAGAAGGCAGGCAAGAGATCCACCGCCTTTCTTGGAAGCATTCTGCCCAGAAGGTCCTCTCGCTGTATCAGCGTCTGTTACAATATATGACAGCGTAACGATCATGCTCACGGTCTGCCCTTATTTCCATGTCCATCAGCCATACCGGGTAAAGCGGTATCGCGTCTTTGATATAGGAAACGATAATCAGTACTTCAACGAAGGCGGGGAGAATGATCTGAATAATAGGCGCATTTTGGAAAAGGTCGCTGAGAAATCGTATCGACCGATGAATGCGGTACTTAAGCAGATGCTTGAGGAACACGAAGACTTCCGCTTCGCGCTTTCTTTTTCAGGGACGGTACTTGATCAGTTTGAAGCGTATACCCCTGATGTGCTCGAAGGATTCCAGAAGCTTGTGGCAACCGGCAGGGTAGAGATCCTTGCAGATACATACCATCACTCGCTGTCGTTCTTCTATTCAGTGCCTGAGTTTGAGCGCCAGGTTGCAAAGCATGCAAAGCGCATACATGAACTTTTCGGCTATACCCCCCGTGTATTTCGCAATACTGAACTTTCATACCGAAACGATCTTGCTCGCTGGTGTGAAGAGAACGGGTATCTCGGAATAATGGCTGAAGGCTGGGACCCCATACTTGGATGGCGCAGCCCCAATTATGTATATAAACCCGTTGGATGTAAGCGGATCAAGGTGCTCTTGAAGAACTATAAGCTTTCGGATGACATTGCTTTTCGTTTTGGAAATCGCGGATGGGAAAGCTACCCCTTGCATGCAGAGACCTTCGCGCAATGGGTCCATGCGCATCATGGGGACGGACACACGGTCAATCTTTTCATGGACTACGAGACCTTCGGTGAGCATCAGTGGGAAGACACGGGGATCTTTAACTTTATGCGCGCCTTGCCGGGGATGCTTAAGCAGCACCCTGATACATCATTCAAAACTCCAACAGAAACCATCGAGAGCTACGATCCTGTCGGCGAAATCGACGTGCAGCACGTGCTTACGTGGGCAGATACTGACCGCGACCTTACTGCATGGGTTGGGAATGATATACAGAAGGATGCAATCAGATCCATCTATGGGATGGAGAAGGATGTCCTTGCAACCGGACAGGAGTCGATCATTGAGACTTGGAGGAAATTGCAGACATCTGATCACTTCTATTACATGTGTACAAAGTGGTCGCAAGACGGAGATGTGCATGCGTACTTCAGTCCGTACCAATCCCCATATGACGCATATGTAGCTTTCATGAATGCGCTCTCTGATTTACAATTGAGAGTACAGCACGCGCTTGAAGCTAAGCGAACAGCACTGAATGAAGCTCCTGCGGTGGTGGAGGTTAAAACGACATTCCCTGAACTTGCTAAAGCTTGGTTGGCGGGGGGAATAGAATTTGTCGCTACTTTTTTCAATGTTCATTTACCAAAATTAAGCAAAGCCTATGCCTACATCTTCAACAAAGAGAACCGTTAAGAAGCTGCCGAAGAAGGCCGCCAAGAAAACGATAAAGGCGAGTGCTTCTAAAGCGAGCAAAAAGAAGATAACTGAGTTCAAGGCTTTGGTGTGCGCTTACGATGGCGAATGCTTTTGGTCGCGCGATGGACAGATACTTTCGAATCTTTCAGATCTTTCCTTTGCGATCGGTTCAATGGACGATGAAGTTTTTTTGCATCATGTGACAGACGAGAAGAATGATTTTGCTGATTGGGTCGAACATGTGCTTCAGGATCAGGAGTGTGCGCAGGCGCTGCGCGCAGCACAAAAGAAAACACAGGCCAAGAAGATCGTAGAGCTCCACCTGCGCAACTATAGCGTTTAGAACACATGGCTCGAGCTGTCACTCTGGGAAATGGCAACCTTCTTGTAGGTTTGGATTATCGGGGGCAGGTCCGTGACCTGTATTTTCCCTATGTTGGGCACAGCAATCACGTCAGCGGCGCCTCAGGAAGCTACGTTCATAGGATCGGTATCTTTGTCGATGGCGTCATCCACTGGCTCGATGACGGTGCGTGGACAGTGAGTGTTGGTTCGGAATCAGAGACGGCTATTGGCAGTTTTCATGCGGTGAATGATGCCATTGGTGTCTCGCTTTCTTCGCAGGAAGCTGTGCACAATGAGAAGGATCTCTTCCTGAGGAGTATCACTATCAGCAATGAGCGCAAAGATGAGCGCGAGATAAAGATCTTCTTCTCTCAGCAATTCCGCATCTCAGAGTCCCGCAGGGGCGATACGGGCTTCTATGATCCGCGCGTTCGTGCGATTGTGCACTACAAAGGGCATAGCAATTTTCTCATAAACGCCACACATAAAGGCAAGCAGTTTGTTGACTATAATATCGGCCTTTTTGGCATTGAAGGGAAAGAAGGAACCTATCATGATGCGCATGATGGGGTGCTCGAGCGGAACCCGATAGAGCATGGGTCGGTGGATTCAGTGATCGGCCTTACCTGTGAAATAGAAGGGCATTCTCATGCGCAAGTGGACTACTGGATCGCCTGCGGCAAAAGCATTGATGAGGTGCATGATCTTAACGAGTACGTATTAGAGGAATCGCCTGAACGGCTTATTACGTCAACGAAGAACTATTGGAAGGCGTGGATTGAGAAAGAGGATCGCGACCTTTCAGCGCTCTCTCCTGCGCTCAAAAGCCTTTTCAATCGGTCGCTTACCACTATCAGAGTGCATACTGATAACCGGGGTGCGATCATAGCTTCAAGCGATACGGACATGCTTCATCACGGGCGTGATACATATAGCTATGTGTGGCCGCGCGACGGCGCCTACATTGCACACGCATTGGACCGGACTGGGTACGCGGATGTGTCTGAGCGTTTCTTTACATTTTTAAGTACCAAGCTCGAGCGAGGCGGTTATTTGATGCATAAGTACCGTTCTGACGGGACGCTCGGCAGCTCATGGCATCCGTGGATGCATCATGGCGTACCGCAACTGCCCATCCAAGAGGATGAGACTGCCCTCCCTCTTTTTCTCCTTTGGCGCCATTACGAGATAGATCACAACGTGGAATTCATTGAATCTCTCTACGATCCCTTCATCGAGAAGGCCGCTAATTTTCTCTGTGAGTTCGTGCAAGCAGAATATGGCCTCCCGATGAATTCATATGATCTGTGGGAAGAAAAATTCGGCATCTCTACCTACACCGCCTCTTGCGTATATGGAGGGCTTATCGCTGCAGCGCACTTTGCGAATATGCTCGGCAAAGACGAGGCTGCGCGAACCTATAGTGCTGTGGCACAGCGCATGCAGCATGCGATTGTGGAGCACTTGTATGACTCTGATCTCCAAATGTTCATCAAGCAGATCTATGCTTCAGATGATGCAGATCCAATCTATGACAAGACCATCGACATGAGCAGCTTCTTTGGGCCTCTGTATTTCGGAGTAATCGATATTGATGATGAGCGGATCGAAAAAGCCTTCAAGGTCGTAGAGGATACGCTTCGCGTACACTCCCAAAGCGATGGCTATGTGCGCTACGAGCGCGACAATTACTATACGATGCAGGATGCGGGGAGCCCTAACCCTTGGGTGATCACTACCTTATGGGTCGCTCAATATCTGATCATGCGTGCAAGGAATTTGAAAGACCTGGAGCGGCCGTATCAGATCCTTGAGTGGACCTGCGCTCATGCAACCAAGGGCGGAGTGCTTGCAGAACAGATGCATCCGCACACGGGCGAACACCTTTCAACTGCTCCGCTGATATGGAGCCATGCGGAGTTCGTCGTAACTGTCGATGATTATCTTAAGCGCTATCGCGAATTGTCGGAGGGCAAGAAAGTTCGCTAAAATGTCCTTCTCCAGAAGGAAAATCCCAACGGAAGGGCAGTATAAGCGCCGATCTTGGTGCGGTGAATAGAGAATGCTAAGCCTGAAGTGCTCAGTTTTTCTGCGATGGCTTCACAAAGCGACCGCATATATGTGCCTGAACTGCAGATACATCGGATCTTCGCAACAGTATACGGAGTTTCTTGAGCATCTTTGTGCGCTTCTTGAAAGTCTCTCCAAGAGGCGCGCACATCGGTACGTCTGAAGTCGTTTCCTATAGCTTTGCGCTCGTCTGTTACCTTTGGAATGGTTTCGATCTTTTTTGCAGCATACTCGTATACGGAAGCGGCAGATACTATCCGTGTGTCTATAACCTCAAGCGAGTAAATTCGCGAATGCTTCGTGGGGATGGCTATCTCATGATCCTTGCCTTCGAGCTTCCAAGTATGAAGTGGCTTTCCTCTGACGGTCTTTGAAGAGAACAGCGGGTAGGGGAGTTCGATCATGCCCTTAAAACCTCGTACTGTTTGCGCAAGCAGCCCAGGATCTATCATACTAGCTCCTTTTTTGTGGACCATTCCAAGCACATCTTGAGTGTCTGAAGCAACCCCAAAGAGGATCTCAAACTCATATTCTTTATCAAGTGCGTGATACTTTTCTTGCACTTTGCACTCATCGTCCAAAAGCACAAGGAGCTTTCCTGAGGCCATCGGATCGAGCCTGCCGGCGTACGCCATAGGGACCTCCGCAAGTTCGGGGTGATTTGCACGATATGCCTCAACGCAGGAAAGGGGAGTTTCGCCGACCGATTTCTCTAAGACCACATACGGTTTCATACAAAGGCTACAGTAGCATAGAAATCGCCCAACGGATGCGGGCGAGATCCGTTGGGCGAGATTACCGATCCTTCGGTTCCCGGTAAAAAAGCAAGGGACCCACTAGAGCGGCGATAAGAAACGCAGCCACACCCAAGCTCAGAAGTGTATCCATCTTGCGAGCCTCCTTTGGCGCGAACTGTGATCTCATAGTATATACCAGCTTTTGCAAAGTAAAGTTGCAGCCTATAGTGATTCTCGGATGCTATACTAATGCCCATCATGCGTCCTGTACTGGCGTTTTGGGCACTTCTTGGCAGTATCCTCCTTGCCATTCTTTTTATCTGGATTTCCAACACAATCAAAGCGCCAGAAGATGAAAGCGGGGAGGTGGGAGGGAGTATCCGCACATTTGTATTGCAATCATATCCAGTCCCGTCGCTGGCTCCGCATGCACATACGCTCGCAATTGATTCTATGGAGGATACGGGCCACCATGTGCGTCTTTTGTCTGATCCAATCGTCCCTGAAGAGGACCTGTGGGTTACCGGTGTTTCATTCGAGGTGATCAATGCCCCCGCATTCACGCTGCACCACGGTACGGTCTTCAGGACAGATGAGCGCGATCTTGAGTGCCCACTGCAAGGCCCGCGTCCCTTGTTGTCGGTAGCACAAGATCAAGCGCATGGATCAGAGGTTGCTTTTGCAGAAGGCTACGCTATTTTCGTACCTAAAGGCACACCTTTGGTTCTAGAGTCTATGTTCCACAACCCACTGCCTCCCCTTGGCATTGGCGAAACGTATACAGATGTATCATTGAAAGTGACCTTTAGTCTCGCCGATACAGGGCAAGAAGCTCTAAAACCGTTAACGTACCATCTGCTCCGTCTCTCCGACGATCCGTGCGGAGCGAATATGCATACTTTTGCTGTGCCTGCTCGCACAGAAGGATATATTAAAAGCGGTTCGACAGGGCAGACCGATGGTTCCGCATTTATTGCGCAAGCAACTTCAACGATCGTCTATTGGGGCGCCCACATGCACGGATGGGAAGGGGGGCGCTCTGTTACTGTCAGCAAGAACGAGAAAGAAATCCAAGTATTTCCAACGCAGCGCTCACAGGATGATCCGTATCGCTTTGATACGCCGCATGGTCCTGCACAGGTACAGCTTCAAGCTGGCGATAAGATCTCGATCGAGTCACTCTACGACAATTGGGCCGATGTGCCATTGCGGGGAGCGATGGGGCATCTTGCTTTCTACATAGCCGAGGATCAGTAGAAGATCAACCGCTGAGCATTACAGAGCGGTCTTGGCTGCTATGAGAAAAAAGCGTTAAGGATCAGCAGTCCTACAAAGAGCAGTAGGGCAACAACGATTGCTTTCATATGGTCCAGTATAGCATCATAGAAAAAGCCTTCCGCGCGATGCGGAAGGCTTGAAGGTGTGCGCGATGCCATCAAGGCAATGCACATGTATGCTCAGAGCACCTCAACACGGACGCGCGCAACGCCCGCATCCTTGAAACCTAGGACATCGGCGCCGCCTGCAGGCAGGTCGACGCATCGTCCTTCGTGAAAGGGTCCGCGATCGGTAACTCGTGCTTTGAGCACTTTTCCGTTCTCCAGATTGGTGATCCTCACCCATGTGTCGAACGGGAGCGTCTTATGGGCGACAGTGTCAGTTGCGTCCATATTGAAATGCTCTTTATTGTTGGCCATCATGTTTCCATGAAAGTCAGAACCATACCAGCTTGCTTCACAGTGCTCAGCGGCAAACGCAAAACCTGATACGCCGAAAGACACCGCAGCTGCAAGCGCGGCTACGCAAAGAACTCGTACTAACTTCACTGAAGGAGACCTTCTGTTGTGTGGATGTGGGTGAAATGCTGCGCATGCACGCAACATATTGCCTCCCCCCGTCCTTTAAGACGCAGAACTTTGCAAAATCTTTCACACGCACAAAGTCTAAAGATCGGCATATAAAAACAAAGCGCCGTACGGCGCTTTGTTTTTAGGTATATTTGTGGATTATCCCTGTACGAAGGTAAGGGCTATGCCTTTTTCGCGTCCGCGACCGGTTCGTCCGATGCGGTGGACATAGTCCTCGAATGTGCCCGGTAGATCATAATTGATCACGTGTGTCACTGAATCAACGTGGATGCCGCGCGCAGCGACATCAGTTGCTACCAGCACGCGGGCATTGCCGCTTTTGAAGCGACGCAGCGATTGCTGTCGCTGTCCGTGGGACTTGTTCCCGTGGATCGACTCCGCAACTACGCCTGCCTGTGTGATCTCTTGTGAAAGTTTCTCAACACTATGCTTCATAGCGCCGAATATCAAAACGCGTTTGAACTCGCTCTGTTTGAGAAGCCCCATAAGGGTATCAAATTTGTTATGGTCGCCGTACTTCACCACATCCTGAAGGATGCTATCGGTGACATCCTTCTTCTTCACAGAGATAGTGACAGGATCGCGAAGGAAGTCATTCACAAGCTTCTTGATATCATCAGACATCGTCGCAGAGAAGAAGAGTGTTTCCCGGTCTTCTGGAATGTCTTCAAGGATCTTGCGCATGTCATGGATGAATCCCATATCAAGCATTCGATCAGCTTCGTCGAGTACTACCGTACGGATATGCTGCGGCTTTAGATGACGGCGGTCGATTAGATCCAGAACTCGTCCAGGCGTGCCGATGATAAAGTGGTTCTTTCGGCGCAATCCTTGGATCTGCGGCCGTATATTCGTTCCTCCTACGCAAACTGTCGAGAACAGCTTGAATCCTTTAGAGAACTTGCGCAACTCCTCCTCGATCTGGAGTGCGAGCTCGCGAGTAGGAGCCAAGATCAGCGTCTGGCGGCTGTATTGCTTAAGTGTCTTCTCAATGAGCGGGATCAGGAATGCTGCGGTCTTTCCCGTACCTGTCTGTGCAAGTCCGATAACATCCTTGCCGGCAAGGATCTCAGGGATGATCTGGTCCTGGATCGGGGTAGGGGAAGTTAAGCCTGATGAGGTGATCGCGTAGGCGAGTTTTCGATCAAGGCCGAATTCTGTGAACTTGTGCGCAGGCACATAGATCTCCTCAACTGTTTCGATCGGATTCTTGTTAATGAACTGAGATGGATCGAATGTCGGCAGTTTGCGGCCGCTGCGGGTGCGATTCCCTCCTCCGCTTTTTCGCAGGCGAGAGCTGCTGGCATGAAAAGGCCGGCCTGAAGACCTGCGCTGCGGACGCGGTGATCCGCTGTTATAAATATGCCGAAAAGGCGAGGAAGGGCTCTTCCGAGCTCTTC
>Ga0164241_10003628_pt1 | contig 15425 bp, 12 predicted proteins | sample OricomyardsoilBY_FD_108780 | JGI IMG/M metagenome (GOLD analysis project Ga0164241, IMG submission 108780) | Backyard soil microbial communities from Emeryville, California, USA - Original compost - Back yard soil (BY) | ecosystem: Environmental > Terrestrial > Soil > Unclassified | place: USA... | reverse complement strand
GAGGTGCGCGCAGGTCGGGGAAGCCACGCGGGTCATCTTAGGTCGGGGTCCGGACGCTCTGGACGCTTTTCCCGCACCTTCCGCACGTTCGCGCGCTACGGGCGCGATCGCGTCATGCCGGAACGGCGGTGAGGCCCTGCGCGCGGCCGAAGAGGCCGGTCACGGCGGTCGCCGCATCGACGTCGCCGCCGATGAGCAGGCGCTCGCCGGGCGGAAGCGGAAGCGCCGCCAGCAGGGCCAGGAGGGCCACGTCGGCGACGTGGACCGTGGCGTCCGGCTTCGGGTCGCTCGGGCCGGGCACGGTGACCGTGGGCGCGGCGCCCGGGGCGGCCGTGACGCGCCAGGTGCCGCCGTACTCGCCGGAGACCGCGAAGTCGACCACGTCGGTGGCCGCCACCCATTCGGGCGCGACGCCGTGGGCCAGGAGCGGGAGCAGCACGCGGGGCGAGGGCACGACGCCGGCGGCGTGCAGCTCGGCGAGCGAGACCGGGCCGCGGCGCTCCTTGAGCAGGCGGCGCACGCGGCGCTTGCGGCCGATGACGTCCACGCCGGGCAGGCGCCGGTGGGCCCCGCCCGCGACGAGCGGGGCGAGCGCGCCGACCTCGCCCACGAGGGTGACGTCGGGATCCCCGCTGGTCCGGGTGAGCGTGGCGACCTCGGCCGTGCCGGGCGCCAACGTCACGCGCCACGTGCCGCTGCCCCGGACGGTGACGTCGCACGTCAGGTCCTTGGTGGCGATCGGGCCGAGCGAGGGCAGCAGGGTGACGAGGGCGGCGACGCCGAGCGGGGCGTCGTCGTCGGCGAGGCGCTGCAGCGCGGGGGTCAGCCACGGCGTGGCGACCCGGTCCTCGAGCGCGACCACGCGGGGCCGCACGGGGGTGGCCTCGGTGCGCAGCGTGGCGTCGGGGGCAGCCAGCGCGGCGGCGGTGCGCGGGGCGAACACCGATCGGCGCTCGGGGACGAACGGCAGGGCGGGCTCGGAGGCAGGCGCCTGAGGCTCCGGCTCGGCCGGCACGGCGGACGCGGCGACCTCCGCCGGCTCGGTCGCGATCGGCTCCTCGACGGGCGCGGGAGCGAGGGCCTCGGGTCCGGCCGGCGTGGGCGTCGCCTCGGTCTCGACCTCGGACGGCGTCGTGACCTCGCCCTCCAGGTCGCTCTCCTCGCGCAGGCGGCGCGCGGCCCGGGTCAGGCTCTCGACCACGGCCAGCGCGTCGTCGCGCGACGGCGGCGTGGTGCGGCGCAGCAGCGCGAGCTCCTCCTCGGCGGCGGCGAGCGCACGGCGCGCCTCCTCCTCGGCGGCGAGCCGGCTCTGCAGCTCGCGGGCCAGGTCGTCGCGGGCGACGGCGGCGTCGACCGCGGCCAGGCCGGCGGCCTCCACGCGGTCGCGCTCGGCCCCCAGCGACGCCTCGGCCGCCTTGCGGGCGGCCTGCTCGCGCAGCAGCTCGCCGCTGAGCTGGTCGACCGATCCCTCCAGGTGGACGCGCATCGCCGACAGCCGACCCTCGGCGGCGTCGAGGTCGGCCTGGGCGCCGCGCTCCAGCTGACCCCGCACCTCCCGCAACTCGCGGTCGAAGCCCTCGCGCAGCTCGCGCGCGGTCTCGACGAGGTCGGCGACGAGGCGTTCGACGGCGGCCTCCCGGGCGTCGCGCGCGTCGGACTGCGCCCGCAGGCCGTCCAGCTCCCCGCGCAGCCCCTGCAGCGTGCCGCGCACGTGCTCGTCCAGGGCGTCGCGGCGGGCGAGCTCGGCGGCCAGCCGGTCGCGGTCGCCGGTGACGTGGGCGGCGAGCGCCTCGCCGGCGTCGGCCCGCTCGCGCTCGACCTCGATCGTGGCGCGCGCCTCGTCCAGCTCGGCCGCGAGCTGGGCCCGCGAGGCCTCCAGCTGGGCGTTGGCCTGGTGGAGCCGCTGGTGCTCGGCGGTGAAGGCCTCCTGCTGGGTCGCCAGCTCGGCGCGCGCGGCCTGGGCTGCGGCGTGCTCCTCCCCCAGCCGCGTGTCGAACTCCCGCGCGGCGGTGGCGAGGCGGCCCCGCAGGTCGACGACGGTGCGCTCGAAGCCCTGGATCTGCGCGTCGAAGCCGCGCTGCTGCTCGGCCAGCGCCAGCTCGCGCTCGGCCACGCCCTCGGCGACGAGCCGGGACAGGCGGTCGTGCTCGGCGCGCTGGGCCTGCGTCTCGGCGTCGAGGGTGCGGCGCGAGTCGGTCAGCGCCTGCTGGGTGGTGGCGAGCGAGGTCTGCGCCTCGGCCAGCTCCCGCTGGGTGACGGCGAGCGCGTCGGCCTGGCGGTTCGTGTCGGCGAGCACCGCCTCGAGGTCGGCGCGCACGGCGGCCACCTCCGCGCGGGCCTGGTTCAGCGTCTCGTCTCGGACGAGCAGCGCCCGCTGGGCGGCGCGCAGCTCCTCGGCGGCCGCGTCCCGCGCCTGCTCGAGCTCGTCGAGCTCCCCGCGCAGGCGCCGGGCGGTGGAGGCCACCTCCGACAGGGTCCGCTCGGTCGCGGCGCGCCGCTCGGCGTCGCCCGCGACCCCGTCCCGCACCCGGGCGACCTCGCCGCCGAGCCCACGCAGCTGCGCCAGCACCGCGTCGTGGATCTCGGCGCGGCGGTCCAGCTCGTGCTCCAAGAGGGTGATCTGCGCCGCGGCCCGCTCGCGCTCGGCGACGAGGCCGCGCTGCGCCTCGGAGCGCACGCGCTCCTCCTCGGTCAGGCGGTCGGCCAGCCCCGTGGCCTGCTCGCGCAGGGCGGCGACCTCGCCGGCCATCTCGGCGCGCCGGGCCTCGAGCGCCAGGGCCATCGCGCCGTGGTCCTCGGTGCCCTGCTCCAGCCGGGCACGCTCGGCCCGCTCCCGCTCCAGGTCGCGGCGGGTGGCGTCCAGCGCGTTGCGCGTCTGGGTCAGCTCGGCGGACAGCTCGGCCGTCCAGGTCTCGGCCGCGCTGACGCGCACGCGCAGGTCCGACACCTCCTGCTCCAGGCGGCGGCGGTCGGCGTCGCTCTCGACCTCCACCTCGTGGCGGCGGCGGCGCTCGGACTCCTCCTGCTGCTGGACGGTGACCAGCGCGCGCTCGCGGGAGCGCAGGCGCCCGAGCAGGTCGTCCCGCTCGCGCGCGGCGGCGGCGAGATCGCGCTCCAGCTCGTCGGTGCGGTGGCGCAGCTGCTCGGCCAGCTCCTCCGCGGTGGCGGCGCGATCGGCCAGGCCCTCCTCGGCCAGCTCGGCACGACGGGCGCGGCGCTCGGCCATCACCGCCGGGTCGACCACGGTGCGATCGGGGTCGGGGACGTCTGAAGAGGAAGAACGGAACTCGGCCACGGTGGCCGAGGTTAGGCCCCTGCCCGGATACGGGTCGCGGTTCCTCCCGCAATTTGCGGGAAAACCACCGCCCTGGGCGGGACCTTGCGGCTCAGCCCTGGCGCAGGCGCTCGCGCTCGGCGGCGACCGTCAGCGCGACCAGCGCGGCGACCGTCGCCGCGGCGGCCGCCGTCATCGCCTTCTGGCGCTCCCGGGCGATCCGCTTGCGCAGCAGGAACCGGCCGACCACCCCGCCCGCGAGGGCCAGGTGGCGCCGGTGGCGAAACGCGGACCGCAGCAGGAGGATCATGCGCCGTCGGCCCCCTCGTGCTCCAGCCGCCAGGCCAGGCGCGACTGCAGCGACCACAGCTCGATGAAGCCCGGCGAGGCGTTCTGGCTGAACAGGCCGCCGGACTGCTCGAACGACGCGAGCGACGCGCTGTACACCGCGTTGGGCGACTCGCGGGTGACGACGCGCGCGTGGCCCTTGTAGAGCTTGATGCCGATCGTGCCGGTGACGCGCTCGTTGACGCTGTCCATGTACGCGTCGAGGTTGCGCCGCAGCGGCTCCCACCACAGGCCGGCGTACACGAGGTAGCCCCACTGCCGGTCCAGGTTGCCCTTGAACTGGTTCTGGTGGATGGTGCCGGTGAGCCGCTCCAGCTCCGCGTGGGCGGGCAGGATGATCGCGGCGGCGGGCACCTCGTAGATGTCGCGGACCTTGAGGCCGACGATGCGGTCCTCGATGTGGTCGACGATGCCCACGCCGTGCCGGCAGCCGGCCTCGGCGGCCGCGTCGAGCAGCTCGACGATGCCCATCCGCTCGCCGTTCCAGGCGACCGGGACGCCCTGCTCGAACGTCACGGTGACGGTCTCGGCCTCGTCGGGCGCCAGTTCCGGGCGGGTGACGAGCTGGAACACGTCGTCCTCGGGCGCGGTCGAGAGGTCCTCGATCCACTTGCCCTCGGAGGAGCGGCCCCACAGGTTGTCGTCGATCGAGTACGGCGTCGTCTCGGCGCCGCCCTTGATCGGGATGCCGTGCTCCCGCGCGTAGGCGATCTCCTCCTCGCGGCCCATCATCCAGCTGCGGACGGGCGCGATGACCTTCAGCTCGGGCGCCAGCGTGGCGACGGTCGCGTCGATGCGGACCTGGTCGTTCCCCTTGCCGGTGCAGCCGTGGGCGACGGTGTCGCAGCCGTGGCGGCGCGCAGCCTCGACGGCGAGCTTGGCGATCAGCGGGCGGCCGAGCGCGGTGAAGAGCGGGTAGTTGAGGCCGTAGTTGGAGTTGGCCTTGATCGCCGGGACGACGTACTCGGTGGCGAACTCCTCGCGGGCGTCGATGAGCTCCGCCTCGACCGCGCCGAGCTGCAGCGCCTTGCCGCGCACGACGTCGTAGTCCTCGCCGGGCTGGCCCAGGTTGATGGTCAGCGCCACGACCTCGGCGCCGTACTCGTCCTGGATCCACTTGAGCATCACGCTCGTGTCCAGTCCGCCCGAGTAGAGCAGGAGGACCTTGTTGACCTGATCGGGCTCAGCGAGGTAGCTGGCGGTCTGCTTGGGGGCGTCGAAGGGCTCGGTCATCGTGGGCGATCCTATGACAGGAGGTTGGACAGGCGGTCGACGGCCTCGCGGGCGTCGTCGAGACCGATGGTGAGGGGCGGGAGCAGCCGCACGGTGGCCGGGCCGGTGGCGTTCAGCACCAGCCGCTGCTCCTTCAGCGCGCGCAGCACGAGGTCGGGCGCGGTGACGCCGGCGTCGGGCGCCAGGTCGAAGGCGATCATCAGGCCACGGCCGCGGATCGCGGCCACGCCGGGCAGGTCGGCCAGCGCACCGCGCAGCCACGCGCCGTGCTCGCGGACCCCGGCCAGGAAGTCCGGATCGGAGACCACGTCGAGCACGGCGAGGGCCACGCCGCAGGGGATCGGGCCGCCCGCGAACGTCGACCCGTGGTCGCCCGGCTCGAAGCCGTCGGCCAGCCGCGGCCCGGTGATCAGGGCGCCGATCGGCAGGCCGCCGCCCAGCGCCTTGGCCGTGGTGAGGAGGTCGGGCACGACGCCGGTCTGCTCGTAGGCCCACAGCGAGCCCGTCCGGCCCAGGCCGCACTGCACCTCGTCGAAGATGAGGGTGGCGCCGACCTCGTCGCACCGCTCGCGCGCGGTGCGCAGCAGGGCGTCGTCCAGGACCCACACGCCGCTCTCGCCCTGCACGGGCTCGAGGATGACCGCGGCGGTCTCCGGCCCGATCGCCGCCGCGAGCGCGCCGGCCTCGGGCTCGACGGCGAAGAAGCCGGGGACGAGCGGCGCGAACGGGGCCTGCTTGGCCTCCTGCGGGGTGGCCGACAGCGACCCGTAGGTGCGGCCGTGGAAGCCGCGGTGCACGGAGACGACGGTGCCGCCGGGCTTGGCCTTGCGGGCCATCTTCAGGGCGGCCTCGTTGGCCTCGGTCCCCGAGTTGGCGAAGTGGACCTTGCCGCCCATCGCCCCGGCGCCGAGGCGCTCGGCCAGGCGCAGCCCGGGCTCGGTGTAGAACAGGTTGCCGACGTGGATCAGGCGCTCGGCCTGCTCCCTGATCGCGGCGACGACGGCGGGATGGGAGTGCCCGAGGCTGGTGACGGCCAGCCCGGTCTGGAAGTCCAGGTACTCGACGCCCTCGTCGTCCCACAGCCGCGCCCCCTCGCCGCGCACGAACTGCACGGGCAGGCGGGCATAGGCCGGGACCTGGGCAGCGGCCTCGATCGTCTGCAACTCAGCCAAACTCATGGTCTACCTCCAGCCCCGGAAGAGCGAGCCCCCAGGCGAGTTCTTCCAGTGGAAAGCAAGGCTTCAAGCCGCGGCTTTTCACGCGGCAGCCCTGATCTTCGTGCCGTAGCCGGCGTCGGTGAACAGCTCCAGCAGCATCGAGTGCGGCACCCGCCCGTCGACGATGTGGGCGTAGGAGACGCCGCCGTGGATGGCGTCCAGGCAGGCCGCGAGCTTCGGCCGCATCCCGCCTTGGATGGAGTCCAGGGCACGTTCGACCTCGTCGGCCCGCGCCTCGCTGATCACGCTGTCGGTGTCGCTCGGGTCGGCGAGCCAGCCGGGCACGTCGGTGAGGAACATCACCTTGTAGGCGCCCATCGCCCGCGCCACCGCGCCGGCGGCGTCGTCGGCGTTGACGTTGTAGGAGTTGCCTTCGCGGTCGGAGCCCACGGAGGCGACCACGGGGATGTAGTCGGCCGCGATGTGGTTGAGCACGTCGACGTCGACCCGGTCGATCTTCCCGACGAAGCCGATGTCCTCGCCGCTCGGCGAGAGCTGGCGGGAGATGCGGAACATCGAGCCGTCGTCGCCGCTGAGGCCCACGGCGGGCTGGCCGTGGCGGTTGATCCGCTGGACGATGTCCTTGTTGACCTTGCCGATCAGCACCATCTTGGCGACCTCGACGGTGGCCGCGTCGCTCACGCGAAGGCCGTCCACGAAGTTGACGGGCAGGCCCAGCTTCTCCATGTAGGCGGTGATCTCCGGCCCCCCGCCGTGGACGACGACCGGGTTGAGCCCGACGTACTTGAGCAGCACCACGTCGCGGGCGAACTCCTCGCGCAGCGCCGGGTCGTTCATCGCCGCGCCGCCGTACTTGATGACCACGGTGCGGCCGTGGAACTCGCGGATGTAGGGGAGCGCCTGGAGGAGGGTGCTGACGCTGGTGGCGTCGATGGGCTGGCTCATGTCGTGTACTCCGCGTTGATCGTCACGTACTCGTGGCCGAGGTCCGAGAAGTAGACCTGGGCCTCCTCCCCGTCCCCGGGCAGGCCGACCACGTAGTCGACCTCCGGGCCCGAGACCGCCTCCGCGAGCGCCGCCTCGTCGTGGGGCACGAACGACCCGCCGGAGCAGACGTCGACGCCCTCGATGCTGATGTCCACCGGCAGCGGCGCGGAGTGCGGCACGGCCATGCCGACCGCCTGGGCGATGCGGCCCCAGTTCGGGTCGCCGCCGTACAGCGCGGTCTTGACCAGCGGTGAGTTGGCGATGGCGCGGGCGACGTTGGGCACGCCGCGGGCGTCGCCGCCGTGCACGGTGATCCGGCCGACGCGCCGGGCGCCCTCGCCGTCCCGGCACAGGTCGATGGCCAGCTGGCGCAGCAGCGCGTCGAGCGCCTGGCCGAACAGCGCCTCGTCCTGGCTCTCGGGCGCCACGTGCACCCCGCTGGAGCCGGAGGCGATGAGGATCGCGGTGTCGTTGGTCGACAGCTGGCCGTCGACGCTGACCTGGTCGAACGAGCGGCGCACGCACACCGCGAGCAGCAGGCGCGCGGTCTCGGCGTCGAGCTTCGCGTCGGTCTCGACGAAGCAGAGCATGGTCGCGAAGGCCGGGGAGATCATCCCCGCGCCCTTGCACTGCGCGCTCAGGCGCACGGTCCCGGACGGCAACGTGACCTCCAGCGAGGCGCGCTTCTCGAACAGGTCGGTGGTCATGATCGCGCCGACGAAGTCGTCCTCGCCCTCGGCGGACAGGGCCGCGTGCGCGGTGGTCAGGCCGCCGATCACCTTGGCGGGGTCGAGCGGCACGCCGATCACCCCGGTGGAGGCCACGGCGACCTCGGCCACCCCGACGCCGCACAGCTCGGCGGCCGCGGCCTGCGTGGCCAGCGCGACCTCCATGCCGTCGGGGCCGGTGGCCGCGTTGGCGTTGCCGCTGTTGACGGCGACGACGCGCAGCGCGGACAGGTCCGCCACCTCCTGGGTGGCGAGCACGGGCGCGGCGAGCACGCCGGAGCGGGTGAACGCCGCGGCGCTGACCGCGTCGCGCTCGTCGCAGAGCAGCAGCCCCACATCCAGCCCGCCGCTGGGCTTGATGCCCGCGGCCACGCCCGCGGCGCGGAAGCCCGCGGGCAGCGGGGCGCCGGGGATCTCGCGCACATAGGCGGGACGCTCGACCCAGCGGGACCGGAAGAAGGACGTGTCGCCGTCGTTCACCACAGGCCGGTCTCCTCCGGATAGCCGAACATCAGGTTCAGGTTCTGGATCGCCTGCGACGACGTGCCCTTCCACAGGTTGTCGATCGCGGCGAAGACGAGCGCGCGGCCCGTGCGCTCCTCGGCGACGACGTGGATGCGACACATGTTCGTCGCGTTGACGTCCCACGTGCCGGGCGGCTGCTCGCTCAGCTCGACGAAGGGCTCGTCCTCGTACGCCGCGCGGTAGAGCGCCACCAGCGCGGCCTGGTCCAGCGGCCCGTCGAGGTCGACGTAGGCGCTGATCAGCTCGCCCTGGTCCATGGGGACGAGGTGCGGCGTGAAGGAGATCGGGACCGGTGCCCCGGCGAGCGCGATCTCCTGCTCGATCTCCGGCGTGTGGCGGTGCGTCCCGACCTTGTAGGGCAGGACGTTCTCGTTGACCGAGACGAAGTGGGTGGTGTCGGTCGCGGCGCGGCCGGCACCCGAGACGCCCGTCTTGGCGTCGACGACGACGCCGCCCACCTTGCCGGTCCGTGCCAACGGGGCGAGGGCGAGGATCGCGGCGGTCGGGAAGCAGCCAGGGCCGGCCACCAGGTTGGCGGTCCGGATCTGCTCGCGGTAGAGCTCGGTCAGCCCGTAGACCGCCTCGTCCAGCAGCTGCGGCGCACCGTGCTCGCCGTACGTCGCCCCGTAGACGTCCAGGTCGCGCAGGCGGAAGTCGGCGCTGAGGTCGACGACCCGCACGCCCCGCTCGTGGAGCGCGGCGACGAGCGGCGCGGACGCCCCGTGTGGGTAGGCGACGATCGCGGCGTCGACGTTGCTGTGCGTGTCCACGTCGATCGGCTCCAGCACGAGGTCGACCCGGTGGTGCGGGTACAGCTCGCTGAGCCGCCGGCCCGCGTCGGAGCGCGACGTCACGGCCCGCAGGTGGAAGTCGGGATGGCGCTGCACCAGGCGCGCGGCGAGCGCGCCCGCGTAGCCGGAGGCGCCGGCGATCAGGACGTCAGGCACGCAGCTCCGCCCCCAGCTCCGTCGTGAGCCGGGCGACGATCTTCTCGCGCACGGGCGTCACGTCCTCGTCGGTGAGCGTGCGGTCGGCCGCGCGGAACTCCAGGTGCAGGGCGAGCGACACGCGTCCCTCCCCCACCTGGCCCCCGCGGTATACGTCGAACACCTCGGCGCCGGTGACGAGCTTGCCGCCCGCGGCCCGCACGACCTCGAGCACCCGCGCCGCGGGCACGTCGTCGGCCACCGTGAGCGCGAGGTCCTGGCGCATCGCCGGGAAGGTCGTGACGTCCCGGTAGGTCGCCACGTCCGGAGCCTCGTCGTAGACCTTCGTGAGGTTGATCGCGAAGAAGGCGACGGGCTCCTCGCCGACCGGGAAGTCCCAGTTCGCGGCGGCAACCGGGTGGACCTCGCCGAAGATGCCCAGCACCTCGTCACCGGCGCGGATCAGCGCGGCGCGCCCGGGGTGCAGGAACGGCCGGATGGTCTGTTCGGCGGTCCACTCGATGCCCAGCGCCCCCAGGACCGCCTCGACCAGGCCCTTGGCGGTGAAGACGTCCGCCTCCGGCGATGCGCCGTCGCCGTCCGCCCAACTGGTCGGACGCGCTCGCCCGGTCACCAGTCCGGCGAGCGCGTGGTGCTCGTCGGCGGGGCTCGCCGGATCGACGACGTCCGCGCCGTGCTTGCGGTAGACGTTGCCCGATTCGAAGATGGCGATGTCGCGCACGCCGCGCGCCCGGTTGTAGGCGGCGACATCGAGGAGCGACGCGACGATCGTCGGCCGCAGGATCGACTGCGTCTCGCTCATCGGGTTCTCGATCGTCACGACGTCGCGCAGCGGATCGCCCGCGGGGATCAGCAGCTTGTCGAGCACGGCCGGGTCGGTGAACGACCAGCCGACGACCTCGGCGAGGCCGCGGCCGACGAGCACGTCCTCGGCCCGCCGGCGGATCCGCTGGCGCGCGCCGAGCCGGCCGGGCAGGCCGGTGCGGTTGGGCGGGATGGTGGCCGGGAGGCCGTCGACGCCGTCGACGCGGGCGACCTCCTCGATGAGGTCGGCCTCGCGGGTGACGTCACGGCGCCGCCAGTACGGCACGGAGACCGGCATGCCGGCGCTGTCGTCGGCGTTCGTCCCGAAGCCCAGGGCGGTGAGGATCTCCACGATGCGCTCCCGCGGCACCGGGGCACCGAGCAGGCTCGCCACGCGCTCCTCGCGCAGGTGGACGGTCGCGAAATCGGTCCAGCCCTGGCCGACGTTGACGTCGAGCGTGCCGGGCGCCAGTTTCGCCCCCGCCAACTCGATCATCAACTGGGCGGCGACAGCTTGAGCGGCCATCGCACTCTCGAAGGGCAGGCCCTTCTCGAAGCGCGACGACGCCTCGCTGCGCAGGGCCAACCGGTGCGACGTGCGGTTGATGTTGGGGCCGTCCCAGACGGCGACCTCCATCAGGACGCGGGTCGTCGTCGGCTGCACCTCGGAGCGCTCGCCGCCCATGACGCCGGCCAGCGACGTCGGGCCCTCGTCGTCGGCGATCACCAGGATGTCCGGGTCGAGCGTGCGCTCCTGCCCGTCCAGCGTGGTGATCTTCTCGCCCGCCACGCCGCGGCGCACGACGAGGCGGCCGCCGGCGATCCGGTCCAGGTCGAAGGCGTGCAGCGGGTGCCCGGTGAGCAGCATCGCGTAGTTGGTGATGTCGACGACGTTGTTGATCGGCCGCTGCCCGGCGGCGATCAGCCGGGAGCGCAGCCACACCGGCGACGGGCCGATCTTCACCTGCTCGAACACGCGGGCGGTGAAGCGCGGGCACAGGTCGGGCGCCTCGACCGCGACCTCGATGCCGGCCGGGGAGTCCTCGTCGTCGGGCATGTCGCCCGGATCGTCCTCCCACGGCGCCGGCGCCAGCTCCGAGCCGGTGATCGCGTGGACCTCGCGGGCGACGCCGTAGACGCCGAGGCAGTCGGGCCGGTTCGGCGTGACCTCCAGCTCCAGGACCTCGGTGGAGATCGGCAGGACGTCGGCGAGGGGCGTGCCGGCGGGGATCGCGTCGTCCAGCACCATGATGCCGTCGTGGTCGACGCCGAGCTCCAGCTCGTCCTCGGAGCAGATCATCCCGGCCGACTCGACGCCGCGGAGCTTGGCCTTCTTCAGCTTCATGCCGCCGGGCATCACCGCGCCGGGGCGGGCCACCGCCACGGTCTGGCCGGCGGCGACGTTGGGGGCGCCGCAGACGATCTGGGCCGCCGTCTCCTCGCCCACGTCGACGGTGCAGACCCGCAGCCGGTCGGCGTCGGGATGCGGCTCGCAGGTCAGCACCTTGCCGACCACGAAGCCGTCGGTGGACGGCACGCCGTGCTGGTGGATCCGGTCGACCTCGGTGCCGGTCATCGCCAGCCGCGTGGCCAGCTCCCGGGTGGAGAGGTCGGGGGTCGTGTACTCGTGGAGCCAGGTCAGGGGAAGTCGCATGGTTCCGTTACCTCACCCGAACTGCCGCAGGAAGCGGACGTCGTTGTCGTAGAAGAGCCGCAGGTCGGGGACAGCGTGCTTGAGCATCGCGATCCGCTCGACGCCCATCCCGAACGCGAAGCCCTGGTGGCGCTCGGGGTCGTAGCCGTAGTCCTTGACGTGCGCGAGGACGTTGGGATCGACCATGCCCGAGCCGAGGATCTCCAGCCAGCCCGTGCCCTTGCACAGGTTGCAGCGGTCGCGGTTCTTCAGGACGCCCGTGCCGTTGCACTGGAAGCAGGAGACGTCGACCTCGACGCTCGGCTCCGTGAACGGGAAGAAGTGGGGCCGCAGGCGCACGTCGCGCTCGTCGCCGAAGATCGCCTTGGCGAAGGCCAGCAGCGTGCCCTTGAGGTCGGCCAGCGTGATGTCCTCGTCGACGGCCAGGCCCTCGATCTGGTGGAACTGCGGGGTGTGCGTGGCGTCGCTGTCGCGGCGGTAGACCCGGCCGGGCACGATGATCGCGATCGGCGGCGGCTGCTGCTCCATCGCCCGGATCTGCATCGGCGACGTGTGGGTGCGCAGCACGGTGTCGTCGGCCACGTAGAACGTGTCGGTGCGCGCCCGGGCGGGGTGCGCCGGATCGTGGTTGAGCGCGTCGAAGTTGTAGTAGACCCGCTCGACCTCGGGGCCCTCGACCACGGTGAAGCCCAGGCCGCAGAACACGTCCTCGATCTCCCGCCGCGTGGCGGTCAGCAGGTGCAGCGTGCCGACGGGCTGGGGCGGCGTGCCGGGCAGCGTCACGTCGACCCGGTCGCGCTCCAGCCGCTCGGCCAGCTCGCCCAGCTCCAGCTCGGCGCCGCGCGCCTCGATGGCCGCCTCCAGGGCCTGCCGCGCCTGGTTGGCGGCCTTGCCCACCCGGCCCCGTTCCTCCGGGGCCAGCTCGGCGACCCCGCGCAGGAGGTTGGGCAGCTCCGCCTTGCGGCCGAGCGCGCGTACGCGCACGTCCTCCAGGGCGGCGGTCGTGGTGGCGGCGGCGATGGCGGACAGGGCCTCCGCGCGCAGGGCGTCGATGCGGTCGATCATGGCGCGAGGATCCTATGGGTCAGCTCGTAGAGGGCGACGGTGGCGGCCATCGCCGCGTTGAGGGACTCGAAGGCGATGGGGATGTGGGCGACGCGGTCGCAGGCGGTCAGCACGTCCGGCGGCAGCCCCTCGCGCTCGGCGCCGACGACGATCGTCGTCGGCCCGGAGGCCGGTCCGGCCAGCGGCGCGCCGCCCCGCGCCTCCAGCGCGACCGTCTCCCCCGGAAGATCCTCGACCGAGGCGGCGCGGGCCACGGGGACGGCGAAGACGGCGCCCATCGAGGCGCGGACGGCCTTCGGGGAGAACGGATCGGCGGAGCCGGGGCCGAGCGCGACGCAGTCCGCGCCGAAGGCGAGCGCCGAGCGCAGGACGGTGCCGACGTTCCCGGGGTCCCCGACGCCGTGCAGGTACACGCAGAGCGGGCCGGTCGGCACCGCCCACCGCGTCTCGTAGATGCCGATCGTGCGCGTGCCGGAGCCCAGCGACGAGACGCCGGCCAGCAGCTCGGCGGTGACCTCGGTCCCCGGCAGCCCGCTGCCCTCCGCGCACAGGAGCGCGACCGGCTCCCAGCCGCGCGCCGCGGCCTCGGCCACCAGGTCCTCGCCCTCCGCGACGAAGCGGCCCGCCTTCGCACGGGCCGACGTCCGCGCCAGGCGGCGGATCTCCTTCAGCTGCGCGTTGTCGGGGGAGGTGATGATCACGGGAGAGCGGGGTCAGGGAACGAAAAAGGGCGCCGGTCCTGTGAAGGAGTCGGCGCCCTTGGATGAAGCTGATGTCGGTCGTGGTTAAGCGGCCGACGCCTCACGGGCTGCGGTCGACGCCTCTCGGGAGGCCTCCACGAACTGCGTGAACGTCTCGGGATCGCGCACGGCGATATCGGCCAGGACCTTGCGGTCCAGCTCGATGCCGGCCAGCTTCATGCCGTGCATGAACTCGCCGTAGGAAGAGCCGTTGAGTCGCGCCGCGGCGTTGATGCGGGTGATCCACAGGCGACGGAAGTCGCGCTTGCGGTTACGCCGGTCGCGGTACGCGTAGGAGTCGGCCTTGAGGGCCGCTTCCTTCGCGCGCTTGTAGTTGCTGTTCGCCTCGCCGCGGAACCCCTTCGTCCGCTCGAGCATCTTGCGACGCTTCTTCTTGGCGTTGACGGAACGCTTGACGCGGGTCACTTGCTCGTCCCCAGCAGCTTCTTGATGCGCGGAGCGTCGTGGTCGGAGACCACCATCGGCTTACGAAAGCCGCGCTTGCGCTTCGGGGTCTTCTTCTCGAGGATGTGACTCGAGAACGCGTGACGGCCACGGAGCTTGCCCTTGGCGGTCTTCTTGAAGCGCTTCTTCGCGCCGGAATGTGTCTTCATCTTCGGCATAACGGACGCGGAAGTATGACACGGACCGGGCCGGGAGGCGGTCACCTCCCGATCGTCGCCTCCCGCACCGCCTCGGCGAGCAGCGCGACGCCCGCTGGCAGTGCCGGTTCGCTCACCCCGGCGTACCCCACGACGAGCGCGGTGGCCGTGGCGTCGCGGGGACCGGCGAGAGGATAGACGCCGACCGAACGGGCCCCCGCGGCCGCCGCGAGGGCGGGCACGCCGACGGGATCCGCGAGCCGGACGATCACGTGCAGGCCGGCCGCCAGCCCCTCCAGCGCGGCGTCGGGCAGCTCGCGGGCCAGCAGCGCCTGCAGCACCTCGCGCCGGCGGTGGGTGCGCCGCCGGGCCGTCCGCACGTGCCGGTCGTAGGCGGCGTTCTCCAGCAGACGGGCGAGCACGAGCTGGTCCAGCACGCCGCTGCCCGCGTCGTCCAGCGCCTTCTCGTAGGCGACCGGCCCGGCCAGCCGCGCGGGCAGGGCCGCCCAGCCCAGGCGCAGCCCGGGCGCGAGCGCCTTGCTGGCCGACCCGACGTAGGCCACGTGCTCGGGAGCCCGACCCTGCAGCGCGCCGAGCGGCCGGCGGTCGTAGCGGAACTCCGCGTCGTAGTCGTCCTCCACCACCACGCGCTCGGAGCCCGGCTCGGCCGCCCACTCCAGCAATGCCGCGCGGCGCTCCGGCGAGAGCGCCATCCCGAGCGGGAACTGGTGCGCGGGCGTGACGACGACGGCGTCCGCGCCGACGCGGCGCAGCGCGGCGACATCCAGGCCATCCGCGTCGACCGGGACCCCGACCAGCCTCGCGCCCGTGGCGGCCAGGGCCGCGGCGTGCGGCGGCAGCGACGGATCCTCCACCGCGATCCGGACCGGCGCGTCGGCGGGCCGGTCGCGGCCCAGCGCGCGGGCGACCAGCGTCAGCGCCTGGCGGGCCCCGGTGGTGACCACGATCCGCGCAGGCTCGGCCTGGACCCCGCGGACGCGGGCCAGGTAGCTCGCCAGCGCCGTGCGCAGCTCGGGCGTGCCGGCGGGATCGGGGTAGTGCAGCGCCTGGTCGGGCGCGTGGAGCAGCACCTCCCGCACGGTCCGCAGCCACAGGGCGCGGGGGAAGGCGCTCAGGTCGGGTGAGCCGGGGAAGAAGTCGTAGCGCGGGCGGGACACGGGCGCGACCGACCCGGCCGGCGCCCCCTCGCCGCGTCGCGGGGCGGTGCCGACCACCGTCCCGACGCCCTGCTGGGCGCGCAGCCACCCCTCGGCGACGAGCTGCCCGTAGGCGTCGACGACGAGCCGGCGGGACACGCCGAGGTCGCGGGCGAGGGTGCG
>Ga0164241_10003627_pt1 | contig 15428 bp, 6 predicted proteins | sample OricomyardsoilBY_FD_108780 | JGI IMG/M metagenome (GOLD analysis project Ga0164241, IMG submission 108780) | Backyard soil microbial communities from Emeryville, California, USA - Original compost - Back yard soil (BY) | ecosystem: Environmental > Terrestrial > Soil > Unclassified | place: USA... | reverse complement strand
TTGCCGTTCCTCTACTTCGCCGATTTTCCTGGGGTTACGGTCAAAGTGCTGCCCGTCGACCCGAAGGTTGCGGCGACCGATCTCGACACCAAGCTCGACCTCACTGCCCTCCGCAAGCTGCACGCCAAGCTGCTCGTGCTGGTGTCTCGCGATCGAGCCCTAGCCTACGCCGGCTCTGCCAATTTCACGCGCAACGGCTTTGGCTTCAGGGGCGGCGCCACGGGTGCAATGGCGAACATCGAGGCTGGCTGGGTTTTCGAGCTGCCGGTCAAGTCGGTCGCGACACTGCTGCCGGCGGCGGCGAATGAAGGGCAAGCGCTCGTTTCACTACCGAAACCGGGGGCCCCCGCGTCGAAGGACCCCGACGAACTCGATGAGCCTGGATTCTGGCCCGAGTCGCTGCTCTCCGCAGAGCTCACGCCGTCGTCAGAGGCGGATGTGCTCGACTTGACGACGCGCTGGGCGGCAGCGACGCCAAGCGGCTGGGCGGTGCACGCCGGCAGCACAGAGGTCGCTGCGGCGGCCCCGGCCCCGCGGCTCTTCACGACAACCGGCGGAGCGCACACGGTAGTGACGGCCCTTTCTCCGCAAGCTCTGCAAACCATGCTGCGCGGGCGACACATCGTGATCAGCGCTCCCGAAGGCAGCGCTTTTTTTCCGGTAAACGTCGCTGCGGGCGAGGCGCGGCACCGGCTGCCGCTCTCGCCAGCTGGCGACAAGCCGGGCGAAAGCGATTTGCTCGCCTACTACCAGGGTCGCATCACCTTCGACGATTTGTATCCCGATCCCGATGGTGGCGGGCAAGCTGGCTCAGCGAACGGAGATGCTCGCTTTCAGCAGAGCGCCGACAAGAGTCGTATTCAGGCCTATCAAATCCGCGCGTTCGTCGACGCTTTACCGGGCATTCGCCGCGAGTTGCTGGCGGCGCGTGGGTCGAGGGGCGTCCTGTACCAGGCCTTTCTCGGAGAGGTGAGCCCGGTTGCACTCGCCCAGCACGTGATGAGTCAGGTGGCTTTGGGCAGCCGTTCGGTCACCGCCGCGGCGTTTCAGTTGGTCGAGCTGGGGGCGCTGCTCGGCTCGGTCGCCGCCGGGGCGCCTGCTGAAGTTGAGCACTACGCCGAGGCTTGTCAGCAAGCTCGGCAAGAAATTGAGAAAAGGCTCGCGGCGCTCCGCCAGACGAACGCCAACCATCTCGGGGCGAGCAGCGCCTTCGCCCGCTACGCGACGAGCCTGCTGGGGGTCTCAGAATGATTGCGCTGACTCAGGCGCTAAATCTCGGTGCCGACATCACTCGCATGAAGGACCCGCACGACGTGCAGCGCCAACACGAGACCGCGCGCCAGCTGCTCGCCCGGCTCTACAGCGACGACGCGCCTATGGAGCTGCAGCTGCTCGCCGACGAAGTCGGCATGGGGAAAACATTTGTCGCGCTCGCCGTCGCGTACTCGGTTCTGGAGGCGCAGAAAGAGAACCGTGCGCTTGCCGGCTGCTACCAAAAGGTCCTCATTCTTGTGCCGCAAAACGACGAGCTGATGCGCAAATGGCACCGGGAAGTGGGCGAAATCATTAAGCGCTGCGCCCGCCCCGAATACCGCGTCGCGGCGCAGGACCTGTTCAAGTCAAAGACTTTCGAACGCCCCGATGAGCTAGTCGCCGCTCTTCGCAACGGCAACGAACGGGTCGTCATCGCCAAAACCTCGGCACTCGGCGCGCGGGTCAAAGACGAAGACCTCAAAGCCCGCTTCACGCTAGCCACGTTGTTTCGCCATTTCGGGCGCTCCCTGCCCATCGAGACGCGCGAGATTCTGCTGAAGGGTGCACCGAGCGACTGGTCACGCGATCCCAACACACTGGCAGAGCTGGGTAACGCAACGCTACCGTTTTCCGCCGGCAGCCTAGAGCTGGCGCTGCGCCGCACGGCCGAGCGCGAACCTGAGAAGTGCGAAGAGCTTCTCGCTCTATGCAAGCAGTGGGGTACCTCCAACGTTCGCCACCGCGACGAGGGCTTCGACGACGTTCGCAAGAGGTGCCTCGCCTTCTACAAGCACGCGATCTGGACTCTACTGGGTAGCGATCTACCACTTGTGATCGTGGACGAGGCGCACCAGTGGAAGAACAAGCGCAATCACTTCAGTGCGTTCGCCCGCTGTATCGCGCCACGCGCGAAGCGCGCACTGCTGCTCACTGCCACGCCCTTCCAACTCCACCCATCCGAAATCTTGGCGCTCCTCGAAGTGGGCGATGCTCTCGGTATCCCGCCCGAACGCCAAGCGAGACTCACCAAGATCCGCGAGGAGTGTGTGCGGCCCGCTCTCCTGCGCGCGCAGGCGGAAAGCGTGGCCTTCGCTAAGAAATGGTCCGGCTTGGCTGGGAGTATCGACCCGCGGGCGCTGCGCGATGCCTGGGACTCTCCGGGTATCCGCGACGCGCGTGAGGAACTCGCCACGCTGGCAAGGGCAGCGGGGGCGCTTGGGGAAGCGCCCGTACAGCAGATCGCTGAGGCTGCGCGCGCCGCCGTGGCACCCGAGCTGCGCGACTTCATTGGCCAGGCATTGCGCCTTTACGCTTTCAACCGCGACTTGGGCGATGAGCTGGGCCGCTTCGTCATGCGGCATCGCCGGACAACGACGCATCGTCTGGTGCGCGCCGGCAACGAGATCGATCAGGACGCAGATGTGCTCAAGCGTCGCCCGGACGTTCATGTCTTGCACGCAGCACCGGGTCTAGATGTCCAAGGCGACGCCGAGCTTCCCCTGTATCTGCTGATGCGCGCCACTTCCGAGCTAGAGAACGGCAAGCGCACCGCCAACCTGGGGTCGAGCTTGACTGGCTGCTACAGCACGTTTTTCGAAAGCGCAGCCGGTACACCCTTCAAGAAGGCCGACGCCACCGGCACAGCCGCCACCTACGTGAAGCTCCTCAACGAGCTGGTCGGCAACGAGGCCGCAGACGCAGCCCACCCCAAGATGCGTCGCGTCGTGAAGGAGGTCGTCGATCGCTGGGAACGGGGCGAAAAGAGCCTGGTTTTTACCTTTCGGGTCAAAACCGGGGAACGGCTTCACCGGCTGATTGAGGACGCCGTGCAGGAACGTCTGAACGCACGGCGCGACGAAGCCCTGGGCGGGGAGATAGGCCTGATGCGCCTTCGCCAGCGCTTGAGCTCCAGGACTGAGGGCTTGTATCAACCGATGCTCGACCGTGTGCTGTGGTCGATGCTGTGGGCCCCGCCCGATCCAGGCGAACCGCCGTTCGCGTCGACCGACCTCCGGCCTGACTCGAGCGACTACCAAACGGTCGCACGACTTGCGCTCACCTATGGGCAAGACCTGCTCAACAAACCCGCTGATCGGGTATTTCTACACCGAGCGGCCGAACACAGCCTAGCTCGTCGCCTGCGCGAAAGTGCGACGCGGCTCCCACGTTTGCGTGCGGTGCTCGAATGTATGGCAAACGTTGCTTGGGTCGAAAAGCCCTACGGCGGCGTGACGACGGTCGATGAGTCGGGAGCGCTTGCCGACGAGAAGGGTGTCCATAGCCCCTACGAGCAAGAACGAACGCCTAGCGACGCAGAAGTCGAACAACTGGCTCAGCAGCTGATCGATCGCGACAACCGAGCGCGTAAGGCGCACCAAGTCGGCGTCGTTCGCCAAGCTTTCGATGGGCCATCGTTTTGGCTTGGTGTGGACCCCGAAGAGCAATTGCTGCTACGCGAGCACCATCCCGCCGACGTTGAGGTGGATCGCTCCGATCAGCGCTTCTTGCACGTGCATTTGCGCGAACTGACCTGGGGGCAAGACGCCAAGCTCGACTTTCGCACGCGCGCTCTGGCGTTCAAGGCCATGCGCCGCGCCATGCTGCGCGAATCCATTCTGGTACGGCTTCTGCCCAAGTACGAAGATCGCGAGGACGAGTCGTGGGCCACTCTGCTGGTTCGGCATTTCACCGAGCCAGCCCCTGGTCGCCACGAAAGCCTACTGCGATTGGTCGGTGTCTTCGTCGAGGACTTGGCGTCCGCGAGCGGCAACATTGACGATGAAAAGAGCGCCCGTGGCTCACTCTACGAGGCCACTCGGGGCGTAGATGCCGTTGCCATCGTGAAGGGCGATACCCCGCATGACACCCGTTCACGTCGCTTTCAGGGCTTTAACACACCGCTGCTGCCCGAGATCTTGATCTGCGGGCAGATCGCCCAAGAGGGTATCGATCTCCATCGCCACTGCAGCCACGTCGTGCACTACGACCTCGCCTGGAACCCAGCCACGCTCGAACAGCGAACGGGTCGCGTCGACCGTATCGGCAGTCGCACTCAACGACTGCGTCAGCTCGGCAAGGACCAAGCAGGGGGCGGTTCCGACCAACGGCTTGAAGTCAACGCGCCCTTCCTCGCCGGCACCTACGACGAGCGCATGTTCGAGGAGCTGCGACTGCGCGCGCAAACCTTCGAGGTGCTCCTGGGCGGGGACCTGTCCGGCTCGCGGCGCGAAGGCGCCGTCGATGACGACCTGAACACCCCCACAGAGGATGAGGGCGAGGAGCGAGCGGTCGGCCTCGTTAGTCTGCCCGACCTGATGGCGGACAGTCTGCGCGTCGACCTGGCGGTTTGGCGAGGCGTCAGTGCCTAGTCGTCATTCCAAGCGGGGCCAGGCGGTTCAGGCAGCGGGTCGAGCGCTTCGCCGAGCGCCAGGCGATGAACGTCTAGCAGCTGCTGAGCCAGCAGAGCTTGGAGCAGGTTTTCCATGGCCGAAAGATCCATGTGGCCCGCAGCCCAGGCCGAGTCAGCGGCCTCCAGGGCTTCGTAGTAAGGCTTCTTCTTCCCGGCAATTCGTTCGGGAATGGTGCGGGGACCAGGGAGCAACTGGCCTAGCCCTACGCAAAGCACGAAGTACGAGGCGGCCCGGGATGTCCGACCGTTGCCGTCACCGAACGGATGAATCCAGTTCAGGCGCCACATCACGTAGGCCGATAGATGGATGGGGGGCTTGCCAGAGTTGTCGTTCACGTAGTCGCAAAGCTCATCCACTAGCTCGGGCACTTCGCTCCAGGGTGGCGGCTCGTGTCGCGATCCGACAATCTCGACTGGCTTCGCCCGAAAGGCGCCCGGCGAAGCAATCAAACCATCGACCGCGATGCGGTTCAGCTCGGTCAGAGTGGACGGCCTGATGCGTAGCTTTCCACTGGCGATGCCGGCGCGGATCAGCTCTACGAGCCGGTCGTACTGCCGCAGGGTGTTGCTGGCTTCGCGAAGAGCTTCCTCTTCGCGGGTCAACACGGGCGGGGGCTCGCTATCCTTTAGCTTGCTGGAGCGGTCGTCATTCGCCACGACGGAGCAACTCTGCTGCCTTGGCGACGGTTTCGCGGGTGACGCGATCGTTCTCGATGTTGGCGTTGCCAAACGCGAAACTCTGCCGCTGCACTTCCAGGTCGGCTGGAGTCATCTCGATCTTCTTGGCTGCTTCGATCAGCTTCTTCAGATCTTCGCTCATTGTGCTGTCTCCCTGGTGAACAAGACCGACGGTCTCATGCCAACAGGAATAATTCCACTATCTAGCCGCCACGCAACTACGGGACATTATTAGGCAATTGTTTCTAAGTTCGCGGAATGCTGATGCTAATCGCTGCCGCGTCGGCGGCCTCCGTCCTTTCCGCTAGCCTCGTTGGTTTTTCGCCCCTCCGGTCCAGATGTTTCCCACTGTCGTCTCCGCTGAAATTGAACGCGCGCTGCTGGACTACCTCCAGACGACATTTCATTTACGAGACAAGGAACTCGAAGCGGCGCTCTTCAAGTTCCTCCGAGATGAAAGGACGGGGATGTTCCGGGGGCCGTACTTGGACGTGCGGCTGCCGTTCCGGAAAGCCAGCGACACTTGGGAGCGCACGTCGCCGCTCGACTATGGCCCTCCGTTCGTCCCGTACGCGCATCAGCTCGGCGCGTTCGAACGGTTGAGCGCGCGGGAGCGCAAGCCGCAGAACACGCTCGTCACGACCGGCACGGGCTCGGGCAAGACGGAGTGCTTCCTGTTTCCAGTCTTGGATCATTGCCGCCGCGCCCGACAGCGCGGGCAGCAGGGCATCAAGGCCATCATTCTCTATCCAATGAATGCGCTGGCCTCGGACCAGGCCGAGCGCTTGGCGAAGCTGCTCCGCGATCCGCGCCTCGAGGGCGTGTCAGCCGGGCTCTACGTTGGCGGGCAAGGCCAGAACGCGAAGGCGGGCGCCACGCATCTGGTGGACGACCGTGAGATCCTCCGGAAATCTCCGCCCGACATCCTGCTGACGAACTATCGTATGCTGGACTTCCTGCTCATGCGGCCGGAGGACGCGCCGTTGTGGGGGCAGAACGAGGCGACCAGCCTCCAGTACCTAGTCCTGGACGAGCTTCACACCTACGACGGCGCGCAGGGCAGCGACGTAGCTTGCCTAATTCGCCGTCTCAAGGCGCGCCTGAGCATCCCGTCTGGTCACCTATGCGGAGTCGGCACGTCGGCCACTATCGGCAGCGGCGGGTCCGAAGATCCGAAGCAGCTGTTGGCTGACTTCGCGACCAAGATCTTTGCGGAGCCGTTCTCGGTCGATTGCCTGATCGGCGAGGATCGGCTGGCGCCGGAAGACGCTTTCTCCAGTTTTGACGTCGACCCAGTTGAGCCTTTTGCACTGTCTGAAGACGACTGGCCGAAGCTCTTGCCGTCGAGCTACGAACACAATCTGCGCTACATCGATGCGCAGGAACGCCTCTGGTTCAGGGGCAAGCCGTCGGGACCCGGGGTGCTGGGCGAGAATCTCGGTGCGCACCCATTCATGACCAAGCTGCTGCGTGCGCTTGCTGGTCGGGAACGACGTAGGGGGCCGCGTCACGTGGCCGAGGTGATGTCGACGATTGCCGAGGAGGAGCTCGCGTTTCGTGAGCTGCCTCCAGATCGGCAGCGGCTGGTCCTTTCATCTTTCGTCTCCCTGATCGCGCATGCCCGCTCGGCTGACGCGGAAGGGAAGCAGCATCCGTTTCTCCATGTCCAGGCGCAACTCTGGCTGCGCGAGATGCACGGGCTGCTGCGCCGAGTCGGTGGGGAAGAGACTCGCTTCGCGTGGCAAGACGACCTGAAGGCACAGGAAGGCCAGCAGTGGCTCCCCCTCGTCTACTGTCGTGAGTGCGGGTTCCACGCATTCGCGGCGACGCAGCGAGAGGGCGAGGAGCGGCTGCGCGCAGTACCGGGTGAGATCGGCCAAACCTTCCTGGATGGTGGCAATCGAGGGCGCGTCATTGAGGTGTTGGCTGCGGGCTCGGGCCCCGCCCTCACCGAGACTGGCCAGGCTGAGCTCCTGCAGAAGTACCTGTGCCAGCATTGCCTCAAGGTCGGCTTGGAGCCGCGTTGCCAATGCGTGCACGGCGGAGACAACCTTCGGATTCGCCTCCACCCCGAGCCGGACGCGGACAACAAGCCTACTCCTCTGCGCCGGTGCCCGTCATGCCAGGCCGATGACGGGATTACGTTTCTGGCTTCCCGGGCAGCCACGCTCTCCAGCGTCGCCGTCTCCGAGCTTTTTTCCAGCCGCTTCAACGCGGACAAGAAGCTGCTCGCCTTTACCGACTCAGTCCAAGACGCTTCGCATCGGGCTGGCTTCTTTGCAGCGCGCACCTTTCGCTTCAGCTTGCGCACTGCAATTCAGTCTCTTGTTGAGCGCGAGGCTGCGCCGGTACCGCTGCACGAGTTCGCCAGCAGACTGATCGACCACTGGGCGCGGCGCAGCGACGAGGGCCACGCCGCGGCTCAATTGCTTCCCCCCGACTTGGTTGAAGACCCCGCGTACATCGCCTACTTCGGGCTTGAGAAGACCGACGCGCTACAGGACACCCACCACGCTTCGGCGGGACAAAAGCATGCCCTACGAGAACTATTGGAGACCCGAACCAGCTGGGAGGTCACACGCGAATTCGGCCTAGCCGTTGATTTGGGCCGCAGCCTTGATGCCACCGTATCGTCGACCCTCGCCTTCAACGACGAGCGTCTCGGCGCCGCTGCCACCGAGCTAGTGGAGCACCTGCGAGAGCACCATCGAGGTTCCCTCCGTCGAGATCCTGACCTTGATTCAACGCGCCACTACCTCGCCGGGCTGTTGCAACGGCTTCGGCTCAAGGGCGGCGTGCTGCATCCGCTGCTCGCAGCCTTCGTTCGGCACGACAACCGCTACATGCTCAGCAAGCGCAAGGCGCCACGGCTTTCTCGCTTTGCTCGGGGTGCCGCGGTGCCGTCGTTCTGGGTCCAGGGCGAGGCCGCACCCAAGTCGACATACCAAGCGCTGCATTCGAACGCGAAGACGCGCACCTGGTACCGCGTTTGGACAAGCCGCGCGTTAGGCCTGATCAAAGAGCAGGATGCGAGCGTCAATGCGATGCTGGACCGAGCGGTCAGAGCACTGCGCGACCACGGGCTCGTCGAGCAGTTGGAAGGACCGGGCGAGCGAGCCGTGTTCGGGATTGCGCCGCAGAGCGTGGTCGTAACGGGCCAGGTCGCCCGTGTGCGTTGCAACGTTTGCGCCCACGGGTTGACGCTATCGCAGACTGCGGCGGGCCATTTCGTCGACCGTAGTTGCCTGAGTTTCTCCTGCTCCACGGGCAAGTACGGCCTGGGTGGCGCGACGGAGGAATCCGACAACTACTACCAAAGGCTCTACAAGGAGGGGCGCACCACGCGCGTCTTTGCCGGCGAGCACACGGGCTTGCTCGGTCGCGAAGAGCGCGAAGCTCTCGAACGCTCCTTCAAGACAGGCACACGTCCCGGTGCCCCGAACCTACTGACGTGCACGCCAACGCTCGAGATGGGCATCGACATTGGCGACCTATCGGCCGTGATGCTGTGCTCGGTCCCGCCCCTGCCTTCGAACTACGTGCAGCGGGTAGGCCGCGCAGGTCGATCTACTGGCAACGCAACTGTGCTGGCCATCGCCAACCGCAAGCCTCACGACCGATACTTCTACGAGGAGCCGTACGAGATGCTGCGGGGCGAGATCTCGCCGCCCGGTTGCTTCTTGGACGCGCCCGAAATGCTCACGCGCCAGCTGCTGGCCCACGCCATGGACTGCTGGGCCAGGGAGCGCGACCGCGGGCACGGCGCCGTGATTCCGGGGCGCATGCAGCTCTTGCGCGTGAACGTGGCCGAGGACCCTTTTCCCGGCCAATTCTGGGCATACTACCAGGCCAACAAGGCCCGCTTAACGGGCGAGTTCCTGGCTCTGTTCGGAAGTGAGATCGGGGAGCAGAACGTCCAGCGCCTGCGGCAGCTGTCGGTTGGCGAAGGCCTGGCCGGCTCAATGAAGAAGGCACTGGAGGGTGTGAAGGAGCAGATCAAGAGCTACTCCGAGCGCATCAAGGCCATTCGCGAGCGCATCATCGAGCTGGAGAATGACCCAAGTAAAGCGTCGCTCGTGCGCGACGAGGAGAGCGGCAAGCAGGTGGCCGACGCCGAAGCGGAGCTGGTCGAGCTTCGCGACTCGGAGCACGCCTACCTGCGCCTGCGCGGCGAGCTGCAGAACAAGTACCCGCTGAACGTGCTAGCCGACGCTGGCGTCATTCCCAACTACGCCTTTCCGGAGCCTGGCGTCACCCTGAGCGCGCTGCTCCGTGAGCCGTACGATGAAAAGGCGGGGGCCAAGACCAAGGGCAAGAAGGTCGAATACTTGCGGGCTGCGAGCCAGGCCATTCGCGAGTTCGCTCCCTTCAACACATTCTACGCGGAAGGCCACAAGATCCGGGTCTCGCAGCTTGATCTCGGTAACCGCGCTTCGGCCATCGAAACCTGGCGAATTTGCCGGGCATGCCACCACATGGCCGAGGAGCCTACAGGTGCGGAGATCGCGAGCAAATGTCCGCGCTGCGACGACCCAAGTTGGGCGGACGTGGGCCAGCGCCGCCCACTCGTACGCTTTCGGCGCGCGATCTCTATGATGAACCGCCTCGAAGCGAGCACGGCGGACGACGCTGAAGAGCGAGATCGGGAGAGCTATCGCCTGGCTGAGCTGATCGACGTCAGCAAGGACAATTGGTCGGGCGCGCGCTTAGTGCAGAAACCTGACCTGGTATTCGGGGTGGAGCTGCTGCAGCGGCAGATGTTGCGTGAAGTGAACTTCGGTCGGCGCCTAGATACGGCAAAACCAACCACCCTCGCTGGCGAAGACATAGCGCAGCGTGGCTTCTTGGTTTGTAAGCTCTGCGGCAAGGTTTCGGAGTCTGAGGCCAAAGCCGATCACGCGCCCATCTGCGGCGTGCGTCGCAAGAACGACAAGCCTGCCTTCGAGCGCATCTACCTGTATCGAGAGTTTCGCTCCGAAGCCATTCGGCTGCTGTTGCCCGTGTCGCAGCTGGAAGATCCCGTGCTCCTTCACAGCCTGAAGGCAGCGCTCTTCCTGGGCTTCCGCAAGAAGTTCCTCGGGCATCCGGACCACCTCAACGTTACCCTCGCCAACGAACCTCGCGGCGGCGAATTGCGCCGATTTCTGGTCGTCTACGACACCGTTCCCGGGGGCACGGGATACTTGGCCGACCTTTGGAAGCGCGATGGGATTCTGGACGTGCTCGAGCGAGCACGCGATGCCATGCAGACGTGCCGCTGCGCCGAGGATGAGAAGAAGGACGGCTGCTACCGCTGCGTTTACGCTTATCAACAATCGCGCGACATTCCGTTCATCTCGCGGTCACGTGCCATCGCGACGATCGACTCAATCCTTGCCGCCCGAGGCGATCTCAAAGACGTCGACACGCTGTCTGACGCGCCAATCGATGATCTGACCGAGAGCGAGCTGGAGCGGAAGTTCCTGGCCGCCCTTCAGGCGCGGGCCGACGTGCCGGGTGTCAGGACTTGGACGCCGACCCAATACGGCGGCAAGTCTTGCCACGTCCTCAAGACGCCCAACAGCGAGTGGCTGATCGAGCCGCAGGTCGACATCGGCCAAGAGAGTGGAGTCGTCCGGCCATCGCGTCCGGATTTCGTGCTGCGTTGCCTGAGTGCGGCGTCGGAGCTACCAATCGCCGTGTTTTGCGACGGGTTCCGCTATCACGTGTGGCCGGGAAAGGAGGAAAGCCGCCTGGCCGACGACATCGCCAAGCGCCAGGCCCTGCTCGACTCCGGTCAGTTCCGCGTCTGGTCGGTCACCTGGAAAGATCTCGAGGAGGGCACCGGCGTCATCACGCTGCTCACTCGTGTGCAGCGCGAACTCTATCTCAAGTTCTTCGAAAAGGACCCGGGGGCGCAGTGGATGCGCGATGACGAGCTGCGCGGCCGGTCGAGCTTCGGCTTGCTCTGGGAGTACCTCGAGCACCCGAATGCCACGGTTTGGGCGGCCACGGCCAAGCGCTTCGCGGCCAGCATGCTTCAGGTGAATCCACCCTGGACGGCCGAGTCGGTCCACGCCGAGCACGAGGCACTGCGCGGCTCGCCGAAACAACAGCCCTCGCAGCTCGTGGAGGCCAACCGGGCCGATGGCGCCCCAAAGCGGTGGGCGGGGCTCGATGCTCGTGCCAACGCCGTGCTGCTGTTTCAGTTGCCCATGACTGCCGTGCAGAGCGGGAAATTTGACGAAGGCGATCTCACTCTGCGGCTCTACGACGATGCGACGGCGCGGCTCGAACTAGTCTTTGAAGAGAGCTGGCGAGCTTTTCTGCACGCTTGGAACGTGCTCCAGTTTCACGCGCGGCTACCAGAAGTGGTGAGCACGTCGCTGTTGCGTGAGGGGCTTGAAGATGCGGACCCGGCGTCTGTGAGACCGTTTCGGTCCGAGCCCCCGACGGTGGCACCCACCGACGAATTGGATGCCTATGCCCGCCTGGCCAAGGACTTTGGCGACGGAGCCCATATCGGGGAGTTGGCCAGCGCTCTGCGCATCGAGAACCTCCCAGTGCCGCTCGATGCGGGCAGTCTGGATCTGCCACCGGAGCTGGAGGGCCTTCTGGCCTGGCCCAACGAGAAGGTCGTACTTGTCCAAGCCGCGACCGACACCGATGTTGCTCATTGGAAGACCGAGGGTTGGGCCGCCGTCGACTACGACGCGCCAGCCGCAACGATCTTGAGCGCCCTTCGGCGCATCAGCCCCTGATCCCTGATTGCGAGAACGACCGATGCCGCAAGTTGCCCTTTCCTCTGACTTTCTCAAGGCGTTCGCGAACATTCCGCCGAAGAAGCAAAAGACGGTGCGCGAAGCACTGGAGAAGTTCAAGCGCGACCCAACGTCGCTCGCCCAGAACTACGAGAAGATCCACGACGTAGAAGACGACAAGGTGCGCACGGTGCGCTGCGGTATTGACTACCGCGCCATCGTCATCGCGCCGCCCAAGGGCGACGTGTACCTGTTCGCCTGGGTTGATCACCATGACGAGGCCATGGCCTGGGCGCGGCGAAAGCGCTTCGAGGTCAACCAGCACACCGGCACCTTCCAGGTGTACGAGGTGAAGACTGCCGCAGCAGCGGATGACGCCCCGCAAGCCGCTGCCGAGGCGCGGCTGGTGTCCAGCGTCGAGTCCGAGGTCATCCCCAAGGGGAGGCTCTTCTCCGGACGCGACAACACGACATTGCTGCTGTTCGGCGTGCCCGAGCCGCTGCTGGTGGCCGTGCGCGCGCTTCGGGAGGAAGCCGATCTCGACGGTCTTTCCCGCTACCTACCGCAGGAAGCCGCGGACGCGTTGTACCTGCTGGCTGCCGGCTACAGCCCCGAGGACACCATCGAGGAGCTGGACCGTACGAAACCCGTCGAGCCAAAGCCCGAGTTCGACCCAAACGACTTCGAGGCGGCGATGGCGCGCCCGGGCACCCAGCAAACCTTCAAGGTGGTGGAAGACGACCACGAGCTAGCCGAGATCCTCAATTCGCCGCTCGCGCTCTGGCGCATCTTCCTTCACCCGAGCCAGGCCAAGCTTGTCAACATGCACAGCAACGGCCCAGCGCGCGTGCTCGGCGGCGCTGGCACCGGCAAAACGGTCGTGGCCATGCACCGCGCGCGTCACTTGGCCAAGAGCTGCCCCGTCGGCAAGAAGATCCTCTTCACCACCTACACGACGAACCTGGCAGCCGACATCCAAGGGCTGCTGGGTTCACTCTGCGGCCAGGAACTCGAACAGATCGAGGTCACGAACCTACACGCCTGGGCGCGCGGGGTACTGCAGGCGCGGGGCATCAAAGTACGTACGACCCAGGAGCAGCCGGACAAAGCCAAAGAGGGCTGGGACGACGCCTGCGCCTTGGACGTGAACAACCGCTTCGTTCAGAGCTTCTACGAAGCCGAATGGGCCGAGGTGGTCCAGGCCCAAGGCATCCTGGACAAGGCCGCATACCTGCGGGCGCGGCGTGCTGGTCGTGGCACGCGGCTGAGTCGCGAGCAGCGTGGCCAGGTCTGGGAGGTGCTCGAGGGTTACCGCCGCTTCCTCCAGAAGAACGGTCTGATGGACCCCGCCGACATGATCCGCGAGGCTCGCTTGCTGCTCGAGGCGGGCAAGGTGCCGCAGCGCTACGCCGCCATCGTCGCCGACGAAGTGCAGGACTTCTCCGAGTCCGAACTGTGCCTACTGCGCGCGATGGTACCAGAAAGCCCGAACGACCTCTTTCTGGTCGGTGACGCGCATCAACGTATCTACGGTCACAAGGCCAGCCTCTCGCGCTGCGGCATCAACGTGCGTGGCCTGCGCTCCCGTCGGCTGCGGCTCAACTACCGCACAACCCAAAGCATCCGCAATTGGGGCGTCGCCATCCTGCGCGGCATGTCCGTCGACGACCTCGACGAAGGCACCGACGACGCGCTCAAGGGCTACCACTCGCTGCGCGTCGGGGGCATGCCAGAGGTCGTTCACCACGCTTCCGAAAAAGCTGAAGACGCTTTCATCGTCGCGCGCGTCCGCTCTTGGATTGAAAAGGGGCGAGCGCCCGGCGACATCTGCATCACCGCGCGCACCAACAAGTTGGTCGAGAAGCGCTACGCGCAGATTCTCAAAGACGCCGGCTTCTCCATTCAGATCATCAAGACTGACGAGAGCAAACTCGGCGACGGCGTCCGCCTGGCCACCATGCACCGCATCAAAGGCCTCGAGTTTCCCTGCGTGCTCATCGCCGGCGTCGAAGCCGGCATGATGCCCTACGAGCTCAAGAGCTACGCCGACGAAACTGCCCGCCAAGACCACCTCGACACCGAAAAGCGCCTCATGTTTGTCGCCGCTACGCGAGCGCGCGACGAGCTTGTGGTTACGGGGTTTGGGGCGAAGAGCGAGTTTCTCAGAGGCTGAACAATGCCCGGCCGATCCATTCGAATGTTCCTGGTTGATGGCACGCCGCAGGGCATGCGCACGGCGGAGGTCGGCAATTGGACCGGACTCGCGCTCATGTGTCCGCGCACGGACCTCGGTCGCCTCGCCCTTCGGCCGGAGGTGAAGAAGACCGGCGTCTACATTCTGGTCGGTCCCTCGGAGACCGATCCAGCCAGTGTGAGCGTCTACGTCGGTGAGGGGGACGAGGTATGGACCCGACTCCAAAGCCATGACGCGAGGCGTGATTTTTGGACCCAAGTCGTCGTCTTCGTTTCAAAAGACGACAATCTGACCAAGGCGCACGTCCGCTGGCTCGAAGCCCGCCTCGTCAATGAGATCCGAAGCGCCAAGCGCGCGGAGGTGCTCAACGGAAACGACCCTGGGGGCGGCCGACTCCCCGAGGCCGACACCGCAGACATGGAGACGTACTTTGAAAACGTGCAACTGCTGCTGCCGACCCTCGGCGTGAGTGTGTTCGCGGCGGAGTCGACCGTCGCTGGCGGCGAATGCCCGGTGGCAACGGAACTGACACTGGAGATGAGTTGGGAGGACGCGAGCGCCGAATGCGTAGTCCGAGACGGGCAATTCGTCGTAAAAGCTGGCTCTACTGCTCGAACCAAGGAGGTTGCATCGCTCGGCGTGGGCTCCAGGGCGCTAAGGAAGCGCCTTATCGACAGCGGCGTGCTGGTACCGGCTGGACAGGACGGTCTGCTTCGTTTCACACAAGCATACGCCTTCGATTCGCCATCGGCGGCGGCAGCGGTGGTTGCAGGTACCGGCTTGAATGGCCGCGCTCAGTGGATCGTGAAAGGCGAAGAGGTATCGTACAAGGAGTGGCAAGAGCGCAGCGTACCCGTGGACTCGGGCACGGAGACCTCGTGAACATCAGGATAGGCACAGCGCCCGTGACACGACGAAGGACGTGCCCATGACCAACACGCAGGTGCTGGCGGACGTACTCTCCCAGTTTGGGGTCGCTGAGCTCGATGAGATCCTGCGGTCATGCGACACCGCCCCCTCGCGGCTCAAGGACGACAAGCTCGAACAAGTTATCCGGCTGCTGCTGTCGGGTGCGCTGGATTTCGAAGGGCTGCTCGAGGCGATGCGAGCTTACGACCTGGAGGTGATGTGCGACGCGGCTGGGCTGGAGACT
>Ga0164241_10003626_pt1 | contig 15428 bp, 14 predicted proteins | sample OricomyardsoilBY_FD_108780 | JGI IMG/M metagenome (GOLD analysis project Ga0164241, IMG submission 108780) | Backyard soil microbial communities from Emeryville, California, USA - Original compost - Back yard soil (BY) | ecosystem: Environmental > Terrestrial > Soil > Unclassified | place: USA... | reverse complement strand
GCCCTCGTCAAACAGCTCAAGTCCTTGATGAAAGACGCCAGCGAAATCTACTTGGCGACAGACGAGGATCGTGAAGGGGAAAGTATTTCTTGGCATTTGCTCGACGTCCTCAAACCCAAAATTCCCGTCAAGCGAATGGTTTTTCACGAAATCACGGAACGCGCTATCCACGAAGCCCTGGAATCAACGCGCTCGATTGACCTCAATTTGGTCAACGCTCAAGAAACTCGCCGCATTTTAGACCGCCTCTACGGGTATACTCTCAGCCCGCTGATTTGGAAAAAAATTGCCTACGGACTCTCGGCGGGCCGAGTCCAGAGTCCTGGATTGCGTCTCCTTGTCGAACGCGAATTGGCACGTTGCCGGTTCAAAAGCGCCGAGTTTTGGGACCTTAAAGCACACCTCAAAAAAACCAGCGGCTCTACGGCTGTCTTTGAAGCCAAGTTGGTGGAAGTTGCGGGAAAAAGAGTCGCTCAGGGGAAGGATTTTGATCCTGAAACGGGCCTGCTCGAACCCAACTCAAAGGCCATTCTTTTGGGGACCGACGAAGCCGCCCGCTTGAAAGAGTCACTGGATGCGGCGGCCTGGAAAGTGATCGACGTCGCGGAAAAAAACACGGTTCAGCGGCCGGCTGATCCGTTCACAACCAGTTCCCTTCAGCAAGAGGCCAACCGAAAACTCGGACTAGCCACCAGAGATACCATGAGGGTTGCCCAAAAGCTGTACGAGGAAGGTTTTATCACCTACATGCGTACGGACAGTCCAGCGCTGAGTTCCGACGCCTTAGAAGAAGCTCGTAAAACCGTCAATCGGCTCTTTGGGGCCGAGTTTCTCCCTCCTCAGGCCCGTCAATTCACGGCAAAGTCGAAGTCGGCTCAAGAGAGTCACGAAGCCATTCGTCCCTCAATTCCTTTTCGAAATCCTGACGATACAGGCCTCTCGGGCCGCGAACGCGCTCTCTATGAGCTGATCTGGAAGCGAACCCTTGCCAGCCAAATGGCAGAGGCCCGAAAAGCGACTGTCAACGTGCGAATCGGGGCTGAAAACGCGGTTTTTGCCGCCAGCGGCGTTCGGATCGTTTTTCCCGGTTTTCTGCGGGTGTATGTGGAGGGGTCCGACGACCCCGAGCAGGCCCTCGACAATCGCGAGGTCATTCTACCGGATCTCGCGGTGTCTGAAACTCTGAGTTCGCAGCAGATCGACACTGATCAACACTGGACCAAACCTCCCGCGCGCTTTACGGAAGCCGCTCTGGTTCAGCGTTTGGAAAAAGAGGGGATTGGCCGCCCCTCGACCTACGCGACGATCATTGCCGTATTACAAGACCGCGGGTACGTTTTTCGCAAAGACAGCACCCTGATTCCTACCTTTACGGGAATGGCTGTGTCCGCCTTGTTGGAACGAAACTTTCCCCAACTGGTTGATTACGAATTCACGTCGCACATGGAAAAGAGCCTCGACGAAATCGCGCTGGGCCAGCACGACCGCTTGAAATACCTCAAGGCCTTCTACAGTGGTGACGAGGGTTTACAACTCGTCGTCGCTGAAACCGAAAAAACGATCGACCCGACCGCGTCGCGATCGCTCACTCTTCCGCAGCTCGATGCTGAGCAAGAAATTAAAATTGGACGCTTTGGACCTTATGTTGTCGTCAAAAAGGACGATGGGACAGAAGCCAAGGCTTCGCTGCCGGCCGATCAAGCGCCGGCCGATCTGCTTCCTGCCGACGTCGTCACGCTTTTGAATCGTGCCGAATCGGGGCCCCGCGTCGTCGGCAACGATCCTGAGTCGGGAAAGCCCATTTACGCGCTGACGGGACGATTCGGCCCCCATCTTCAGGTCGGCGACAAGGCTGAAGGCGAAAAACCTCGGACCGTCAGCCTTCCCAAAGGTGTTGGAGCTGAAGAAGTTTCCTTTGAGACGGCTCTGAAGCTTTTGTCCCTTCCCAGAACCTTGGGCCTTCATCCCGAGACAGGCCTTCCTATCACTGCCAATAACGGCCGTTTCGGCCCCTACATTGCACATAACGGCGAATTTCGGTCACTCAAGAAAGGTGACGATTTGTTCGAGGTAGGTTTGGATCGCGCGCTTGAACTTTTCGCTGAAGAAAAGAAAACACGCACGTCGGCCAACATTTTAAAGGAATTCGCGGTGGGAGACGGCGGTCTCAAACGAAAGGTTTCGGTGATTGCCGGCCGTTACGGCGCCTATCTTAAGTCTGGAGTGCGCAATATCAGCCTCCCTGAAAATAAAAAATCCAACGAAGCCGCAGCCAGTTTAACGGCCGAAGAAGTCGCCGCCATCGTCAACCAGCCGCCGGCCAAAAAAGCCTCCTCAAAGAAGGGCTAAAGCAAACTCTCCTTGAGCACTGTCTCAGCGGCATGGAACAGAAGTACGACCAGGTGTTACGCCGCTGGGAAATCAGCCGGCTGAGTGCCGATCAAGAGCGTGTGGTGACGCGTCTTCTCAACGCCCAGCGGGTTCACCTCGCCGTTATTCTTCCCACGGGTGCAGGCAAGAGCCTTTGCTTTCAACTTCCCGCCGCCCTTTTTGAGCACCCCACCTTGGTCATTTATCCCTTACGGTCGCTGTTGGCCGACCAGAAGCGGCGCTCTGACGGCTTGGGGCTTCGGTCGGTCGTGCTCCAAGGGGGCCAAACGCGGGAACAAAGAAAGAATGCCTGGGAACAGATCCAGCTCGGCGTGGACCTTATCCTGACAAATCCAGAGACGCTTAGTCAGCCCCGCGTCCTCGAACAACTGACTTCGACACCCTTGAGTCATGTGGTGATCGACGAAGCTCACTGTACAGAACTGTGGGGAAAGACGTTTCGGCCCGTCTATCGACTGCTCGCTCCTCTTATTGAAAAATTAAAGGCCCCGCGAGTCACGGCCTTTACAGCCACAGCGACGGATCGCGTCGTCGACGATTGGGCCGCCAGCCTCTTCGGTAACGCGATGTTTGAAGTTGTGCGAGCTTCCGCCGATCGACCCAATTTAGACTTTTCCCGTGAGCCCTACCTCTCCATCCGCAGGAGTCTACCACGCACCCTCTTGCGTGAAGCCCGGCCCGCCCTCGTTTTTTGCCGAAGCAGAGACAAGGTTCGACGCTGGGCTCACTGGCTTCATTTGAAAACGGCTCTCGACGTCAAATTTTACCACGCGGGGCTCTCCCGTCCTGAAAAAACAGCGGTTGAAAATTGGTTCTCCTCGTCGTGCGACGGAGTTCTCGTCGCGACGAACGCCTATGGCATGGGGGTTGACAAGCCCAACATTCGAACCGTCATCCACCTGGAGGCTCCGCCCAGTCCCGAAGACTACCTTCAAGAAGCCGGTCGAGCGGGAAGAGACGGAAATCCAGCACGCGCAATTCAGTTTGTTCCCGACTCCTTTCCCCGCCGTTCAACCCCCTGTGTACGCAAAGATCTCCTTACTCCGTTTGGAGAGCCTCAGATCTCATGTGGACGCTGCAGTTCTTGCCGAGGCGAAAACAGGTCTCCGCCCCAAGACGTTGGACTGGCAATTCGTCATTTAGCGCCGGGAGTTCGCCGCTGGACCCGGTCTGAGGCCCGGCGCTGGCTCTCGGGACGGGCCCGCCCGTCGCAATGGGACGACCCAGGATTCCCCACGGTCCACGAGGCTCTTTGGGGCGGTTTGGACGATTTGACCTTTCAGGAACTCTGGAGCGGCCTGGAACGATCTGGTGCGATTTCGTTTGCACGCCGGGGATTGTGGAGCGGTCTTCTGAAGCCTTTGGATCAAATTCGTCCCGATTGACAGCCCCGCTTTGCCCTCACTACGATAAAGAATGACCAATCTACGGGCCATCATCTTTCTGGGAAACCCGGGAAAGGACTACGCCAAAACCAGGCATAACGCGGGGTTCCTCTTTTCGGAAACCTGGAGCCCCTCGTCCTCGGCCCCTTGGGTCAAAAAATTTCGCGGCGACTGGGCACAGACCTCTTGGCAAGGGCTCCATCTTCACTTTTTGAAACCTGGCGAGTTCATGAACCTGTCCGGGCAAGCGGTGGGAGCCTTAGCCGCCTTTTACAAGATTCCAGCCGACCACATTCTGGTGGTTCACGATGAAATTGAGTTGCCCTTTGGTGAAGTTCAACTCCGCGCTGGAGGCGGGTTAGCCGGTCATAATGGACTGCGTTCCATTGCCGATGCCTTGCAAACTCGTGAGTTTCTTCGTTTACGCCTCGGCGTCGGACGCCCCCTTCGAGGCGATGTCGCGTCGTTTGTATTGAGCCGCTTTACAAGTGACGAGGAAATTTCTTTACCCCTTCTCTGGAGCGGGGCAAAAGTTGTCCTCGAAAATTTTCTCCTCGGAGAAACAAAAGGAAAAACTGAAGGGAATGGGGGCACCAGGATTTACTAACGAAAAAGACTCTTGGTGTCCCACAATTTTACCTCTTTGATCAAAAGAGATGCCGAGAATGCCCGTTTTTACTTGGGCTTCGAACCTAAGATGATTTCGCGCAAGGAGATCGAAATGTATCTGTTGATTGTCATCAATACCATGCTGGTATTACCGCTAGCCAGCTTAAGCCTGGAGTATCTGTTTATTGGTAATCCAGTGAACGCCATTCTGAGCTTTGAAAAATGGTTTCTCTTTTGGGCACTGGGGGTGAGATTGTTTGTAGCGGGACTAAGACAGGTATTCCAGCCCGACTTTACGGCCAAACACATTTTTGAAATCGAAGACCCAAAGGCCAATGTTGTCGTGCAAGAACTGGGATTCGCCAACATTTCATTCGGGCTGGTGGGAATGGCTTCTTTGTATATTCCCCATTGGGCGTTGCCTGGACTGTTGCTTGGAACAGTGTTCTATGGACTAGCAGGAATCAATCATATATTTAAGAAAAAAAACAGGACAGAATGGATTGCCCTAATCTCTGACCTGTATGCGGCCGTAATTTTTGGAAATTTATTTGTGTCTACTTTTTGGAGAGCCTCATTCATTTGAATCTCGCATTCTGATCAACCGCGCAAGCGCAAAGCAACTAAACCGTGTCCTTCGGTCATGAACTCCCTGGTTTATCAGACTACGGCACCGTCGCTTCGTCCCCGAGAAAAATTGTTAGCGTGTGGACCCGAAAGTCTCACGGATCTCGAACTGTTCCAACTTCTTTTAGGCTCGGGTTGCCGTCAGGTACCCTTGGAAGAACTAGCGTCGCGTTGTCGGGATTTACTGGACCGCCACGGTACTTCGATTGACGGTCCTCTCCTGCGGGGAATACGGGGACTTGGTCCGGCCAAAGCGTCGCAGATCACCGCGATGCTTGAGTTAGCTCGGCGGCTCGGCCGCCCCAAGCGATTGAAGATCTCCGGGCCTGAAGATCTCGTCCCCCGTTTGCTTCACTGGTCGGATCGCCCCCAAGAAGTCTTTCTCTCGGTCACCCTCAACGGAGCCCAAGAGGTCCTCGGAATTCGACCCGTGACCGTTGGACTCTTGAACCGAACCCTGGTCCATCCGGGAAGTCTTTGCCCCGGCACTGGAAGATCGGGCGGCAAGTGTCGTTGTCGCCCACACACACCCCTCGGGGTCTTTGGAACCCAGCCGTGAAGACCGTGAGGCGACGACACGCCTGGCCCAAGCGGGACGGCTCCTGGGTGTGGAGGTTTTGGATCATTTGATCATCACAGGAGGCGGATACTACAGTTTTCGAGAAAATGGTGAGGTTTTTCTTTGACGGGCCAGCCCGCGATTTCGTAGACTGTCGTTCATGATGGACGATGTTCTGACGTTCGCCGACGAGCCGATGCCAACGAGTGACGCAAACGCCGGTACGTGGAAAATTCTTATTGCCGACGACGAGCCATCGGTTCATCTTGTGACGAAGTTAGCCCTCGGTGATTTTCGTTTTGAGGGCCGTAAGCTGACGCTCCTGAGCGCCTACGGAGAAGAGGACACTCGTCGCCTGCTGAAAGAACACCTCGACATTGCTTTGATCCTCCTCGACGTCGTCATGGATACCGTAGACTCAGGTTTTGCCCTGGTTCGTTACATTAGAGACACTCTGAAAAACAAAGACCTGCGCATCATCATGCGCACGGGCCAGTCGGGCAACGCGCCGGAAGATCGCATTATCATCGATTACGATATCAACGATTTTAAAGACAAGACCGAGTTGACCGTGGCCAAGCTTCGGACGACGATGATTTCGTCACTCCGAACATACAGCCACCTTCAAATCATCGCCGCCGAACAACAAAAGGCCCAGGCAAGCCGAGCCTACCTTCATACCATCATCAACAGCCTTTCCAGCGTCGTCTTGACCGTTACCGAACAAGGGTTAGTTTTACTCTGGAATCGAGAAGCCGAGCGATGGACAGGGGTTTTGGCAGACGAGGCTTCGGGAAGAAATCTCTTCGAGGTTGCCCCGGTTTTTGCGCCTCTGCGCGTTTTATTGAACGATGTCCTTCACTCCCCCCGAGGCAAGGTAGAGCGGACCGCCGTGCCCCTTTGGAAGGGAGAGCAGCTCTTTGTTCATTTAATCCTTCAGGTCATCGAGGGCTCGCAAGACAAAGAAATCTTATTCCGGCTCGACGACCGAACCGTTGCCAAACACCTTGACGATCACCTTCTGCGAAGTCAAAAAGTCAATGCCTTCCGCTCTATGGCCACAGGGATCGCCCGGGAGTTGCGTCAGATCTTAGGCGAAAGTCCCAGCATCCGCCTAAAGGACTGGGGATCAAAGGCCGAAGGGCTTCTCAATCGTCTGGCCCGTTTTTCGCCGGCGGACCCGGTCATTCGCCAGCCCCTCGACTGGGCCATTGTTGTTCAGGATCGAACGGACGCTCTTAGCCATCCTGACACGGTCACCCTAAAGGTAACGCTCGAAGGGGCACAGTCGTTGGTGTGGGCGGCCGAAGAGGGCCTTCAGGCGATTGTCGACAATCTTCTTGAAAACGCGGTAACGGCATTAGACCAGGTAAAGGACGACGAACCCCACCGGAGATCGCGTGTTATTGAAGTGCACTTGGGGCCCTACCAACTGACCGATACCGACGTGCAGACCCATCCCGATCTTCCCGATGTCCCCTTCTGGTGTTTAACGGTCGTCGATCACGGCGTAGGGATGTCGGCGGCGACGTCTCAACAGGTGTTAGAGCCTTCCTTCTCGACCAAGGCCCGCGGCCTCGGTTTGGGCCTTCCGTTGGTCTACAGCATTGTCGAGTCGCTGGGAGGCTTCGTCTCGTTTGATTCCAAGCCGGGAAGCGGAACAAGAGCCAGCGTGTTTTTGCCGTCGTGGAGCGAAATTTCCTTGCCAGACTCCCCGGAGCATACCACGATTCTTGTTTGCGACGATGAGCCGCTCATGCGTCAAATTGCCGGACGGATCCTTCGGTCCTTGGGATATTCCGTTATCGAGGCCGCCGATGGCCAATCAGCCTTAGACTTACTTGAGGCGGAAGGCCCCGGCATTCAGCTGGTTCTCTTAGATCTGGTTCTTCCGGGGCCTATCGGGGTTCAACCGCTTGAGGCAATTCGCAAACGTCATCCGAAACTTCCCGTCATCGTGACCTCGAGTCTCAGTGAACCCCCGTCTATGGCCGACGGTCTCGTGATTTCACTCTCTAAACCGTATCAGGCTCAAGCCTTGGCCGAAGCGGTTCAGAGCAGTCTCAAAATCGCGGGGGCTTAAACATCGGGGTAGCGAGCCGTAATCTGTCGGAAAGCGGGCAGCGACTCCAGGAAAACCCTTACTAAGTCGGGATCAAACTGCTTACCGCTTTGAGATTTGAGTTCGGCGACAACACGCTCTTCGGGCCATGCCGGTTTATAGACGCGGTGACAACTGAGCGCGTCGTAAACATCGGCGATTGAGGTAATTCGTCCCCAGAGCGAGATCTCCTTCCCCTTGAGGCCTCGGGGGTACCCCGTCCCGTCCCAGCGCTCGTGATGGCTCAACGACACGTCGGCGGCCAACTGATCAAACTCCGACTGAGGGTCGGCAAAAAGACTCGCCCCGATCTCGGTATGCGTCTTCATGATGTTGTATTCCTCGTCCGTCAGCGGTCCAGGTTTTTTGAGAATGGCATCGTCAATACCGATCTTGCCGACGTCGTGAAGCATGGCCGCCATTCGAAACAAGTCGGCCGAACGAACGATTTCTGCGGGGTCTCCCAGGTTTTGTTTCACGGCCCATCTTCGGTAGAGTTCCGTGGCGTAGGCCGCGACACGGTTGACGTGCGGGCCGGTTTCTTTGGGGTCACGAAGTTCGGCCATTCGGGACATCCGCAAAATCATGGTTCGTGTGAGTTGAGCCCGTTGGAGCACCATCGTAGCGTTAGAGCCAAAATGGGCGCCAATCTGTTCGTCATCGTCGGTAAACGAGGCGATTTTCCCAGCACTATCTACCGCGTTGATGAGCTGAAGAACGCCAAGAACCTGCCCCGTGTTGGTCTTCATGGGAAGTGTCAACATCGAACGGCACTCGTAGCCGTTGAGCAGATCATATTGCGTGTTATAGGAAAAGGGAGCGTCGGCGGGAATGGCGTACGCATTGGCAATGTTGACGGTTTCTCCGGTTTGAGCGCAGTAGCCCGCAATGGTTTTGCGATCAATATTGAGAGAGAAAATGGCGTAGGAAAGACGCTCCCCCGGGGGAAGCCGACTCTCTAAGGTTCGATTCTGGCTATACCGAATGATCAGCTTTTTCTCTTCCACCAAGTAAAGGGAACCAGCGTCGGCGCTGAGGGTCAGGCGAGCCGCCCTGAGAATTGCTTCGAGCAAAAGGTCGAGGTCTTGGATCCGATTAATATCAGCGTCGAGTTCAAAGAGTCGTCGAATTTGATCATCACGAAGCAAGGACATGGAGTACCTACTGTCGTTTAGTCTACGATCCTGGAGGGCTGGGGTCAAATCGGGACCTCGGACGCCGCGGTGACTCTGGTATAAATCCTTACGATGCGCTATCTTGCTGTATCTTTATGAATAATTCCCCTACATTTGCCGACCTCGGTTTGTCGGCGTCAGTCCTGGAAGCCTTGTCTCGCAAGGGCTTTGAAGAACCAACTCCTATCCAGGCTCTTGTGATTCCCGCGCTTCTTGCCGCAGAAGTCGATCTGATCGGACAGGCCCAAACAGGAACAGGAAAAACGGCGGCGTTTGCCCTTCCTCTTATCGAAAAGCTGACTCCCGGAGCGGGGGGGGTTCAGGCCCTTGTCTTGGCCCCAACCCGTGAATTGGCCGTCCAGGTGTGCGAAGAAATCTCGTCGCTCCGCGGAACGAAGGCCTTTTCCGTCGCCCCTGTTTACGGCGGGCAGGCCTACACCGAACAGTTTCGCCGCCTCAAACAGGGCGTTGATATCCTGGTAGGAACGCCTGGGCGAATCCTTGACCACCTCGAACGCGGCTCGCTCAAACTTGACCGCCTGCAATACTTGATTCTCGATGAAGCCGACGAAATGTTGGACATGGGTTTCAGTGACGACATTGAAACCTTGCTGAGCCAGGTCAACCCCGACCGGCGCATGCTCCTTTTTTCGGCCACCATGCCGGATCGTATTCGTGTGATCGCCAACAAGCACATGAAAAACCCTCAAATGCTGGCGGTCAAAAACTCGGCTCTGACCGCGGACCGGACCGAACAGATCTACTTTGAAGTGAACGAGAGCGATAAGTTTGAGTCCTTGTGCCGAATTTTGGACCTCGAAGAAGATTTTTACGGCATGGTCTTTTGCCGCACAAAGATCCAATGCGACGAGTTGAGTCACCGTCTGGCTGATCGCGGCTACGGGAGCGAAGCGCTTCACGGCGACCTGACCCAGGGCCAGCGTGAACAGGTTCTCAAGAAATTCCGCAATCGACGCATCAACGTTTTGTGCGCTACCGACGTTGCCGCCCGAGGTATCGACGTCGAAGGTCTGACGCATGTCATCAACTTCTCGCTGCCTCAAGACCCTGAAGCGTACGTTCACCGTATTGGCCGTACCGGCCGCGCCGGCAAAGAAGGGACGGCAGTTACCTTCATCACTCCCGAAGAATACCGAAAGCTTTCCTATATTGAACGCGTCAGCAAAACCCGAATTCGCAAGGAACGGGTTCCTGCTGTTGCCGAAATTATCAATCTGAAGAAATCACGGCTGCAGAGCAAAATTTCTGACGCCCTGGGACAGCCGGTCAAACCGGCTATCGTCGATTTGGTGCAAGAACTCCTCAAAGAACGCGACCCGCACGACGTGTTGTCCGCCGTTCTCCAGCAATACGCGGCTGACGAGTTTGACGAAGGCTCGTATGCTCCGATTCGGGACCTCTTTGACCGTCCCCGCCGCGAGCGTAAGGACTTTTCCTCTACGGCCGGCTTTCCCAGCGGCCCTGATCGCGGCCGACGGGAGCACCAGGGCTTTGACGACAATGGTCCCGGCCCACGGGGCAAGGCACGGCTCTTCATCTCCATGGGACGCCAAGAAGGCCTGTCGCCCAAGAAACTGGTCGACCTTCTTGAAAGTCAAGGAAGCGTTCCGGCTCGGTTTATTGATGACGCGACGGTCATGGAAGACTTCAGCTTTGTGACCGTTCCCTTTAGAGACGCCGAACGGCTGATTCAAACGTTTCGTACCCAAGGCCAACAAGGCAAGCCGCTGATCAAGCTCGCGCGCCCCGAAGACGGACCCCCAGCGGCCGGACGCAAATCTTTCGGACCGCCTCGCCGGGGCGGCGGCAAGCCCTGGGAACGCCGCTAAGTCTCGTTACGAAACCCACGCGTCAGGATTTCTGACGTAGGGGTTGTCTGTGCGCTCCCGGCCGGCTGTCGTCGTACCGCCGTGTCCGGGGAAAATGCGTGTTTGGCTCGGTAAGCCAACCAAGAGTTCCACGCTCTTTTTCAAAACAACACGGTCGCCGCCCGGAAGATCCCAGCGCCCCACTCCCGAACGAAAGACGACGTCGCCGCCGATCACGACAGAAAGAGCTTCAAACCAATACGCCACGCTTCCTGGGCTATGACCGGGAACGGCAAGCACCTGAGCTGAAACTGAACCGCAGGTGAGAATCTCCCCCATGGAAAGTACGCGTTCCGCAGGATCGGCGATGACCAGCGCTCCCATCCACGCTGACAGGTTTTTCTCGGCGTCCCCCAACCACGACGCTTCCAATGGATGAACAGCGACAGGAATCGACGAATAGCCTTCCCGCAACTCGTTCAACCCTCCGATATGGTCGGCGTGAGCGTGGGTCAAATAGACCGCCTGAGGCGTGAGTTTCTCGGCCTCAAGCCAGTCCAAGAGGTCATAGGGTTCCGGGGGACAATCAAAAATCCAACACTGAGGCGTCCCTTCGTCGACAAGAACGTAGGCGTTGGTTTCCAGCGGGCCAGAACAAAAGGTCTTCCAGGTCATACTGCCTGCCCTTCAGTCCAGACACCTTGTTGAACAAGCACCCGTTCGGCCTTATCTTCCCAATTTTGCGCCCCAGGGTTGATGGGACTAGGATGGATCAAAAGCACGGGGTTGGGTAATCCCGATTGGACGGCCATTTTCCATGCCCACTTTCCTAAACAAATGACGCGTTTGATCTTCCAGAGTTCGACCAATTGCTGAACGACGAGCGAACACTCGGGTTCCATCTCCGCACGGACGGCGGCCTCAAGCCGGTCTGGAGTAACGTTGCGTCCGGCCTCGTCCATGAAGACGAGCGGGCAAAAAGTGTGTACCGCGTGGTGTTGAGCAAAGCCGTCAAGCGTACCAAAGCGGCGTTGCATAAGCCCCCAAAACCGGCGCCCCGAAATTTCGGCGCGGGAACACTGGAAACCCGTAACGGGGCGAGCGGGATGTACGACCTCGGGTCTCCCGACATTCCCCTCAATGCCCATCCAATCGCGCACAAGAGGTACCGATCCAAAGGGAACTCCCGTTTGCGTCATCCCCCAAGGGCCGGGATTCATCCCCAAGAAGAGAAGAGGCCGAGGGTGCGTCCCGAGTCGGTCAAGAAACGCCAAAAAGGGTTCGCGCGCGTAGACAAGCGGGTGATACGCCGCCGAAACCAAGGCTCCGAGGTTGGTCTCATTCCAACGGGCATGGAGGGCTTCGGCCCATTTGATGTATACTGACACCCATGGATTCATCGCAAGATCCTAACACAGACGATCAGATCCTGCACCAAGCCTTTGCCGACGCGGGCCTCGAACTTTTAGGGGTCGCTTCGGTCGCCAGTCCCCATGAAACCGACCAGGCACGGCAGCGTTATCACGATTGGCTGGACCAGGGCCGCCACGGCACCATGCGGTACTTAGAACGCCACGAGGCCGCCAAGTATCAGCCCCAGGCCATCTTAGAAGGAACGAAATCAGTTTTGGTAACGGGGATCAGTTACGGGCAAGAACGCCCGCCGCTGGTACCGGGAGAGGGATTGGTCGCGCGGTACGCGTGGGGCCGCGACTATCATAAGGTCCTCCTTAAAAAGCTGAAAACAGTCGAGGGTCAGCTTCAACTCCTCTGGCCCCAAGAACGGTGGAGGGCCTTTACCGACACCGCTCCGCTGGATGAACGTTGGTGGTCCGAAAGAGCCGGAGCTTCGTTCACGGCCCGGAATTCGCTGGCGATTAATCGTAAACTCGGCAGCATGTTTGTTCTGGGCGAAATCCTGACGACCCGCGCCTTCACCGCCACGGGTCCCCTGGACCACGCCCATGGCTCCTGCCCGTCAGGTTGCCGCCGTTGTTCCGCGGTGTGCCCCACAGGGGCCCTCGATGAGCAAGGCCGGATCGACGCGAGGCTCTGCCTATCCTATTTGACCATTGAACACCGAGGACCAATCGAGGACAAACTCAAACCTCAACTGGGAAATTGGCTCTTTGGATGCGACCTTTGCCAAGAGGTCTGCCCGTTCAATTTGACCGCGCCTCGGACGAAGGAGCCCGAATTTTTAGCCTGGAAAGCCGGACCGTCCTTGCCGCTCAACTCGCTTTTAGCCCTGGACGACCAGGCTTTTACGGCCAAGTTTGGCGGAAGTCCTGTACACCGCACAGGACGAAACGGCTTGGTTCGCAACGCCTGCCTGGTGGCGGCCAATCAAAAGCGTTACGAACTTTTAGAAGTGCTTCAGTGTTTGACCGCAGATTCTGACGAGGGGGTCGCTGACGCGGCTCGCTGGGCGGTCGATCAGCTGCAAGGCCGGCCTTCATGAAAACGCTCGTTGTTCTCCTTCTTTTGGCTTCGATCACGCTCCCCCTTTGGGCTTCCGGGATGTCCGAAGATCCATCCGAAAAACTAACAAAATCCTGGACTTGGAAAACTCTGAAAAGCTTGGAGATCCGCGGTCAGGTCGATTTTATCGTACGGCCGGGCCCCGTGTGCCAAGTGACCATCACCACCTCAAGAGCTCTCTTTGATCAATTAACCGTCCGCAATGGGTGGGGCAAGGGCGTTATCGCTGTCGAAAGCGGACTTCAGGGCCCCCGCGAGATTGGCATCGTCAACGTCGTTGTTGAAACTCCCTCGCTCGGCTCCCTTTCCGTGTCGGACCGGTGTACGGGCCAGGTCACCTGGCCGGGGAAGTCCGCCTCCTTAGAGATTCAAGACCAGAGTCACGTTTCCCTGGTGATGAACCAAGGTAACGTAACGGTTGCGGAAACCTGGCGATCAACCTTCGACGTGGAGGGTGTCGTCGATAAGATCGCCGCCTCGTTGCGCCGCCAATCTCAAATCGATACCCAAGGTGCCCTTGTCCACGAAGCCGAGGTTCAACTCGACGAAGAATCGGGGCTTGTCGCCGGCCCAACAGACAAGGCTTCGGGGAGACTCAGACACTCCAGCCGTTTAATCGTGCTCGACTCGGCCCCCTGGTCGGCGGTTCGGCTCGACGAGGGCTCGGTCTGCACCGTTCAACCTAGCCGTTAAAGGGGCTGTGGGCGTTACTCGTCTATAAGAAAATCAACGGAAACGGATTGATCGATCAGCGGTCGTAAAAATGCTTTCACGGGCTCATGCTCTGGATGATGATCATAGGCGTCGAGAGCCTTGCGGTCGGCCAGAGTGACCACCAGTCCCAGGTCGAAGGACCGCGCTGAACCCAAAACATCGCGCCCGGCTTTGATCGTCACGATAGGATCCACCTTTCCTTTCATCGCTAAGAGCCTGGCAACGGCCTCGCCGAGGAGGGACTTGGCTTCGGGTTTGAATCGAAAGAGCACTTGATGGACCAACATGAAAGGACTCCTTTTTGTTATCTTAGCCCAATCTTTTACAGACCATGCCAAAGACGACGAATGTGAGTATATTCACCTTGGCATGACTGAACTAGGAACGATTCCGCTTTTTCCCTTGAATGTTGTCCTCTTTCCGCACCAACCGTTGCCGTTGCATATCTTTGAGCCCCGTTACAAACAAATGGTTCAAGACTGCCTGGACGACGGCCGAGATTTTGGCGTGCTCCTGCTCCATCAGGGACAGCTCTGTAAAAATGGGACCTGTGCTCGGATTGAGAATATTCTCGAGCGCTACGCCGACGGCCGACTCAAGATCCTGACTCTGGGGAAACGGCGTTTTCGAGTTTCGAAGGTGTATGAGAAGCGGTGTTACCTCGAAGGTGAGGTCGAGTATTGGGACGATGTGAGGCCCATGAGTCCCGAGGTTCAGCAATTATTTCAAAAGGTACACCACCTCTTAAAAGATTTTGCACGGCTGACAGGAAAAATCACGGACATGGCGTTGGTCGACCAATTTACGCCGTACTCGTTTTCCTTTTTCTTGGCCGAAATTAATATGTACTCTTTAGCACGGCAACAGGAGATTCTCGAGATGACTTCTGCCGAGGAACGGCTTACGTGCGGGCTCAAGAGTTTGACCAACCTCGTCCAAAAAATGAAGCTGGATCAACGCCTCCAAAAGATTTTGGGCGATCGGCAAAGCTTTTTTAATATCTGCAATTAGGTTAGAGACGACGACGCCTCCCCTTGACACCCTTGGGCTTCGTCTGTAAAGTTCTGTGATTCTGACGGGAGGATGTCATGGGCTCACCAACCAAAAAAACGAATACCCGCCGCCGCATGAAGGTGGCACGAAAAGCAATTCTACGGTCCCGCAAGTCGAACAAGACCTTGAGGGACTTACAGAGCAAGGGCTTCAACAAGCCTCTTTCGCTTTAAAAAAACCGCCTTCGGGCGGTTTTTTTTTCCTCTTTTACCGTCTACACTTGTCCCATGATGAAGCCGACCTTCGCCGCTCTCTCTCTTGCAACCTTGCTTTCTTCGTGTACACCTCCCTGCCCCGATTTGAGACGAATTCGAGATACCATTGAAGTCCCGCGTTTAGAAGACCTCACGGCCTGGCTCTCTCAAAAAGAATCGTTGGTGCCCCACTTGAAAACCGGAGTCGACGCGCAAATCATTTGGGCTCATCCCCAAGCACCGAGCCAAACTCCTCTTTCGATCATTTACCTGCCTGGGTACACCGCGACAAGAGAAGAGATTTCTCCTG
>Ga0164241_10003625_pt1 | contig 15430 bp, 5 predicted proteins | sample OricomyardsoilBY_FD_108780 | JGI IMG/M metagenome (GOLD analysis project Ga0164241, IMG submission 108780) | Backyard soil microbial communities from Emeryville, California, USA - Original compost - Back yard soil (BY) | ecosystem: Environmental > Terrestrial > Soil > Unclassified | place: USA... | reverse complement strand
TGCGCCACCTCCGCGCCGGCGGCGACCAGGGCCCGGACAATTTCAAGATGACCTTCGATCACCGCGGCGTGCAGCGGGCTGCCGCCCATCGTCCCGGATTGATTCGGATTCGCGCCGGCCGCCAAGGCGGCCTTCACGCCCGCGAGATCGCCGGTTGCGACCGCACGCAACAAGCGGCGGTTGGCCGGGGGCGGCATGTGCCCCGGCGCAGCGATCGCTTGCGCCGGCAGTTCGCCGCGCACCTCCGACGGCGCGCGTCCGGCCAGCCAGGGCAGCGCCGCGGCGCTATTCAACAGACTGGCGGTTTCCGTGTAGCCCTCGGCCGTGGCATACTCGGCGGGCGTCTTGCCGGCGTGGTCCCGCACCGCGGCGTCCGCCCCGGCCGCGAGCAGGTAGCGCACGGCCTCGGTGCGGTATTCGAAGAACGGACGGTTGCCGACATCCTCGCCGTGCATCGTCTCGCCGAGCCACGCGGCCCAGTGCAGCGCCGTGCGTCCCGCTAAATCGCGAATGTCCACGCCGGCGCCGGCGTCCACCAATATCTTCACGCGACGCGCATTGATATAGTACAACGCCACCGGCTGGCGCTGGCGCGCGTGCAGCCCGGGGTCGACGAGGTTCGCCGCCGCGACGTGCAACGGAGTCTGGCCGTCGCGATCCTGTGCGGTGGCCTTGGCTCCAGCTTCCACCAGGACTTGCAGCAACTCCAGCGAGGCGCGCACGGGACAGGCGGCGGCCCAATGAAGCGCGGTCCAGCCGTGATTGTCGGCGAGGTTTGGGTCCGCGCCCAAGCGCAACAGCGTGCGCACCGTGCCCACGTGCCCGGCGAGCGCCGCGCGGTGAATCGCGCGCTGGCCGGCATGGTTGCCGAGGTTCACGTCCGCGCCGGATTGGACGATCGCCTCAATATAGGGATCGTGCCCGTTGCTGGCTGCGATGAGCAGCGGGGAGCCGCCGGTGGCATCCGGCACATTCGGGTTCGCCCCGCCAGCGATGAGCGCCTGCACCGCATCAACATGACCAGGCCACGCCGCGCGATGCAGCGGGCTGAGTCCGCCGACGTTCAGGGCGTTGGGGTCGAGTTTCTCCGCCAGCAACTGGCGGATGAGCGGGAGGTCGTTCGCGCGGGCCGCGGCGTGCAAGCGCTGGTCGATCGCTGTCGTCGCATCCGGCTTCAAGGCGGTGCCGAGCGCCGGGCGGGTCCAGCCTGCCGGCACGAGCGAGGGCAGCTCCGCGAGGGTTTCACCACCGCGGCCGAAAAGCGTCACCATCCCGCGTGCCGGGATCTCCAGCGCATCGGTGGCGGCGAGCGTGCCGGGTTCGAAATACCGGCCCTCCTGCGAGGTGAACGTGAGCCAGTTCGCCGGCGGTGTCGGATCGACGAGACGGAGATCGATTTTGGCGTGCCGGCCGCGCGGGTTGATCAACACGACGGCAATGTCGCGCGTGACGGGATGCTTGTAGGCGCTGATCAGCACCGGGCCCGGCTCGCCGCCGACATGGACGCGTTTCGCGCCAGGCCGGACGAAGCGGATGAAGTGCCGCGCGGCCTGGGCCTTCGGCGTGAAATCTCCCGCCGCCAGCAGGGCCATGCGCGACGGTTTGGGTTCGCTGAACTGCCAGTAAATGTAAGCCGAGGCGCGGCCGCCCACGAGGGTGTCGTGCATGTTCTCGGCGAGCGCGAGTCCGCCGCGCCAGTCCGTATTGTGGCCCGAGGTCTCTGTCATCCAGAACTTGCGGCCATACGGCGCCACTTGCGCAGCGATGGTTTCCCAGTTGGCCAGCCCGTTGCCGCCATGCGACGCGAAGAAGCCCGGAAACTGCCGCGTCTCTTCGTCCGCCATCAGCGGTTCGAGGTAGAGCGCCAGGCGGTCGGTCATGCCCATCTCTTCCGGCAAAACCAGCGACGTGCCCAGCGCCTGCGCCTTGAACCCGCGCTGGACCGCGCGCAGCGTCTCGCGCAGCTGCAGCGGATTATAGACGCACGATTCGTAAGGCTCGACGAAAAGCAGTTCGTTCTGCAGCGAGACGTGGTCGATGGAAACGTCGAAGAACTTTTGCGCGCCGCGCACATACGCGCCCAGGTACTCGGCATACTCGTCACGCCGGTCCGGCCGCAACCGGCCGCCGTGGATGGCGGAGCGATTGGTTTTCATCCATGCTGGCGGCGACCACGGCGTTGACAGGATGTGGTTCATCCCCCGCGCGCGAAATTGTCGGGCCAGTTCCATCGTGTAGGCCAGTCCCTTGCGGTCGACCGCCTCCCACGCGAAGGCGGACGCGTCCGCGTTGTCGTTGGCGTGCTCTTCCACTCCCAGCAGCGGCAGCCGCAGGATGCTCATCCCGAGATCGAACACCGCGCGGTCGTAGAACGCGGGATCCTGGTATTCGGGCAGGAGATCGTAGCTCACAATGCAGGCCCCGAATCCGTCGATCGTCTGGTCGGTTTCGTAGGTGTTCACCACCACCGTGGCCGCGACAACGACAGGGGGAACCGCGACCGCGAGCATCAGACCGGCGGCGCGAAAGACAGAAAGAGCCCTGAATCTATACATAGAATAGGATCGGACCGGCGCAGATGACACCTGCCGGAGAACACTCCAGCCGATGCACTAAAAGGCGCGAGGGCAGTTATTCATGCCCCCGCGCCCGAGCGCTACTTCTGAAACACGCCGACTCTAGAAGTTCAAGGTCGCGCTGAACTGGTAGGTGCGCGGTAGGGTATGGTAGTAGAACTTAACCAGCTGGTCGTTGGCGGGGATGTAGGTGGAACTCAGGACCTGCAGGTCGTCGTTATCGAGCAGATTGTCGACGTTCAGCTGGAGCTTGAGACGCACCTTCTCCGAGAGCTTCATTTCGTAGGCGAGCATCGCACTCAGCTCGTAATATTTGTGGCCTTCGAAGAGCTGTGTCGTCGGATCCGCTTCCGTCGGTGTTTTGATGCCGACCACCTGGTCGCCACGGTAGTTAATGCCACCGCCCACAGTCAGGTTCTTCATCCAACCCGAGCTGAAACGATACGAGGTGAAGGCATTGGCATTCCACCGGCGAGTGCCGACGAGGGGACTGCCTTCCGACGCCTTGATGAAGGGAAGGAACACGTTGTCGAGGGCGTAGATCAGCGCCCCGATGTTGTTGCTTCCGCCGGAATTGTTGAGGAAGCCGGGCGCGACGGAGGAGTTGTAGAGCAGGCTCGATTTCGACTGCCACTCGGCCCGGTGCTTGTCGAGGTAGGCTTCCACATTCGAACCGAGGTCGGAGACGACGTTGTCGGCGAGGGAGATGTTGAAGGAAACGCGCCATTCCTTTGTCGGGTTGGCCGTGACTTCAAGTTCCCACCCTTCGGCCTCCTGCGTGCGGGTCTCGTTTCCGCCCACATGGTGGCCGGACGGATTCTGCGCATCGGTGATGACCGTGTCGGGACCGTTGTTCAGAATCGTCGTCCAGATGGCGTTGATGTAGGTCGTCACGTTGCCGGAACCGACGCCGGAGGAAATGTTGGTCTGGTCCACATAGTAGCGCGTGAGCGTGGCGTTGATCCGGTTGTCGAGGAACGCGCCCTTGACACCGAAGTCCTGACCGCGGGCCTTCAACGGACCGATCTCCAGGGCCTGGCGGACCTGCTCATCCTCGAAGCGGGTGGCCGCCGCCTGGTCCTGGAAGTTGGTCGACTGGTTGGCAAAAACGCTCATCCACTGGAATCCCTTGAACGGCACGTGATAGACGGCGCCGATCGAGTAGGTGTCGCCTTTCTCGTCGAGCGTCTGTGTCTCCGGGTTCAACCCGGTGGTCATCTGCGTCACGGAGTCGACGATGCGTGCTTGCGACCACGCCTTGATGCGGTCGCGACGCACGCCCATCGTGGTGAAGAGCGTGTTGCTGAAGAAGGCGCTGTGGGCGGCGAACGCAGCCGAATCGTTCTGGCGGCGGCCGGCGGTCCAGTTGTTCCGGTAGAAACCCGGGGTGTAATACTCCCTCGTATAAGGCTGGCCGGGCACGACGCTGGAGACGCCATAGATCGCGTTGCTCGTCGGTTCGAACAGGCCGCTGTTCCAGGGATCGGGGACGCCACGTTCAGCGAGATTGGAACTGTGTGGATCGACGTGAACGATGAATCCCGGCAGATTGGTCGACACGTTCTGGCTCGACCGTTGCGGGTCGAGATTGCCGATGGTGTAGTTCTGCTGCTCGAGTTCCTGGGTCGAGCGTGCGGCGAAAACCAGCAGCTGATGGTCGCCGAACTTGCCGGCATCGAGATGGTAGTTGGCGCTCACGCGGAAGTCGTCGTTGACCTGCTTCGCCTCCGAGTAAGCGGGGTTCACGAATGCGATCATCTTGCCCGCATTGGGATTGGGAATCAGACCGCCACCCACGGGATTGGCCACGGAGGCGCCCGTCAACAGGTTGTTGTAGGTGCTGTTAAAGTTCAGCTGACCGCGCCCCTGGCCGGTTGTCGTCGGGCTGCCGAGGCTGGCGGCATAGGTGAGATCGTCGCGGAAAGTCGGCAAATACGCGGTGGCATCGAACTGCACCCCGATCTGATTAAAGCCCATGGTCGTGCGATTGAGTCCTTCGCGCTGGGTGCGGTTCACAATCGCTTCCAGCACCAGATTGGCGCCGATGCGCTGTTCGATGGACGCGCCCATCACGTCGTAATCGATTTCGACATACTGTCCCGGGCCGGTGATGTTGCCGGTGCGGGGATAAACGCTCTCGTCAAGGACCGGGAACGGGGTGTCGAAGCCCGCGACGTTGCCGTAGCCGCTCGAAATGCGATAGTACCGGGCACCGCGGTTGCTGCCGAGACCGCCGCCAAGGGACGGGTCGCCGCCCAGGAACACGGTCCGGCCGGCAAGGGGACCGTCGAGATAGAGGTTGTAGATACCCGTCTGCCCGGTCCGAATCTCACCCGAGCGCCCCGTCTGATCGGGATTGATCAGCGGCAGGCCGTTGTTGACCGCGCCGAGGTTGGACGTGTTCTGCGCCTGCGAATAATTCTGATCGGCGCCCACCAGCGGAAGCAGGACCGGACCCAGGTTGCTGCCGCCCGTGCCGGACGCGAGATAGCCCGCGGGCGATTGCGCGGTGCCGAAGGCAAACATCGGCCGTCCAATGTCGGCCCAGTGGGAATACGAATCGACGGCCGCCCAAGGACGGACGCGGTTCTGGTGGATGAAACCGAGCTCTCCTCCCAGCCGCACCGTGGTCGATTGGGTGGGCTTCCACGTCAGGGCAAGGGCGCCGCGCTTCTGGTTGTCACTTTCAAAGTCGTGGTAACCATCGGCCTCCTGCCACATCAGGTTCGCGCGCACGCCAAACTTGCCGTCGAGGAGCCCGAGGTTCGTGTCCAGGTGGCCGCGCAGCTTGTCGAAGCTGCCGACGACCGTATAGAGCGAGTTGAAGTCACGGCTCGGATCCGCGCGCTTGGGAGTCACATTGATCACGCCGCTGGGGCCGCCGATGCCGAAAAGCAGCGAATTCGGGCCGCGGGCAACGTCGATACGCTCGATGTTGAAGGAGTCACCGTCAAGCGGGGTGACGAAATAGTCGCGCGTCTGCGTGGCCGTGCGAAAGCCGCGCACCTGCAAATTGTAGTCGCGCTCGAACAGCCGGTTGCCGGTGTCGCCGCCGCGGTTGGTCGTGTCGCCTTGGTTGATATCGAATCCACCGTTCACCGCGTACTCCATGGCCTGGGTCACGGAAAGCGCGCCGATGTCGTCCAGAAAGTCGCGCGTCATCACCGAGATGGATGCCGGGGTATTGGCGAGACTGGTGTTGAGACGACCGCCGGCGAGGGTGTTGGTGGCGATATAGCCGCTGTCCCTTTCGGTGTTCACCTGAAACGGCGAGAGCACGATCACTTTATTTTCCTTGTCCTTGCCTGCGTCGGCCGTGGCCGCGTCCGATGGGGTGGTTTGTTGAGCGTGGGTCAGGACGCCGAGAGACAGTGCGCACCCGGCGAGGGCGGCACGTGACAAACGATAGCACATCGATTGATGTCCGTAAGGTTGCATGGTGGGGTGTTTCGGGGTTTGAGGCGGGCGCCATGGATCGGACCACAGCGTGGGCTCCTACAAGAAAGGGTCGAAGCTTGCGGCAATTACTTCCGCTCGCTCCTGACACTCGCAACGCGGCTAGCTGTCACCTCGATGACCAATCACGCGTTTCCGCGGCCGCTGGTCGCGCGCGTTTTCAAACATGCCGTAGCCGCGCTTGAGTCCCGCGACGGCGGGACGAAAGCGTGGCCTCGCTGGCGACGTGGGATCTCGGCCCCGCGCACACCAGGCCCGCGTTTGCCGCGCGAGGATGGTTTCCCTGCGCGCCTCCGCGCCGGTCAACGAGGTGAATTACAACGCGGTTGAGAGACCTCACCGGATCGGGAGCGTCGACCTCGGCTTCGACCCCGCCGCGAGCCGGCATTCATTCGTACCCCAGACCTGTTCCGCATGGATTCACGCGCCCTGCCCCCTGTTTCGTCCCCCTCCTCGCCGGCGCGAGGTGACACGCCCCATCGACCGTGAAGGATGCCACGCCTCCTTCGCGCGGCCGGACTTGGCAGGCCGGCACCCTGGTTTACTCGACTGCGGGAGTGGTGGCGCTCTTTGCGTGGCTGGTGCTCGGCGACTTTGCCTGGTGGACCCGCGACCGCTCGGTCAACCCGATGGCTCAATGGTACCTGGCGCACCTTCAGGTGCCCAACCTGCTTTTCGCGGTGCTCATTAATTCGGTGCCCGCTGTCATCCAGCTGATCATCTGTCCGATCATCAGCGTCCGGTCGGACCGACATCGCAGTCGCTGGGGCCGACGCATTCCATTTATCGCGGCGACCACGGCGATCGCCACCTTGGGTATGATCGGGCTTGGGCTCACACCCTTTCTCTCGGACTCGCTTTTCCGGCTCTTCGGGGCCGCGCCGGAGAACAGGAAACTCATCGCCATCGTCTGCTTCAGCGTTTTCTGGATCCTCTTCGAAGTCGCCGCACTCGCGAGCAAGCCGGTCTTCGATGGCCTGATCAACGACGTGGTGCCCCGCCCTTTGCTCGGGCGCTTCTTCGGCCTCTTTCGCGCCGTGGGGCTGATCGACGGCATGATTTTCAACTACTGGATCATGGGCCTCGTGCCGACGCACTTTGCGGTGATCATGGTCACCGCGGGCATGATCTACGGCACGGCCTTCCTGTGGGTTTGCTTCAAAGTGAAGGAAGGCGCGTATCCTCCGGCGCCACCCCCGCCGGCCGCCCGGCGGATGACCGGGATCGTGGGCTCGGTTCGCGAGTACTGCCGCGAGTGCTTCAGCCATCCCTATTACCTGTCGGTGTTCACTCTCATCATGATGGCGGGGCTTTGCTTCATGCCGTTCAACGCCTTCACGATTCCCTACGCACAACATGTCGGCCTCGACATGGACCGCTTTGGCAAAGCCCAGGCACTGGTCTATCTCATCTCGCTGGCTCTCGCCTACCTCTTGGGCTGGATGGCCGACCGCTTTCATCCGCTCCGCATGGCCATCGGCGTGCTCGCAGGTTTCATCGTCCTGACCATCTGGGCCACTTTCTCCGTCCGCACGCCGGAGACCTTCATGATCGCCTTCATCCTGCACGGCGTGGTGTCGGGCAGCTACTACACGGCGGCGGCCTCCTCGCTGCAGCAACAGCTTTTTCCCCGGGAGAAATTCGCCCAATTCGTTTCGGCCGCGATGATCTTCGACGCGATCGCCCGCATGTTCAGTCTGCCGCTCGTTGGCCTGATCATCGATCGCGCGGGCAGCGCCTACCATTACACGTTCACCGTCGCCTTCATCCTCGCACTCTTCGCGCTCGCGGCGGCGCTGCATGTGTATCGCCAGTTCAAGAAACTCGGCGGCCCGGAAAACTATCAGGCCCCCGACCCGAAGCGCGCCCCCGCGCGCGCGTCCGCTCCCTGAACCTGCCATGTCCCACTCACCCGCTTCCGTCCCCGATTTCGCCGGCACCTGGCGCGTCGCGTTGCCCCGCCGCGGCGGCGCGACGATCATCACCTACCTGACTTTCGACGCGACGGAAACCGGCTTCTCAGGCACGGTCCTCATCAACGATGCCGTGGAGATCCCGATGCGGCACCCCCGCTTCGAGCAGGGCGAAGGCTGCTTCGGGATCGACTGGAACGCAGAGTACCGCGTGCGGCGCGCTGGCGAACGGCTCCGCGTGGTCATCTCCCCGCACCGCGGCGATTCCGAGGAAACATTCGCCGAGCGCGTGCCGGCGGAGATGACACAGCCCCCGGCCGCCGCGACGTTGCCGGCTTTCGAGCCGCTTCCGGCCAATGGCCTGGCTTTGACGCCTCCCATGGGTTGGAGCAGCTGGAATCATTTCGCCGACCGGGTCGACGACCGCGTCATCCGCGAAACCGCGGACGCGATGGTCGCGAGCGGCCTGGCGGCCGCTGGCTACGAGTACATCAACATCGACGACGCCTGGGCCGCGGGGCGCAATGCCGGCGGCGAGATCGTCCCCAACGGCAAATTCCCGGACATGAAGGCGCTCGCCGACTACGTGCACGCGCGCGGACTGAAGATCGGCATCTACACCTCTCCCGGCCCGCGCACCTGCGGCGGATACGAAGGCAGCTACGGCCACGAGGAGCAGGATGCCCGCACCTTCGCCGCTTGGGGCATGGATTTTCTCAAGCACGACTGGTGCAGCGCGGCCCGGATCTACGGATACTCTCCGGAAAATCTCCGTGCCAGCTACCTGAAGATGGGGCGCGCGCTCGCAGCGTGCGGCCGGCCCATCGTCTACAGTCTCTGCGAATACGGCCACGGCCGCGTCTGGGAATGGGGCGCTGAGGCGGGCGGCAATCTCTGGCGCACGACCAACGACATCCAGGACACGTGGGCTTCAATGTCTGCCATCGGCTTCAGCCAGCATCCGCACGCGCGGTGGGCCGGCCCGGGACGCTGGAACGATCCCGACATGCTCGAGGTCGGCAACGGCGGCATGACCGCGGAGGAATACCGCACGCATTTCGGACTCTGGTGCCTGCTCGCGGCCCCGCTCATCGCGGGCAACGACCTCCGGAACATGTCCGCCGACACGCTCGCGATCCTCGCCAATCGCGAGGCGATCGCCATCGACCAGGATCCGCTCGGCCGCCCCGCGCAACGCATCAATGCGCGCAGTGACGTCGAGATCTGGTCGCGCCCCTTGCAGAACGGGGACTGCGCCATCGGGATCTTCAACCGCGGCGAGCGTCCCGCCAGCGGCCGCATTTCCTGGCCTGAGCTCGGGCTGACCGCGCCCCCTTCCCTGCTGCGCGACTTGTGGCGGCATCAGGATCTCGCGCCCGAAACGCCGGGTTTTCCGACGGACGTCCCGCCGCACGGCTCCGTGCTGCTGCGTGCGCGCGCGGCGCCACGATAACCCTGCGCGCGGCCTGCGCGTCAGGCCTTCTTCGCCACCGCCCGCCGCCGAGGCTTCGGGGATTTCCCCCGGATCGCCGGGGAGCCGCCTTTTTCCACCCGTGACTGGGCCTGCGGCAGCGTGGTTCCCTCATTCCAGACCGGCTCAAGCAATACCGCCTGCTGGATGGCCGGAACCCCGCGCTGGTTGCTGTGCAGTTGCGCGATGAGGAAATCCACCGCCGTTTCGCCGAGTTCGGTCGTGGGCATCAGCAGACCGGTATAGTGCTCCTCCGGCCGCACCAGCAGACAGGCAAACGCCACGTCCTGCGGCACCCGATAGCCCGCCGACTCCAACCAGTCGCAGGCGAGGCTGATGAACGAGATCACGACCTCGGGGCGGTGTTCCTCGAACCAAGCCAGGAACGCGGCCTTGTCTCCCGGATCGCTGCGCAGGATCGGGATCCGCCGCTCCTCCGGGATCAACTCGTTCTGCTGGGCGAGCGACGCGCCGTAACGCGGAAAATCATCCTCGGCGATCGGCGTGTGCCGAAACATCGCGCCGCCGATGCGCTTGTAACCGCGGTTCACGACTTCCTGCCACACCAGCCGCGTGCCTTCGAAGACGTCCTTGTTCACGACGTGATAGGGCACGCGAAGCCAGCCGAGCGCGCAGCAGACGACGGTGAACCGGTCCCAACCGCGATTCTTGAAGAACGGCTCGGTGATGAGCGGCATGTCCGATACGAGCACGCCCTCCACCCCGCGCGCATAGAGCACATTGCTCGCGGCTTCGCCCGGGGGATAGTCGGCCAGGTCAAATTCGAAAACCTGATAGCCGCGCGCCGCGGCCCGTTGCTGGGCGGGCGCGAGATGCCTGATCTGGTTCCCATAGGTTGAGTCGCGCGAGTCCACGATGTAGGCGAGGCTCGCGCGATACGCGGCCGGGCGCGCGGCGAACCGATTGCGCGCCAGCATCGCCAGCGTCGGATCCTGGTGATAACCCATCTGCGCCGCCACCTCGCTGATTTGACGGCGAACGCTCTCGCGAATGCGCGTGTGCCCGTTGAGCGCCAGGGACACAGTCGAGCGCGAACAGCCGACTTTGGCTGCAATATGCCGATGGGTGACTCGGGTAATCTCGGTCATCGGGGTGGGCTAAATGACATTTGAGCGCATCGCCTCGGGGCGTGTCACGTCCATTCTCATGGACCGCATCCACATGAGACCGCTCCGCCTTCGACCACGAAGGTGCCTTCCAGTCCACCGATGGAGTCGCCGCCGATCCAGACGCGGAACAGGCCGGGCTCGACAACGAATTCGTTGCGCGCGTCGAAAAATCCCAGCTCTGCGCGCCCGAGCGAAAACTCCACGCGGCCTTCCTCGCCGGGTCGCAGGCTGATCCGGCGGAAACCCCGCAGTTCCTTCACCGGCCGCGTGATGCTGCCCACCACGTCCTGCACATAAAGTTGCGCGACCTCGTCGCCGGGGCGTTCGCCGGCGTTGCGCACCGTGGCCGAGACTTCCACTCGTCCGTCCGACGGGATCGCCGCCGCGCTCAACTGGAGGTCGCGATACTCAAACCAGGTGTAGCTCAACCCGAACCCGAAAGGAAATTGCGGCGTCGCCGGCAAATCCAGGTGTCGCGTGGTGTCAGGCTCCGGGTAGAACGGGCGGGGCGGCATATCGAGATACTGCCAGGCGCCGGTGTCGACCGCCGGGCGGCCCGTGGTCTTGCGGTTGTAGTAGACGGGCACCTGGCCCGCCGCCCGCGGAATCGTTACCACCAATTTTCCGCTCGGCGAACACCGGCCGAAAAGCAGATCGGCGACCGCGTGGCCGCCCTCGGTTCCCGGCTGCCACGCCTCGAGCAGAGCGGAAACATTCTCCGCCAGCCACGGAGTCGCCAGCGGGCGGCCATTGATCAGCACGACCACCAGCGGTTTCCCGGTGGCGTGGACGGCGCGCAACAATTCCTCCTGCCGCCCGGGTAAACCAAGATCAGCCCGGCTATGCGCTTCGCCGCTCATGCGCGCGCTCTCGCCCAGCACCAGCACGACGACATCCGCAGCCTGCGCGGCCGCCACCGCGTCGGCGAAACCTTCGCGCCCGCCCTCCGTCAGCGCGCAGCCCGCGGCGTGAAGCACGTTCGCGGCGCCGCAGGCCTGCCGAATGCCTTCGAGAACTGTGACCGTCTCCTCCGCGCGACCGCGGCAGCGCCACCACCCGAGCGGCGCGTCGCCGTCGTCCGCCAGCGGACCGACGACCGCGATCCGGCCCGTGGACGGCAGCGGCAGCAACCCGCCCTCGTTGCGCAGCAACACCATCGACTGGCGCGCGAGCGCTCGCGCGGCTTCGCGGTGCGCGCCGCAAAGCAACACCTCGGCCTCGCGGCCCGCCGGCGTGTAAGGATCGTCGAACAGCCCCAGCCAGAACTTCAGGTAGAGCATGCGATAGGCGGAGCCTTCGATCGGTGCGGCGGCAACGCGCCCGGAAGTCACCAGCTTCTCGAGATTGCCGAGGAAGATGTCGGCGTTCATGTCCACGTCCACGCCCGCGGCAATCGCGGCGCAGGCCGCGGCGCCGGGCGAGCCGGCGATGCCATGGGTCATCAGCTCGTACACGGCGTTGTAGTCCGTGACGATCAGCCCGGCAAAGCCCCATTCTTCCCGCAGGATCTGCGTGAGCAGAAAATGGTTGGCCGCGGCCGGGCGGCCGAGGATCTCGTTGAACGACGCCATCACGGTCTCGATGCCCTCGTCCACGCACGCGCGAAACGGCGGCAGGTAGACGTTGCGGAGCGTGTTCTCCGAAATGTCCACGGTGTCGTAATCACGACCGGCCTCGCACGCGCCGTAAGCGGCAAAGTGCTTCACGCAGGACAGGAAGCGACGGCCCGTCGCGGCCTCGGCCGCCTGAAAACCGCGCACCTGCGCGCGGCCGACCGCGCAGTTCAGCCAGGTGTCCTCGCCCGCGCCTTCCGCGATCCGACCCCAGCGCGGATCCCGCGCCACGTCGACCATCGGCGTGCAGGTCCAGCGCGTCCCGGCAGCGATCGCCTCCGTGGCCGCGATGGTCGCATGGCGCTCGATCAGTTCGCAGTTCCAGCTGCTGGCCTGGGCCAGCGGGATGGGAAAGATCGTGCGATAGCCTTGGATGACATCGTTGCCGGTCAGGAGGGGAATCCCGAGCCGCGACTCCTGCACCGCGATGGCCTGCACGCGATTCACTTCGTCCGCACCGTGGACGTTGGCGAGAATGCCAACGGAACCGGCCCGGATCAGGGCTTCGGCGCGATCCTTCGCGCCGTCCTTGTAAACCATCTGGCCGATTTTCTCGGCCAGGGTCATGCGGGCAAGCAGCGCGCGGACGCGCCGGTCGATTTCAGGTTCGTTCCAGTTGATGCGGCTCCGGGTGTGATTCATGGGCAGTCACGCACCATCGCAGGCGACTCGCCGGGCACAAAGGCGCCGGCCGTCACCCCGTCGACTGACGAGGTGCGGCCGGACCATCGGCGAAGTGCGCGCAGCATCAAGGTTCGTCCGGCAGATCGGGCTGGGTCAGTTGCGAGTTGCCATTGATGGTCAGTCGATCGCTGACGACTTCGCCGACCAGGGAGCTGTTGCCGTTGATCGCCACCTGCCCGGAGGGCGCAATGACCGTGCCATACACGATGGCATTGCCATTCAGCGTCAGGCCGCCGGTCGCGAAGCGCAGTACCAGCCAGTCGGGATGCTGCTGATTGCCCATTGCACCGTTGGCGATTACCCCGTTGGACAGGGTAATGATGACCGGTCCGACCACTTCGAGCCGGCTGTTACCGTTCAACGTCAACCCTTGGAGGTTGTAGATGGCGGGCTCGGTGGCGCCGGCGACACCGAGCACGAAACCGCTGTTGCCGTTGGCGGCCAGTGTCCCGTAGGTGCCGGCGGGAATGGTCCTCTTTCCGGCGTTCCCGTTCAGCGTGAGGTCGCGCACGGTTGCCCAGTTGCTGACGTGGTCGCTGCTCTTGTTGAGGGTCACGTGGGTGCTGCCCGCCGGGGACGGCGGGGCCGCTACCACTGGCATCGCGATCGCATCGATGCGCCGAACGGTGTAGCGCAGCAGGGCGCTGCCGTTCAGCGTTATCTGGTGGTTCGACGGCACGACCGCTCCCGGCCCGTCAAGGGTCCCGGCGTAGAAGGGCCGTCCGTTCAACCGCACGTTGGGCGTGCCCGGCACGAGCAGATCCCCGGAAATCCAGGCGGTGCCGTTCAGGGTCGTGCTTTCCGGGAGCAATTGCTGCACGGAACCGTCGATCCCGCCGTTGATCACGGGAGCATGCCGCACCAACGCCGTGGTGGTAACGATGAGTTCGCCGCTGGCCTCAGCGGTGTAGTTCGCGTCGTCGATGCTCGCGGCCACCGCATAAGTGCCCGGATAAATCGGCGGCGTCGCGCTGCCGTCATACGTGATCGTGACCGCCAGGCCTTCCGGATTCGTGGTGCTGGTCACCGCGCGGGGCGTGCCATCGTAAGACTGGCGCAGATTTCCCAACGTGATCGTGGCGTCGGGGTCGCTGATTGTGAGGGTTCCAACGGTGCTGCCCGTGTAGTTGGGCTCGGTGACCGTCGCCGTCACCGCGTAGGTACCGACGTTGGTCGGCGCCACGCTGCTGCCATCATAAGTGACGGCGACCGCGAGTCCGGCCGGTTGGGTGGTGACGCTGACGGGACGCGGCGAACCGTTGTAGATCTGGTTCGTGTTCCCGAGCGTTACCGTCGCGGACAACGCAGGAACCGTGATCTCCGCCGCGGCGGTGAAGCCTCCACTCTGCGTCGTGACGGTGATCGTCGCATTTCCGGGCGCGGCCGCAGTGACCAGGCCGGAACCGTTCACGGTGGCGACCGCGGGATCGCTCGAACTCCAAGTAACGGCCGGGTTCGTCGCGTTCGCGGGAGCAACCGTAGACACGAGCTGCTGCGTCGCGCCAATCGAGACCGTTGCAGCGTCGGGCGCGACGCTCACGCCGGTGACGGCGATGATGGGCGAGGAGACCGTGATGGTGCTGGAAGCCGTGAAGCCTCCCTCTTCCGTCGTCACGGTGATGGTCGCGTTGCCGGCGGACACGGCCGTGACGAGACCGGACGCGTTGACCATCGCCACCGCAGGATCGCTGGACGCCCATGTGACCGCGGCATTCACGGCATTCGCCGGCGCCACGGTTGCAATCATCTGCTGAGTGCCGCCCACCAGGAGTGACGCGGCAGTCGGGTTCACGCTCACACCCGTCACCGGCACACTCGCTCCCGAGGTGGTGATCGAAAGATAGGGCACGCGATTGTTGGTGGCGGCGGAGGTTCCTCCGTCGAACATCGCCCGCGTAGTGGGATGCAGCGCTTCGCTGTCCGCATCGGTCGGCGCGTCAAAGGTCGAACCGACGCGCAGCACGATATATTGCCCGGCCACGTAGTGGTCGCGAATGAAGTCCGTGACGTCGGTCGAAACCCAGCCGATTGCGTTCACGGCGGCGCCGTCGCCGACGAAACTGGCCTTCAATTCGGTTCCCGGCTGCCCGGCGGCCGGGCCGTAACCCCAGTAGGTCGTAGCCGGAGGCAGGGTCACGATATCCGCAATCGGGTTGTGCCCGAACAGCGAAACGGAGAAGCCCGTGCCGACCGATTTGTAGTAGGCGTTGAAGGTCACCTCCGTGATCGCGCCCTCGAGCGGCGGCAATTGGAAGATGAAGAGGCCGCTGCGATAATCGTGCGCGCCGGTATGATACAGCGCGCCCGGATTGTCGTTGTTGATCGGCTCATCGTAGACCGGTGTGCTGGCAGCGGGCTTGCGCGTGTTCGGCGTCAACACCGCCAGCACGTTGGTTTCCGTACCGCCCGGCACGGGAACCGTCACCGTGATCGCGCTGGTGGCGGTGAAGCCTCCGTCCACCGTCGTCACGGTGACCGTGGCGTTGCCGGCGGAGACGCCCGTCACCAAACCCGCCGCGCTGACCGTCGCCACCGCGGGATTACTGGACTCCCAAGTGACCGCCGGGTTGTTCGCGTTGGCCGGCAT
>Ga0164241_10003624_pt1 | contig 15431 bp, 12 predicted proteins | sample OricomyardsoilBY_FD_108780 | JGI IMG/M metagenome (GOLD analysis project Ga0164241, IMG submission 108780) | Backyard soil microbial communities from Emeryville, California, USA - Original compost - Back yard soil (BY) | ecosystem: Environmental > Terrestrial > Soil > Unclassified | place: USA... | reverse complement strand
TTCAGTATGCAGCTAAATATTCAAACCAGAGTAATTACTGGAAGAAATGGAGAGGTGAAATATTGGGATTAAAAAATTCAAACGCGGTAGATAAAAAGAAAAAACAGGAAGCAGAATTTCAGAAACGCGTGAATGCAAGCCCGGTATTAAAAGATAAATACGGAACACTCTTACAGGATTTACAGAAAGTATATGATGATTTTAAACCGTATGGATTAGCGCGGGATTATTATACAGAGATTACTTCTAAAATAGAATTGTTCAGCATTTTTAATCAATTACAAAAATTGCAGGCGCCGATGCTGAACCAAACGATCATTAACACTGTAAAAGAAAGCCTTGCTGATATTTATAAAGAATACAATGCGGAAGTAGATAAAAAACTATTTGAATCATTGATGGAATTGTATGTTACAAAACAAAACAGTTCTATTATTTCGTCAGACGTAACAGAAAGGGTAAAAGCATTAAAGATGGACTATGCCGCTTTTGCCAATGAAATATATAATGCGACTAATGCTGATGATGCTGGTAAAACAATGGCAGCGTTGGAACAAAACGCATCGCAGGTGGCGGGCAGCCTCAATTTTGATAAAGCCTATGCATTATATAAAAGCATGGCGCAGGCGTATACCACTACAGTTGCTCCCAAGCTAAACCAGCTGCAGGACCAGATTAATAAATTACAGCGTGCATATATGCAGGCACAACTGGAGGTTTTTAAAGAAAAAAATTTTTACCCCGATGCCAACAGCACCCTTCGGGTAACTTATGGCAATGTAAAAGGCTATCAGCCGAAAGACGCTGTTTCGTACGACTATCACAGCTATCTCGATGGTGTGATGGAAAAGTATATTCCCGGCGATTATGAATTTGATTTACCCAAGAAACTAATAGACCTCTACACACGCAAAGACTATGGCCCTTATGGTAAGAATGGTAAAATGCCGGTTTGCTTTATCGCATCCAACCACACAACTGGCGGAAACTCAGGCAGTCCCGTGCTTGATGCCTATGGCAATCTGGTAGGTTTAAACTTTGACCGTGTATGGGAAGGCACGATGAGTGATATTAATTATGATCCTGCCATCTGCCGTAATATAATGGTAGATATACGTTATGTACTTTTCATAATAGATAAATATGCAGACGCCGGTTACCTCGTAAAAGAAATGAAATTGGTACATCCTAAACAGGGCAGATAATTGTAAAAAGAACAAAGCCTCAAACCCTCATTTTTCGGGGCTTTTGGGGCTTTTCCACAATTTGTTCATATGCCTAAATGCCCTATTTTTGCCATCCCTTTTTAAAGCCTGGGATTATTATGTCAGTTATTCAGAAGATACAAGATAAGTATGCAAAACTGATGGCGGTTATTATCGCCGTTGCGTTGATCATTTTCGTTATAATGCTTGCCTTTGAAAACGGAGGAAGTTTATTCCGTGGAGGGAACGGTGATGTTGTAGGAAAAGTAAACGGCGAAAAAATAAGAACTAAAGATTTTGAAGAAATGGTAACCCAACAGGAAGCTTATATGAAGCAGCAGGGTTATAATGGTGATGGAGTACGTGAACAGGCAATTGATGCAGCATGGAACCAGGAAGTAAACCTGCTTGTATTAAGCTCAGAGTTTAATAAAGTAGGATTGAATGTTGGACAAAAAGAACTCGGCGATGTATTATATGGTGCAAATGCTCCCGCAGACCTGAAACAATCATTTACAGATTCTACAGGTTTCTTTAATGCTGTACTGGCGAAGCAAAAAATTGACCAGATGATGAAGAGCGGAACTGAGCAGGAAAAAGCACAGGTGAATAATTATCTTAACAGCCTTGAAAAATCACGGTTGAATGAAAAATATACTTCACTGATTGCGAACAGCTACAATACACCAAAATGGTTAGTTGAAAAACAAAATACTGACAACAGCCAGATTTCTAATATTTCATTTGTACGTGAAGTATATGCGAGCATTCCGGATAGTTCTGTAAAAGTTACTGATGGTGAAATAGAAGAGTATATCAGCAAACATAAAAAAGAGTTCAAACAGGAAGAGAACCGCAGTATTGCGTATGTATTATTCAGCGCACAACCAACTGCTGCAGATAGTGCTGAAGCGAGAAATAAAATAATGGAGTTGAAAGCAGAACTCGATAGCACAAAAGATATTAAAGGTTTCTTAGCAGCCCAGGGCGTACAAAACTATTATGATGGATATATTAATGGTACGCGTTTACAGATACCTTCTAAAGATTCAATCATCGGCATTCCTGTAGGAACTGTATATGGCCCTTATCTCGATGGCGGTAATTATAGTTTGGCAAAAATGATTGGAAAAAGAACACAAGCGGATACGGTAAAAATCCGCCACATCCTGATTGCTCTTACACAGCAAGATCCACAAACAGGACAGACATTCCCAATCCGAGATACAGCTACTGCTTATAAACTTGCAGATAGCATCCGCACAGCTATTCAGAAAGGTTCTTCTTTTGATAGCATGGTTGCACAGTTTTCTGATGACCAGGGTAGCAAAGCAACAGGTGGTGTGTACGAAAATGTTCCTTCAGGACAAATGGTTCCCGAGTTTAATGATTTTATTTTCGGAAACCCTGTGGGTGCAAAAGGAATTGTAAAAACAGATTACGGTTACCATTACGTAGAAATTCTTTCTCAGAAAGGATCTTCTACTGCTTATAAAATTGCTTATATCAATACACCGATTGCCGCAAGCAACGAAACTGATAATAATGCAAACAATGAAGCTACACAGTTTGCCGGTAGCAGCAGGGACCCGAAATCATTTGAGGCGAATGTAGAAAAGCTGAAAGCAAAAGGTATTTATAAAATGATTGAGCCAAACATTACACCGAATGCTTACATGCTACAGGGCTTAGGAGCTATCTCAAGGCCGTTTGTGAAAAAAATATACCAGGCAGACCTTGGTGAAGTAGTAGGGCCGGAAAGAGTTGGAGAAAATTATGTAGTAGCTATTGTTACCGCAGTTAATGAAAAAGGAACACAAGGTGTAGCGCAGGTACGCCCATTGGTAGAGCCGCTATTGCGTAATCATAAAAAAGCAGAAGTAATCAGCAAAAAAATTGGCGCAGCGAATACACTTGAAGCGGCAGCTGCTGCATTGGGTGGCAAATCAATAGAAATGGCTGATAGCATCCGTTTCTCTGGTTCAAGCGCTTCTGTTATTTCTTCTGAACCGAAAGTGATAGGCGCTTCATTTAATACCGCAAACAATGGAAAAGCTTCTCAACCTATTGAAGGTAATAGCGGAGTATATGTAATTAAAATTAACAACCTTGCAGCAACAGCTGTATTGGATGCGAATGTGCAGGAGCAGAGAAAGAACAACTACATGCAATCAAAAATGAGAGGCGCAAATCCTGTATCTGCATTGCGTGAAGCAGCAGACATTAAAGACGAAAGAAGTAAAATTTATTAATATCCTTTTCGGGACTAATTGCTTACAGAGGCTTCTTACTTAGAAGCCTCTTTTTTTTGCTTTAAAACCTTGATTTGCTAACGCCAAACAATCCCGCATAATCTGTGTTATCTTTGTAGTATGTCAGAGCCGATTATCAATAAAGTTGCGGAAAGTGGTTTAATTACATTAGACCCTGCCAATTTTTTGCCCGCGGGTGAAAGCACCATCTTTGATATGAAAGACCATTTATTCATGGGCCTGATATTAAAAGAAAAAGATTTTCGCGAAGCGTTGAAGGCGACAGACTGGGAACAATACCGCAATAAAAACGTAGCTATTACCTGCACTGCAGATGCTATCATTCCTGTATGGGCTTATATGCTTGCAGCATCCTACCTGCAGCCTGTTGCGAAAGAAATAGTAATGGGTGACGAAAAAGAATTGAACCGTCAATTATTTCTAAAGAATATTGCCAGCATAAATCCGGAAGAATACAACGATAAACGAGTAGTAATAAAAGGATGCGGAGAAACGCCCATTGGTGATTTTGTATATATGGAACTTACCAAGCTATTGCGTCCCGTTGCAAAGAGCATCATGTATGGTGAACCTTGCAGCACAGTGCCTGTTTATAAAAAATCTATTGCAAAATAATTACATCAGAACCAGCCGCGCTTTCTGAACATCCAGATCATCCAGACAGGAATCATCAACATTAATGTAACAGCAAGCCAGAACCCATATTGGTTATGCAGGTAAGGAATAGAATCGAAGTTCATTCCAAAAATGCCACCGATAACTGTAGCAGGAGCCAGTAAACAAGTTACAATCGCCATCACTTTCATCACTTCATTCATCTTCAGGTTTACATTGTTGATATATAAATCCTGCATACTCATTGTTACATCACGATAGTTTTCACCAAGGTCTATTGCCTGTACAATATGATCATAGACATCTTTAAAGTACTTTGTTGTTTTATCTTCCAGCAAATCACTTTCGCTGCGGAGGATACTGCTGATAAGGTCACGCACAGGAACTGTATTTCTTTTTAATACAATCAACTCTTTACGCAGCTGATTAATTTTTGCCAATGAACGTGTATTGCTTCTGCGTATGACCTCTTCTTCGAGTTGTTCTATCAGATCGCCCACTTTTTCCATTACTAAAAAATAATTATCGACAATAAGGTCAAGCATTGTATAGCAGAGATAATCTGCAGTGCGCTGCCTCGCTTTACTTGTTGTCATTTTCAGTTTTTCGCGAAGCGGGTTAAATACATCGCGGCTTGCATCTTCCTGGAAGCTGATGACAAAATCTTTACCCAGTACAATACTGATCTGTTCCTGCTCTACGGTTTGTTTTTGCTCATTGAAGTAAAGCATATTCAGCAGGCAAAATAATACTCCTTCCACTTCGTCCATCTTGGGCCGTTGGTTCATGCTCAGAATATCTTCGATCAACAAAGCATGGATACCAAAATGATCGCAGATAGCTTCTACATCTGCTTTACGCAAACCATCAATATTAATCCAGCTGATGCGGTGGCTGTCTTTGTATACAAATGCTTCCTCAACTGAATTTAGTTTTTTTTCATCCAGGCTTTTACTATCGTAATCAAATGCCTGCACACAAACTTCCTGTGCTTCTTCGCGGTGAGGAATAATGGTAGGGTTAACTGATAAAATTTCTTTGGTACGTTGGGTGCCAAATAAATTAGGCAGGTATAAATAGCGTAAATACTTTTCGGGCTTCAACTTCACATTCATAAAAGAAAGTTAGCAAAAGATATGCAAAGCTTGTGTTCCTGATAATTATTTTAATAATGTTGCGGCACGCGCCAGGTCTTCGGGCGTATCGATGGCAACACTTTTAAAATCAACAAGTGCCATACGGATAGTAATGCCATTTTCGAGATAGCGCAACTGCTCCAGTTTTTCGACTTTTTCGAGAACGGCAGCGGGCCATTTTGTAAAAGCAAGTAATATTTCTTTGCGAAAACCATATACGCCAATGTGTAAATAATGATTGATACTAACGCTGGCATCTGCTACATAAGGAATCACGCTACGGCTGAAATACAATGAATCGTTCTTCGAGTTAACAACTACTTTTACACAACTCGGCGCTTCAAGCTCTTCTTTCGTTTCTATTTTGCGCATCAATGATCCCACTTTTACAGCCGGATCGTTGAATAGTTGCACCAGCTTTTCCAGCGGTTCTTTTTGTATAAATGGTTCATCGCCCTGCACGTTGATGATCACATCTACACCCATATCAGCAACGGCTTCTGCAATGCGGTCGCTACCGCTTTCATGTGGCTGTTTGCTCATTATCGCCTTGCCACCATGCGTAACTATTTCATTGTAGATAATATCACTGTCGGTAACAACTATTACATCGCGGAATAATCCTGTTTGTACCGTTGCATCATATGTATGCCGTATCACCGTTTTATCCCCAAGCATTTTCATGAGCTTTGCAGGAAAACGGGTAGCCGCATAGCGGGCCGGTATCATAGCAATTATTTTCATAAACCTGTTTTAGTAGATACTGTTGTAAAGATAAGGGGAAGAACAAGTTTATAAAGAGCAATAAAAACAGAAGGGTAAATTTTACTTTTCATTCAGCAACATCCATGATGTTCCGAATTGATCACGAAGCATAGCAAAGCGATTGGCAAAGAATGTCTTTTCCATTTTCATAAATATTTCTCCATTGACGGAGAGTATTGCATAGATGCGTTCAGCATCTTCAGCAGTATCTAAATTAAGCGTGAGATAAGTACTGCGCATCGGTTCGGCGTTAGGGACATCTGCGCCTCTTACTAAGGTATTGCCAATCTGCAGAATGCCATGCATTACTGCCTTCTTCCATTCTTTTGGGAAATGGGGCGGCATTTGTTCGTGATAAAGCAGCGATTGAATTTTGCCATTTAAATGTTCTTCATAAAAGCGGAATGCTTTTTCGCAATGGCCGGGATAGTTGATATAAATATCGAGTGTCATAAAGTATTAGTTTATAAAAGATATTTTATAAAGATGATTTTATTGATGAAAAGCGGAAGGGTGGGTTTGCGACAAATAAAGGGCTATTTACGAAAAACTATAGTATGTTTTTCACTTTCATACAAACTGTTTTAACCATTCCCGCGCCTCACTATCATTTGAAAATGATTTCATTGGGATAGGTGGCGGCTTGAGGCGGAAAAGAATATTCATGATGAATTTGGAAAGCCCGGGTTTAGAAACCATTGCCATGGCAGAATATACACCCGGTAATTGTTCTGATGCAAATTTTCTCGTTGCCTTATCAGGAACAGGTGATGGACTGAGGTAAATAAGTAAGGGTACGATCTTATCACCTGTTATTGATTTTACCAAAGCAATATTATCCGAAATATTTTTAACGGTACGCCTGGGTGGTTTTGAATACGAGTATAGAATACCATCCGGCGCATACCAGTAATCAGCAATTTCACCAGCGATAAGTGGTATAGAATCAGGGGGTTTAATCATATGTATAAAGATAGAGATTGTTGGAAAACGGTTTAATAATTAGTAATTACGTTATCAGAATAGTAGCAAAACTCTTATCGTTTTATTACCATTTACTTGCTGTAAATTTGGTACTAGCCTATATGAATATCTCAACCTTCTATCCCAAACATCCCATCTTACAAAAGTATATTGAGTATTATTATTTCCTGAAAGCGGAGGCGCCGGATTTTCAAACAAACTATTATGCATTTCCGAATATTAATATTCCGCTTACATTACATAAGTCGGCGGTGTATGAGATAAAAGAAAACTATACAAAAGTGCAGGCAGTAAAAAATGGCTCACCTGCCGCGCTTATACAAAAAAGCTTTCAGCAGCCATTACTTGTTTGCTTGCAAGGGGCTATTGATAAAGTAACCATTTCTTTCAAGCCATTTGGTATCAGCTCATTCATCAGCAGGACATTTGATGAAGTGGCGCCCGCCGATTCACAGGCATTTACTGAATGGAAGAGTTTATCTTCTTATCATTTATTTCAACAGCAATTTTTTTATACGAACGATCTTACGGAACGTATTTCATTACTGGAATGGTTTTTATTGTCGGTATATCAACCTCCGGCAGCAGATAAACAAATGATGAAAGCAATAAAAATACTTTCTGATTTTGATGAAGATTTTTCTATAGATGATATTGCAGCGCAGCTTGAATTATCTACCCGTTCTTTCAACCGGCTATTCTTAAAGCATATGAGCATATCGCCTGTTGCCTGGAAAAAAATTGCACGCTTCCGGCATTCGCTGGCAAATAAATTATTCAACAGCCAGTTTAAAAAATTAACAGAGATAGGGTATGATAGTAATTTTTATGACCAGTCTTATTTTATAAAATTTTATAAAAAACTAACAGGGTCTAATCCTACTGCTTTTTTCAAGAGTATTGATAAGCTGGCCGATGACAAACTTGTTTTCCGTTTTGTAAAAGAGTAGCTTATTTTTTTGAAGACAATTCGGTTTTTATTTTCATTGCATCTTCGAGTTTGTACTGTGTTAGCTCCGGGTTATAATTTTTTATAAAATAATCAATAGCCGCTTTCCCTTTTTTTAATTCAATATTTTTTTCCAACGCAATTTTGGCGATAAAATATTTGAACGATAGTTTCACTTCATTCGGCGCTTTCGGCTCCCACTCTTCTGCAAATTCTATAGCCCTTTTAGGATCATTTATTTTATAAGCCAATGCCTCCATGGGCCTGCGGTAATAAAAGAAACTTTTTTTATAGCTATCGGGGTCGTTGAGGTATTTGATCCAGTATTCTAAACCGATTTCATATTCTTTTATCTTTTCATACAGTTGTGCTACTGTTGAATTAAAATTATAATCTTCTTTTCTTGTACTCATCCGGTAATCAATATAGCGGCTTGCCTGTTCTTTATTACTTACCAATGCAAATGCAGTGCTTAATACTCCGGCATCAGCAGGAACAGCATCTACACCGTAATTATTTTTAATGGCTGCCATTGTGGTATTAATAAAATCGACAGGATCTGTTTTTGCTTTGCGCAAAGAATCTAATAATGTCTTGTCCCAATCATTCGGCTGATAATAATCGGAGAAAACAAAACTTAATCCATTTCCTAGCCCCATGCCAGCTACACCGGAATGATCGGCCTCAAATACCTGTTGTTTCTCTTTCAGGTTGGGGTTTGTATTATGTTGAAAAATACTGTCCAGCTTATTACCAGAACTTATTCTTGTTGTAGCATCCCGCGTGCCGGAAGCGATGTAATAATATTTCTTGTTAGAAAAATTAGTAGTAGCAAACTGTATATAATCATTCAGTTGATCACCGAATAAGTTTTGGCTTAAACAGATGATAGCACGAAAAGCATCGGGGCTTGTGGTAAACGCTTTTTGCGCAAACGTAGCGCCATCGGAGTGGCCAATAAGGATATCAAAAACAGAAGGGCTGTATTTTGTGGCTATGTATTGCGGAACTTCCTGTGTGAGATAAGTATGAAAGCGTGAGCCGGTTGCTGTCATAGTGCCCGTTTGAAAATCAAGGGATAAATCGTCTGAACGGTTAGGGCTATTAATGCCTACGATAATACAGGGAGGCAATATTTTAAACGCCAATAATTTTTTTACTTCATAAACAGTTGGTTCAAACATCCAGTCTTCATCCAATACATAAATAACAGGATATTTATTTGATGGTGAAAATTTATCAGGCAAGCTTATTTTTATTATCCGCTGTGCATGCAATGCGGAAGATTGTATCGTATCTATGCGATAAGGTATTTGAAACGACTGCGCATTTACTACATGGATAATACCTGCAGCGAAGCAAATACATATTATTCTTTTTACAATAGAATTAATAAAGCGGCAAACAGTTTTCATGCTATACTTTTAAGAAAGCAAAAAACGATGATTACCGCAGTATAAAATTGTATTTTTCAGCCAAGCATTTAAAAACATTTTATTAGCTATCAGTAATACATTGTTTTAATAAAAAAAACCCCGGCTCTTCAAAGAACCGGGGTTTGAAAAATTATTTTCTTAAACAATCTAATGCGCTCTGAAATTCCATTTGGAATTATCACTGTTAAAATCAAATTCTCCTAATGTAGGTGTGCTATCGCCTGCAGATATTAAAACCAGTTTCTTTGTAGACCCCGGAATTGCTTTCGGCATTATTCTGTACGTACCATCTGTCAATTGGTCGAGGCGCCATAATTGTTCTGGTGCTCCGGTAAATGCAGGCACTGTTGTTACTTCTGCATCAGCCGTAGCGGCAAGGGCGCGCTCTGTTCCTGCTATTACAATTTTATAATACGGGCCTCCTAAATAACCTGTCGTATCAGGCGCATCTGTAATAGTCCATTGCTGATGCGGGCGCGACATATAATCGCCAATGCGAGCAGCAATATTTCCTGTCGGCCATGTTTTACTTACCTCTGCTAATGTAAGTGGCGCAACGGGTTTTACAGGTGCGTTGGCAGCAGGGCCGCCCATACGCATACCACCCGCCATACGTGGAAGGTCAACTGCCAGCTCTAATCCATAGCCTCTGCGTACAGATTCTATTTCGTATGTACCTTCTTTAAATTTCTCGCCCGCTATTGGCCAGCCATCTTTCCATATCACAGGAAGAATGCCTAATACACTCGCACCACCTTGTTCTAAATCTGCTTCATAATGGAGCGACATTTTCTCTACTCCTTTTTCCAGTTTGATATGGCCGAAGTGCCCCGGTCCTATTAAACCACCCCGTGTAGCAACTACCATTTTACCACCACCCTGCATCATATCCCTTCCTACATTATCGATATAAGGGCCTGTTACTTTTTTAGAACGGCCTACTACTACATTGTAAGTGGAGTTTGCACCATCGCAGCAGCTACCATGTGTAGCCAGTAAGTAATACCAGCCATCATGATATACTAATGAAGATGCTTCGCAAGTGCTGGCAACATCTACAGCTTTATTGCCTGCTACACGCTTGCCTGTTTTAGGATCAAGCTCTACTACGCGGATATAACCGAAATAAGTACCATAGCTCATCCATAGGCGGCCGGTAGTAGGGTCTAATAAAACACCCGGGTCAATCGCATCATTTTCTTCATAGCCATCTGATGTAGCTACTACTACAGGTTCTGAATATTTAAAGTCGGGTGATTTTGGATCCAGTGTTTTATTCCACATAGTAAGAATAGCACCTTTGTGATTGGTAGCACCACCGGTAGCGCCATAAATTATAAGATAACGGTCGCCGATTTTAATAGCATCCGGCGCGGCGCCACCACCCGGGCGCACACCACCACCATACCAGTTCCAGCCGTCGTCGGAAATTAATCCGCCACCGCCTGTACCGAATGTGAAATACTTTCCTTTATCTTCTATCACAGTAGAAGGATCGTGTATAAAAGGTTTTCCCACCTGTGCTATTGCCAGTTGTGTAAGTACTGCTAACAGAGCAGTTATTGTTAATTTAATTCTTTGCATAATAATGATTTCAGAATAATTGATGTCGTGAACAGGTAAACAATTTATTGTGTACTGATGCTAAGGTTTTTAATAGGGGCACCTTTTTCATCAATAAAACGAACAGCAAAATTTGCCATGCCCGGGCCATTCATTACAGCACCGCGAATAATGTTTCTTCCTTTTTTTAATGTTAAGCGTTTAGATGCAATATTATCTGCAACAAGGTCACGGTCACCAAATGCCATCATTGTTTCTTGTCCGTTCACCCACCACATACTCGAAGAGTTGCAGCCGGCCGTCATGCGTACATTTTGCATTTCCTGTGGGCAGTCTACAACTGTTACCAACCATACCAATATACCATAGCGTGGTTTGTCGATAGCGTATGTAAAATGAAAGAGATTGAAATTAAAAGTCTTCGTATCTAATGCATACCATTTCAAATCCTGGTTGCCGATTTTTACAACCTGGTCTTTTTTAGGTATTATCATGTAATCTGTAGAAAAATTATCAGCTGTAAGGTTTGTGCGCAGGTAACTTTCTGTAAAAATGCTATTGCGGGCAATATCTTTTTTTACAGGCTCCAGTACCAGCCAGCGTTGAATAAAGCCTTCAGCATTAATTCCTTTTTTGGCAGCAGTCGGCGTTGAAAAATATTTTGTAAGCGTATGTGTTGTATCGCTCACCAGGGGAATGGGTGGAAGGTTGTTGCGCGGCCCTTGCCCGCCAGGTGCTCCACCCGGAGGCTGTGCCAATACCACACCCGATTGTAATACGAACAAAACGACAAGAGCCAAAGCTGGCAGCAAGGGTTTGTGTTTTAGAGTCATAGCAGATTTCTTGTTTTTGAGATGAGAATAATAGTAAGCAAGTTTCGGGACGAAGGTAGAGAAAAGTAGAATTGAGGAAACGGAAGATTAGGAATGCAATCGGTTTACCTATATATATTATGAAATCAGCTGTATTGCTACTATCAGCTTTGATTGCGTCGCACACTTGTACTGCAGTAATGCTATTCAGCATATGCGAAGAGAGTGAGTAGTTAGGTTTTATTAAAACCATACAAGGCATAAAAAAATACAAGGACACTTAAATGCCTTGTATTTCTTTTATAATTTAATATCCTATCTACCTCTTCGTCGGCACAGCCAACACAGCATCTAATGCGGGCTTGGGTTTATGTTGTCTATCCCATAGCAATGGATAATTTGTACGATTGGGAATCGGTGAACCATTCTTCCAGCTGGCTCCATCATGCACGCCCCATAGTGTTACACGCGATATTTTATCCCGCTTTTTATAAAAAATAGAAAACAACTCTTCATATCTTTTTGTCAGTTGTTTTTGTACACTATCCGGCAAGCCTTGTTTATAAGGATCAAGAAAAATTTCAAATTCTTCTAACTGTAATTGCTTATCAGCATTGGCAGACCAGCCAGCTATTTGCCCTTCTTTGCTTAACGGAAGCACATCCACATCCAGTTCTGTTATCATTACGTTTACACCACAGGCGGCAAAAGAATCAATCGCATCTTCAATGTACTGGTTCTTCGGATAGTTTAATCCCCAATGCCCCTGCATACCTACAGCATCAATGCGTATATTTTCTTTTTTCAACATTCTTATCATCCGCACAATGCCATCCCGCTTTGTAGGCCGCCAGGCATTAAACTCATTATAATATAACTCTGTATTGGGGGCATACTTAGCAGCAAACATAAATGCATACTTTACTAATGTATCTCCATTACCAACAGCGGTCACCCAATTGTTATTGCGATAGCTACCATCGTTTTCAAAAATTTCATTTACAACATCCCATCCTTTCACACGGCCGGCATAGCGCCCTGCCACTGCTTCTATATGGCTGCGTAACCGTTCAATCTGTTCTTCTTTTGTATTGGGCTTGCCGGCAGCATTTGTAAAAAACCACGCAGGCACCTGGTTATGCCATACCAATGTATGTCCGATGATAAACATTTTATTTTTCTCACCAAAAGCTACATAATCATCTGCCGGCCCCCAGTTGTATACACCCGGCTGCGGATTAACGGATGAAGCCTTCAGTGCGTTTTCGGTAGTAATGGAATTAAAATGTTTGAGCACAATATCCTGCGAAGCCTGGTCTCTTCCCGAAGTAACAGAAGGGTTAACCGCAGCGCCTATTAAAAAGGCATCTTTATAAACATCTTTTAATACTTTATTTCCGGTTTGTGCCGAAATAGTAAACGGTAGTGATGTTGCTAAAGCCAGTATGCCATAAGCCAGTTTTCTATATAGGTTAGTATGCAATATTGTTTTTGTGTGCTTCATACGGTGTAAGTTAAATAGTAAGCAATTTGTTTATTCTTTATTCCTTTTTTATTGATGTTTAACTTGAAAGATACTTCGTTTTAAATAATCCACTCCAATAACAACGCAAAACAAAATATTCCCTAATTTCAATACCTAACGATTCTCTATACTATTAACCATTTATTGAATTTAATTTTTATTCAATGAAAAGACGAAGCTTCATATGGAATATGGCTTTAGCCGGAGCAGCAACTGTGTTCACTCCTTATCTCAACCTCTTAGCATCACCCAATGCACGTAAAGTAAAGATCACGAATGTAAAATGTGTGCGCACTAAAATTGGTTTCAGGCCAAGCTTATTGGTAAAAATAGAAACCGATGCAGGCATCATTGGTATTGGTGAATGCCATCATGATGAAAACAGCATGGGCGCTAAAGACGTTGTTTTAAATGTAATTAAACCCATTCTCGTAGGGCAGGACCCTTACGACCTCGAGCGATTGGTATTTAAGATGAGTACACGGTCCTCTTACTATGGCGGCAATCATGGTATTCCCCAGCACGCTATTACAGGAGTAGAGTTTGCTCTCTGGGATATTCTTGGCAAACTCGCAGATCAACCTGTACATAATATATTAGGTGGAGGCCCTCATCGCAAAGAAGTGCGGGCATATACTACCAGCCGCCCGCGGGATATGATGAGCAAAGACTCCTGCGCTGAGTTTGCAGAGCGCATGAAAACACAAAAGTTTACAGCAGCCAAAGTTGACCTTATGCGTAACCAGCGATGGGAACAATTGGATAACCGGATGATGTCGAATGCGGAAGTAGACCGCAATGCACGCGGTTATCAAAATTTGCGGGATGCCGTAGGGCCCGACTTTGACATTGCAGTGCATGCGCATTGGGAATTTGATTTTGACAGTGCATTACGCATGGCCCATGCAGTAGCGCCTATTAAACCCTGGTGGTTTGAAGATCCGCTGCCGATTGCTTACAACGAGCAATGGATAAAATTGACAGATCGTTCACCGGTTCCTATTCTTACTGGTGAAAACCTTTATACCCGTGATGATTTCAGGCCATTCATTGTAAATGCAGCGGTTAATAAAATTGAGATTGATATATCTTCGGCCGGTGGATTACTGGAGGCTAAAAAAATAGCAGACCTTGCCGAGGTTTATTATATCCCGGTAGCTACGCACAACGTGGCAGGCCCTGTGGCCACGGTAGCATCTGCGCACTGGGCGGCAACCGTCCGTGAGTTTGCGGGGCACGAAGTATTTATGAATAATCCTTTGAATGCTGATGGCAAGAGTTCTAATGGTGATAATGCAGTATTGGGCTATGGTGTCGATTTATTAAAAGATGGATACCTGCAGTTCAATGGCAAACCAGGTTTAGGCATTACATTAGATGAAAAGCTGGTGAAAGAAAAATATATGGTAGCCGGGGAAACATGGTGGGATTAAGAAAAACGTCAAATGAAATATTCAAAATATCTTTTCATACTTTTTTGAAATTGAACAGGCAACATTGAAAAGAAAAGTATAAACAAACAACCTATTTACTAAATTAAAATTATGATTAGCAAAAAATTGATTGCAAGCTTCGTGTTGAGTGGCACACTGGCTGTTAGTGCATTTGGACAGGGAAGCACTCAAAAAACATTAAAGCAAGCATTTGCAGGTAAGTTCCTGATTGGATGTGCCGATGATTTGCGGGCGAATTCGGATGCCTACCAGGCCAATATCAGGGCGCAATACGATATCGTTACACCAGAAAATTGTATGAAGCCAGAGCGTATTCATCCTGCTGAGGACAGATATACTTTTGAAACGGCAGATGCAATGGTGGATTGGAGCCAGAAGAATGGATTAAAAGTTTGGGGACATACATTAGGCTGGCATGGACAGACACCCGCATGGTTTTTCCAGGAAGCTGGTGCCGCTGCTACTCCTGTAACTCCGGCAGCTGGGGACACTGCTAACCGTCGTCGTAATCCGGGTGGTATTGTTGGCCCGATGGCAAGCAGAGAAGTTGTTATGGAACGCCTGAAGAAACATATCATGACCGTTGTAGGAAGATACAAAGGGCGTCTTACCGGTTGGGATGTATTTAATGAATCGATCGCTGATGGAGGTGATGGTACAACAGAAAATTTACGCACCAACAGTTGGTACAAGGCGGTAGGGCCAGATGTTATA
>Ga0164241_10003623_pt1 | contig 15440 bp, 14 predicted proteins | sample OricomyardsoilBY_FD_108780 | JGI IMG/M metagenome (GOLD analysis project Ga0164241, IMG submission 108780) | Backyard soil microbial communities from Emeryville, California, USA - Original compost - Back yard soil (BY) | ecosystem: Environmental > Terrestrial > Soil > Unclassified | place: USA... | reverse complement strand
CCGACGCCGCCCCGCCCACGGCGAGCGCACAGAGCGCGACGAGCGCCGCCACAAGCAGGCGCTCAGCCACTCGACTCGCCCCAGGCGGTGGCGACCAGCGAGCGCGGGGCGCCGTGGTCGCGGTGCTCGCAGAGGTAGATGCCCTGCCAGGTTCCCAGCGCCGGGCGGCCATCCGTCAGTGGCAGGCTCAGCGACGGCCCCAGCAGCGCCGCCTTGATGTGGGCGGGCATGTCGTCGTCTCCCTCCAGGGTGTGGGTCCAGTACTCGGCCCGTTCGGGCACGGCACGGTTGAACCAGGCCTCGAAGTCATCGCGCACTTCCGGCGACGCGTTCTCGCTCAGCGCCAGCGAGGCCGAGGTGTGCTGGATCAGCAGGTGGAGCATCCCGACCGAGACCTCCTCCAACTCGGGCAGGGCGTCGAGCACTTCCGCGGTGACGAGATGGAAGCCGCGGGGGCGCGGCGCGAGTCGGATCGTGCGCTGGATCCACATCACCTGCCATTGAACCAGCCGCTTGGGGCGGGCACACAGCCGTTCCGCCGACCGGGCTATCGCAGCGGGAAGCCGACCACCTGTTCACCCAGCGGCATCTGGGCGTGGCGCCTGCCGGTGAAGGCGGCGCGGTCGATCGGGACGACGGCGCCGGTCTGCAGGACCCCCGGCTGGGAAATCCGGCCTTCCCCGGTCAGGGTGGTGAAGGTGAAGGGCAGGCCGTTTGCCTCGAGGGGCGACGGCGAGTCCATGATGTGGAAGTGGAGGTGGGGAGCGTCGGTGTTGCCGGTGTTCCCGAGCAGGCCGACGACCTGGCCCGGGCGCAGGCGCTCGCCCTTGCGGACGCGGATGCTGCCCGGCTGCAGGTGCGCGTAGAACGCGTAGCGGCCGGCGCCGACCGCGACGACCACGTAGTTGCCGCCGGCGTTCTGGATCGTCGCCCCGGCCGGCAGCGCTCCCGGAGTCTGCTCGGGCAGGCCATCGTGGACCCGGACGACGGTCCCGGCCGTGGCCGAGTGGACCGGGGCGCCGAAGTAGGCGTAGCTCGTGTTGAGCGCGAGCGGGCCGGAGAAGAGGCGGTCTTCGCGGTTCAGCTGCACGAAGTCGATCGCGAAGCGCTCGGGGACATGGGCGCTGCCGTTGATCGCCAGGGTCGCGCCGCGATGGGCGTTGAGCGGCGAGCAGCAGCCGTTGCCGATGACCCAACCGGGTCCGCGCAGGGGCGGCTCGACCACGATCGCAGCGCGGTGCCCGACCGCGGTCGGGACTCCGGTGAAGGCGAAGGTCTGGGTGGCGGCGGGCTCTCCCGGGGGCCGGCCGGCAAGGACGAGCCGGTGCAGGAGTGAGCGCGGGGACTGCGCCTGCGGTGGGTAGGCGACGTCCATGAAGACAGTGCCGGAGCCGCCGGGCGGGATCGTCAGGCCTTTGTGGCCGCCGTCGATCCGCAGCACCGATTCCAGCCGGGGGCCGGCGAAGCGGGCGCCGAGCGCCCGGCCGCGACTGCGGGCCTGGATCGAGACGGCGTCGACTTCGAGGTTGGACTGGTTGTCGAAGCGGATCTCGTAGGCAAGGTGGATCTTGCCGTCCGTCGCCCGCACCGGTTGCGGGGCGGCAGCGATGTCGAAGGCGACCGGCGAGAGCACGGCTGGGGCGGCGGCGCTGGCTGCAGTCGGGGCGGCCGCGGCGGCGAGGATGAGGAGGGAGAGGACGAGGGGGATCCGGCGGTTCATCGGCCGCGCACCCTAGCCCCGGACCGGCCGCCAGATCGAGATTCCGGACCAATGGCCGACTGCGGCGAGCCAGGCTAAGGAGGTGGGCGCGTGGGCCGATGCGGTTCCGGTGCCCCGCCTGCCTCGATGCCTCAACCTGGGACTCCCCGCCCTCGGTCTGATGGCCTGCCTGCTGATCGGCTCCGCCGGTTCGGCTCAGGCGATCGTCAACGGGTCCCCCGCGAAGCGCTCTGAATACCCCTACTTCGCGGTTGTCGGCAGCGGCTGCGGGGGCGCCCTGATTGCACCCGACCGGGTACTGACCGCTGCCCACTGCACGGAAGCGCTCGCCAACAGCGACGAGGTCCGGGTCGGGCCGCGGGCGGAGCGGCGCCGGGTGCGGCTGCGGGCGATCGCGCCTCGGCACGTGCGGGAGTTGGCAAAGATCGAGCGGGAGTTCCCACCGCCAGCCGCGGACCTGATGCTGCTCGAACTCGACCGTCCGGTCACCGACGTGCCGGTGTTGGCGATCGCGACGCCAGCCGAACGGCTGACGAGCGCCGGCACGATGGCGGTCACGATCGGGCGCGGCGCCAGCAGTAGCGACGGGCCCGGCATGGGGGTCTTCCGCAGTGGCACGATCGCGCTCGATCCCCCCTCCTCCTGCGACGAGCAGCTCGGCACGGCGCTGCTGCGCACCTGGTCGCTCTGCACCCGCGACCCGCGCATGGCCAACCCCGCCGTCCGCGGCCCGTTCACCTCCGCCTGCTTCGGCGATAGCGGCGGCCCGCTGCTCGCCGGCCCCACCGAGGCGCCGCGGCTGATCGGCGTCGTCAGCTGGGGCCCGAGCTGCGGCGAGCAACGCGACCCGGAGATCTACGCCAACGCGGTCGCCGGCCGCCAGTTCGCGCTCGCCGACCATCCCGCCTGGGCCCCGCAGACGATCGGCGGCCCCCGCATCACCGGCGCACCGATCGTCGGGAGCACCATCCGCTGCGCCGTGCGCTGGCTCGTCAAACCGACCCGCCAACTCTCCTACTCCTTCATCCTCGACGGCAGACAGGTGCAGGCCGGCCGCCGCCCGACCTACCGCCTGCGCGCCGCCGACCGCGGCAAGCGCATCAGCTGCGACGCCCAGGGCGCCACCGCTGGCGGCCGCGGGGGGACGATGGAGTTGGCTCCGGGGCGCTTGGTGCGGTAAGTCTCCGCGGCTGCGTGACCGCCGCCACTGGACGCCTGCGTCCAAGCCCGCACCGGCCGGTTGCGAAAATCGCAGCGATGGCCTCGTCCCTGCCGGAACCGCTCCCGCGCGAACTGAGCGCCGCCGGGTTCGCCCGCCGCGCCGGCGGGCTCGTGCTCGTCGGGCTGGTCGTCGCGCTCCTTATAAGCACGCTGCCGGGGCTGGACGAGGTGCGGGAACGGTTCGCGCACGCGGAGCCGGGCTGGCTGGTGGCGCTGTTCTTCCTCGAGGTCGCCTCCTGCCTCTCTTATGTAGTCGCCTTCCGCGGGGTGTTCTGCACGCGGCTGGGGTGGCGGTTCAGCTACGAGATCGGGATGACCGAGCAGGGGACGAACGTGCTGGTGCCGGCGGGCGGTGTGGGTGGGCTGGCGCTGGGAGCTTGGGCGCTGCGGCAGGGTGGGATGAGCGTGGAGCGGATCGCGCGGCGCAGCGTCGCCTTCTTCGTGCTGACCAGCGCGCCGAACTTCGTCTGCGCGGCGCTGTTCGGGCTGGCGCTGGCGACCGGGGTGCTGCCGGGGGGCGGGCCGCTGATCCTCACCTGGGCGCTGGGTGGACTGGCGCTGGCGGCGATCCTGCTCGTCGCGGTGCTGCCGCGGATCCTGCGCCAGGTCGGGCCCGAGGGGAGGGCGCCGCACCCAGACGAGGGTCGCCGCGGGCGAGCCGTGCACTTCGTCCGCCGCGCCGCGGTGACCATCGCCGACGGCGTCCACGACGCAGCGGGGTTGCTGCGGGCGCGGCAGCCCTATGCCCTGCTCGGCGCCATCGGCTACATGGCGCTCGACGTCGTCGCCCTCGCCGCCGCCTTCGCGGCCTTCGGCAGCACGCCCCCGTTCGCGGCCTTCGTCTTCGCCTACGTGATCGGGCAGCTCGGTGGACTGATTCCGCTCCCTGGCGGCATCGGGGGGATCGACGGCGGACTGATCGGGGCGCTCACGCTCTACGGCAGCCCGCTCGCGCAGGCGACCGCGGCCGTGCTCGCCTACCGCGTCGTCCAGCTCGGTATCCCCGCGATCCTCGGCTCGGTCGCCTTCGTTCAGCTGCGCCGCACCCTGATGCGAGAGGAGGCGCCGGCGGCTCTCTGCGAGCCCTTCGATCAGCCACTGCCGGTGTTCACCCTGCCGCAGCGGTGACCGCGATCCAAAGCCGTACGGGTCTCGGAGCAGAGTTGACACCGGAGCGTCTTGTTCGGTCACACGCCACTGGCGAGGATCGGCCGATGGAACCTAAGAAGAAGCACCCACGTTCAAAGCGCGGCAAGGTCATCAACTTCTCGGAGCCGAAATGGGAGCCGATCCTGCACCTGGCCCGGATCTACGTCGACGAGCTCATGTGGATGTGTGAGGTGGAACTGAAGGGCGGCACCTGCCTACAGGTCTACAAGCACCACTGGACCCGCCGGTATCTCCATCTCGACAGCGACGGGAACGCCTTCGCCTATCGCGGCGATGACCTCTACCGGCGGGTGCCCGAGGAGGAGCGGTGCGATCTCTTCGACCTCGTCGTCGGCCGTCCCCACCCCTCCATCCCAAGTAGGGAACGCCGGGAAATGGACGAGGGATGGCAGACCATCGAGGGCGCCACCGAGCCCAGCGACCTCTCCGATATCCCGTTCTGACTCACGCGATCACGGCGCCGGCGTGAACCCGCGCAGGCGCAGCGAGTTGGTGACGACGAAGATGCTGGAGAGGGCCATGGCGGCTCCCGCGATGATCGGGTTGAGCAGGCCCGCGGCGGCCAGGGGCAGGGCGGCGACGTTGTAGGCGAAGGCCCAGAAGAGGTTGCCCTTGATCGTCGCCAGGGTGCGGCGGGAGAGGCGGATGGCATCGGCGATGGCGCGGGGGTCGCCGGAGACGAGGGTGATGTCGGAGGCCTCGATGGCGACGTCGGTGCCGGTGCCGATCGCCAGGCCGAGGTCAGCCTGGGCGAGCGCTGGGGCATCGTTGACGCCGTCGCCGACCATGGCGACGGTGCGGCCCTCGGCCTGTAGGCGCTCGACCACAGCCGCCTTCTCGTCCGGCAGCACCTCGGCGATCACCTCGTCGATCCCGACCTCGGCCGCCACCGCAGCAGCGGTCGCCTCGTTGTCGCCGGTCAGCAGCACCGGCCGCAGACCGAGCCCGACCAGGCGGCGGATCGCCTCGGCGCTGGTCGGCTTGACCGTGTCGGCGACGACGAACAGGGCCCGGGCCTCGCCGTCCCAGCCGGCGGCGACGACGGTCCGACCGAGTCCTTCGGCCTCGCGGCGCGCATCCTCCAGCTGCGGGGACAGGTGCATCGCCCAGTCGGCGAGGAAGGCGACGCGGCCGACGATGACGGCGTGCCCGTCGACGACGCCCTGCACTCCGAGGCCGGACTGGTTGGCGAAGTCCGCCACCGCCGGCAGCGTCGCCCCGCCGGCCCTGGCGCGGGTGGCGACGGCGCGGGCGATCGGGTGCTCGGAGGCGTCCTCGACGGCACCGGCCAGGCGCAGCGCCTCGGCCTCATCGACACCGGATGCGAGGTGGACGGCGACCACGGCCATTTCCCCCGTCGTCACCGTGCCGGTCTTGTCGAGGACGACGGTGTCGATCCGGTGCGTCGACTCCAGCACCTCGGGCCCCTTGATCAGCAGCCCGAGCTGCGCCCCGCGGCCGGTCCCGACCAGCAGCGCCGTCGGCGTCGCCAGGCCGAGCGCGCAGGGGCAGGCGATGATCAGCACCGCGACCGCGGCGGTGAAGGCGAAGGTGGCACCGGCGCCGTTGCCGAGCCAGAAGCCAAGGGTGGCGACGGCGGCGGCGATCACGACTGGAACGAAGACGGAACTGATGCGGTCGGCCAGGCGCTGGACCGGGGCCTTGCCGGTCTGGGCCTCGCTGACCAGGCGGGCAATCTGGGCCAAGGCGGTGTCCTCGCCGACCCGCCCAGCGCGGACGACCAGGCGGCCGCCGACGTTGACGGTGGCGCCCACGACCTCATCTCCCGGCCCCACCTCGACCGGCACCGACTCACCGGTCAGCAGCGACTGGTCGACGGCGGAGGCGCCCTCCTCGACGACCCCGTCGGTGGCGACCTTCTCGCCCGGGCGGACGACGAAGCGGTCGCCGACGGCGAGGTCGGCGATCGCGACCCGGCGCTCCTCCCCGCTCTCGTCGAGCACGGCGACGTCCTTGGCGCCGAGCCCGATCAGTGCCTCCAGCGCGGCCCCGGCACGGCGCTTGGCGCGCGCCTCGAAGTAGCGCCCGGCGAGGATGAAGGTGGTGACGACCGCGGCGACCTCGAGGTAGATGTGGTCGGAGGCGGCGCCCCTTTCGGTGACGAACTCGAACGGCATCCGCATCCCCGGCGTGCCGGCATCGAGGAAGAAGAGTGCGTAGACGGACCAGCCGAGCGCGGCCAGGGTGCCGAGCGAGATCAGCGTGTCCATAGTCGCCGCCCCGTGACGCAGGTTCTGCCAGGCCGCCTTGTGGAAGGGCCAGCCGGCCCAGAGGACGACCGGGGTCGCCAGCTGCAGCGCCAGCCACTGCCAGTTGTCGAACTGCAGCGCCTCGATCATCGAGAGCAGCAGGACGGGCAGCGAGAGCGTGGCGGCGAAGATCAGGCGGCGGCGCAGGTCGGCGCTGGGGTCGCGCTCTTCACCGGCGTCGGCGTCGTCTGACTCGTCGCCAGGCTGCGGCGGCAGCGAGGCCGTGTAGCCGGTCTCACCGACCGCGTCGACCAGGTCCCCTGGCTGTACCCGCGCCGGATCGAAGCTGACCGCGGCCTGCTCGGTCGCGAAGTTGACCGTCGCCTCAACGCCGTCGATCTCGTTCAGCCGCTTCTCGACCCGGCCCGCGCAGGAGGAGCAGGTCATGCCCTCGATCGGCAGGCTGAGCCGCTGCTCGGTCGCGGCGCTCATCGCCCCACCTCGACGCTGAACTCGGCGGTGTGGACCTGGCCGCCGTCCTTGAACTGGAGGAAGAGGCGGTAGCGGCCGGCAGTCGGGAAGTGCGCCGTGTAGGGGATGACTCCGGGAGCGCCAGCCTCATCGGGGTGGACGTGGAGGAAGGCGAGATCACCCTCGCGCAGCGCCACCAGGTGGCCCTTGGCGCCTAGGTAGTTTTCGAGACCGGCGGCCGGCTCGCCGTCCCTGCTGACCGTGAAGCGCAGCGTCGCCGGCTGCCCGGCGCGCAGAACGCCGCTCGCCAGGCGCACCTCGTAGCCATCGACCCCGTCAGCGCGCTCGCTCACCGGGAAGGGGCGCGGCTCGAACTTGCCGGGAGCGAAGAGGTCGGTCGCGAGGGTGCGGGAGTCGCCGTCAACCGAGAAGTCGGCGAAGACCCGGTAGACCCCGGCCGCCGGCAAGGTCAGCGACGTGGCCCAGGTCCCGGCCGCGTCCATCTCGGGATGCAGGTGCTGGAACCGGGTGCCGTCACGGCGGACGACGATCAGGTGCAGGTCGCGTTCGTGGGTGCGGTCGAAGTCGCGCACGGTCTCGCCGCCGGCGTCCTCGATCCGGAAGCGCAGCTCGCCCGGCGCGCCGACCTCGAAGCCGGTGCGATCGAGCCGCAGCGTGTAGCCGCCTTCGGAGATCGCGAGCCCGGCGGGCGCGGTCTCCGTCGCCTCATGCTCCCCGCCTCCATTCATCGCCATCTCCTCCCCGCCATGGGCGGACGAGTCCCCGTGCCCCGCCATCTCACCAGTCGCCATCCCGTGGCTCGAGCCGGCATCAGTGTCCGCCTCGTCGAAGGCCGAACCAAGAGCGAAGGCGAGCGCGAAGGCGGCTCCCAGCCCGAGGGCAAACAGTGCGACTCGCTTCTCCATCTCTCAAGCCTCCATCGGATAGGGGTAGGGGGTATTTGCGAAAGCCTAGCATACCCTTGGGGGGTATCCGCTACAATCGCTGGGACGACCCCGAAAGGAGCAGGATGGCCAAGCACGCTGAGCACCCCGGTTACATCGGCGACAAGGACAAGATCAAGAACCGGCTGCGGCGCATCTCGGGCCAGGTCGGTGGGCTGGAGCGGATGGTCGAGGAGGAGCGCTACTGCATCGACATCCTCACCCAGATCTCCGCCGCGCAGGCGGCGCTAGACAAGGTCGCCCTGGCCCTGCTCGGCGAGCACACGCGCCACTGCGTGATCGGCGCCGCCACCCCCGAGGACCGCGAGGAGCTGACCGAGGAGATGATGGGCGCGGTCGGGCGCCTCCTGCACAGCCGCTAGCCGCGACCCGGAAGGAGCGGACATGAGTACCCCCTCCCACCACCAGCATCAGCAGGCGCCGCTGGCGGGCGCCGCCCTCACCGCCGTCGCCTTCAGCGCCACTGTCCACTGCCTCACCGGCTGCGCGATCGGCGAGGTCGCCGGGATGGCGATCGGGACCGCGCTCGGCTTCTCCAACCTCGGCACGATCGTGCTCGCGGTCGTGCTCGCCTTCTTCTTCGGCTACACGCTGACCAGCCTGCCGCTGCTGCGCTCCGGGATGGCGCTGGCCGCGGTGGTGCCGATCGCGCTCGCCGCCGACACGGTCAGCATCGCGGTGATGGAGGTGGTCGACAACCTGGTGATGCTGACGGTGCCGGGAGCGATGGACGCCGGGCTCGGCGACCTCCTGTTCTGGGGCAGCCTCGGCTTCTCCCTCGTCGTTGCCGGCGCCGTCGCCCTACCGGTCAACCGCTGGCTGATCGCCCGCGGCAAAGGGCACGTCGCGGTCCACGCCGCGATGCACGACGCCTAGCCGCGGCCGATTACGACCGCGCGGCGCTCCAGCCCCTGCCGGCCCGGCAGCCTGACGATCACCTTGTCGGAGATCGGGCCGCTGCCGTCGCGGTCGAAGCTGAGCACGCCGGAGCCGGTGTCGAGTAGGAGCGTCGGGCGGCGCAGCTTCGGCCAGGGGTTGGCGCTGGCGACGACGGTGAAGGCGCGGCGTAGTTTCAGCACCTCGTCGCCGAAGACGGCCGGGCTGAGCACCAGGCGATCGCCCTTGCCGGGGTTGAAGTCGGTCACGGTCGGGGCGGTGCGCTGGGCCGGTCGCTCGAGCGCCGCCGGTCGCTGCGCGCTTTCGGGCGCGCCGGTGAAGCGGTAGCGGTCGGCGCCGGGACCGCCGCTCGCGACGTCGCCGTTGGTCGCGTTGAAGACGATCGTGTCGGTCCCCTCGCCACCCTCCATCTGCGTGGGTTCCGGGCCGGAGACGAGCGTGCCGCCGGCGTCGTTGGCGAAGAGCCGGCGGTTGCCCTCGCCGCCGCGCAGCGTCACCGGCGCCAATCCGCGCGCGACCGCGGTCTTGAGGAAGGGCGGGACGTCGAGGCTGTGGTTGGTGACGACCATGGTGCGGCCGCGGCCAGGAAGCTGGACGATCTCCGGGGTACCGGTGCCCTTGAGCACGTAGACGTTGTTGCCCGGCCCGCTGGTCATCTCCAGGTCTGACATGTCGCCGCTGGCGACCATGCGGTTGTCGCCCTTGCCGCCGATCATGGCCCCGTCCATGTCCTCGCCCTTGAAGACGTCGTCGCCCCCACCCCCGTACATGATCGCTTCGCCGCCGTTCTCGACCATGCGGTCGCTGCCGGCGGCGCCGTAGAAGTAGTTCTTGCCGGGCCCGCCGATCAGCAGGTCGTCACCACCGGCGCCGTAGATGATGTTTTCGCCGCCATCGCCGTAGACCGTGGTGTCGCCCTTGCCGGCGTAGACGACGTCGAGGGCACCGGCGCCGGTGCGGACCGTGCCGCCGGCCTGCGGGCCGAGGATCCGGTCCGAGCCGCGGGTGCCGGAGCTGGTCGGGCCATTTCCGCGGACGCCGTCATCGGCATCGGATGCCGTGCGCCCGTCGATCAGCGTGCCGGGGCTCTGCACCTGCACCGTCCCTTTGATCGGCACCTGCTGGCAGGGGCTGTCGGCCGCGGTTGCCGCGGCGGTCGCCTGCCGGTAGCGGCGCGCAGCCGCCATCGATGATTTCGCCGGTGCGAGCGGTCGGCGGTAGACGCAGCCGACCATCGTCTGCACCGGGTTGCCTTTGTCGTCGTAGCCGTAGTTGGCGTAGGTGCCGACGCCCCTGCCCTTGAAGCTCGCCATCGAGGCGTAGCCACCGGGGAAGCCCGGACACGGTTTGCCTTCGGCCTTGAAGCCGGGGATGCTCTCGAGGAAGCCCCGCTGCAGCGAGGAGAGCGAGGAGTCGTTGGCCTTGTAGCCGGCGTTGAACAGCTGCTGGCCGACGTAGGTGATGCTGTTGCGGACCGAGTTGTCGCCGACCACGTAGGCCAGGCAAGGCTGGCGCCGGGCGGGGCTCTGGCCGAGGGCGAGCGTCGCCGGCGTGGTCACGTTCTGAGCGACACCGTCCTTGCCGAAGGAGAGGTCGGCCTCGTAGAAGTAGTTGGCGTCGCGTTTGGTCGTGAAGACGTCGAGGGTGGTCGCGAAGCCGGGGCTGGCGGGGGTCTCCATCGTGATCGTGCGCGTGTTGCTCTTCGTCTTCGCCTCGGTCGAGGACTTGGCGAAGTTGTACTCGCCGTTGATCTCCTGGCTGGTCTCCACCTTGCCCTCGGCGATGAAAGGGACTTTCGTTTTGATCCCCTGTTTGGAGCCGAATTTGGCGCCGATCTTGAAACCGTGCGTGGTCGTCGTCGTGCTCGTTTCCGAGGTCGAGACGGATTCGGAGACGACGACCTTGCTGGCCGGGAAGTCGGCGGGAACAACCGACGTGGCCGACCCCACCGAGTATTTTTCGTTGTTCGTGCCGACGCCGCCGGTGACGTTGAACTTGCGGATCTCGGCGCTGACGTTGTCGATCGTCCAGTTCCCCTCGTTGCCGACGTCGAGCTCCGCGCACTTACCCGGGTCCTTGGCGAACACGTACCACTGGCAGGCGACCCCGACCGTGCTCAGCAGGTCGACCACCGCGGTGTTGTCGTCGGCACTGGTCGTCGCGGCGGGCCGGGGGGCGCGGGTGTCGGCGGCCGGCGGCCGCGACGGGGCCCCGCTCGCCTGGGGCTGCACCTGGTGACTGTTGACCGGGACCGCCGTGTTGCAGTGGGCGTCGCTGTAGACGAAGACGTCGGCATAGTTGGCGTCGCGGATCTTGGTGTGCCAGCAGATCAGCCCGGCGCCGTCCTGGCGCGGCAACCAGGTGCCGAGCCCGTCGTAGAAGTTGGTGCCGAAGTTCGCGTTCTGTCCCGCCTGCCAGTAGAGCGTGTACTTGTCGGGCGACCCGTTGGGGACGTACCAGTTGCTGCTGCCGGGCTCCTTGACCTGGAACTGGATCCGCTGATGGCCGTCGCTGCCGCTGCAACCACCGCCGGTCTTTTTTTCACTGACATAGGCGACGCTGGTTCCGGGCGCGGTGGCGTTCTGGTCGAGCGGGTGGACCAGCCCCTGCGCTTCCCAGCAGTTGCTGCCTTCACGGGCGAGCAGGGTGACCGTCTCCGGGCCGTAGTTGTGAACCCTTACCGTCACGCCCTGACCGGCGAGCGCCGGCGCCGGCGCGATCGTCAGGACGGCGAGCAGCATGATCGAGACGACGAGAACCGGGACCCAACCCAGGCGTCTCGTCGGCGCATGGGTAGGGCCGCTCACGCGCCGGAAGCTAACAACGAACGCCGACGCGACTTTGCAAAGGGGTCCCTGTCGAATCCGTTCTGATCGGCGACGAGCCCGGTCGCCATGAGTTTGGGCCGAACTGAACAGGGAACGTAGTTCGACGGGGGCGTCCACGCCGCGGCCGACTCGGCGGCGGCAGAAACCCGTCCCACGAGGAGATGGATCTCATGTCCACTGTTCTGATCGTGATCATCGTTGTAGTGGCGCTGGTCGTCATCGCCCTGCTCGTTTCCGCCGCGTCCAAACGCAAACGCACCGCCGAGTTGGGGCGCGCGCAGGTCCAGGCGAAACACGACGACGTCGACCACCACCGCGAGCGGGCCGACCACCAGCGCGAGGAGGCGGACAGCGCCCGTACCGAGGCCCAGCTGGCCGACGAGCGCGCCAAGCGAGCCGCCGCCGAAGCAGAGTTGAACGAGCACAAGGCCGCCGAGCGCGAGCAGGAGCTGGGCGACCGCGAGTAGGGCAGGCGGAGGGCGGCGACTACCCTGACCGGCATGGTCGAGGGGACCGCACCCGCGCCCGACACCACGGAGGCGACGCCGAGGCGACGCGTGCTGATCGTGATCGGCGCGCTGATGCTGACGATGCTGCTGGCGGCGCTGGACCAGACGATCGTCTCGACCGCACTGCCGACGATCGTCGGTGAGCTCGGCGGCCTCAACCACCTCTCCTGGGTCGTCACCTCATACCTGCTGGCGATCACGATCGTCACCCCGCTCTACGGCAAGCTCGGCGACCTCTACGGACGCAAGGTGGTGCTGCAGGGAGCGCTGATCCTCTTCCTGATCGGCTCCGCCCTCTGCGGGCAGGCGCAGGGGATGACCGAGTTGATCGCCTTCCGGGCGATCCAGGGGCTGGGCGGCGGTGGTCTGATGGTCAGCGCCCAGGCCGCTGTCGGCGACGTCGTCTCGCCGCGCGAGCGCGGCCGTTACATGGGCCTGTTCGGTGCCGTCTTCGGCGTCGCCAGCGTCGCTGGGCCGCTGATCGGTGGCTTCTTCACCAGCCACGCCAGCTGGCGCTGGATCTTCTACATCAACATCCCGCTGGGGCTGGTCGCCCTGGTCGTGCTGGCGTTGGCGCTCCCCAGCGCCAGGGAGCGCAAGCAGCACCGCGTCGACTACCTGGGGACGGTGCTGCTCGGCGTCTCGCTCGCCTCGCTGGTGCTGCTGACCACGCTCGGCGGCACCACCTACGCCTGGGGCTCGGCCGAGATCGTCGGCCTCGGCCTGCTCTCGGTCCTGACCCTGGCCGCCTTCATCCGGGTCGAGCAGTTCGCGAGTGAGCCGGTGCTGCCACCGGAGTTGTTCCGCAACCAGGTCTTCCGCATCACCTGCGCGATCGGCTTCGTCGTCGGCTTCGCCCTCTTCGGCGCCCTCACCTACCTGCCGCTGTTCCAGCAAGTCGTGCGCGGGCTCAGCCCGACCGACTCCGGCCTGCAGCTGGTGCCGCTGATGGCGGGACTGCTGGTCGCCTCGATCGGCTCCGGTCAGCTGATCTCGCGAACCGGCCGCTACAAGCGCTTCCCGATCATGGGAACGGCGATCGCCGCCGTCGGCCTGCTGCTGCTCTCCCGCCTGGAGCCGGGGACCGGCTCGCTCGAGGCCGGTCTCTACATGCTCGTGCTCGGGGTCGGGCTCGGCTTCGTCATGCAGGTGCTGGTACTCGCCGTCCAGAACGCCGTGCCCTACTCCCAGCTTGGCGTCGCGACCTCGGCGGCGACCCTGTTCCGCTCGATCGGTGGCTCGCTCGGCACCGCGATCCTCGGTGCGATCTTCGCCAACCGCCTCGCCAGCGAGCTCGCCTCCAACCTGCCCTCCGATGGCGGCGCGGCAGCCGGCCTCGCCTCCGGCCACGTCGACCCGGCGCAGCTGAAGGAACTGTCGCCGGCACTGCACGACACCTACGTGCACTCCTTCACCAACTCGATCTCGAGCGTCTTCCTGATCGCCGCCGCAGTGGTCACGATCGCCTTCCTGCTCTCCTGGTTCCTGCAGGAGCGGCCGCTGCGGAAAACGATCGAGGACCGCGATGTCGGCGACGCCTTCGCCGCCCCCCAGGACACCGACTCGCTGCGCGAGATCACCCGCGAGCTCAGCCGCCTGGTCGGCCGCGAGCGCACCCGGCGCTTCATCGAGGGGGTGATCGCCGAAGCCGAGGTCGAGCTGACCCCGGCCGAGGTCTGGCTGCTGGGGCGGGCGGAGGACGGGGCGATCCCCGCCGACGCGCTCGAGGCCCGCGAGCCGGAGGACCGGGAGGTGCTGCGGAGAGGGATGGCGGGCCTGCGCGGTCGCGGCCTGGTCGAAGGCAGCGAGATGCCGGCGGCGCTGACCGGCAGCGGCCTCGCCATCCGCCAGCGCCTGCTCGCCGCTCGCGAGCGCGGCCTCACCAGCCTGGTCGCGGACTGGGAATCGGAGGCGCCGGAACTGGACGCGATGATCGCCCGGCTCTCGGAGGAGCTCTGCCGGGCCGAAAAGGCACCAAGCGAGGCATAGGATTGGGGCGTGCCTCGCCCCAAGCTCAGCCCTCTCACCACCGCCGTTGCCGCCGCCGCGTTGATGCTGGCGCTTGCCGCCCCGGCCTCGGCCCGCTGGTACGGCAGCACCATGCAGGGCGACGCCAACGCCACCTACGGCTGCGAGTCGGCACTGATCCTCGGGGCGCTCGGCGGCGTCGAACTCGCGCCGACCAACCAGCGCTCCTGCACCTACCGCCACGGCGGCTACCTCGACAACCTGCGGCCGACCTCGATCGTGCCCGCCTCGGGACGGGTGACGCGGATCCAGGTCAAGTCGGGACCGAACCCGGCGCGCCTGCGCCTCACCGTCCTCACCGGCTCCAGCCGCGTCAGCACCTTCAACGGCGCCGACCTGCCCGGCACCTACACCTGCTGCACCGCCCGCTACGTCGGCCCCGCCTTCCGCCCGAAGCCGAACACGACGACGACCCTGGCGGTCAACGTCCCGGTCCAGAACGTGGTCAGCAAGGAAATCCAGAACCGCATCCACTCCTCCGACGGGCTGGCCCTGAGCGCGGTCGGGCCGGGGACGCTGCCGCTGCACCTGACCCCCGCCGTCGGCAACATCGCCAGCGGCACGCCGCTGCTCACCGGTTTCTTCCCGATGACCGGCGTCGGCGAACCGCGGGTCGACGGCTACACGATGGCCGGGATCGACCTGCTGTTCCGCTGGGACTTCCGGCGGCGCTAGACAGCGGATGGGGCCAACTCCGACGATCACCGTCGTCGACAACCCCGGGCAGGGGCGCTACGAGGTGCGGGCCGACGGCGAGCTCGCCGGCTTTGCCCAGTACAGGGCGCGTGGCGACCAGATCGCCTTCACCCACACCGAGGTCGACGACCGCTTCGCGGGCCAGGGACTGGCGAGCAAGCTGATCGCCTTCGCCCTCGGCGATGCCCGCGACCGCGGCCTTGCCGTGCTCCCCTTCTGCCCCTTCGTCAGGGCCTACATCCAGCGCCACGCGGAGTACGTCGGCCTCGTTCCGGCCGCGCGGCGAGCGGAGTTCGATCTCTGACTACAGGCGTAGGATCGGGTACTTGCCCGTTACGCGATTCAGCCGCTGCCTACTCTGCCTCGCGCTGGTCGGCCTGCTGGGTGCAAGCGCGGCCATCGCCGCGAGCGCACCCGGCGACCCCTTCTTTCCGCGCAGCGGCAACCGTGGCTACGACGTCACCCGTTACGACATCGCGCTCTCCTACCAGCCGCGCAACGGCAGGATCAACGCGACGGCGACGATCACGGCGGTGGCGGGTCAGCGCCTCAGCCACTTCTCGCTCGACCTCGACGGGCTGAAGGTGACCAAGGTCAGGGTCGACGGTGAGCGCGCCAAGTTCCGCCGTGGCCGCGGCAAGCTGAAGATCTCGCCGCGCACCCCGCCCACCCCCGGCGGCGAGTTCACCACCGTCGTCAACTATCAGGGGCGCCCGGGACTGCTG
>Ga0164241_10003622_pt1 | contig 15441 bp, 14 predicted proteins | sample OricomyardsoilBY_FD_108780 | JGI IMG/M metagenome (GOLD analysis project Ga0164241, IMG submission 108780) | Backyard soil microbial communities from Emeryville, California, USA - Original compost - Back yard soil (BY) | ecosystem: Environmental > Terrestrial > Soil > Unclassified | place: USA... | reverse complement strand
TCGCGACAGTCTTCTTGGCGGGAGAAGCCTTTTTGGCTGTCGCCTTCCCTGCGGCTGCCTTCTTGGCTGGCACTCTGCCTCCTTGGTGCGGCTGAGGAAAACCACGGTGGATTCCTCGTCGTCCTGATGATGACAACACTTGGTGGCTACGTAAAGCACCCGAAACGTCTGCAGGTTAAGGCGTCCTGGTGGCCGATCGGCGGTCAAATGCCGAAAATCCTTGTGCAGAAGGGATTCCGCCGCGCTATGAGGATGCCCGAGCAGCTCAATAAATTCTTGGCGACACGCGCACAAATCAGGCGCCGAACGGCGCAATCGGTGAGTGTTGTCGTCGGCAACGGGTTGGCGCAGGTGAGGTGATGAGCATGCAGAAGAGCACTGTCGACGACGTCGGCGACGTCGTTCCGATGCCGTCGCAGGTGCTGCGTGTGGTGAGCATCGTGCCGTCGTTGACGGAGTCGATCGCGGCGACGCACGAGCACCTGATCGTTGGTGCGACCGACTGGTGCACGCATCCCGCGAACCTCGACGTGACACGTGTTCGCGGCACCAAGAATCCCGATCTCGACGTCATCACCGCACTCGCTCCGGATGTCGTGATCGCGAACGCCGAAGAGAATCGCGCGGTCGATCTCGACGCGTTGCGCGCACGAGGAATCGCGGTGTGGGTGACCGCACCGACGACCGTCGACGAATCACTCGGCTCACTCGAACGCATGCTGTCCGCGATCGTCGGCGACGTACCCGACTGGTTGACGACCGCACGCGCGCTCTGGAGTTCGCCGTACGACGGAATGCGCCGGCGGGCCGTGATTCCGATCTGGCGACGGCCGTGGATGGCGTTGGGACGAGACACGTTCGCGGGTGATCTGCTCGCGCGGATCGGTATCGACAACGTGCTGCGCGATTCCGGTGAACGTTATCCGCGGTTCGACCCCGACGTGTTACCCGACTACGACGTCGTCGTTCTGCCGGACGAGCCTTATGCGTTTTCTCCCGACGACGGCCCGGAGGCGTTCGCGAAACCAGCGCGCTGCGTCTCCGGCCGGCACCTGACCTGGTACGGACCGTCCCTGCTGGAGGCGCGCGAACTGCTCAGCGGACAGCTGGAGTGACGTCCGACACGATCGCTGCCCACTCAGCTAGACGGTTAGGTATGCCTCACCTACACTCGCTGCGTGCCGTCGATGACCGCGAAGAAGAAATGCTGCAAGGACAAGCCGAGGTGCAAGAAGTGCCCGGTCGTCCTCAAGCGGCTGGCTGATGCCGGCTGCGCCGAGCGGCATGATCGCGTGCACTACACGGTCGAGAAGAAGGTCCCGAAGAAGGTCCTGAAGGAAGCGCGCCAGCGCTGATCAGGACGCGCGGCGCAGCGTGATCGCGTCGGCCGCCCGGCGCAGCAGGCCGGGGATCGTGACGTGCGCGGCCTGACCGGTCGCCTCCAGGTCGTCGGCGTACCACCAGCCGTGCGCGCTGATCGTCTCCAGCTCGAGTTCTTCCTGGTTCGCGAACGTCACCTCGACGCCGTCCACACCGATCGCGAAGCACGTCTGCCGCTGGATGATCGGGCAGCCGCCCCACTCGAACTCGATCGTGTTGGTCGCGACCGGATCGCCGAGCGCATCCGGCGGCAGCACGATGCCGACCTCTTCACGCAACTCACGCGTACCGGCTTCGGCGAGCGTTTCCCCGTCGTTCACCGCGCCGCCGATCGTGAACCAGTACGGCGTCTGCGGTTTCAGCGGATCCCAGCCGTGCAGCAGCAACACCTTGCCGTCCGGACGGACCGGCAGCACACGGGCCGTCGTACGTCGTACGACGGTGCCTGGTGGTGGCAGACGTGGATCGCTCACACGACAAAACGCTAGCGGACACAGGGCATCCGGCGTCGGGTGATGCGGCGCGTCTCACACTGGTTGCCGTAGACACCTACGATCGAAGACATGGCAAGCATCGGTTTGGGTCTGGCGGCATTGGGAAGGCCGGGGTACATCAATCTCGGGCACGACGAGGACCTTCCGCAGGGTCGCGCGGTCGAGGACCTGCGCCGACGTACGCATGAACTGCTCGACGAGGCCTGGCGGGCGGGCGTTCGGTACTTCGACGCCGCGCGGTCGTACGGTCTGGCCGAGACGTTCCTCGGTGAGTGGCTGACACCGCAACGCCGTACCCAGCTCACCGTCGGCTCGAAGTGGGGCTACACGTACGTCGCCGATTGGCGAACCGACGCAGCGACACACGAGGTGAAGGACCACTCGCTCGCGACCTTCGAACGGCAGTGGCCGGAGACTCTGCAAGCGCTTGGCGGACCGCCGGACTTCTACCTCGTCCACAGCCTCACCTCGGACAGTCCGGCGCTCGGCGACAAAGAGTTGCTGGCACGACTGCAGGAACTCGCGGACAGCGGCGTACGCGTCGGATTGTCGACCAGCGGACCACATCAGGCCGCGACGCTGCGCAAGGCGATGGAAGTCGGCGGACCGTTCAGTGCGGTCCAGTCCACCTGGAACGTGCTGGAGACGTCCGCCGGCGCCGCGCTCGCCGAGGCGCACGATGCCGGCTGGTTCGTCGTCGTCAAGGAAGTCGTCGCCAACGGCCGCCTGACCGCGAAGGCCGGCCGCACGCCGTTCAACGAGTTCGCCCACCAGCACGGCGTCGCGCCGGACTCCCTCGCCATCGGCGCGGCCGTCGCCCAGCCCTGGGCCGACATCGTCCTCAGCGGCGCGACCACCGCCGAGCAACTCACCAGCAACCTGGCCTTCCACGTCGACGGCCCACTCGTCGAGTTCGCCCAGCAACCCGACGAGTACTGGACCGAACGCTCCGCACTCCCCTGGATCTAGGGCATGCCACGGCCTCGGTGCCATCACATCTCGGCCGTCCTCCGCGAATCCGCACCCTGGTGGTGGCAGGCTTGGAGGTATGGCGCGCAGAGGCCTGCGGCGGGTACGCACCGGGATCGTGATCCTGGTGCTGTTCGCCCTGCTCGCCGGCAGCGGGTACGTCGGCTGGGTGCTGGTGAAGCGGTCTGAACCGGTGTCGCTGCCGGACCCGACCGGCAACTTCCAGGTCGGTCGCCGGGGGTTCGAATGGACCGACACAGCGCGCCGGGATCCGTACGGCGAAGGTCCGCGGAAACTCGCGGTGTGGCTCTGGTACCCGGTGGCCAAGAGCACGACCGGACGACCGGTGCAGTACGCACCCGGTCTCTGGAACGGGCTGCACCTGAAAGCACCGGCGTCGTTGTTCCAGGGTCCGTTCGACACGCTGCGCGACCCCGCGCTGGACCGCGCGACCATCGCGCCCGGACGTTTCCCGGTCGTCGTCCTGATGCCCGGGATGGGATTGTCCGCACCGATGTACGCCAGCCTCGCCGAGGAACTCGCCAGCCACGGCTACCTGGTCGCCGGCGTGACGCCGACGTACAGCGCGAACCTCACCGTTCTCGACGGTCAGACTGTCCAGAGCACCCCGGCCGCCAACCCGCCGAACCTCGGCGAGACCTCCGAGGGTGCCTTGCAGGCGGGCGACCACCTCGTCACCACCTGGGCCGCCGACGCACGGTTCGCCGCCACGACACTCGGCAAGCAGTTGCCGAACAGCGTCGAGACCGGGATCGGCACGTCGTACGTCGGCCACTCGTTCGGCGGAGCGGCATCGCTCGAGGCGTGCAGGACCGACCAGCGGTGTGGGGCTGCGGTCGACCTGGACGGCCTGCAGTTCGGTGACGTGGTGACGAAGGGCGTGCACGCGCCGATCATGCTGCTCGGTGCCGACGACTCGTGCATCACCAGCGTCTGCGGCCCGGACGCGAAGACCGACGACGGCCGGGACCGCGCCATATCGTTGCTTAAGGCAAGCACAGGGACGAGGTGGTGCGCGACGATCCCGGACACGCGGCACTTCAACTTCACCGACTACGGCGCCTACTACCTCGCGCTGCCGCTGCGGAAGTTCCTGCCGCTCGGCAGCGTCGGCCCGCGCCACGCACTGGTCGTCATGAACGGCTACGTCACCACGTTCCTCTCGCACGCCCTGTACAAGACGGCCGCACCCGGCGCTCCCACCTGCGCGTCCTGAGCTCAGCCCAGATCGAGTTCGTAGGTCTGACCGACAAGTTCCTGTCCCCACGAGTCATGCGGCTCGGTACTGGTCAGCCGGAAGCCGCGAGCGAGGTAGATGTGCCGCGCGGCGACCAACGGATCGTTGGTCCACAGCACCATCCGCTTGTAGCCGGCTGCGCGGGCGAACGCGAGGCAGGTGTCGACCAACTCCGCGCCGAGGTGGAGACCGCGCGCATCCGGAGTGAGGAGCAGTAAACGAAGCTGGGCGGTCGCCTCGTCCGGGCCACGGACACAGAAGATGCTGCCGGCCCGCTCCCCGTCGACCTCGGCGATCCAGGCGGCTTCACGTTCGTCGTCGTGCTCGGTCGCGTACGCCGCGACGATCCGCAGGATCAGCGCCTCGTACGACTGCCCCCAGCCGTACTCCGCCGCGTAGACCTCGGCATGCGACTGGACCACCCAGCCGAGATCTCCCGGCTTCCCCAGCTTCCTGATCGCCTTCGTCCGGCTCATCAAGTCCATCCAATCTACTGACACGACTGTTTCAGTAGGTGATACTAGCCCCGTGCCGTCGACGAAGCCAACCCCTTCCGCACGTCAGCAGGAACTGCTGGAGCGCGCCTACGCCTACTCGCTCAGTCACGGGCTGGCCGACCTGTCGTTACGCCCGCTGGCCACCGCGATCGGATCCAGTCCACGGGTGCTGTTGTTCCTCTTCGACAGCAAGGACGGCCTGATCCGCGCGCTGCTCGCCCGGGCCCGCGTCGACGAGCTCGAACTGCTCCGCACGATCGAGTCCGGGTACGACGAACCGCCCGGCCTGACCGTGGTCGCGCGCGAGCTGTGGACGTGGCTGGCAGCGCCCGAGCGGCGGCCGCTGATGAAGTTCTGGGTGGAGGCGTACGGACGCTCGCTGGTCGCCCCCGACGGCCCGTGGGCGGACTACGGCCGCTCGACCGTCGAGGACTGGCTCGAGCTCCTCAAGGCCAGTCAGCCCGATCCCGGGAGTCCGTCCGCGGAGGCACGTCGTACCGGCGTCCTGGCGATGCTGCGCGGCGCGCTCATCGACTTGCTCGCCACCGGCGACGTCGACCGCACCACGGCAGCGGTCGAGGACTACCTACGGGACTAGTTCGAAGGCGATCGTGCGCTTGGCGATGTCCGCCTCGACGAGTTTGACGCGGACCGCCTGTCCGAGCGGGAGTGGCGTCGTACCGGTGACGCGGCCCTCGATCGCGACCGCGGACAGCGCGACGATGCCGCGAGTGTTCTCCCGCTCGTCGACCTCGGTGATCACGCCGTCGAACTCCGACCCGATCTTCTCGGCCACCAGCCCGGCTTCGACCATGCTGACGATCGACCGCTCGTACGCGTGCGCCCGGCGGTCCGCCTCGTCCATGATCTTCGGCAGTTCGTCCATCGACTCGCGCACCCACGTCGGCACCTCGGTGCCTGCGGACAGCGCGAGACAGATCTCGCCCGTCCATCGGTCCACCAGCCGGCGCAGTGGCGCGGTGACATGCGCGTACTCCGCCTTCATCGCGGCATGCTCCGGCCGTTCCGGCGCACTGCCCGCGAACGCCGAGTACCCGGCGCCCCGGAACAGCACGGTGCAGGCTGCCAGCATCGCCGCATGCGCGGGAACCTTCGGGTCCAGCCCGTGGATGAACTGCGCGTACGACGTCCCGTCCGGCCAGGTGATCCCGAGCGCCTTGGCGGTGCGCTCCAGTTTGTGCCGCAGCTCGTCGGGCGACTCGGGCAGCGTCCGCAGGATGCCGATCCTGCCCTTCATCATCAGCTCCGCGGCGGCCATCCCGGTGAGCAGCGAGATCTGCGCGTTCCAGCCCTCGACCGGCAGCGGCGCGCGGAACTCCAGACCCCAGCCGTGGTTGGAGGTGACGACCTCCTGGTCCGGGATCGGCAGGTTGACACCACCACGTTCGAGTTCACGGTGCTCCCGCAGCTTGCCCACCTCGCGGAGCAGTTGCAGCGACTCCGAAGCGTGGCCGGCATCGAGGTCCTTCTGCACGTCGGCGTAGTTCAGCTTCGCCCGCGACTTCACCAGCGCGCGCTCGCAGGTGACGCCGGTACCGTCGCCGGTCGCGTCGACCGCGATCGTCCACAGCAGTGCGGGACGGACCTGGTCCGGCAGCAGCGAGGCCGCGCCTTCGGACAACTCCGGCGGATGCAACGGAGTGCGCCTGTCCGGCGCGTAGAGGGTCTCGCCGCGGCGGCGCGCCTCGAGGTCGATCGGGTCACCGGGCTGGACGAAGGCGGCGACGTCGGCGATCGCGTAGTGGACCGTGTAGCCGTCGCCGGCGCGTTCGATGTGCAGCGCCTGGTCCAGGTCCATCGAGTCCGGCGGATCGATCGTGACGAACTCGAGTTCGGTCCGGTCGAGCTCGGGCAGCCGCGGGTTCTTCGCCGCCTCGACTGCCGCCGCGACCACCTCGGCCGGGAACTCCGCAGGCACCTCAAGCTCACGCCGGATGTCCTGCAGCGACGCCCGGAACACCTCGGGTACGGCCTCGGCGAAATGAACCCTCTGAAGCGGCACGTGAGCTCTCCGTCCTACTCAGCGCACGTCGGTGTGCGTGAGGTCAGACTAGCGAGCGTCAGGGTTGGACGTTGAAGGATCGTAAAGATGCGAGGCCGTCGGCGTACCAGTGGACCTCGGTGAGGGTCGCCGGGCGGAGTTCCATCCGGAACAGCGACGCCATCGGTGCCTGCAGCACCGACCGGACCATCAGCTTGATCGGCGTGACATGGGTGACGACGACAACGGTCTTGCCCGGGTAGCGGGCCAGCAGCCCGTCCCGCGCCGACCGGGCCCGTCGTGCGCACGCGTCGAACGACTCTCCACCCGGCGGCGCGACCGTGGTCGAGTCCATCCATGCGTTCAGCGCGTCCGGCCACTTCTGCTGGACCTCGGCGAACGTGTGCCCGTCCCAGTCACCGAACGAGCACTCCACCCAACCGTCGTCGACGACCGCGTCCAGCCCGAGCTTCGCGGCGACAGTCTCCGCGGTCTGCTGCGCCCGCACCATCGGCGACGTGACGATCGCGTCGATCCCGCCGCGCCGCGCCAAGTACTCCGCGGCCGCCGCGGCCTGCTCGCGACCGGTCTCGCTCAGGCCCGGGTTGTCACCGCCGGAACCCGAGAACCGCTTCTCCGCGGTGTGCGGCGTCTCGCCGTGCCGCAGGAAGATGAGCTGCGTCGGCGGCTCGGCCTGCACACCCCAACCCTGCAAGGCCTTCTGCAGATCCGACGACTCCTTCACCGCGGCCGGACCCGACCCACCGGCCTCCGGCTTGAGCGGAATCGGTACGCCGTCGAGCGCCATGTTCGCCAGCGCATCCGCGGCCGCGTTCTGTGCGCGCGGCACCCAGGTCCATTCGGTCCCGAACGGTGCCAGGCCCTGAGCCTTGATCGCCAGCGGCTTCAGGTCCGGGTGCTTGATCTTCCACCGCCCGGCCATCTGTTCGACGACCAGCTTGGAGTCCATCCGCACCTCGATCGAGGCGTTCGGCGCGTACTCCGCGGCCAGTTCCAGTCCCGCGATCAGACCGGAGTACTCGGCGACGTTGTTGGTCGCGATGCCGAGCGTCTTCCCGTCCTGCGCGATCACCTCACCGGTCGCCGGGTCGCGCACCAGCGCGCCGTACGCGGCCGGTCCCGGATTGCCGCGCGACCCACCGTCAGCCTCGACGATGACATGGTCGAAGCTCATCCACGTCCTCGCTTCGCTCCGGGCGCGGATGAGACACGAGACGCACTGTGCTCGATGATGAACTCGCTCCGCTCGTTCATGCCGCGCTCTCCGACGTCCGGACCAGGATCCGCCCGCACTCCTCACAGCGCAGTACGGCGTCCGGCGCGGCCGCCTTGATCAGGTTCAGGTCCGACGGGGCCAGCTCCATCCGGCAGCCCATGCAGCGCTTGCCGACCAGCGGCGCGGCACCGATACCACCGTTGTGCTCGCGCAGCCGCTGGTACTGAGCGATCAGGGCGTCGGGAAGCTCGGCCGCGACCGCCGCACGCTTGTCGCCGAGCTCCGCGCGCTGCTCGTCGAGGTCCTTCACCGCGGCGTCGCGAGTGCTCTCCAGCTCGGTCTGCCGGCCGGCGAACGTCTCGGCGCGGGTCCGTAGGTCGGCCTGGACAGCCTCGGCCGCCTCGAGCTTCTCCATCACCTCGAGCTCGGCGTCCTCAAGGTCGGAGATCCGCCGGTCGAGCGAACCGATCTCGTGCTGCAGGTTCTCCAGGTCCTTGGGCGACGTCACCTGGCCGGAGTCCAGCCGCTGCTGGTTGCGGGCCTTGCGCTGCCGCACCTGCTCGACGTCGCTGTCGGCCTTCTTCTGCTCCCGCTGCAGGTCACTGACCTCGGTGTCGGCGGTGACCAGGTCGCGGTCGACCACGGACTTCTCCGCCGCCAGGGCGGTCAGGGCTTGATGCTCGGGCAGCGATTTGCGCTTGTGCGCGACCTGATCCAGCTGCAGGTCGAGATCCTGCAGGTCCAGCAACCGGCGTTGGACGGCGGGCTCGGCGTTCAGGGTCGGCTCCTTCAGTTGTCACTGCACTCAGAACCGGAGGGTCCACGCGTCCGTGCAGAGCGTCGAGATGTGAGTGTCCACGGTACTGCCTCGGGCTGCCAACCCGTCGCGGAGGAGTCGGTCGGCGTCGCCCAGCCAGGGCCACTCGCTGGCCCAGTGCGCGACATCGACCAGCGCCGGGCCCTCGTCGTACGCCTGCGCCTCGGTCGCGGGGTGGTGCCGGAGGTCGGCGGTGACGTACGCGTCGACGCCGGCGGCCCGGACCCGCTCGAACTCCGAGTCCCCCGCTCCCCCGACCACCGCGACCGTCTGGATCGTCCGCTCCGGATCGCCCGACAGCCGTACGCCGTGCTCCGTGCGCGGCAGGTGATCGGCGACCAGCCGGGCGAAGTCCTTCAGCGGGAGCGGCGCAGCGAGCACGCCGACGCGACCGCCACCGCGTTCGCTCGGCAAGGCCGCCAACTCGTAGACGTCGAACGCAGGCTCCTCATAGGAGTGCGCGGCCTTCAGCGCTTCGACGACGGCTCGGCGCTTCCGTCGCGGCAGGATGAGCTCGAGCCGGTTCTCCCGCACGACCTCGATGTCTCCTACCTGGCCGATCGTCGGGTTCGCGCCGTCGAGCGGCCGGAAGGTTCCTTCACCGGTGCCGCTCCACGCCGCCCGCTCGTAGTCACCGATCTGCCCGGCGCCCGCCTTCGACAGCGCGTCCAGCATCGGCTGTGTCTCGTCGACCGGCACGAACACGACCAGCTTGTCCATCGGGTCGGACGGCATCGCCTTCAGCGGACGCGTGTCCCGCAAACCCAGTGCCGCCGCGAGTGCGTCGCTCACGCCCGGGTTCGCGTTGTCCGCGTTGGTGTGGCAGACGTGCAGCGCCGTGTTGCTCCGGATCAGGTCGTGCACGACCCGGCCCTTCGGCGTCGTCGCCGCCACGCTGTTCACGCCGCGCAACAGCAATGGGTGGTGGGTGACGAGGAGATCGAAGTCGCCCGCGATCGCCTCGTCCACCACCGCACGCATCGGGTCGACGGCGAACAGCACCCGCCGTACGTGCTGCTCCGGATGACCGGTCACCAGGCCGACCGCGTCCCAGGACTCAGCCCAGGCAGGGTTGTACAGCCGGTCGAGTACCGCGATCACATCGGCAAGCGTCGGAGCAGCCACGCCCCCATCCTGCCGCACACCACGTCGTACGGCGGCGACTGCACAGGGTGTGTGTGTACAGCTCGACAGGAAGTGTCGGTTCTGGGACGAGGTCCGCGGAGGCACCCACGCCTGAGACCGGCCGGATCGTGGCGATACATCCTGTCGAACTGCACAGCACGTCGCGCTAGATCAGCCAGGCGGTGGTGTCACTGGGGAGTTTGTCGCCCTCCAGCGGGCCGCTCGACAAGACGACTGCGGCGTCCGGGAGCTCGACCGGTGCCGCACCGAAGTTGGTGACGGACTGCCAGCCGCCTGGGCGGGTGAAATGCAGAACCCAGTCGGTGCCGTCGACCCAGGTCAGCGAGTTGCCGGTCTGGAGTCCACGGCGTACGGCGAGGGCCTTGCGGTACAGGCTCAGCGTCGAACCGGCGTCACCCTCCTGCGCCTCGACGGAGTAGGCGCCGAACCACTTCGGCTGCAGCAGATGCGATCCGCCTGACCCGAATCCGAACGACAGCCCGCCGACGGTCCACGGGATCGGTACGCGACACCCGTCCCGGCCCTTCTCCGCACCCTTGGAACGGAAGTACGCCGGGTCCTGCAGGTTCGCCGCCGGCAGCTCGCCGACCTCCTGCAGCCCGAGTTCCTCACCCTGATAGAGGTACGCCGATCCCGGCAGCGCCAACATCAGCAGGACCGCGGCGCGGGCCCGGCGCAACCCCAGCTCGACGTCGACGGTCGGCTCGGTGCCGTTGCTCAGCAGCCACGCCTTCCCGTCCTGCCACAGACCGGACGGGTCCTTCGGCAGCCCGTAGCGGGTCGCGTGCCGGACGACGTCGTGGTTCGAGAACACCCAGGTCGAGGACGAACCGTTCTGCTCGGCCACGGCGAGGTTCTCCTCGATGACGTTGCGAAACTTGTCGTACTCCCAGTCGGCCTGCAGCAGGTCGAAGTTGAACGCTTGCCCGAGCCCGTCCGCACTCGCGTACCGCGCCCGGCGGGCCGCCGGGACGAACGCCTCGGCCACCGCCGACCGGGGCGGGTCGTACTCGTTCAGTACGTCGCGCCATTCGCGGTAGATGTCGTGGACCGCGTCGCGGTCCCACAAAGGGTGGTGACCGTTCGCCTCGGCCACCAGGGGAAGTTCGGTCTTCGACGGGAGTGGCGCGGACAGATCCTTCATCAGCGCATGCGCGACATCCACCCGGAACCCGTCGACGCCGCGGTCGGACCAGAAACGCAACGTCTGCAGGAAGTCCGCGCGGACCTCTTCGTGGTCCCAGTTCAGGTCGGGCTGCTCGGCCGCGAACAGGTGCAGGTACCACTGCCCGTCCTCGGTCCGCGCCCACGCGGAGCCGCCGAACACCGAGTCCCAGTCGGACGGTGGCTGGTCGCCGTCGCCCTCGCGGAAGATGTACCGGTCCCGAGCCGCCGAGCCTTTCGGTGCGGCGAGCGCCTCGGTGAACCAGGTGTGCCGGTCGGAGGTGTGGTTCGGCACGATGTCGACGATCAGCTTGATGTTCGCCGTGCGCAGCGCGTCGACCAACTGGTCGAAGTCGTCGAGAGTGCCGAGCCGCGGGTCCACGTTGCGGTAGTCGTCCACGTCGTACCCGCCGTCGGCCAGCGCGGACGGGTAGAACGGGCTCAGCCAGACGGCGTCGATGCCGAGGTCAGCCAGGTACGGCACCCGGCTGATGATGCCCTGCAGGTCGCCGAGGCCGTCTCCGTTGGAGTCGGCGAAGCTGCGCGGATAGATCTGGTAGACGACTGCCTGGCGCCACCAGTCGGCGTCGGTCGTCGGCTGCGTACTAGTCATCAGAGCCTCACCACTGATAAATATAGAGTCTAAATTTAGATCCCGCAGTATTCTGCGCTCGGATTCGTGACCAGGTCAAGGGGCCTCTGATGGCGGACACTCCGGCCGCGGCGACGCCGCCGCTGTTGCGCCGCGTGAACGCGGGCAAGTGCCTCGGCGTGCTCGCGAATGCGGGCGTGATGACGGGCACCGGGCTGATCCAGGCCACCGGCCTCACCCGCGCGACGGTGCATGCCGTCTGCAACGACCTGATCGCGATGGGCTGGGTGGTCGAGCTCGATCCGGGCCGCTACGAGACCGCGGTGGGCCGGCCCTCGCGGCGGTTCGAGTTCAACAGCCGGGCCGGCTACGTGCTCGGGATCGATATCGGCGCCGCGAAGACCACCGTCCTGATCGCCGATCTGCGCGGCGAGACCGTCGCCAAGGCGGGCCGGTCGGTGTCGGAGGTCAAGACGCCCGGCGAGCGAACCGAGATCGTGCACGCGACCGTCGTCGAAGCCCTGGACACCGCGGGCCTGTCCGATGCGCAGATGCTGGCTGCCGGAGTCGGCGTGGCCGCGCCGGTCGACCGGGCCGGGAACATCCTGGTCGACGACGAGTTCTGGCGGCGGTTCGACGCGGATCTGGCCAAGCGACTGACCGACCTGCACGGCTGGCCCGTGTTGCTCGAGAACGACGCCAACCTCGCCGCACTGGGTGAACACTGGCGCGGCGAAGGCCGCGACGTCGACGACCTCGCCGTACTGCTGGCCGGTGAGCGGTTCGGGTCCGGCCTGATGGACTCGGGCCGGCTGCTGCACGGCAGCCGTGGCGGCGCCGGCGAGATGCTGTACCTCAAGCTCGTCGAAGGCGTCGGAGACACCCACGGCATCGCCCGGATCGCCCGCGACCACGGCGCCGCGGCGCTCGCCGACCCGGCCGTCGACACCGCGCTGCGGACGCTCGCGGGCGACGGACCGGTCACGGCCGAACAGGTCTTCGCCGCCGCCGGCGCCGGCGATGAAGTTGCCTCGGGCATCCTTCGGCACGTGGCCGCGCGGACCGCCCGGGTGGTGGCGACACTCGGGATCCTCTGCAACCCCGAGCTCGTCGTCCTCGGCGGCGCGGTCGCCGAGGCCGCCGAGGCGTTGCTGCCCGACATCGAGCACCACCTGGCCGGCTTCACGAGTACGCCGCCTCGCGTCGCCGTCTCGTCGCTCGGCGACGCGATCGTCGCCGTCGGCGCACTCCGGCACGCCCTCGACTACGTCGAGCTGCACGCCCTCGACCTGAACCTCAGCTCTGGGTGAGAGCCTTCGCCACCGCCTCGAGCACGATGATGTTGCGACCTGAGGTCGTGGCCGACCGGGTCGTCGCGGGCACCAGTACCTGGTCCTCGGGGATACCCGTGCAGAGCACGAAGACGTCGTCGCCTCGTCCCTCCACCAGGTGCGCCAGCGCGTCGCGCATCCACGGCGTACGCACGGCGTCCTGCACGGCAACGACCAGCGGGCGGCCCGCGGCTGCCGCGGCCGCGTCTCTGATGGCGGCGCCGGCCGGGGAACCGGCATCGGTGAGCCGGTGCTCGCCGCGGAGCACGACGCCGTCGGACTGTGGCGCGACCTGGGCGAAGACCTCGGGAAGCCCGCTGAAATAAGGGTTCCAGGCCGGGTGCACGCCCTGCGTCAGGTCGACGACGTACGGCGCGGCGCCGAGCACCGGGATGTCCTGACCGGTCACCACGCGGGCGGCGACGTCGCGGATCGGCGCACCGTCGAGACCGGGCTGCCGGGTGCGCTGCGCCAGGCTCGCCGCCAGGGCACGAACCCGGGCGGCCGCGTCCGCGACCCGCTCGGCCGGCAGCGAACCGTTGCCGACGGCATCGATCACGCGGGCGGTCAGCGCCTGCGGATCCGCGGAGCCGACCGCGATCATGGCCAGGTCGGCGCCGGCGCCGATCGACGCGACCGCGGCGTCCTCGATCGACCGGGTCTTGGTGATCGCCTCCATCTCCAGCGCGTCGGTGGTGATCACGCCGGTGAAGCCGAGTTCCTCGCGCAGCAAACCGGTCAGCAGCCGGCGCGAGAGGGTGGCCGGCTGGTCGTCGTACGCGGAGAAGACGATGTGGGCGCTCATCACCACCTCGGCTCCGGCCGCGATCGTCGCGCGGAACGGCGCGAGCTCGACGGCGCCGACCTCCTCGATCGAGCGGTCGACCCGCGGCAGACCGACATGTGAGTCGACGGCGACGTCGCCGTGGCCGGGGAAGTGCTTCGGGCAAGCCGCGATCCCGGCCTCGTGGACACCCTCGACGAAGGCGACACCATGCCGCGAGACCACGTCGGCCGTCCGGCCGAACGAGCGGGTGGAGATGACCGGGTTCGACGGGTTGCTGTTCACGTCGACCGACGGCGCGAGCATCAGGTCGATGCCGAGCGACGCGAGGGTCGCGGCCGCGTCCCGCGCCGATGCGCGGGTCAGGTCGACGTCGTCGAGATCGCCGAGCAGCCGTGGCGAGGCCAACGGCCACGGATTGGCGGGCGCGAGGTGGCTGAACTCGCCGCCCTCGTGGTCGATCGCGATGATCAGGTCGGGGCGCTCGGCCCGCAGGGCCGCCGTCAGGGCACTCACCTGCTCGCCGCCGGCGACGTTGCGGGTGAACAGGATGACGCCGCCGAGGCCGGCGGCGACCGCGCGGCGCAACTCGTCGGGGGCGGTGGTCCCGCTGAAGCCGACGATCAGCGCGCCGGCGGCATCACGATCCAGTTGGTCACTCATCCCCCTACCCTCTCGTGGCCCGGGTCCGGGGCGCCACCCCGACCCGGCGGCCCCTCGCCGGAGCCGTCACGGAGCGCCAAAAGTGGCCGGATCCGGCGGTGTCAGGGCGATCGTTGTCAGCCATTGTCAACCCAATTACCCGGCGCCTTCCTGCGGGTTTGCGCCGATTTCTGTCATTGACCCCTCGCTGTCCGGGCCGACTACGGATAACGTTGTCTCTCGACCTTGACCGCCCTCGACGGAGCCCGACACCGTGACCGTACAGATCAGCCACGTCTCCTCGCCCGAGTTGTTCGCCGGCAGCGACGACGATCCGCGCCAGTTGCTGCGGGTCGAGCTGACCCGTGCCCTCGGTGACGGAGCCCTGTCCGTGCGCGTCACCGGCGACGGCATCTCCGGTACGACGGAGGTTGCGCCGGGTGACGGTCCGATCCGGATCGAGGTCCTGTTGGACGTCGCCGAACCGCTGCGAACGCAGTACGGCGAGAGTGTCGCGGCGACGGTCACCGTGTCGGTCGAGGAGCGTGAGCTGGCCTCGGACAGCGGCACGGTCGTGATCGCCGAGCCGGGCTGGACGATGGTCATGGTGTCGCACTTCCATTACGACCCGGTCTGGTGGAACACCCAGGCGGCGTACACGACCAGCTGGGATCTGCAGGGTCCGGACGGCACCACCCGGCCGGTCTACACGCACAACGCTTTCAGCCTGGTCGACGCGCATCTCAAGCTCGCGCTGCGCGACCCGGCGTACTGCTTCGTGCTCGCGGAGCTCGACTATCTCAAGCCCTACTTCGACACCTTCCCGGAGAACCGCGCGGTGCTGCGCCGGCTGATCGCGGAGGGCCGGGTCGAGATCATCGGCGGCACCTACAACGAGCCGAACACGAACCTGACCGGCGCCGAGACCACCATCCGCAACATCGTGTACGGCGTCGGGTACCAGCGCGACATCCTCGGCGGCGACCCGCAGAACGCGTGGCAGCTGGACGTGTTCGGACACGACCCGCAGTTCCCCGGCTATCTGGCGAAGGCCGGGCTGACCGGGTCGGCGTGGGCACGTGGACCGTTCCACCAGTGGGGACCGTTGCGGCAGGCCTGGAGCGACCC
>Ga0164241_10003620_pt1 | contig 15444 bp, 15 predicted proteins | sample OricomyardsoilBY_FD_108780 | JGI IMG/M metagenome (GOLD analysis project Ga0164241, IMG submission 108780) | Backyard soil microbial communities from Emeryville, California, USA - Original compost - Back yard soil (BY) | ecosystem: Environmental > Terrestrial > Soil > Unclassified | place: USA... | reverse complement strand
CGATCCACAACGTCGTCTTCGGAGGCTTCAGCGCCGGGTCGGTCCGCGAGCGGATGTCGTTCGCCGAGGCCAGGGCGCTGATCACCGTCGACGGCGCGCGCCGCAAGGGCAAGACCGCCGCGATCAAGCAGGCGGTCGACGCGTGCATGCCCGACCTGCCGTGCATCGTCGTCAAGCACACCGGCGACGACGCGCCGATGAAGGACTCCGACGCCTGGTACCACGAGCTGCTCGAGGCGGCCGACGCCGAGTGCCCGGCGGAGGCGTTCGACGCCGAGACGCCGCTGTTCGTCCTCTACACGTCGGGGTCGACCGCGAAGCCGAAGGGCATCGTGCACACGACCGGCGGCTACCTGACGCAGGTCGCGTGGACGCACAAGCACGTCTTCGACCTGCACGAGGAGTCCGACGTCTGGTTCTGCAGCGCCGACGTCGGCTGGATCACCGGCCACTCCTACATCGTCTACGGGCCGCTGTGCAACGGCGCGACCTCGGTGATGTTCGAGGGTGCCCCGGACTACCCGCACCGCGGCATCTGGTGGGAGCTGTGCGAGCGCTACGACGTGACGCTCTTCTACACGGCGCCGACCGCGATCCGCGCGTGCATGAAGTGGGGCGTCGAGCACGTCGCGAAGTTCGACCTGTCCAAGCTGCGGCTGCTCGGGACCGTCGGCGAGCCGATCAACCCGAAGGCGTGGCTCTGGTACCGCGAGGTCGTCGGCGGCGGGACGACACCGGTCGTCGACACGTGGTGGCAGACCGAGACCGGCGGGATCATGATCACCACGCTCCCCGGCGCCCAGCACATGCGCCCGGGCTCGGCCGGCACCCCGATCCCCGGGATCGACGCGGCCGTCCTCGACGAGGAGGGCGACGAGGTCGAGAACGGGACGCAGGGGCTGCTCGCGCTGCGCAAGCCGTGGCCGGGGATGCTGCGCACGCTCTACCGCGACGACGACCGCTTCGTGGAGACCTACTTCGACAAGTGGGGTCCTGAGACGTACCTCGTCGGCGACGCGTCCCGGCGCGAGCCCGAGGACGGCTACTTCTGGGTCATCGGCCGGATCGACGACGTCATCAACGTCTCGGGCCACCGGATGTCGACCGCCGAGATCGAGTCCGCGATCGTCTCGCACCCGAAGGTCGCCGAGTCGGCGGTCATCGGCCAGAACGACGAGGACACCGGCCAGTCGGTCGCCGCGTTCGTGACGCTCGAGGGCGAGGACGACGAGGGCGACGACGAGCTGATCGAGGAGATCCGCGCGCAGGTGGCCGAGCGGATCGGCAAGTTCGCGCGACCGAAGCGGATCATCTGGGCCGGCGACCTCCCGAAGACCCGCTCGGGCAAGATCATGCGCCGGCTGCTGCGCGACATCGCCGAGGGCCGTGAGCTCGGCGACGTCACCACGCTCCGCGACCCGGACGTGATGGCGAAGCTCGAGGGCAAGATCAAGGAGCGCGACGCCGAGGGCGACGGGTAGGGAGTTGCGGCGCAGCGCTCCGCTCGCGCGCCGCACCGGCGCGCGAGCGGCGGATACGTCCCGCGCGGGCGGGTAACCCGCGTCCGTGCCCGTCCCGCCGCCGCCGACCGCCGCGCAGCTCCGCGCGCTCTTCGACGCCCCGGCGCCGCTGACCGTCGGCCTCGAGGAGGAGGCGATGGTCCTCGACGCCGGGACGCTCGACCTCGCCCCGCGGGCGCCCGAGCTGCTCGCGGCGGCGCCGCCCGGCGCGCCGCTGACGCTGGAGATGCCGGCGGCGCAGATCGAGGTCGTCACGCCGCCGGCGGCGAGCGTGCCCGAGGCCGTCGCGACGCTCGCACAGGGCCGCCGCGCGCTGGCCGCCGCGGCCGCGCCGCTCGGCCTGAAGGTCGCGTGCGCGGCGGTGCACCCGTTCGCGGCGGGCGAGGGACCCCTGAACCAGGGCGAGCGCTACACGCCGATCGCCGCCGAGTACCAGTTCGCGGCCCGCCGGCAGCTGCTGTTCTCGCTCCAGGTCCACGTGTGCGTGCGCGGCGCCGACCGCGCGCTCGCGGTCCACAACGCGCTGCGCTCCTACCTCCCCGACGTCGCCGCGCTGGCCGCGGCGGCGCCGTACTACGAGGGCCGCGACACGGGGCTCGCCTCGGTCCGGCCGCTGCTCGCCGCGCTCCTGCCGCGCCAGGGCGTCCCGCCGGCGCTGGACTCGTGGGAGGCGCTCGCCGACGGCCTCGCGTGGGCGCGCGACGCGGGCGCGTGGTGGTGGGAGCTGCGCCCGCACCGGCTGCACGGCACGCTCGAGGTCCGGGTCCCCGACGTGCAGCCCACGCTCGCCGACGCGGGCGCGGTCGCCGCCGTGGTGCACGCGCTCGTCGCGTGGCTCGCGGCGCGCCACGACGCCGGCGAGCGGCTCCCGGTCGCCGACACCTGGCGGATCGAGCAGAACCGCTGGTCGGCGCTGCGCCACGGCGTCGCGGGGACGATGACCGACCTCGAGACCGGCGAGGTCCGGCCGACCGCCGACCGCCTCGCCGCGCTGCTGGCCAACCTCGCGCCCACCGCCGCGCGGCTCGGCTGCGCCCCCGAGCTCGACGCGGCCGGCCGGCTCCTCGCGGCGGGCGGCGGCGCGGCGAAGCTCCGCGCGCTCGGGCCGGACCTGCACGCCGTCGTCGAGGCGTTGACGGAGCGGTTCCTGGAGGGCGGCTAGCCGAGTGCCTGAGCGGAGACGCGGTGGTTACTCGCCCGGCGGCAGCTGACGCGGAGGCTGTGCGGCCGGCAGCCTGTTCTCCGGCTTGACCTTGCGGCGCTTGCGCTTGCGGCGGCTGCGAGCACGACCCTCCACGAGCTCCTGGGCAAGCGTGGGGTAGTGCGCAAGCATGGCCGCGACCTGCTCTTCCGACGCGCCGTCATCCTTGGCCAGGGCGATGAGCTTGTTCAGCGTCTTGCCGGCGCCGAGCGCTCGTTCCTGCGCGAGCTGGTGCGAGGCGTCGCGCAGGAGGTCACGCGCGCCCTCGATGTACTCGTTCGGGTCATGCTCGGGCACGTCTGGATCCCTTGCGCTTGGCGTCGCCGAGCCGCTCGCCGGTCTCGGTCACGTGCAGGACCCCGTCGGCCTCGTCGAGCAGCCCGGTGTCGACCATCTCGGCAATCGTCTCCTCCAGCTTGTCGACGCTCCAGCCCGGCGGACGTTCGAGCTCGTCGCGCCGGAAGCGGTCACCGGCCTGAGCCAGCAGGAGGGTGGCCTCCTCGAGCAGCGCCCGCACGGCCCCGATCTGGGCGGGCGTGGCATCGTCGTGGAGCTGCTGGATCCGGCCTGCGCTCAGGCCGAGCGTCTCCCCGAGATGCCGCCGGGTCACCCCGAGATCCGAGGCGATCAGGACCAGGTGGGTCCGGGCGTCCGCGGCGCGCTCGGACGCCTCGCGCAACAGACGCAGAGAGCGCTCGGTAGCGGCCAACCGGCGGTGGACACCCTCCGCGTCGCGCTCCGGAAGCCAGACGGACACCGGCTCCGCGGCGTGCTCCTGCCAGACCGGCCATGGCACCAGGAACATCTCGTCGTCGTCGCCGCTGAGGCGCTTGCCCTTCTGGAGTGCCCAGTTCAGACGGGAGTCCGCGACGATCTCCGACAGCGAGAGAAGGACGGCGTCCGGAGTCTCTCCAGGCACCCCGACCTCGCGCACGTTGACGACGTCGGCGAGGGTCTGTGCGACCGCCCCGACCGCCAAGACGTCCGTCCCGGAGTAACGCCAGCTCCCGTCTGCGCCCAGCTCCACCGGCGGGATCTCGTCATAGCGCGTGGTAGCGCGCTCCGCGGCCGTCCGGCTGCCGAGCATGGCTGCGGCGACGGATCCAGGAGTCGACGGCACTGTTGCTCGGCGCGAGCATAGCGCTGTTGATCGCCTCTGTAAAGAGGCCTATACGACAAAGTTGTTTAGGGACCTGCGGGGACGGTCGGATCTTTATCTCTCCGTCGGACGGAACGGTGACCGGCGGCGATCCGCTATGTCGCCGAGCGCGCGCTAGGGGCTCAGCGAGTCCAGCTTCGCCTGGGTGCGCATCTCCGAGAGGATGCGCTCGAGGCGGGGCTCGGCCTCGGTGTCGACGTGGCGCATCGCGCCCGCGACGGCCGGATGCACGGCGGCGATCTGCGCGTGCATCTCGTGCGCGACCGCCCGGTAGGACGGGTGGCCCTCGCGGCCGGAGCGGAGCTCGATCAACTGCATCGCCTCGCGCGCGTTGCAGTCGAGCACGTAGCGGATCCGGTAGCCGAGGCAGAGCGCGTAGCTCGCGGCGCGCGGGTCGTGCCCGGCGGAGACCAGGCGGTCGTACGCGGTGTGGGAGATCTCCAGCGCGCGGCGGTAGTCGTCGCCCGCGCCGGCGGCCTCGACCTCGTCGGGGACTCCGGCGCCGAGGTCCGGCGTCAGCCGCTGCCACTGGACGGTCAGCATCCGGTGGCGCTGGAGGTCGCGGAACGCGCCGTAGTCGCTGACGATCTCGAACCGGTAGCGCAGCGCCTCGAAGCCGCGGCCGGGCCGGTGCCGGCGGTTGGCGCGCGCCCCCACGAGGTCGCCGAGCAGCTCGGTGCGCTCGGGCGCGCTCAGCGCCGAGAGGCGGATCTTCGTGGACTCCTCGTCGACGCCCGCGGCCTCGAACAGCAGCGACGCCATCAGCGCGTCCTCGTCGCCGTCGACATGCAAGAGCCGCACCGAGGGCCGCGCCGCCGCCGCGCGCTCGGGCGAGCGGTCGAGCCCGAGCCGCGCGACCCAGCGCTCGGCGCTGCGCTCGCGCGTCTCGAGGTAGGTGATCCACTCGCCGCCGCGGTCGGGTCGCTCGATCCGGGTGACGAAGCTCGGCATCACGGCCTTGACGGAGCCGAGGATCATCCCGCCGACCTCGCGCGCCTCGGGCAGGGGGTGCGCGAGCAGGTGCAGGATCAGCTGCTCGTAGGTCTGGCCGCTCGCGTAGATGCCCATGTGCGACAGCGACGCGGCGGGGAGCAGGCCACGCAGGAGGTCGAGCGCCTTGGCGGTGATCGCGCGGCGGTGCGCGGCGGTCGGCTCGCCGTCCGGCGGCGGGAACGCGGTGTCGGCCCACGCAACCACGCGCGGGAGGCTGTTGGCGTAGATCGCGAAGACCTGGTCCATCGCGCGCTCGTACTCGGGCCCGAGCTCCGGGTCGCGGTAGTAGCGGTAGCCGCCGCCCGGCATCGGCGCGTCGTAGGCGATGTAGCGCGTCGACTGCTCCAGGTACGCGGCGAGCCGCGGGCGCTGGAGGACCTTCGTCAGCACGTTGGAGACCCACTCGCAGGCGACGTGCGCGCCGCCCAGCTGCGCGACCGAGTCGTCGCCGTAGCCGAGGAAGATCGTCTCGTAGAGCTTCGCCGCGCGCTCACCCTCGCCGCCGTCGAACGCCGCGCCGCTGCTCGGCGTGGACTCGGCGAACTCGTCGATGAAGAGGCGCCGCAGCGTGCCCTGGTAGCGGGAGTACCGTGCGAACAGCGCGCCCTTCACGGTCTCCGGCAGGTTGACGAGCGCGAAGACCGGCAGGTCGAGGTTCGTCACGTGGGGGGCGAGCAGCGCTCGCTCGGCGTCGTTGAAGCTCTCGACCGGATAGTCCACGGGGACGGGCGACCTTAGCGACCGGGGCGGCGGCGCGCGGAGCCCGACCTTGCCTACCGGGCCGACCTTCTCTACGGAGAGGGTGGGCTTGATGCTAATGTCCTAATCCCTACTGGATTTAGTGACTTTGGAGGAATGCCGTGAAGGCACGCATGCTGTTCGGAGCCCTGTTCGCAACCACCGCTCTGGTGGTCGCGGGCTGTGGTGGCGCCGACGACTCGACGGGTGGATCCGACGCATCGAGCGCGAGCTCGTCGTCGGGCGGATCGAGCACCACGCTCTCGCTCGTCGCCTACTCGACCCCCGAGGTCGTCTACGACGAGATCATCCCCGACTTCCAGAAGACGGAGGCCGGGAAGGGCGTCAAGTTCAAGAGCTCCTACGGCGCGTCCGGTGAGCAGAGCCGCGCGGTCGAGGCCGGCCTGAAGGCCGACGTCGTCACGCTCTCCCTGGCCCCCGACGTCGACCGCCTGGTGAAGTCCGGCCAGATCGCCGAGGACTGGGCGAGCACGCCGACCAAGGGCTTCGTCACGACGTCGCTCGTGTCGTTCGTCGTCCGCAAGGGCAACCCGAAGGGCATCAAGGGCTGGGACGACCTCCTCAAGCCCGGCGTCAAGGTCGTGACCCCGAACCCGTTCACCTCGGGCGCGGCGAAGTGGAACCTGCTCGGCGCCTACGCGCACGGCGGGCTGAAGTACCTCAAGACGCTGATCAACGACCACATCAGCGTGCAGCCGAAGTCCGGCCGCGAGGCGCTGCAGACGTTCACCGGCGGCGAGGGCGACGTCCTCATCTCCTACGAGTACGAGTACACGACGGCGGTCAAGAAGGGCGAGAAGGGCCTCGAGCTCGTCCGCCCGGACGACACGTTCCTGATCCAGAACCCGATCGCGGTCCTCAAGAGCGCGCCGCCGGCGGCGAAGGCGTTCGTCGACTACGTGCTCTCCGAGCCGGGCCAGAAGCGGTTCGCCGAGTGGGGCTACCGCCCGACCAACCAGGCGGTCCTCGACGCGAACAAGTCGCAGTTCCCCGACCCGGGCAAGCTGACGACGATCGACGACCTCGGCGGCTGGAGCAAGGTCAACGACGAGCTGTTCGACGCTGACAAGGGCGCCGTCACCAAGATCGAGGAAGACGCCGGAGTCTCGACGTCCAAGTGAGCGCCTCCGGCCTCACCCTGCCTCGCCCGTTTCGCCGCGGGCGCGCATCGCGCGCGCCCGTGGCGGGCGGCGCGGGCGGGCTCGGCCTCGGCATCTCGGTGCTGTGGCTGAGCCTGATCGTCCTGCTGCCCCTGGCCGCGGTCGTGGCGAAGTCGCTCGACGGCGGCCTCGACACGTTCTGGCACGCGGTCTCCAACCGCCAGTCGGTCGCGGCGCTGCGGTTCACGATGGAGGTCTCCGTCGTGGTCGCGATCGTCAACGCGGTCATGGGCACGCTCGTCGCCTGGGTCCTGGTCCGCGACGAGTTCCCCGGCAAGCGCGTCGTCAACGCGCTGATCGACCTGCCGTTCGCGCTGCCGACGATCGTCGCCGGCATCGTGCTCCTCGCGCTCTACGGGCACGACAGCCCGGTCGGCATCGACATCGCGTTCACGCAGACCGCGGTCGCCGTCGCGCTGCTGTTCGTGACGCTGCCGTTCGTGATCCGCTCCGTCCAGCCGGTGCTGATCGAGCTCGACAAGGAGATGGAGGAGGCCAGCGCGTCGCTCGGCGCGGGCTCGTTCACCACCTTCCGCCGGATCATCCTCCCGAACCTCACGCCGGCGATCCTGTCGGGCGCGGCGCTCGCGTTCGCGCGCGCGGTGGGGGAGTTCGGCTCGGTCGTGCTGATCTCCGGCAACAAGCCGTTCGACACGCAGGTCGCGCCGGTCTTCGTCTACAAGCAGATCGAGAGCGACAACCCCATCGGTGCGGCGGCGGTCTCGGTGATCCTGCTGCTGCTCTCGCTGATCGTCCTGATCGGCATCCGCTACTTCGAGCGCTGGGGCTCGCGCCATGAGGACTGATCGCAAGACGCGCTGGGGCCTGCGGCTCGTCGCGCTGCTCTACCTCGCGCTGCTGCTGCTGATCCCGGTCGGGGTCGTGCTGTACCGGACGTTCGAGCCGGGCATCGGCGCGGTCTGGGACTCGGTCACGACGCCGGCGGCGGTCCACGCGTTCCAGCTGACGCTGACCGCGACCGTGATCACGGTGCCGCTGGTGACGGTGTTCGGCGTGCTCCTGGCGCTCGTGCTCGCGCGCGGCCGCTTCCCGGGCAAGCCTCTCCTCGAGGCGGTCGTCGACCTCCCGTTCGCGATCTCCCCGGTCGTCGTCGGGATCGCGCTGATCTTCGTCTACGGCCGCACCGGCTGGTTCGGCCAGGACCTCGCCGACGCCGGCATCCAGGTCATCTTCTCGCTGCCCGGGATCGTGATCGCGACCGTGTTCGTGTGCCTGCCGTTCGTCGCCCGCGAGGTGACGCCGGTGCTGCGCGAGGTCGGCGACGAGCAGGAGCAGGCCGCCGCGACGCTGGGCGCCAGCGGCTGGCAGACGTTCTGGCGGATCACGCTCCCGGCGATCCGCTGGGGCGTCGCGTACGGCGTCGTCCTGTCGACGGCGCGCGCGGTCGGCGAGTTCGGGGCGGTGAGCGTCGTCTCCGGCAAGATCGCGGGCGAGACCGAGACGCTCACGCTGCTCGTCGAGAAGCGGTTCAACAACTTCGACCTGGCCGGGGCGTATGCCGCGTCGGCCCTGCTCGCGCTCATCGCGCTTGTCACACTGATGGCGATGACGCTCATCAAGCCACGGAGGGAAGAGGCATGATCGAGGTCAAGGGGGTGACGAAGCGCTTCGGCGACTTCACCGCGCTCGACGACGTCTCGCTCGAGATCCCGGACGGATCGCTGACCGCGCTGCTCGGGCCGTCGGGCTCGGGCAAGTCGACGCTGCTGCGGATCATCGCGGGGCTCGAGGTGCCGGACACCGGGACCGTCGTGATCCAGGACGAGGACGTCACCAATCGCCCCGCGCAGAAGCGCGGCATCGGCTTCGTCTTCCAGCACTACGCCGCGTTCAAGCACATGTCGGTGCGCGACAACGTCGCGTTCGGGCTGACGATCCGCAAGCGCCCGAAGGACGAGATCAACGCGCGGGTCGACGAGCTGCTCGAGGTCGTCGGGCTCCAGGGCTACCAGAAGCGCTACCCGTCGCAGCTCAGCGGTGGGCAGCGGCAGCGGATGGCGCTCGCCCGCGCGCTCGCGGTCGAGCCGCGCGTGCTGCTGCTCGACGAGCCGTTCGGCGCGCTCGACGCGAAGGTCCGCGCCGAGCTGCGCGCGTGGCTGCGGCGGCTGCACGACGAGGTCCATGTCACCACCGTCCTGGTCACGCACGACCAGGAGGAGGCGATGGAGATCACCGACCGGATCGCCGTGCTCGACGGCGGGAAGATCGAGCAGGTCGGCGCGCCGCGTGAGCTCTACGACAACCCGAGCACCGAGTTCGTGATGAGCTTCCTCGGGCCGGTCACGAAGGTCGAGGGCGCGCTGGTGCGGCCGCACGACCTCTCGATCTTCACCGAGCCCGTCGACGGCGGGATCGAGGCGCAGGTCCTGCGGGTCGTGCACCTCGGGTTCGAGGTCCGCGTCGAGCTGGTGCTCGGCGGCGGCGAGGAGGTCTCGGTGCAGCTGACCCGCGCCGAGGCCGAGCAGCTCGAGGTCGCCGACGGCGACATCGTCTACGTCCGCGAGCCCCGGCCCGCGGCGGCGCCTAGCGCGTGATCCAGGCCTCGGGGTCGTCGGCGAGCTTCTTGACGGACGCGGGGAGCTCGTCGCCGGCGATGTCGGCGAGCGTCACGTGCTCGACGACGTTGCGCAGGCTCGCGCGCACGGCGATCCACACCTGCTTGAGCGGCTCCGCGGTACCGGCGTAGCCGACGGACTCGGGCTTGTCGCCGCGCACCGACGCGAGCGGCCCCTCGACGGCGCGGATGATGTCGGCGACGCTGACCTCGGCCGCCGGCTTCGCGAGCCAGTAGCCGCCGTCGGCGCCCCGCTGGCTCCGCACCAGCCCGGCGTGGCGGAGGTCGGCGAGGATGTTCTCGAGGAACTTCAGCGGGATCCCCTGGGCCTGCGAGATCGCGTCGCCCTTCGTGGGACCATCGTCGGCGCCCGCGAGCTCGATCGCGGCGCGGACGGCGTAGTCGGCTTTGGCAGAGATGCGCACGGGAGCATCCTCGCAGAGCGCGCGCCTCCGCTCACCTTTCCTACTCGATAGGTGTCAGCGAGGGGTCGACTCCGGCCCCGCGACCTTCTTGTAGGCGACGAGCACGAGGACCGTGCCGATGATCGCCCCGATCAGCCCGCCGAGGTCGAAGATGTCGTCGTCGCCGATGCCGAGCAGCTCGGTGAATATGAAGAACCCGACGAGCGACCCGACGAGCCCGATGCCGATGGTCGCGAAGAACCCACCCGGATCCTTGCCGGGCACGATGGCCTTCGCGACGAATCCGGCGACAAGGCCGAGGATGATGGCTCCGATCATGCGCCTGGCCTCCCCGGTCGAGACGATCCCGAACCGTCAGCCCGCGGCGTCGGGGTTGCCGGTCGCCTGGCCGGCGTCGCCTTCGTTGGGGGAGGAGGTGCCGGGGGCTCCGGAGTCGTCGTGCTCGGCCGGGGTGCCTCCTCCGCCTTCGCCGGCGGGGTTCTCCTCGGGGTGGCCGCCGTCGCCGGTGCCGGCCTTGCGGGGGTCCTCGGTGTGGTCGGGCTCGCGGTCTTCGTCCATGGGGCGGGGCTACCCGGGTTGGGGTACCGTCGATCGCATGAACATCCGCAGGGCGATGCCGGTGATCGCGACCGAGGATCCCGAGGGGTCGCGGCAGGTCTACGTGGGGCTGCTGGGCTTCACGGTGGCGATGGAGCAGGACGGGATGCTGATGCTGCGGTCGCCGAGCGTGCCGACGACGCAGCTGCTGCTGGCGTGGGCGAGCCCGACGGCGATGGACCCGCACGTGCTCGAGGTCGACGTCTCGATCGAGGTCGAGGACGTGGATGCGGCCTACGCCGCGGCGTGCGACCGCGGGCTCGAGGTCGTCTACCCGCTGACCGACGAGCCGTGGGGCGTCCGCCGGTTCTTCCTGCGCGAGCCGAGCGGCCGGACGCTGAACATCGCCAGCCACGTCGCGGACCTTCCGGGCTGACGCGAAGCGGTGCTCCGTGGGGGATACGTCCCGCATAGCGGGATGTATCCCCCACGGCCGGTCCGATCGCGCCGCTAGGCGGCGGCGCGCGCGACGCCGAGCAGGTGCGGCAGGCCCTGGAACCTGATCCGCTCGACCGACTCGACGACGAACCCGGCCGCGGCGATGGAGCTGAGCGTGTCGCGGTCGAGCTCGCAGCCGGCCGCGAGGTGGCGCCAGAACAGGCGCGTCGCGACCTTCTGGGTCAGCGCGCCGGCGCGCGAGTGCGCGACGACGTGCTCGTAGAAGCGCAGCTCGCCGCCCGGCCGCAGGACCCGCCGCAGCTCGGCCAGCGCCCGCGCCTGCGACGGCACGCTGCACAGGACCAGGGACGCGACGACCGCGTCCACGCTCGCGTCGGGGAGGGGGAGCGCGTCGGCGTCGCCGTCGACCAGCGTCACGTTGACCGGCGCCACGCCGCCGCGCTCGCCGGCTCGCTCGCGCAGGTACGGCTCCGGCTCGACGGCGACGACCTCGGTCACCTCCGGCGGGTAGTGGGCGAAGTTCAGCCCGTTGCCGGCGCCCAGCTCGAGCACGCGGCCGGACAGGCCCGCGAGGTTGCGCGCCCGGTACTCGCCCTGGCCCTTCGCCTCGGCTCCGGCGCTGAAGCGCTCGTAGGCCCGGGCGAAGAGAGGGTGATCGCTCACAGCAGGCCGATGGCGCGCCCGACGTCCTCGACGGCGTCGAAGAGCGGGCTCGGGACGATCCCGAAGACGATCGTGGCGGCGGCGAAGAGGACGCCGACGAAGACGGTCTCCCAGCCGGCGACGCGCGTGCGGGGCTCCTCGTGCTCCGGGGCGCCCAGCGATCCGCCGGCCAGCGCGGGCACCGCGGCCTCGGCCGGCGCGGGCTTCATCCAGATCGCCGCGACCACGCGCAGGTAGTAGCCGAGGGAGATCATCGAGCCGATCACGATCAGCACACCGAGCCAGGTGTAGCCGCCGCTCACGAGCGCGTCGATCAGGTAGACCTTGCCGATGAACCCGGCGGTCGCGGGGAGGCCGGCGAGCGCGAGCATCGCGATCGTCAGCGGCCACGCGAGCCACGGCCGGGTCGCGCCGATGCCGTCCAGCGCCGAGATGTCGTCGCCGCGGTCCGTCTCGCGCTCGCGGGCGACGATCACCGCGAAGGCGGCGACGTTCATCAGCAGGTAGACCGCGAGGTAGAAGACGGTCGCCTGCACGCCGAGCTTCGACGCGACCACGATCCCGCCGAGCATGTAGCCCGCCTGCGCGACCGAGGAGTAGGCGAGCATCCGCTTGAGCGACGTCTGGCCCAGCGCGCCGACGTTGCCGACGATGATCGTCACGGCGGCGAGCGCGGCGAGCAGCGGGCCCCAGTCGGGCTGCGCCTGGATCAGCGCGACGTCGAACAGGCGGATCGCGACGCCGAGCGCGGCGGCCTTCGTCGTCACCGCCATGAACGTGGTGATCGGCGTGGGCGCGCCCTCGTAGACGTCCGGCGTCCACTGGTGGAACGGCGCGACCGAGGCCTTGAAGGCGATGCCCGCGAGCGTCAGCGCGATGCCGGTCAGCAGCAGCGGGTCGGAGACGAGGTCGCCGCCGGGCTCCAGCGCGGCGGCCATCCCCGAGAAGTCCGTGGAGCCGGTCGCGCCGTAGAGCAGCGCCAGCCCGTAGAGCAGCGTCGCCGACCCGACCGAGCCGATGATCAGGTACTTCAGGCCCGACTCCAGCGAGCTCGCGCGCCGCATCTCCGTCGCGCACAGCACGTAGAGCGGGATCGACAGCAGCTCGTAGCCGAGGAAGATCGTGACGGTGTTCGACGCGCCCGCGAGCACGACCATGCCGGCCGCGGCGGTCAGCAGCAGCGCGTAGTACTCGCCGTGCGCGGCCTCGCGCGGCGCCAGCGCGCGCCACGACAGGAGCACGGTGGCGATCCCGGCGACGCCGAAGATCATCGTCATCGCGAGCGTCAGCTCGTCGAGCCGCAGCGCGCCCTCGATCAGGTCCTTGCGCTCGCCCCACTGCCAGACCGAGAGCCCGATCGCCGCGGCGAACGCGACGATCGACAGCAGCGGCACGACGACCTGCCGCGTGGTGCGGCTGCGCGCGAGCCCGACGAGCAGGACGATCGTCGCCCCGCCGAGCAGCGCGACGATGGGGGAGAGCCCGGCCCAGTCGATGTGCGGGCCGTGGAGCTTCTCGGCGGCGGCGGCGATCACTTGACCACCCCCGCGCTGACGGCCCGCTTGACGGACGCCTCGGAGCGCGACAGCCCGAACTGCGGGTAGAGCGCGAGCGCGAGGATCGCGAGGATCAGCGGCACGAGCACGAGGCCGTCGGCGACGCTCAGCTCACGCGACTGCACCTTCGGCCCGACGCGGTTGTGCACCGTGCGGATGAAGAGCCGCAGCGAGTAGACGCTCGCCATCGCGACGCCGAACGAGGCGAGGATCGCGATCGTGACCTTCGCCTTGAAGACGCCGAGCAGGATCAGGAACTCGCCGGCGAAGTTCGAGGAGCCGGGCATCGCGAGCGTGGCGAGCGCGACGACCAGGAACAGCGCCGCGAGGACCGGCGCGCGGAAGGCGATGCCGCCCATGTCGCGCAGGTCCTCCGAGCCGCCGGCGCGCGCCGAGAGCAGCGCGACGACGAAGAACGCGGGCACCACGACGAGGCCGTGGTTGACCGACTGCAGGAGCGCGCCCTGCACGCCCTCGTTGCGCAGCGAGAAGATCCCGAGCACGATGAACCCGAGCTGGGCGATCGACGAGTACCCGAGCACGAGCCGCGTCTGGGTCGTCGTGAACGCCATCGCCGAGCCGTAGAGGATCGAGGCCAGCGCGAGCAGCAGGAACAGCGTCTGGAAGTGCTGCGCGGCGTCCGGGAAGAGCGGCAGCAGCACGCGGATGAACCCGTAGGCGGCGACCTTCGAGAGCACGCCGGAGAACACCGCGAGGACCGGGAGCGGCATGTTCCCGTAGCCGTCGGGCATCCAGCCCTGGAGCGGGAACGCCGGCATCTTCACGAGGAACGCGGCGGCGAAGAACAGGAAGATCCAGTCCTGGGTGCCGCTTCCGAGCGTCTCGGGGATCCGCACCGCGAGGTCGGAGAACGCGAAGCTCAGCGTGCTGTCGCCCTGGGACATGACCGCGGTCGCGATCGCCGCGGCGAGCATCAGCAGCGAGCCGACGAGCGTGTAGATGAAGAGCTTGGTGATCGCCCGCACGCGCTCGGGTCCGCCCCAGATGCCGGTGAGGAAGAGCACCGGCACGAGCATCAGGTCGAACGCGAGGACGAACAGCAGCAGGTCCTGGGCGGTGAGCGCGAGCAGCACCGCGGACTGCGTCAGCCCGAACCAGAAGAAGAACAGCCCCGGCCGCTCGTAGTCCTCGCGCAGCGCCGCCCACAGCGTGGTCGCCGAGAACGTCACCGTCGTCAGCAGGACGAGCAGGATGTTGAGCCCGTCGAGGCCGACCTTGAAGTGGACGCCGAGCGCGGAGATCCAGTCCTGGTCGGTGACGAACTGCAGGCCGCCGCCGGACTTGAAGCGCACGATCGCGACGATCGAGTAGGCCAGCGCGAGGAACGACCCCAGCAGCGCCGGCCAGCGCGCGGCGCGGCCGCCGGCGACCGCGCCGACGAGGCCGCCGACCGCGGGGAGCGCGAGGAGGATCGAGAGGTGGACGGTCATGACTGGAGGAGGAAGTACAGGGTCACGGCCGCGACGCCGACGATCAGCAGCGCCGCGTAGGCGCGCAGGAACCCGGACTGCAGCCGGCGCACGGCGGCGCTGCCGGCGCGGACGACCTCGGTGGTGCCGCCGACGAGCACGCCGTTGACGATCACGCGCTCGAACGTGCTCTGGGCGAAGCTGCCGAACCAGGCGAACGGGCGCACGACGAGCAGCTCGATCAGCTCGTCGAAGTACCACTTGTTCGAGAAGAGCTTGTGCAGCGGGGCGAAGCGCGCCTGGAATGCGGCCGAGGTCCCGGGCTTGCGGACCCACACCACGTACGCGAGCGCGATGCCCGCGAGGCCGAGCGCGGCGCCGAGGATCATCCCGAACAGCGTCGCGCCGTCGGAGGGATGCAGGGTCTCGAAGTGGTGCGAGCCGGCGAACGTCGGCTCGAGGAACTTGTCGACGACGTCGGTCGCGCCGAACGGGATCTGCAGCAGCCCGCCGAAGATCGCGAGGATCGCCAGCGTCCCCATCGCGACCTTCATCGGCAGCGCGCGCTCGGCGATGTGGTGGTCCGGGCCGGGGAAGCCGACGTCGGTGTCCTCCTCCTCGCCGGTTGCCGGGTTGACGTGCGACTCGGCGTGGTGGATGTGCCCGTTCTCGAGCTCCACCGCCTCGGGTACCGGTGCGCCGAAGAACGCGCGGAAGATCATCCGCCAGGTGTAGACGGCGGTCACGAACGCGCCGACGTAGCCGCCGACGTAGAGCGCCCAGTGCCAGCCGCCGGCGTCGCCGACGTAGGCGAGGATCTCGTCCTTCGAGAAGAAGCCGGAGAACGGCGGGATGCCCGCGAGGCACAGGCCGCCGACGACGAAGCAGAAGAACGTGAACGGCATCGCCTTGCGGAAGCCGCCCATCTTGTCGAGCGACTGCTCGCCCGCCATCGCCGAGATCAGCGAGCCCGCGGCCATGAACAGCATCGCCTTGAAGAAGGCGTG
>Ga0164241_10003619_pt1 | contig 15447 bp, 12 predicted proteins | sample OricomyardsoilBY_FD_108780 | JGI IMG/M metagenome (GOLD analysis project Ga0164241, IMG submission 108780) | Backyard soil microbial communities from Emeryville, California, USA - Original compost - Back yard soil (BY) | ecosystem: Environmental > Terrestrial > Soil > Unclassified | place: USA... | reverse complement strand
GTGCAAAGCAAAAGCTACGACCAAATTGCCGATATGGTAAAAAACCAACAGCAAATGCTGGTATCCATTCCATCGGTGCAGCCCGTATCCAACAAAAAGTTAGAGCGCTTGGCCTCGGGCTACGGCTACCGTACCGACCCTATTTATAAAATTACCAAGTTTCACGAAGGCATGGACTTTACCGCCCCTATTGGTACCGAGGTATTTGTAACGGGCGATGGAGTGGTGGAAACCGTTAACTACTCGTTTGGCGGTTATGGTAACGAAATTATTGTAAACCACGGTTACGGCTATCGTACGCGTTATGCCCACTTATCTAAGTTCAGGGTGCAGCCCGGGCAAAAAGTTAAGCGCGGCGATGTAATAGGCAACGTAGGTAATACAGGTAAAAGTACAGGCCCGCACTTGCACTACGAGGTACTTAAAAACGGTAGCCCCGTTAACCCCGTTTACTTTTACTACAACGACTTGAAAGACGCCGATTTTCAACGTATGGTTGAGCTATCGAACAACCCCGGCCAAACGCTGGATTAATTTATCAATATTGCGTTATAAGCTAATGTCATCGCGAGGAATCTTGTCCCGCTTTTGCGGTACTGATGACGTGGCGATCTTCCTATTTTCGCAGTCATTCTTGCTCACCACTCACCCGCCCTTGTTGGTCGCCGACCAACAACCACCGTAAAGCAATTTGTCATCCTGAACGAAGCAGCGCGTAGTGAAGGATCTATATCTTCATGCTATCGCTTATCCCTGCTAACACACTGTCCTACCTTTTTTACCAATATTCCGAAATTACAGAACAATATTCCGCTATACGCGAACATTGGTAAAATACCTTACATACCGCACTGCCCGCATGCTATATTTACATAATCGGGTACCATTCATCGGATGAATGCTATAGAGAATATGTGTAAGAAGTATTTATCTATACTTCAACACTAATTCATCCGATGAATATCATATAACAGATCGTATAATCAGCTAAAACAGAGAAATGATACAACAACCATCTATTCATTACTACACAAAAAGCAATATCTTATTATTAAAATAACTACAGCAAAAGGTGGTTACACTTTTATAGGCAATAGCATTGATAACGAAACAATAAAGGGTGGTTACGGGATTACAAAAATAAAAATGTAACCACTATAAAATTAAAATAAATACACATCTGTTTTCAGCAAAAATTAGATGTGTGCCTGCAAGGGGCTTATTCAGTGTCTAATTGCTCGCGTAGCTCTACTAAAAAGCCCCGCACCTTTTTTAGCTTTTCGGTAATACGTAGCTTTTTTTGCTCCTCTTCGTATTTGCTTTTAAGTTGGGTTTTGGCACCGTCAAGGGTATAGCCTTTATCTTTTACCAGACGGTAAATCAGCTTTACTTTTTCAATATCATCTTTAGTAAAAAAGCGGTCGCCTTTGGCGTTTTTCTTAGGTTTCAGTACATCAAATTCCTTTTCCCAGTAGCGGATTAAAGACGCATTTACCTGCAACATTTCGGCTACTTCGCCAATGCTGTAATACAGTTTTTCTATCTCTTTTTCTTTGTATGCCACTGTTATAAAATTATTTGTCTGTTCGGTAACAGCTCCTAAAAATCGTACGTCTTAGCCCCTATGTTCATTCGTAAACCTACGCCAAAAAAGAACGTAGATTGATAATATAAATTTCCCGCCGACGGGTTATCAGCGCTTAGCTTACCGCTTTTACTGCGGTAAAACATATCCAAATCTACGTATATGTTATGCCACGGGCTGTAACTAAGCATAAACTGAAAATAGTTAATGTTAGCCTTAGCCCCCTGCCCTATTTTATTGCCAAACTCGCGGGTTACGCTGCTGCCCCCGCCCGAGCTGGTTAAAATATCGCCACCAAAATTCGTCAGCAGCCCGGTTGTAGCATCCAAAGTATCATCGCCCACTACTGCCGCCATATACTTAGCCTTTAAATACAGCTTAGGCAGTGGCTGGTATTGCAGTTGAAAAATAACCTCGTAAAAGTTGGCCCCCAGCGGGTGCGCCAATGGCTGGTTGTAGTTGGTATAATTTACATCCGCCTCGTGGGTATAGGTAAAAGGCCTGGCTATGTTGGCTTCTATCTGTGCATCTAAATTGGGCACTAAGTCAATATACTTAAGCCCCACTTGCAATGCCCATTTGTTGGCCCACCATCCATCGCCTTTAAAGGCATGCTTAAAGTTAAACTCATCAAACAACACCTGCCCGTATATTTGCAGGTGGTTGAACAAATTAATTTTGTAGTCGCCGCCTATCAGCACATTATCGGGGCTACCTATTGAGTGCTCAACCGCCCTGTAAAAAATAATGGGGTTTAAATACTGTAGTTCAAAGTGGTTACTGCGTTTCATTATTACACCTTCAAACAAACCTACATTCAACCAATGTGCAGCCTGTATGCTTAAATGGTGTACCGCCATATATTTTTTGGGCAACAACTGGTCGGCACCGCGTATGTATTGCGAGTTTAGTTCAGCAAATATGCTTTGGTAATCTATCCGCCAAACCTTTAAGTTAAACTTAAGAAACAGGTAGGGCGCCGAAAAATCGGAAAGGAACATGGAACGCATTCCGTTACCTATAAAAAACTTATCGCGGCCAAACGAAAGGTTAATGTACTTCAGCACATTTACGTTTATATAACCGCGTGCATCAAAGTAATCTATACCATCGTTAAACTTAAATATTTTCGATGAGTAGTCTTTCCAGTAAGCCTGCCCCGGTACATAAGCGTACTGGTTAAACTTAGCGTTAGCAATAATTTTATCGCTTACAAACTTGGGCGGGCGGGCAGCGTTGCCCAGCACGTTAAAATAAAAGCTAAACACACGTTTAATATTGCCCCGTACCTCTAACCCACGCACACTCGAAAATATAAAGCGCTTGTCAAAACTCTCCACCCCTACTTTTAAATCAAACACAGGGTTTAACCTAAAATCGAACAGCCCTTTCTTTTTCGAGCTGTAATGCAAAAAACTGGCAGGCTCGCGGTAAAATTTCCAAAGCGGTTTTTTTGTGCGGCTTTGCAGGCTATCTAAAAAATCAGGGTTCTCATCAACCAAATATTGCAACTGGTAGTTAACCACCTTGTTAAAGCGCAAGTTACTAAGCAATAGGGTTTCGGCTGTATTAGCAGCATCGCCGCGGTAATAACCTTTATCCGTAGTGTGCAGCACAGGCAATATTTTGCTGTACTTAATATCTAATCGGTCAAGTATCTGATAGCTTTGGGAACCTAAAGGAATATAAGTGCCTTGCGAAAACGAAAGTAAAACAGTAAGGGTTGATAATAAAAGGAGTAATATTTTTCGCATATGCGGCAGAAATATGGCTTGTAATTAAGCCAAACCTAATCGAATTTTACAAAAGCGGCAAACTACCTGCCTATTCTATTGTCCACACACTGCAATTACACCGTCTGTTCGGTTATATTATCGCGACCTCTCCCACCCTCCTCCAAATTCTGTAATACGTGTTCGCCATACGGTGTTTTAATTATCCTTTAACTGTATTGCGCTTTACCAGTAACAATATTAAACCCCATAAAATAAGTAGCGTTTGCGCCCCAGCCATGATCCATTTAAACACCGTTAACGTACTTGATACATGGACAAGCAAATCGGAGAAATTTGGGTACGTTCTAAACATGGTTATAATACAGGCATTTTCGCAGAAATCTGCCCCCATGGCTATTAACGGAAATAAGTGGACATGAGTATAATAAGCATGGGTTTTAGCCAATGGTTTAAACACCCATGCTATTATTATGATGTACAGAAACGTATATGCAAACGGGTACAGGCTATCGGCAATTGCGGTAAAAAGCCATGAAAAATGGCGCGCCTCATTGGTATACATACCAATAATGGTGCGTACATCATTTGGGCTGTACCCACTCATTTGCAAGTCAACAATTTTTACCGGCTTACCAGCCAAACTGCTAATGTGTGCCGCACCAAAAGGCATTATAAAAGCGCCAAACACTAAATAAATAGCTATAGCCAGCCAAAATGTTTTAACACCTGCTATTTGCCTAAACCAATCCGAAATTTTATAAAACATACCTTTTGCCGGTTTAACAAAACAATGTAATTAAAAAATCTGTTAACAAAAGGTGCTGTGGTAAGGTTAACTTTGTGGCATCGTCTTACTTATGAAATGCAGAGCATGATAAAACCATTAATGATATTAAGCGTAATTTGTGTTGCATTATCAGCTTGCAACAAGCCAACAAACGAAAAAAAGGAACAGACTATGAATACTGATAACAACACTACCAACAAAGTAGTAAAAACTGATGATGAATGGAAAAAAGAATTGAGCGAAGAGCAGTATTATGTGCTGCGCCAAAAAGGTACCGAAGCGCCATTTACCGGTAAGTATTACCTGAATAAGGATAAAGGCATGTACGTATGCGCCGCATGCGGTAACGAGCTATTTACATCCGATATGAAATTCGATTCGCATTGCGGTTGGCCAAGCTTTGATAAGGAAATTGCAGGTGGTAAAATAAAAACGGAGGTTGATACCAGCCACGGCATGATACGTACCGAAATAATGTGCGGCAAGTGTGGTTCGCATTTAGGCCATTTGTTTGATGACGGCCCTACTGAAACAGGCGCCCGCTACTGCGTAAACTCAGTATCGTTAGATTTTAAAAAGGATAGTACCGAATAAAAATATTATAAGTGCAGAGGACGCAAGTGGAAAACAAAAGCCCTTACCAAATTTGGTAAGGGCTTTTTAGTATCATGTATTATTATCACTAATTTTTAGGCAATGTAAAGTAGAAACGGCTGCCTTGGCCTTTAACCGATTTAGCCCATATACGCCCACCATGTTTAAGCACTACCTTATGGCATATCGATAAGCCAATACCCGTACCGGGGAATTCCTCATCGGTATGCAGGCGTTTAAATATTTTAAATATCTGCTGGGCATATTCTTCGTCAAAACCTATACCGTTATCGGCAATTTCAAACTCCCAAAAATCGCCATTCTCCACCACGCTTATATTTACCTGCTTATCATCTGCGCGGTTGTATTTAATACCATTTTCAATCAGGTTCTGAAACAATTCGCCTAACATGGTTTCGTTGCCGGTTACATGTGGTAAGGTCCCGAAATGAACGTGGGCATTGCCGGCTACAATAGTTTCATTTAAAGTATGGCACACCTTCTTTACAATATTTTCAAGTGGCACATCGCTTACTAAGCTAATTTGCTGCTCCACGCGCGAATACTGTAATATATCGCGTATCAAATCGCTCATTTTATTCGCCCCTTCTATCGAGAAGTTAATGAACACATTTGCTTCCTCATCTAATTCATTTTCGTATTTACGTTTTAATAGCGATAAGTACGAAATTATAGTGCGTATAGGCTGTTTCATATCATGGCTTACCACGTATGCAAACTCCTCCAGCTCCTTGTTCGATTGTTCCAGCTTTTCAGCTTTGTTTACCAATTCGGCTTGGGCTTCTTTCAGGTCGCTTATGTCCCTTATTATCACCAGGTATTCGTAATCCTTAAACGGTGCTATTATCACCTTAAAGTAGCGCCCCTTAAATATCGATGAATCAAAATATTCAAAAAAGGTACTTTGCCCCGTTTCAATCACCTTTTTAAGGGTATCCATAAACTGCTCCCCAATTTCGCCCGGCATTAATTGCGATACCTTTTTGCCTATCAAATCATAATCGGGCAGGTATGGTTCAAGGGTTGAATAATTATTGGCGCCCGTAAATTCACCCTCATCATCTACAATGTATAACCAGTCGGGCAACGCGCGTAAAATAAACTCGTTGGTAAGTTGTACCTCATGCAACCTTGTTTCGGTACGCAAGCGCGTAAAGGCGTTCGCCACCATGTTACCAATCAAGCCAAAAAAGCTGCTTTGTTTATGGTGTACCGATTCGTTAAATACAAACACAATAAAACCATTTACAATGTTTCCGCTTTGCAGGGGTATTATGTAAAAGCTTTTACCCGGCAGGCTGTCTACATTCATTACCTGTATGTCAAATAGCTTGGTGGCATCAATATAATTCCCCCACGATGTTTTCTCGCCCCTGAAATTGCGTAAAAAACTTACCAGCTGCTGGTTAATTTTTACTATCAGGTTAAAGTGCTGTATGTACACCAGCTCATTAGGCGAAAACCACTGGTTAGTACTCTGGAACTCATCATGCAATTTACCATGCATACGGTACACTAATGCAGCATCGGCATCCAGCATGGTGCCAAACTCGCCCAATGCTATATCAATGCCCGATTGTATTTCGCCACGCTCTACATTAATAAACTGGGTGCTGTGCTTTATCAGCATTTCCTCCACCTTTAGCTGGTGTTGTATTTCCTCTTCCAGCTTTTTCCTCGATTCAATATTTCTTGTTTCGGCAAATATTAATCCACCCCTGTCAGTCGGGCTTTTATCAAACGAACTGAAAATACTTTCAACCCAAACAAAGCTTCCGTCGCTTGTGCGCACCCTGTACTCCAAACTTAAACGCGCATCCACGTGGTCTTGTATTTGCGTTAGTACATCGCGTAGCTTTTCAACATCATCGGCCACTACTATTTCAAAAATCTCTTTCTTTAACAGGTTGGGTATTTCATATCCGGTAAGCATTTTAACCGCAGGGTTTAGGTACACAAACCTAAACTGGCTGTCAATCATTACCTGTGCATCGCGGCTGTTTTCGCTAATAGCTTTAAATTGTATCGTACTATCAACCGATACCTGCGTTAATTTCAAACGCTGCACATTAATCATAAAATTACCTGCCAGCACTATCATAAACGTAAACAGCTGCATGCTTTGCAATAGCAGGGGCTCATATTCTAAACTTATATATACCGCCCCGGCAAATAATACCACCTCGGCAATGGTGTATATTATCAGTTCCCTCCGCGACTCGAGCGCATGCGATATAATTACAAAAAGTACATAGCTGAAAAGCAGGTAAAACGATTCGGCATCCATGGGCCCCTGCGTACTTTTAGCATAGGCGTATATAATGTTAAAATTGAGGTAGAATAAAAATATTTTGAAAAACGTAGGCGTATGTGCTTTGTACTTATCACTAACCGATAGGCCAATTACCACAAAGCCAAGCATTACGCCCAGTATCCAAATTATGGCGGGGTCATCGGCTACCTTGCCCGATACCATTTCAACAATGTTACCTACCAGGTAGCCCGTTACCATAAATATAGCAACAGCTCTCTCCTTCCAAAAAGATTCGCCCCGTACTTTCCGAAGTATGCTTTTTAATTCCATCAGGTTTCTCAAAGATATAGATAGGGCTCATAAATTATTCCGCCTTTTTACAGTATGGCACGTTATATGTACACTATTAAAGGCATAATATATATTTCAATAAGCGCTAACACACAAGCACTTAAAACGGATATAGGGATGCGTAGTTACATGATGTAAATCATATAATGAATTGACAGGGCTCATAATAAGGGATTAAAACATCTTATACTATTGCATCGTAATTAGGACAGTAAATAAGATATTAAATGACTTTTTAATTAGTCATAACTAATGCAAAAGTTCATTATTCGGTAACCCTAATAGCAATGATTTCTGCATAATTATTAGTTAATTTGCCTCACAGCAAAAAATCCCACAGCTATGAAAAAGGAGTTTAGTGATGTTATCAACAAAATTTTCAACAAAAACCGAGAATTAGGTTTTATCCACTGCTCAACCGAAGACCAAACTCTTGATGGCAGAAATGTTACCATACAAGGTAAAGAGTATGTTTATTATGGTTCATGCAGTTATTTAGGTTTAGAAACCGATGAACGCTTAAAAGAAGCTGCTATTGATGCAGTTAGGCGCTACGGAACCCAGTTTTCATGTTCCCGCACATTCCTTCAAATGGGCTTGTACGAAGAGGTTGAAAGCATGCTTGGCGAAATAATGGGCAAACCCACTTTATTAGCACCTACCACCAGCTTGGGCCACATTTCGGTAATACCTGTAATAATGGGAGAACGGGATGCTATTATTGCCGATCAACAAGTACACAACAGCGTGCGCAACGCAATACAAATAGCAAAAGCCGATGGGGTTTATGTGGAAACACTGCCCCACAATAACATGGAAAGGCTTGAAACCCGCATACAAATTTTAAAACAACAATACGACCGCGTTTGGTATTACGCCGATGGCGTTTACAGCATGTACGGCGATGCCGCCAAGTTTGATGCCATTTGGGATTTATTAAACCGTTACGACCAATTCCATTTTTATGTGGATGATGCCCACGGTATGAGTTGGGCTGGCAAACATGGCCGTGGCCTTGTATTACAAAACATGCCTTACCACCCGCGCATGGTAGTTACCAGTTCGTTAGCTAAAGGCTTTGCTAACTGCGGTGGTGTAATAACCTTTGCTGATGAAGAGCAAAAAAACCTGATTAAAAACTGTGGCAGTTCTTTCATTTTCTCGGGTCCGCTACAGCCTGCTGTATTAGGTGCTATAAAAGCTGCTGCACAAATACACTTAACCAGCGAAATTGATACCCTGCAAAATGAGCTTTATGAGCGCATGGTGTTTTTTGTTGACAAGGCCCGCCAATTAGGTGTACCCGTTATATCTAACGAGCTAACCCCTATTTTCTTTGTAGGTATGGGTAAACAAGAAGTTTGCTTTAAAATGGGTAAATACTTAATGGAACAAGGTATGTATTGCAACTTGGCACAGTTTCCGGCCGTATCGCTTAAAAATGCAGGTTTGCGTATAGCCTTAACCCGCCACCATAGCATACAGGATATTAATAAACTGCTTGAAACCGTAGCTGAAGCAATGCCTAAATTTATGGCCGAAGAAAATTACAGCTACGAGGAATTATATACAGCTTTCAACATACCACAGCCGGGTGTTATTATACCACAAAAAATACAAGAGGGCGAAAACAGGAAAATAGCCTAAACAACTGCTTATATATTATTATAAACCCGTCTTAATTATCCATTTTGACGGGTTTATTTTTTTCATTGCCACCGTTATTCCTATTTTCAACGCTATGAATAAGCGTACCCTACTTATCCTATCCGTTATTTGTATTTCGGCAGCTGTGCTGGTAACCGTTTTTGCCGATTACGGTTGGCTATCTATTCCACCCCTTGCTTTATCAATAGGCAGGTGGTTGGCTATAGCTACCTTAGTTTACTATGCCTACACTAAAAACAACCTTACCACCACCATTTTAATAAGTATGGTAGTGGGTATCGAAATAGGCTTAGATTTCCCCGAATTTTCGCAGAACCTTAAAATACTATCGCAAATATTTTTGCGCTTAATTAAAAGCATTATTGCCCCCTTACTTTTCGGCACTTTAGTATATGGCATAGCAGGGCACAGCAACATTAAGCAGGTAGGCCGCATGGGCTGGAAAAGCATTTTGTATTTCGAAATAATAACTACCATAGCCTTGTTCATAGGTTTAGCCGCCATCAACCTTTCTAAAGCCGGGGTTGGCATACAACTACCACCACATGCACACGAAACCTTAGAAACACACCCGCAAACTTTTACCGATATTATTCTGCATATTTTCCCCGAAAACATTGCTAAATCAATCTATGATGGCGCCGTGCTCGAAATTGTAATTTTCAGTATCCTGTTTGGTGTTGCTACCGCCATGATACCCGAAAAACACCGCCGCCCAATAGTAACTTTTGTCGAGTCGCTAAGCGAGGTAATGTTTAAGTTTACTACACTTATTATGTACTTTGCCCCTATAGCTGTATGTGCTGCTATAGCTTACACAGTAGGGCACATGGGCTTAGGCATATTAGTGCATTTAGCCAAGTTACTGCTTACGCTTTATGCGGCACTTATATTCCTGATAGGTGGGGTGTTTTTTCCGGTTGCGCTGCTGTTAAAAGTACCTATCCGAAAATTTATAAATGCAATTATCGAACCTGTATCCATAGCCTTTGCTACCACCTCGTCCGAGTCGGCATTACCCAAAGCCATGAAGGCAATGGAAGGCATAGGTGTACCACGCAAAATTGTTGCATTTGTAATGCCTATGGGCTACTCATTTAACTTAGACGGCACCACCCTGTATTTGGCATTGGCATCGGTGTTTGTGGCGCAGGCAGCAGGCATACATTTACCTTTCACCACACAGTTGCTAATGGTATTTACACTTATGCTAACCAGCAAGGGTGTAGCAGGTGTGCCGCGTGCATCGTTAGTTATTCTTTTAGGCACGTTATCATCTTTCAATCTCCCCGTAGAGCCTGTGTTTATAATACTGGGTATCGATGAGTTAATGGATATGGCACGTACATCGGTAAACGTAGTGGGTAATTGCTTAGCCACTGTTGTAATTGCTAAATGGGAAGGCGAGTTTGATGAACACGCCGTACCCGGCCATCTCAACTAAATACATTTATACGTAAATATACGTGCTTAATTATTTGCCATAGTGTGCAGTACCATCGGAAATAAGTATGCCCGTGCGAAATTACATAGCAATTGCTGCATTATCAATAGTATTTCCTATTCATCTGTGGTATAATATTGCAGTATGGAAACCAAGAAGAAACCCTCCACCACACTCGAGTTTTTAGTAATAATGCTACTTATTGTATTTGCCGTAATTTTTGCATGGAATGTTAATGTAGATGGCCTGTTTAATAAACTTACCAATGCCAACCCAAGCAAGGCAATTCAAAAACAAGAGCAACAAACTGCTACTGCCGATAATAAATGGAAAGCAGGTAAGGATCTTTACAGGGCAAATTGTGCATCGTGCCATAACACAAAAACCGAGGGTACGGGGCCGGCATTAATAGGTGTACGCAACCGTTGGCAAGCAGCGGGTAGCTATAACGGTAAAAGTGGAGGGCAGTGGCTGCACGAATGGGTTAAAAACTGGCACGATCCTGTGGATCAGCAATACAAATATGCAGTTGATATGGCGAATACACGCCCCGCGCAAATGAATATATTCCCCTACTTAAGCGATGATGATATTGAACAGATTTTCAATTTTGTTGATTCAACTTCGGCACCTGTAGTTAGCGCTTCAGTTAACTAAGTTTTCTGTTTCTTTTTCCGCGCAGCGGGGAACAATATGTTGTTCAATATTAAGCGGTAGCCCGGCGAGTTAGGGTGTAAATCTAAGTTAGTTGGCGGGTCGCCCACTAAGTGCTGGTAATCCTCAGGGTCATGGCCGGCATACCAAGTCCACAGGCCCTTACCATATTCGCCATGTATATAGCGCGCCTCATTAGCCGATTTGTTTTGCCCCATAACTAAAACATTGCTCTTAATTACATCCTTTCTAAAAGCAGTGGTTTGGCCCATAAAGCCCTTTATAATTTTGGTATGGTCTTGGCAAAGCATAGTTGGTACGGGGTCCCACTTGGCGCTAAAATCAAACAAGGTAAAGTAATCCAAATCCTTCTGCACATTTCGGGTTTCAGTAGCATCAATATCGCTATACTCGTAATGCAAAGGGTTAGTTTGCAAATGAAAGTTGGTAAACGCAAAACACTTACTGTAATCCAATTTACTTTGGGCATTGGGGTCTTGTGCATCGTGGTCGTACATTACATCGCAAATATCAGTTCCCTCGGCAGCTAAAGCAATATCATAACTATCGGTAGCGCTGCACATGGCAAACATAAAGCCCCCGCCAAATACAAAATCGCGTATGTTTTTGGCTACCGCCAGTTTCATTTGGCTTACCTTAGTAAAGCCCCTGCGCTTGGCACGCGCTTCTTGTTCTGCCACATCGTTTTGGTACCAGGCTGCATTGGCATAGTTGCTATAAAACTTACCGTATTGCCCCGTAAAATCTTCGTGGTGCAGGTGTAGCCAATCATATTGCAAAAGCTTCCCGTCTAATATCTCATCATCATACACCACCTCATAAGGTATTTCGGCGTAAGTAAGTACCATAGTTACGGCATCGTCCCAGGGCTGTTTAGTTTTAGGAGAATATACGCACACTTTCGGTGCTTTCTCTAACTTCATTACATCCATGTTCTGTTCGGGGTCGGCAATTTCGCTTAGTATTGAATTGTATTGCCCGTCGGTTATTACCTCGTAACTAACCCCGCGCACTTTACATTCACTTTCAATAGCCTTACCATAAGGGTATGCAAAGCTTCCGCCACGGTAGTTCAATAGCCAGTCCGCCGTTAAGCCTTGTTTTAATACCCAATAGGTAATACCGTAAGCTTTTAAATGGTTGGCTTGGCTTAGGTCCATAGGTATTAATATTTGCGATGCTGTGGCCCGCAAACCAAGTACACTTAAAAACAGTATGGCTAAAAACTTATTCATCATAATACAACTACCCGTAAAGTTGTGGTAAATAATCCATTTTTTTTACCCGCATTAAGGTTTATTGAAAAGTATTAACAAGCCTTTATACAAAAAAATAGGGATAACCTTTTGGCCATCCCTATCTATTATATAATTGTACCTGCTTGCTATGAAGCTTTCTTGTACGCAATCTTTAATTTTACCTGCTTCGAAATATCTTTAATATCCTTTAACTCCTTACGCAGTATTTTGCTTATTTCCTTAGCGCGGTTTACTACCATAAAGTGGCTTCCGCCTTTTATCCACTGTGCGTTTTGTACATAATAACCCGGGAAAATCTTATCGTCCGTACCATGTATATGCACTAAGTTTTCAGGTACCTCTTCGTTACGCCAATGTATTACCTGGTCAACAGCCCACTCGTTAAACTCAACGTTAATGTCTTTCAACATTTCTTCTATCAGTTCAAAATCGTGGCGGTTAAGGCTGCCTAATAACAATTGCAACCAAAACCTGAATTTAAGTACCAACCTGCCCGATATTAAGCGGTGAAACTTAATTGAGTTTAAAAACATCAACTTAAGCGGCCGCTCGTGGTAGGTTTTAATGCTCGATATAATAATTGTTTTCTCGGGCTTAATAAGTTTTGCCAACTCAACGGCCACTATACCGCCAAACGACATACCTACCAGTATTGGCTGGGTATCTTTCTTTATTTGAGGAATTAGTTTCTTAACATAAGAATCAACCGTTTCGGTCTTTTTATGCTTAGGCCACTTAATGTGTACCACATCGTAGCCCTTTAAATCCAGGTTCTGAAAAATCTTATCATTTGCACCTACACCCGGAATCAGATAAATTGTTTTATCCATTCAACAACTTTTGATTAGTTATCTAAATTAGAATTAGTATTTTAAAATACAAGTTATTTTTACCTGACCGTTATCAGTATGTTAATATTAAATTAGACAGTTAAGTCCGTTATTATTAAAACATTCAACAACTATGCCATCAGCTAAAACCCCAAAAACTACCCCAAAGCCAAACATTGATTACCACCCCGTTTCCAAAACGTTTGTACGTAATTTTATGTTGCCCTTCAAATTTTACTTCGCTCCACAGTTTTACGGATTAGATGAGGTGGATGTTTCCAAACCCGCCCTTTATGTTTCCAACCACACTATTTTAGGGGTGTTAGATGGCTTTCCGTTTGGTGCCGAATTATATCTGCAAAAAGGGGTTATGGTTCGTGCCCTGGCCGATAGTATGCACTTTAAAATACCTGTATGGCGCGATTGGATTACCGATAAATTAGGGGTGCTTGAGGCAAGCCGCGAAAACTGCCATGCTGTTATGCAAAATAAGCAAAGCTTAGTGGTGTACCCGGGCGGAACACGCGAGGTTTGTAAAAAACGTGGCGAAAAGTATATATTAAAATGGACCGACAGGCGCGGTTTTGTACGTATGGCCATGCAACACGGTTACGATATTATACCTGTGGCAGCCGTAGGTGCCGAAGAGGCTTTTACCATTGTTAAAGATGCCAACGATATATTGAAATCGCCCATAGGCAGATTTTTAAAAATGATAGGGGTTGCCGAAAAGTATTTTAAAAACGGCGAGTTGATGCCGCCTGTAGTAAGTGGTATAGGCGGAACTATGATACCCCGGCCTGTTAAAATGTATTTCAGTTTTGGTAAACGTATTTCAACCAAGCAATACAAAAAAGAATTTGAGAAGATAGAAAACCAAGACCTGGTTAAACAGCAAGTAGAGGAAAGCCTATTGGCACAGTTTGAAAAACTTTTTGAAATACGCGATAACGACCGCGACCGCAGTAAGTGGCGCAGGTTATTAACCATGAAAAAAACAAAGGCTACAAAAAAGAAGAAGTAATAACTATCCCGATACTTAACACACAACCTAAGTATGATTGCGAAGGGCCATTAAATAGTTTTTCTTTGCGTTATGAAAACGTTCCGCACGGTAGTAATACCCGATAAACCAAAATATACTATTAGCCACGCCGATAGTATTATCAGCATAGGTTCATGCTTTTCCGAAAACGTTGGGCACAAATTCCGCGACTATAAATTCAACATTAATATCAATCCTTTTGGGCAGCAGTATAACCCATACTCAATTGCTACGGCCATACAGCGTTTACTAAACCCTGTTGCATATACCCAAGCCGAATTAGTTCAGCACGATGAACTTTTCCATTCGTTCGATCACCACGGCAGTTATTCCAAAAGCACTGCCGAAGAAACACTGCAACACATCAATAGCAATCTACAACAAGCCTCTGCCGATTTAAAAAATGCCACCATTCTTTTTTTAACCTTCGGTACATCGCATGTTTTTCAATTAAAAGATGCTGAAAAGGTAGTTTCCAACTGCCATAAACTATCGGGCAACAACTTTACAAGGCGCGTATTAAAACCGCAGGAGATTGTAGAAGTGTTAGCCAATGCATTAACAGCATTACAAAAAGTAAACCCGCACATAAAAATTATTGCTACGGTTAGCCCCGTGCGTTATTTTGCTTTCGGGCATTATGAAAACTCAATAAGTAAAGCGCACTTGTTTACCGCCATTTATCAATTGCAGGAAATCTTCCCCGATATGTTTTATTTCCCGGCTTATGAATTAGTAATGGACGACCTGCGCGACTACCGTTTTTTTGCCGAGGATATGCTACACCCCAATTACCAAGCCACTAACTACGTATGGGAAAGCCTGTGCAACACCTTGCTCGATAAAAAAACTGTGGCACTGATGAAAGACATTGATGAAATATTATTAGCTGCCCGTCATCGCCCGCGCAACCCGCAAAGCGATGCACACAAAAAATTTGCACAGAAGTATATTGATAAAATAAATCAGTTAAACCAACAGCACCATTTAGTTTTTAATCAGGAATTAGAGATATTGAGGAAACAATTATAATTACCCCTTATGGCAGGCAACAGTTTTGGCGAATTATTCAGGATAACCACCTTTGGCGAAAGCCACGGCAAGGCTATAGGTGTAGTAATTGATGGCTGCCCGTCAGGCTTAACTATTGATGTTGATTTTATACAACGCCAATTGGACAGGCGCAAGCCCGGGCAAT
>Ga0164241_10003618_pt1 | contig 15447 bp, 17 predicted proteins | sample OricomyardsoilBY_FD_108780 | JGI IMG/M metagenome (GOLD analysis project Ga0164241, IMG submission 108780) | Backyard soil microbial communities from Emeryville, California, USA - Original compost - Back yard soil (BY) | ecosystem: Environmental > Terrestrial > Soil > Unclassified | place: USA... | reverse complement strand
CCCGCCCCGAAGATCGACGAGACGCCGGCCCTCAGGCGCCTACAGCGGGCCTTCCCGCCGCGGCATCCCTAGACGGCGACGCTCTCCAGCACCGCGGCGCCCAGCGTCCGGCCGGCAGCCTCCAGCTCGGCGAGCGTCGTCGCCTTCGTCACCGACTGCAAGTCGAGGATGCGCTCTTCGAACGGGTCGAGCTTCGAGCCGCCGACGATCGCGTGGCAGGCGACGCCGCTCTGACGAGCGCGCGTGGCGACCTCGAAAACGGCCTTGCCCTGGAAGGTCTGACGATCGAGGCAGCCCTCGCCGGTGACGACGAAGGCGGCCGCCCGCATCTGCTCGTCGAAGCCGATCGCGTTGAGCACCGCCGGCGCGCCCTGGACGAGCTGCGCGCCGCGCCAAGCCCATAGCCCGCCGGACAGGCCGCCCGCCGCTCCGGTCATCGCGACGCCGCGCGGGTCCTTCGGCGCCTTCCGGGCCAGTCGCGCCAGCCGCTGCTCCAGCCGCTCGACGGTCTCCGGGTCGGCGCCCTTCTGTGGGCCGAACATCCGCGGCGCGTCCTCCCAGGCGTTGCGCGTGTCGCACCACACCTCGAGCCGTGGCTTCACGCCCGCGTCGTCGAGCGCCGCCAGCGCGCCCGCCCCGCCGTCGGTCGTCGCCGACCCGCCGACGGTCACGATCACCTTCCGCGCCCCGGCGTCGGCTGCCGCGGCGATCAGCTCGCCAGTCCCGCGCGTCGAAGCCTCGAACGCATCGCGCTCGCCCTCCGCAACCAATCCCAGCCCGCTCGCGCGCGCACACTCGACGACCGCGGTCAGCTCGTCGCGCCCCTTCGCTCGCGTCGGATCGCGCTCGAACAGCGCGAACTCCGCATCCACCGGCCGCCCTAACGGGTCGGTCACCGTCACCGCCCGTAGCTCCCCACCGATGTCCGCCAGCAGAGCCTCCAACGTGCCCTCGCCGCCATCCGCGACCGGCAGCTCCACCGCCTCGATCCCACCGGCCCGCAACCCGCGCGCCACAGCTGCCGCGACCTCAGCCGCCGCGAAAGTGCCCTTGAACGTGTCGGGTGCGACGAGAGCCGGGCCCATCACCCGTCGAGCTGGTCGAGCAGGCACTCCTTCGGCGCCTTGTCGTCGCGCCAGCGGAGGAACTTGGTGCCGTGGCGGATGCGCTGGCCGGTGACGTGGTCGTAGCCGATCTCGCAGACGAGCTCGGGGCGCAGGCCCTCCCAGGCGAGCTCCTCGTCGGACTTCCAGCGGCATTTCTCCCCCTGGCCGCGCTCGTGGGTGCGGTAGGGCTCGAGCAGCGACAGCATCTCGCGCTTCTGCTTGGCGCCGCCGAAGCCGGAGGTGTGGCCGACGATGTGCAGCTCGCCGGCGGCGTCGTACATGCCGAGGATCAGCGAGCCGACGACCCCCTCCTCCTTGCCGAAGCGGAACGCTGCGACGACGCAGTCCGCGGTCCGCACCCGCTTGATCTTCACCATCCCCTTACGCTCCCCAGGGAGGTAGGCGAAGTCGGCGCGCTTGGCGATCACGCCCTCCGAGTGGCCCTCCAGCCACTGCTCGGCGTCGGCCGCTGCGGTCACGACGGGGGTCAGCTCGACCGGTGCGAGGTCGAGCGCCTCCAGCCGCGCGCGCCGCTCGTCGTAGGGCGTCTCGAGCAGCTCCTCGTCGCCGATCGCGAGCACGTCGAAGGCGTGGAAGACCGCCGGCGTCTCGGCGGCGAGCTTCTCGACCCGCGACGCCGCCGGGTGGATCCGCTGGCTCAGCAGGTCGAACTCGTGCACGCCGTCGATCACGATCACGACCTCGCCGTCGAGCACCACGCGGTCCTCGGGCATCGCGAGGAGCTGGGCCTCGACGTCCGGGAAGTAGCGGTTCATCGGCTTGCCGCCGCGGCTCTGCAGGTAGACCTCGCCGCCGTCGCGGTAGGCGAGCATCCGGAAGCCGTCGTACTTCGGCTCGTAGCGCCACTCGTCGCCCTCCGGCAGGCCCTTCGCGGTGCGTGCGAGCTGCGGCTTGATCGGCGGGGAGAGCGGGAGCGTCATCGGCTCCTCGGTGCGGAGCTGTGGCCACGCAGTCGGCGCAGGATGAGGTCCGCGAGCCGTGGCGACAGCCCATGGATCGCGCGCAGCAGGCGCACCTCGCGCGGGAAGTAGACGTTGCGCGCGTCCTTCTCGATCCCTGCCACGATCGCCGCCGCGCACTCCTCGACGTCGGCCTCTTGGCCCTGGCGCCAGTCGGGCAGCTTCTCGCGCTGGTGGTTGTGGAGGCTCGTCACGATCGAGACTGACATCCCGGACGTCGTTGGAGATCAGCACGCTCGCTGATCCGCACAGCGCGGTGTGGATGACGATGTCGTCGTCGCGGTCGCGGCCCTCGGTGTAGTGGGGCACCTCGTTCGGGTCGAACGCCGGCGTGATCTCTCCGCACGCGGCTACGAGCGCTCGGTACGCAGCCTCGATCTGCGGCTTGGTCCATGGCGGACGAGCGAGCTTCTCGCGTAGGTCGTGAAGCTTGCGGTGGTACTCGTCGAGCAACGCTGGCGACGCGAGCGCCCACAGATCGTCAGGAGCGCCCGGAGGAAGCAAACCGGCGATCTCCTTGGCGGATGCCTCGGCTCGCTGAAGTCCTCGCTCAGCATCGCCGTCGATTTGGAGGCCCGACTCGCGCGCAAGCTGAAACTCTTCGCCTATCCGCTTGGCGCGATGGACAGCGCCACCGTAGGCCAGTAGAAGCCAGAACTTGCGACGAGCACCGGCGGGCGACAGTATCGCCCGAACAACGGCATTGGTATCTAGGACGACGGCTCCCACGGGCGCGCGATGCTAAGCGCGCGCCCGGCCGAGTCAGCTACTCGCCAAGCGCAGCAGCGATATCCGTCTCGGAGACCGCTCCGCTTGAGGCATCCAGATCCCGCAACGCCCGCCCGAGATCAAAGCTCCCCTTCAGCGACTCCAGCAGCCCAACAAGCGGCAAGCGGTACTCGCCGCCAGGCAGCTCTAGGAAGGGAACCTGATCGCGCTTGATCCAGTTCTGGACCGTGCGAGGACTGACACGCAGAAGCCCGGCGGCCTCCTGGGTCGTCAGCAGTTGGACTTTGCTTGCGGTCGTAGTTGCCATAGATACCTCTACGAGAAGGGTAGCGCAGATTTCGCAGTTTACGCGACCTTCGTAGTGCCAACGATGAGGGCACTACCGCGCTAGTGGAAGACCCCGGGCCATCGACGTCTCTCCCAAGGCGATGGGGGTAGACCTCATAGCCGCTCACCACGCCGGCCTTGCGCCGCCGGGGAAATCTGGGTCCGAGTGCTTGCATCCCTTGCTGGAGGACCTCATCGGCAATCTTTCGGGCCTGCTCGACGGTGGATGCCTCGACCAGAAATGCGGCCGATGCTCGCCCGTAGCCCGGCGCAGGAGACTGAACCTCGCGGGTCACCGGATGGGCGTGGACCGCGTCACGGAACGGCTTGACGCGACCGATCCCAGGCGACTCCGCCTCGACCCGCACATCCCATAGGACCGGCGGGTCGTCTTCGGTGTTGTCCAGCGCCTCAAAGCCGCGCACACGCCGAGGCCCACGCGGCGCAGCGGACGAAGGCCATTCCGGAAGCCGCTCCGGATTCTCGACTCCGGCCGAGTAGTAGTCCGAATCGCCGGTTCGGATCAGGACAACCCTGGCGCGCTGGCGCCCCCAGGCAATCGCCTCATCGGCCGGCAGGTCTTCGAACTCGTCGGCGAGATCGTCGTCGCGCTCCAAATGCCCGGCGAACAAGCCGGTCACCATGAACAGATCGTCGGGATCCTCTTGCTCGGCGATGAACACCGTCCCGGTGAGACGATCGCTCTCAACGCTCATGGGCGGACTATCTCAGAGCCCTCGTCCGGACTCGAACCGGAGACCCCTTCCTTACCATGAAGTAGCACATACGCTGGGTGGCTCTAGAAAGCGCCGGCTAGCTGGTGTTAGGTGGGGGTGGGAGAGATTGCCTCAGACGATTCGGGAAATCGCGGGGAAATCACGCTGTGCCGGAGTGCGCTCGGCAACGGCCGTACTCAAGTGGTAGGGGGTGGTTGGCCCGCCAGCGTCCCTATAAGGACGAAGGGCGCGCGATGGAGAGCGGCGATGATTGTTAACGAGATCGAGCCCACAGGACACCTGCAAGTCAAGCCACGTACGCCGGAGCGCGGTAAGCGGCGGGCCTACCACGCCTACTGGATCGACGCGCGCGGCAAGCACGGCAAGATGCTCGGGCCGGCGCATGTCAAGGACAGCGGCCGAAAGACGCCGCGGGGCGCGACGATCTGGCGGATCGGCGACGGCCCGAAGCCGACGCGGGATCACCTCACGCCGAAAGAGGCCAAGCGGGAGCTCGAGAAGATTCTGCGCGACGCTCCGCGCCGAGTATCGCTCGAGCCCGTGGGGTCCCTTTCCGATGCGCTAGAGGGGAGCTTGGACGCGCGCATCGCGCTCGGCAAGATTGATCCGGGGCGTCGAGGCTTCTACGAGACGATGCATGCACGGATCTGCCGCGAGTTGGGCGGGGACCAATTCGTCGAGGCGTTCAATACCAACGTGTTGGCCGACTTCATTCAGAACCTCGAGAGCCAGAAGTTCATCGGTCCAGCCCAAGCCAAGAAGCAACGGCTCGCCGGAGGGGGAGTCAAGGAGGTCGTGCTGTCTGTTTGGACAGCTCAGACCGCTGAGAGTGCCCCGAAGAGAGTCGGCCGGCTAGAGGCGCGTCGACTCGAAACGAATGGTCATGTGATCAAGCAGCGCGAGACCAAACGCTGGGCGATCTGCTCGCCGGCTTCGGTGGAGAGCAAGCTCAAGTACCGCGACCTGCTCAGCGCAGCGTTCGAGTACGCGGTCGATCGGGCGTGGATCGAGACGAATCCAGTCGACAATGTTCCGCGCCCGAGCTTGCGTGACTCCCGCGAGGCCACCCTGCGTCGTGAGGACTTCTACGACAGAGTCGAGATCTCGACGCTGATCGAACATGCACCGAGCACTCTCGAGAGGGCGGTCTGGCTATGTGGCTGCCACGCCGGCTTCCGCCTTCCCGGTGAGGCACAGGGCCTCGTATGGGGATCGGTCGACTTCGACGCCAACGTCATTCGCGCCCAGGACGCATGGAAACGCGGTCAACGTGGCCAGACGAAGACGGGCAAGACGATCGCGATCCCGATGACCCCTCAGCTGCGAGCAGCGCTCGCCGAGCTCAAGCAACGCGGCTATCGCTTCGCAGACAGGGATCATGTGTTCACACGGGACGAGCTAGGCCGTCCCGTGCCCGACAAGGTCATGCGCAAGACCTTCCACGCCACCGCGAAGAGGGCGGGACTCAAGCCGATCAGGATGTACAACCTGCGGCACAGCTTTGGAACGTCGCTCGCGGCGTCTGGGCGGGTCCCGAACCGGACGATCCAAGAGCTGATGCGCCACCGCCAGGCAGGCACCACGGAGATCTACACCGCCTACTCCCCGCAGCCAGACCTCGAGCGTCAGCTCATGGCAGCCCTGGAGCCGGCCATAGCCCCCATCGCGGCGACCGCTAGCCCCGAGGCCCACGGGGGTGGAGATCTCGGGGAACTTCGTCAACGTCTCATCGATCGCCTGGATGAGCAGATCCCAGCGAAATGGCTGAGGACGGTGGCGGTGGTCTTTGACACTGTTGCGCGGGATATGGCCCACGGACGTGGCGCCTAGGCAATACGGTGGCTTGGCGCACGGTGCGCTAGCGCCCTCCTCCCAATACAAGGGCCTCTACGAATTGCCCGTCTGCACCACGATCATGAATCCGGAGCGCCGGCTGGGCGTCCCGCATAAGTCCTCTCCCCATTTGCACCGCCCCAGCTGCCGGAACCGCTGCGTAAATGTCGATGACCTCGCAGGCAGGATGGTCGGCCTCAATCCGACTAAGAAGACGGTTGTAGGCATCGGCGAAGTGGTTGAGTGACACACAGGAACTCAATAGGTCGCGACCGCAAGGCACGGCGCGCGGGCTTACCTCGTACACGTTGCTGTCGCCAGCCGCCGCAACTACGTCGTCAGCTATCGATGCCGTAACAGACACCGCCACGGCAACGCGAGATCCATGATCCGACCCGACAAGCGAGTGCACTTCAAACGCGACCGGCTCCGCATCGGAATCAAAGCCCCATCCCCCATCGCCGGTGCCACCTCGTGGCCTCCCGTAGACGGTGGCCGGAATCTTGTCGTCAATGTAGAAGCCCAGCGCGATCAGTAGAGGGATCCGGGCGAGGGCGAACACCGACAGATGCCGAATGCTCTCCTGGGCGTCACGAAGACGGTCAGCCTGCCGAGCGACGATCGCCTCGCCCACCGTCCAGTAGTCCGACGCCGCCTCTTCGGGCAGATTCCGCAGATCGATCTCAAGATCCTCTCCAGCCATGGCCAGAGGAAAGCGTGGAAATCGCCCATCGGCCACTACAGCGGCCCGTACAGCATCCCGCGGAATCTCAACTGGGGCTCCCCGGATACCACCGATGGCCCGAATGACAACCGTTGCCGACTCCTCTTGAAGGCCGGTGAGGAGCTTGATGCGCTCCTCATGCTCACGCTTCATCTGGCGCAACCCATCGACCCCGTGCTCCTTGAGCAGCCGATCAATCATCCGGTGATGAGGACGGCAGAGCAACATGAGGTTTTCCACTTTGCTCCGCTCCGCCAGAGGAAGGGGGTCGCCACCTCTCGGCGAACGCGCCGCTTCGGAGGCACCCACGATGTGGGCTCGGTCGGCGAGATTGAGCTCGTAGCCCGTGAGACGATCCTCGAGCAGGTACTCATTACACCCGTGGTACTCGCAGCGCCCTCCAGCTCGAACCCAGAGCTGGAGGGTTGTTGACTCCGAGATCGCCTCGCGCGTGGCTGTCATGGCGCGACCGCCGGCTCATGTCCGCCACCGTGCCACTTGCCGGTTGTCTTGAACATTTCGAAGTGGAGCAGCCACTCCGACGCCCACGGGATAACAGTCCGAGTAATGAGCTGCCCCGCGTTCCACTCCCACGGGTAGCAAAGACATAGTTCGTCCCCGGAATACACGTGCGGCAAGTCCGTGACCTCCTCACTGCGTAGTTGAGGACTGATGACCTTCACGGCTGGCGCGCGGCGCTCACCGCCATAACGCAACTCGACGGAGAACGTGCGGCTCAACGGGCTGGGCTGTAGGTTGCCCCGCCACGTGAGCCGGCTATTCCTGAGCTCAACGTCCGAAGTGATCGGCATCTGCGCCAGCGCCAGAAGCTGCTGGGGCAATGTCTTACCGACGACCCTGACCACCGTAGAAGCCATGGTCGCGGACGGGTATCCCAGCGCCGGTTGTGAGAATGCCAGAGGCCGGCGCGAGGCTCAGTGCACCCACCTCCCGCTTGCTCCGATACTCGTCCCCAAGCTGTCCTACGGCCTTCTCGACCGGCTGCTCGCCAAAGCTTTCCTGCAGGCGTGCGGCAACCCTGTCGAGACCGCGACGAGAAGCCGCGTCACGCAAGTCCTCGCCAAGCTTGTCGAGCCAGTTGAAGAACTCCTGCGCGAGGGCTGGTCGATCCCTCCAACGGTCGGCGAAGTTCTCCCTAGGCTCAACGGGATTAGATACCTGCAGACCCTGAGCAGTCCGCTCGACGTACTCCGGCATCAGCTCTACCGTCTGCAGGAGAGCGTCGTACAAGTCCTTCTCTCCTCGGTACGAATGCGCCGCGAGGGTCGTGAGGAGGATCGAGGCTGGCCGCGCGTCAAGGTCGTCGTGGAAATGCTCGTTGCGGTGGAGCTTGAGCACTTGGACGACACGGTGCAGGGTTGTCTTGACCTCCCAATCAGGGATGGCGAGGGGATCGGTACGCGCCGCCTCGGCAAGTAGCGCACGCTTCGTGGCAAACTCGGCCTCGGCTTGGTGCTTGAACCATGCGGCGAAGGCCAAGGGATCTGAATGCTGCCATGCGCGCAGCTCCCGATCCGTAATCAGGACTCCACTCGGCGGGGCCTCTGGATTCGGGATCGCCGGGAGAACGTCGAGGTGGAACTGCAGCGAGCGGTCATAGAGCAGCGTCCAACACCGCTTGCGCTCCTTACGGCCAATCGGTCCATCGGCCAAGTCCCCGTGGGTGCTGATGTAGCCCGACAGGGCATGCCCCACCTCGTGCTTCAAAGTGGCCTGCGTCGTGTTGTGCTTGTCAATCTCGCGTCGACAGACAGTGTCGACGTCGTACTCGTCACCAATAGCCGGAAGCACCACCGTGTTAAGCAAGAACGACCCCTGCGGATACACCACCCAGCCCGCGTCGCCGTCCGCGTGTTCGGCCAACCAGTTCCCCACACGCTCGTACTCCTTCGTAGCTGCGGCGCGTAGCTCGGGGGGAATATCGAGTTGTGCGACGGTGTTGCGGAGTAGTCGGCTGATTATCCCGGAGGGAGTGTCAAACATAGGCACCTCAAAGTCGTAGTGGACTGTTCATCCACATAGAACGCCGGATCGCCTCCGGCGTTCAACGGGTCCCTACCGTTGGACGCGATGGATTACCTGCGCGGCCATCAAGGCGTAAACCATTGCCTGCCGGCTTACGCCGAACCGCGCGCATAGAGCTCGTACCGAGGGCGTCGTCGAGATCTCCCTCTTCAGCTGCTCCCGAGGAACTAGAAGCTCCGAAGCTAAGGCATTAGCCTCCGGCTCCGCCTTGCTGCGCTCGCCGTCATGCCTGAGAACGAAGTGTGCAATCTCGTGAGCCAGCGTGAAGCGCTGGGCCGTAGCCGTCTGGCCCTCCGGAATCTCAACGGTAGTGCCGGCGAGCATTCCATCGTGGTTGAAGTTGCCAGTTGCCACGTTTAGACCTAGCGAGGCGGCAAGAGGCAGCAGGTCGTAGGGCGGCCCAGCAATTGCGTATTCACGATGCAACTTGACGGCGGCGGCCTGCGCGACCTTGTACTCAGGCCTACGACGTATGTCCTTGGCCTCGCTTTGAGGTACCAGGGCATGGCCGCAGATCGGACAGGGATCATCAACCGAAGTGGGCGTATCGTCGTCTGACCAGTCATCCGCGGGGCGAACGGCCGTGTCGACCGTGTATCCGCAGAACTCACATCGAAGCTCGTGCTCTACTGGGTCGTAGGCGTCAACCTCCTCAAGATCCTCCGAGCCGCACTCGGTGCAATGCTCGTCGAACCGGGTGTGCAACTTCACACGCGATCCGCACTCGCGACAGACCACCTCACTCACAGTCCCATCTCCTTGGCCAATGCATCCGCATACTTCTCGGCCGCTTTGGCAGCTGCCTCCGGGTCAGGTCGAGCGGTCGGGGCCACACCGTGACGGCGACGCGCCATCGCAGGCGCTGCAGTGATGTCGTCGCCTCTGTAGTTGGCCCTTACAGACGCTCGGGCCAGATCCAGCACCCGACGACTGGCAAGGACTCCTAGCTTTCCTAGAGCCCGGACCATTCCATTAGCGGGTATCGCAACATAGGGATCTATCTCGCCAGCCTCGAACGCCATCCAGGTACTGGTCTCGATGCCAGCGTCCTCGATCTCAAGCTCCTCAAGATCAAGGTCTCGGTCAGAGCGCTTCTGTGCAACCACAGGACCAAGCTCCTCCGCGACTTGCAGCTCCACCCAAGGAGCGAATACAGGACGTAACCCCTCGGCAAGGGCGGCATGTGCCGCGATGCGCGGATCCCGCTCCCCGATCACGGGCGAACCGCCAGGGTACGGGAGATCCTCGCCAGAAAAGAAGGCGTCGTATGCAGCGTACAAGAGGGCCAGGTTCTCCTCGGAAAGCGCGTCTACGGGCTCGGCCGCCTGCTCAATTAGCACATGGTCAGCGCCCCAAATGGGCGCTAGCGTCGGATAACCGAGGACATCCGCAGATAGCACGACGTCGTCGTCCGTCGCCCAGGTCGTATCTGAGAGAAGGGGAATGATCAGCAGCTCAGTTGAAGCAGCCTCGATGACTGCACCAACGAGGTACTCGTCTGAAGTCGGGGTCCAAAACGTCCACACCCCTCCTGGTTGCGGCGGTGGCCCGACCACGTGAGAAGCAGGCGCGGCGACTAAGTCCGTGGGGGTCTCGGAAGCCTCGACACGCGCAACAATCGCGCGACATCTAGGACAACCAGCCAGATGATCCCGCAATGCCGTCGCCGCATTGGAGGTGCAGAGCTCAGTGAAGGATGGGCAGCTCATACGTTCTGTTGGAACAGCGTTTCCAGGACTTGGTTCAGAACTCCCGGCGCATCCGCGCCCAGGCGACCAAGGATGTCAGCGATTCGACCCCGCTCATGGGAGATCGTGCCCGTCGAGCAGCCGAGTTGGATCGCAAGTTCACGCACAGGCACATCGTCGGTCGCCATGAGCACTTTGGCCTGACGCTCAGTTAGCTCCGCAAGCGTCGCGGTGACGAGCTCGGCAATAACTGGCGCCTCTTGGGGATCGGGGGCATTTGTAGCGTGCAACGCCTCCTCAAGCTCGCCAAGTGGCTGATCCTCCTCGAGGCCGAACCGGAGCCGCAATGCATGCACGATCGTGGCCGCCGTCATACCGCCCGCCTCCAGCATGCCGACCACAAAACGTAGTAGCTCCTCTGATCCGAGTAGCGGCGAGAGCTTCCGGGCCGTGAGGTCATACCGGATCACGCGAAACTCGCCAAGCGACCAAGCAATCGCGAGCAGGCGACGGTCATCCCCACCAAACGGCTCCGCAGATCCGTGAACGAGCCGCCAGAGCCGCCCCGGCCCTGTTCCGCTGCTCGTGAATTGGCCTCCCTCAAGTAGCTCGACGACGCGCTCATAGAGATTCGTTGCTTGCGAGCGCTTCAGTCCGTCGATGAGGTGTTGGCGTACCGATGTCTCGACCATCCGCCGGAAGACCCTTAAGGCTGGGGCGCGTTGGAGCATCGCCCGAAGCTGGCCGCGCTCGACGAGTCGCACGGCTACCCAGTCGGCATAGACCTCCTCGGTCGCCTCCTCGCTCCAAACGCCGTAGGGCGAATAGTGGGCCGGCAGCGCCGCGTGACGAATCAACAGGACAACGCGACGGCGACAGTCCTCAAGCAGAGACGCCGGTGGCTCATCCCCGGCCAGTATCGCCGCTCGTGCTGCGACGTACTCGACCTCAGTCATGACGTGCGCCTCCGTGCAAACAGAGCGAGGACTTTGCTGCGATAGGGCTCGGCAAGCTGACCGTGGTTGGGAGCCGCATCGGCGATCACGCGGCTAACAGGAAGGCGCCACTTGCTGAAGTTTCCCGTCGTCGAGAACGCGGTCGAGGCAGCCGGCGGGGTGGAGATCAAGCCCTTCGCAGATGCGGACCGCGGCGCGACAACGACGCTCGCCGGGCGAACGACCACCACCATGCACGGCCGCACCACGCTCTTGAGGGAGGCGCCGGTATCGGCGTCGTGAAGTACCAGGACGTCGCCCACCGCGATCACGGTTTCGCGGTGCATTGGGTCTGTAGGGCGTTCGCGATAAGAACAGAATCGTATCCGCCCAACAGCGTCATCCAGAGCGACGGCGCGCATTAGATCCGCTATTTCCGAGGCGTTTCTTCCGGTAGCTGGGGAAATCGCAGGGAAATGGAGCGGCGACCCCCAACGGCTAGTCCTTTCCAGAAAGATTCGTTTTGCAGGCCTTTCTGAGAGCCCTCGTCCGGACTCGAACCGGAGACCCCTTCCTTACCATGGAAGTGCTCTACCAACTGAGCTACGAGGGCGCGAGCAGGGAGCCTAGCGCGAGAGCGAAGCAGGCCGCCGCGCTGCTGGCCTCTATGGGGGAGGAGGGATTCGAACCCACGCAGGCGTAGCCACTGGATTTACAGTCCAGCCCGACTCTCCAACTCCGGCGCTCCCCCAGGAGCGAACGGGGATTCTAGAGCCTGGCACCCGGCAGGCGTCGTGCTTGGGATGGCGCGGCCGCGCTCGACCTCGAAGATCGCGTACTTCGGGCCACCCAGCCCGAAGACACGAACAGGTAGTCGCAGTCGGGCGGCCCTTGAACGAGGACGGGCGCCTGGTGGCGCCCGTCCTGCCTCTATCCCCGAAGCGTCTAGGAGGCCTCGCGGAGGCGCTGGGCCTCCGGGAGGTTCTCGAGCTTCTTGAGCGTGTTGTTCTCGATCTGGCGGATGCGCTCGCGGGTCACACCGAAGGCGCGGCCAACCTCCTCGAGCGTGCGGGCCTGGTGGCCCTTCAGCCCGTAACGCATCTCCAGGACCTCGCGCTCGCGCGGTGGCAGCGCCTCGAGGACCAGCCGCACGTTCTCGCGGCGGATGTTCTCCGACGCGGTGTCGAACGGCGACAGCGCCGTCTCGTCCTCGACGAAGTCGCCGAGCTCGGAGTCGTCCTCCTCGCCGATCGGCTTCTCGAGCGAGACCGGGGTCTGCGCGAAACGCTGGATGTCCTTCACGTCGCGGGCGGTCCACTGGAGCTCGGCCGCGATCTCGTCAGGGGTCGGTTCACGGCCCAGCGACTGCACCAGCTGCCGCTCGACGTGGACGACCTTGTTGAGCTTCTCGACCATGTGCACGGGGATGCGGATCGTGCGCGCCTTGTCGGCGATCGCCCGCGTCACCGCCTGGCGAATCCACCAGGTCGCATAGGTCGAGAACTTGTAGCCACGGCGGTAGTCGAACTTCTCGACCGCGCGGATCAGCCCCAGCGAGCCCTCCTGGATCAGGTCCAGGAACGACAGGCCGCGGCCCAGGTAGCCCTTCGCGATCGAGACGACCAGACGCAGGTTTGCCTCGACCATCTGCCGCTTCGCCGCCATGTCGCCGCGCTCGAGACGCTTCGCGAGCGAGACCTCCTGGTCGGCGGTCAGCAGCTCGACGCGGCCGATCGACCGCAGATAGAGCCGCAGCGAGTCGAGGCTCGGCTCGACCGTGAGGTCGATGTCGGGCACCTTCTTCGCGGCTGCCCCGTTGTCACGGGACGACGGTGCACCCTCGTCGTGGGCGGCAATGGCCGCGCGGTCGTCCTTGGAGACGACCTCAACACCAGTCTCGAGGAGGTGTGCGTGCAGGCTGCGAACCTGCTCCTTCGTCACCTCGACCTCCTCCAGACAGGAGGCGATCTCCTCATACGTCAGATAGCCGCGCTCGCGACCATCGGAAACCAAGTTGCGCAGCTCTTCGATCTCGAGAAACGGCGCGTCTGGCCGCTCCTCCAAGAGCGCTGCTGCTCCATCCATGTTCTCCCTCAACCCCTACTCCTCAACGCAGTTGCAGTGGTGTCGACGCCCGCCCCCACGAGCCAGGGCTGTCGGTCTTCGTCACGGCTATCGGCGCTTCAATACGGCGTTCGCGATTGTGTCGCGAGGGGCTGAGCCATTTGGAAGGATCCTGCTGCGAGGTCCAGGCGTCTAGCCACACTTGACGATAGCAACTTCGTGCCGATGTGCACTTCACCCGGTCTGACCACAGAGGTCGCCCGGTATCGTGGCCAGGCATGGCCGACCTCGCCTCCCCCAGCACCGTCCCCCACGACGACGTCCAGGCCCGCCGCCCGGCGACCCACGTCAGCCTGACCCGCGTCGGCGTGACCGGCGTCGAGAAGGTCGTGCGGATCGGCGTCGGCGACAGCGAGCAGCTGTTCTTCGCCGACATCGAGTGCTTCGTCGATCTCGGGCCGAAGCAGAAGGGCGCGCACATGTCGCGCTTCGAGGAGGTCGTCAACGAGGCGATCGACGCCGTCGTGCTCGGCGAGGCGTTCAAGGCCGAGACGCTCGCCCAGCACATCGCCGAACGCGTCCGTGACCGCCAGGAGGCGCTGCGCGCCGAGGTGAGGATCGCGGCGCGCTACCCGGAGCGGCAGCGGACGCCGGCGTCGGGCTCCGAGACCCAGGAGATCTACACGGTGTTCGGCGTGGCGGTCGCCTCCGAGCACGGCACGCGCCGGCTGATCGGCGTCGAGGCGCACGGGATGACCGCCTGCCCGTGCGCACAGGAGATGGTCGCCGAGCGCTCACGCGAGCGGCTGGCGGCCGACGGCTTCACCGACGACGAGATCGAGCGCGTGCTCGCCTCGGTGCCGGTCGCGACGCACAACCAGCGCGGCATCGGCCGGCTCTACGTCGGCTGCGTCGAGGGTTGCACGCGCGAGGTCGAGGCCAAGACGCTGTTGCGGATCGTCGAGGGCTCGATGAGCTCGGAGATCTACGAGCTGATGAAGCGCAGCGACGAGGTCGAGGTCGTCGAGCGGGCGCACATGCACCCGCGCTTCGTCGAGGACTGCGTGCGCGAGATGGCGCGCAAGGCGATCGACGAGTTCGGCGGCTTCGACGACGGGACGTTCCTGCTCGCGCGCCAGGAGAACCTCGAGACGATCCACCGCCACAGCGTCGTGGCGGAGCGCCACGGGCTGATCGGCGAGCTGCGTCACGAGCTGGCCGACGAGGCGCACGTCGAGCGCCACGTGACGATGCGGGAGTGGCTCGAGGGCCCTTCAGCGCACGCCGGCTGACGTTCAGCATCGGCGCGCCGACGCAATCCGCGAGCGGCGCGGCGCGAGCATCGCCAATCTGTCCAGTCGGGTTTCGCGCGGCATGGCGGCGGGGAATCGTGGCCGAAGGAGGTTCGAGGACTCGTGGGCACGACTGAGCACATCCCGCTGTCGGAGGACGCCGCGCTGGTGACGGCGCTGGCCGGTACAGCGATGGCGTTTTCGCACTGCGCCGAGGACGAGGCCGAGCGCTGGCTGCGCGCGCTGCGGCTGCACGGTCAGGTCGGGACGGCGCTGCAGGCGCTCGGCGTCGGCGAGGCACCGCTCGAAGGCTCGGGCTCCGCGAGCGACGTCTGCGACGAGCCGTCCTCCCACCCCCCACTCGGCGAGCCGGCGCTCGACCGGACGGTGCGCGAGGCGGAGCGGCGGGCGCTGGAGCGGCACGCCGAGGCCGTCGGGACCGCCGACCTGCTGCTGGCGCTGCTCGACGTCTACGGCGATCCGATGGACCACGCGCTGGAGTCGCGCGGCGCGACGCGCGACGAGGTCATCGAGCGGCTGGTCGCGATGGGCGACCACCCCGAGCTGGCCGGCGGCTGAGCCTCAGGTCGAAAGGTCGCCGGAGCGCGCATGGCGCTCGCGCGAGAGCTCCTCGATGCGGCGGCGGAAGTTGAGGAAGTAGTCGGCGCCGGAGACGATCGTGGAGAGGACCATCGCGTAGACGAGCAGCTGGACCCAGAGGACATCTGGGTCGGGCACGGCGATCAGCGCGAGGACCGCCGCCGACTGGACGATCGTCTTGACCTTGCCGAGGCCGCTGGCGGGGATGACGACACCCTGCTGGCCGGCGGCGATGCGCAGGCCTGAGACGGCGAACTCGCGCGCGATGACGATCATCGCGACCCAGGCGTCCACGCGGTCGAGGCTGACCAGGGTCAACAGGGCGGCGGCGATCAGCAGCTTGTCGGCGACCGGGTCCATCACCTTGCCGAAGGTGGTGATCGACT
>Ga0164241_10003617_pt1 | contig 15450 bp, 23 predicted proteins | sample OricomyardsoilBY_FD_108780 | JGI IMG/M metagenome (GOLD analysis project Ga0164241, IMG submission 108780) | Backyard soil microbial communities from Emeryville, California, USA - Original compost - Back yard soil (BY) | ecosystem: Environmental > Terrestrial > Soil > Unclassified | place: USA... | reverse complement strand
TGACACTTTACACGCGGCTGTCGAATCTGTTGCGGTCAGACGGGATGCGGTTGTGCTACCAGCGCCTGTAGAACAACCGTCGCAGTGGTTCGACGTGTTAGACGGTACGTTTTCGCCCACATGGGGTCAGCAAATGGAAGTCCAAAGCAAGACCGGACGACATTTTGAAACTCTTCACGGCCGCATTCGATGGGATGACGTTAACCTTTACCGCATCGTCCCGCGGCGTACATCGACATGGCAGATACCGGCCGACGTTCCGGCCGGTCTGATTGACTACCAACAGCGTGAGTACGGGCCAATCACCTATAACCATTACCATCGTGGCGGATCGTTGGGCCTGGTGGTGTTTCACTGGCGGGAGGCGCGATGAGCGCGTATCTACGTTGTCGGCCCGGTGATTTGGCGTTGGTAGTCAACGCACGAAACGCGGAAAACATTGGCTTGATGGTTCGGGTCGTATGTCGTTGGCCTGTGGGTAAACCGGGTTGGAATTACCAATGCGATATCTGTGATTGGGAAGTCGAAGCGTTGGGACAACCGATCCTTACACGTAATCTTCTAGGGGAACCGGCCCTGACTAAAACGGCGCCCGTTGTTGACTCCTATTTACAGCCAATCCGTGGCCAGGAAGTTCCAACAGCTGAACGGGAGGTGGTCACATGCTGAGTATCGGCGTGTCGCCACAGATGTACGAAAAACTATTGACACTGGTGTAAATAAGGCGCTAATATCTGTTCACGCCAACGCAACACGAACCGGAGCAACGAACATGAACTACAACCGCATGACGATCCACGAATCCGGTGCCGGTTTTCAAGTTTTCAAGATGCACACTTCGCATCAATACGCCGGTGCGGTTAGTGGCGGCGGTTTCCGCAAAACTACGTTCATTGTCCGCGCCTCCGCGAAGCCTCTCTTTACCGGGAATTACGTCGAATGCCATGAATTCATTCGACAGAACGGTGCGGAGTTCATGAGCGAGCACGGCTTGCCCGTTTAACAACCCCGCCCCGGTTCGCCGGGACATCACCCGGATTATCTGACAGGACTCCCGAAGAGATCCACGAATTCGCATGGCGGCGTCGTCACCTGTGCTCGTTGCAGGTCCGCGAACGCATCGTGTACGACGCGCCTAAACCCTACCTTCACTTCGATATGCTGCGGCTCATACATCAAGACGGCACGATTCTGTACGAGGGATCGACGGACAAAGGCGATAACTTCGCTGACGTGGCCGACATGCAGCGTTCGATTATTCTGCTATCACCGGAGCAACCGCAATGAGTATCGAATCAGCTAAAGATATCGTCGACAACCTACGCGCCATACGAGGTGCCACGTTTGCCGAAGTGGTCACATTGACCGCAACCGCCCAAGGTCTTTTGGGGATGATCATACATTCCGATTTGCCGGACGACCAAAAACGTGACTTGCGTCAGCAGACCGCGACGTTCTGCGCGCACGCGTTGGCGGCGATCACACGGACCAATGGGATCGACCATGAAGAGGTCACGCAGTGGTCGACCCGCGTTTTTGAGGCGATGGCACGATGAACATAACACCGGTAGGGACCGTCCGACTGCGCTGGTTCCACTTCAGTCAGAACAATAGCGGCGGCTATTTTATCGAAGACGAACAGGTTGCTGAGGACGTCTATATTCAAGACGTAGACGCTGATTCAGCAATCTGTCGCGCTGGTAATATTTTTGCAGGACGGGACGACTTTTGTCCATGCTGCGGCGAACGTTGGAGCTACTACATCCGGGACGAAGACGGAACGGATGAGCCCATGTATTACGGAGAGCCAATACGAACCTCTGATGCCGGCGTCTTCAGTGGTAAGGCACGTTTGCATTACTTTGACGGAACTGTGAAACCTTACGTAATGGGCTCAGGGGAACCGATATGAACGCGATCGTCTACAACGGGTTTTTATCCGTTCCGGATGTTGACGCTTCAGCTACAACACGCTTGTTGATCCTGACGGTTCATATCGGTCGGTACCGGCTACCACGTGCCACACTGGGCAACCGAGTACGCTGGAACATACCAGCTGCCTGACGGAACCGTGTGGCACGTGTTCCACGACTAAACGAACGCCCCTTGATTGGGGCGTTTTTTTTATCGGCTCCACTCATCGACTGTCGGCGGGCCGCCGCGGCGATCGTCCATCCCTTCGCGCAGTCGATCAAGATTCACATACGTGGGTAGTTCCTCGATGTAACGGTACAAGGTTTGACGATCCTTGGTTTCCCAGTTGCACCAATGTAAATATTCGTCGCGCAGACCGAAAACGATATCGGTCAATGAGTAGTCGTCCAAGTACTGCGCGATCCGCTGGCGTGTATTTTTAGGGTGCTTTCGGCTCATTTACTCATGTCCCGGTAGTCATCATCGTTTGGCGCCATGTCCCACGCTCCGCCAGCCTTCGGTTTGCGTGGCATCGTTCCGTCGACGTGCAGACCTTGGGCGATTAGCGTTTGCTTGTTTTCCTGGACGCGTAAAGCCGATTGGGAAGCTATCCGAATACGTGCGGCGGCGTTCAGGTCGTTGGCGTACGCTTGCAGCGCAGAGTGGTCGGAATGGTCGATCAGTTCGATGTTGTAGTACTGCGAATTACGCGGAATACCTACGCCACGCGAACGCACGTTGTAGTTGTGTTGGCAACCCTTGCACGAACCGGTTTTGGCGTAGCGCGGCATCATGTGGCCGCTTTTGCAGGGTTTGCCGGTGAAGTAAAAGGTCAGTCCGGCGTCCACGGCTTCGCGACGGGTTTTAGGCATACCGTTCATTGTTGAGCAACCTTTAATTTGTTGAGCATGTTGGCGAAGTCGATCACGGCTTTCTGATCATCTGCGCTGTACACGCTGACCGTGACGAAAAGCGGTTTCATCTGCTTGATGCCTTTGTTTCGCTTGGCCGTGTTAGCGGAAACGCAATCCACGCAAGCACGGCCATTGGTATAACGTTTGCTAATGTGGCCGTTTTTGCAGGGTCGACCGGTGAAGTAGTGGCGTTCACCCGTTCGGCAAGCCTCGGTCCACAATACGTCGTCTTCGTAAGACATATAGCACTCCAAAAATCCGAATATAGCACCTGTTATGAAGAAACCCAAGACTTAATTGCACTTACACCAGTCAGTTGTTCAACCGGTTCTCCTATGAAACTATGCTAAAATTCGCACTTTTCCAAAAAAAAACCGAAATCGCCTATATACGAATTATGTAAGGTTAGGAGCGGTCCTGTTAGCAGGGTGTATGCTATTAACTATTAACCACCCCACCACCAATTTAGAAAGAAATACAGTAGAAAGTAGAAATTCCCAAAACCCTAACCACTAACCTCCCTATGAAAACGGGGTGTTTTTGACTTAACGAACACGCTTAAACGGGGTTTTTAAGTGCTGTTAAGTGAGGCTGATCATGAAATCAAGCAAAGCTGACCCAAGCGTTCAGCCGACCGAACGCAAACGGTGCGAGGGATGTGAACGACGGCGCAAGATCATCAAACGTTGGGCTAAACTGGCCGCTGAACGTGCGGCAGTCGTTCTGCGCAAATCAGACCGTGTGGACGACGAGCGCAGCTAGTGGCTACCTGCCTATCAACCGGGCCGTGATCGGCCCACCAACGCCCATCAGGGGCATTTGAGAGGTAATGAACATGGACGCGGAAGCTATCCGATTGCTGAAATCGATCGACCGCAACTTGGAGATCTTGATCAGTCTTCAGCAATCGTTGATTGACGCACTGGCTGACGATGGAACCGATGAATCAACGAACGGCGGATTTCATGCCCTTAGCGAAACTGAACCCAAAGGTTAGTACGTTGGATCTCCGACGGTTGAAATCCGTCGAACCTGTGCCGCCAGGTACCAAGCGAAACCGAGATGGCGCGTTCATCGCCAACCGTCGACTGCGATTGTGGAAAGCTGACCCCCACTGCAAGCGTTGTGCACGGCTGGTTGCGTTCTTGCCATCTGAGTTCCAGATAGATCACGTCATCGAGTTGCAAGACGGTGGCTTGGATGTGGACGAGAACTGCCAAGTGTTGTGCACGTCCTGTCACGTGGCTAAGACCAACGACGAAGCGGAGAAACGACGATGAGATGGCCGGATTGGAAAGACAGCGGCTCACGTGTTCGGGTGATGAAGGACAACGATGAACGCGTTGGTATCCTGTTCGCGAACGACGTGGGTAACGACGGTGAGAACGAATGGCCGATCTTTGATGTTCAGTTCGAAGATGGATCAGTTGTTCCCTTCACTACGTTCGATGCGTGGGAGATATTGCCGTGAACAAGCGCCTACGGTTGACCGTTCGTGGTCAGCCCGATGTGATCGCCTATCTAACGTTGGTCGAGCAGTGGATGCGACGGTTGATTCATCGCTGATTAGCAAAAACCTATGGAGATGAGCCGCTTTCGAGCGGCTTTTCGTTTTTGCCTATCGAGATGAGCGAATTTTGATCAAAATTTGCGCAAAAACGGCCTCTAAATGCGAAAGATTCTCATTTCGGGCGATTCTGATAGCTTTTTCCTATTGTAACAGGCGGGGGGATAGTTTTTGCCTATTTTGATCGATTTTTACCGACCGCGCCTCCCCCCACGCAGAGAATTAATCCCCTATTTCAGATGTCTGAGTACTCACTCATTTAACTGTGTTCCACGTGAAACATTCGCGTGCGCGTTCAAGTTACACGTGATTACGCAAAATTGATTGACGCCGGAAATTTGACCATTCCCCAAACGCAGTCTAAATTCTCGCCATTACTAACCCTACGGTGAACCCCATGGCTACGGCTGCTAAACCCCCTGTGACCGCGACTGCGGACCCTGCTACCCCTAAGAAACGTGGGGGTCGTCAACCGGGTGCAAAGAACAAGCCGCCGCACGCCAAAGTGAAGCTCGACGATCCCGAACGATTCGAAGACATGGACCCGCTCGCGTTCCTGCTTCGTCAAATGAACGACCGAACGCTGGACCCGGCCGTACGCCAACGCGCAGCGATCGCCGCGGCCCAGTACGTGCACACGAAGACCAAGGACGGCGGCAAGAAAGAGGCTCGCCAGAAAGCCGCAGCAGCCGCAGCAGCCGGCAAGAAACCCGGGTCGTTTACGCCGATGTCGGCACCCGTCACGCCGATTAAAAAGGTTGCTTGATATGCGTCGACTCTTCGCGTGGTTCCGGAACCGTCGTATTCGTGAACAACAGCAGCGCGCCCACCTTCAGCGGTTGCAGTTCCTTTACGCCCTGATGCGGCATGACCGTGAACACTTTGAACACGATCCGACCGCCGTGGCTTTGATCGACCGCTACAGCGTGGCCGTCGCTGCGGAAGACTGGGATAGCCAGATTTACGAAAGTGCCGCGCACATGCGCCTACGACTTGCCTTACCCCACGTGGAACACGATGCCAGCGGCCAAACGACTTACCACTGAAGCTGTCGCCGTCAAGACGCCGCGTAAGCGCCGCGCACGGCCAGCCAACGAACCGACGACGCCCGCTGCGGTGTATCCGCCCGCGTGGTCGACGGCGTGCCTTGATTGGAAAGAACGGATAAAGGAAGGACGATCACTCATCCCGTTTGCGCCGCTGTTTCCGGAAGCCGCGGCGCAAGCCCTGGCCATCTTTAAAAAGCTCGTCGTGGTCGACGTGGTTGGTTCTCCGACGATGGGTGAATGCGGCCGCGACTGGCTGTTCGATCTCGTTAATGCCGTGTTCGGTTGCTACGACTCGTCAACGGGCGTACGGTTGATCAGTGAGTTTTTTCTGTTGATATCGAAGAAAAACACGAAGTCAACGAGCGCGGCCGGCATCATGTTGACGGCGCTGATTCTGAACTGGCGTTTGTCTGGTGAGTACTACATTCTGGCGCCTACCAAGGAAGTCGCGGGCAACGCCTACAAACCGCTGGCGGACGCTATCGCGGCCGACGATGAACTGAAGGCGATCTTCGAAGTTCAAGACCACATCAAGACCGTCACGCACAAGGTCACCAAGGCTACATTGAAGGTCGTGGCCGCGGACAGTGAAACCGTGGGCGGTAAAAAAGGCATCGGCGTGTTGGTCGATGAATTGTGGCTGTTCGGTATGAACCCGAAAGCACAGAAAATGTTTGTCGAAGCGTTGGGCGGCATGGCGTCGCGTGACGAAGCGTTCACCATCTGGCTATCCACACAGTCGGATGACCCCCCGGCCGGCGTGTTCCTCGAAAAATTGGAGTACGCGCGAAACGTTCGCGACGGTAAGGTAGTCGATCCCAAATTCTTGCCGATCCTGTACGAATTCCCGCCTGAGATGATTGCAAATGAGGAACACCTGAAGCCGGAGAATTTTTACATCACGAACCCGAACCTAGGTGCGTCGGTGAGCGAGTCGTTCCTGACCCGTGAATACACGAAAGCCTTGGGCGCAGGCAAAGCTACGCTTGCGGTGTTCCTGGCCAAGCACTTGAATGTGCAAATCACCGTTGCACAGTCGGGTGGTTCCTGGTCCGGCATCATGTTTTGGGAAAAGCGCCACGACACGACGTTGAAAGACCTAACGTGCCTGGTCAATCGCTGCGATGTGATCACCGCGGGCATCGACGGCGGCGGGTTGGACGACTTGTTAGGGTTCGCGGCCATCGGCCGGGAAGCGGAAACTAAAGAGTGGTTGTCGTTCGGATACGGATGGGCGTTGCAGGCTGCGTTAGATCGCCGTAAGAGCGAGATCACGAAGTTCGAAGATTTCCAGAAGCGCGGAGAGATGACTATCGTTGAAACGCTCGGCCAGGACATCGACGAGTTAATAGAGATGATCCTGTTGCTCGAAGATTCTGGCTTGCTCGATCGCATCGGCGTTGACCCGGCCGGCATCGGCACAATTGTGGACGCCATCATCGAAACGGAGATCGAACCCGATCGTATCGTCGGCATCCCGCAAGGCTGGAAACTCACAGGGTCGATTAAGACCGTTGAACGCAAGTTGGCGGACGGATCGTTCAAGCACAACGGTTCAACGTTCATGAACTACAACGTATCGAATGCGAAGACAGAGCCGCGCGGGAACGCAACATTAATCACTAAACAAATTTCGGGAGCCGCTAAAATTGATGCGCTCATGGCAACGTTCAACGCTGCCGCATTGATGGCGATGAACCCCACGCCGCGGAAGAAACAATATCAGATGATGGTGTTTGGATGACGATAGAACGCGCTTATTCGATGATCACGGTGAAAGCCGTGAACGAAGATGCCCGGGAAATTACCGGCATCGCAACCACGCCTGAAACCGACCGCATGGGTGACATCGTGGAGTCGGACGGCGCAGAGTTCAAGCTGCCCATTCCGTTGTTGTGGCAGCACGATCCCTCGCAACCTGTCGGCCACGTGACCGCGGCCAAGGTAACGGCCAAGGGCATCGAGATCACCGCGAAGTTCATCAGCGTGGCCGACGTGGGCACGTTGAAAGACCGTCTTGACGAAGCATGGCAATCCGTGAAAGCCGGGCTCGTGCGCGGTCTGTCGATCGGGTTTCAACCCATCGAATCGGCCCGGATCGAGGGTACGTGGGGCATGCGATTTACCAAATGGCTATGGCTGGAACTGTCGGCCGTGACCATTCCCGCAAACGGCGGGGCAACGATTCAAACCGTCAAGTCGCTTGACCGAAAGTTCTTGGCCGCGTCAGGCCGCGTGAACAAATCGGTTGTGCGGATTGGCGCAAACCCTGCGGGCGATACCGCAACTAAAGCTGTTAACTCAACGCCCGTTAAGGGGAGTGACCACACCATGAAATTGCAAGAACAAATCACCGCTTTCAAAGCGAAGCAACAGGCCAACCGTGACCGCATGAATGCGATCATGGAAAAGGCCGTTGAAGACGGCAACCGTACGCTGGACGCGGCCGAAGCCGAAGAATACGACGCCCTGGACGCCGAAGTCACCGAGATCGACAGCCACCTGAAACGCCTGATGGTGCTCGAAGCCAAGGCCGTCGACACCGCGGTGACCGCGCGCCGTTCGGTTCCGGTGTCGTCCACGGCTGACCCCGACGATGACACGGGCGTGACCGTGCAACGCACCACCAGCCGTGTCGAAACGATGCGCGCGCCGGTGCTGGGCCAAGGTCTGGCGATGGCGCAGGTCGTCAAGCTGCTGGGCCGCGCCCAAGGCAACCGCTATGAAGCGCTGAACATGGCGAAGTCGATGCCCGATGTGGTCGATGCCCGCACCGTGGCCGTGCTGAAAGCCGCAGTAGCTGCCGGTACCACCACTAACGACGCCTGGGCCGGTGCGCTCGTCGGCGAATATTCCAGCACGTACGCCGATTTCGTCGAATTCCTGCGTCCCCAAACCATCCTGGGCAAGTTCGGTACCAACGGTATCCCGGCCCTGCGCCGTGTTCCGTTCCGCGTAGCGCTCATCGCGCAAACGTCGGGCGGCGCCGGTTACTGGGTGGGTGAAGGCCAGGCCAAGCCGCTCACGTCGTTCGACTTCGCACGCCAGGTGCTGGACCCGCTGAAGGTCGCCAACATCGCCGTCGTGACCGAAGAAACCCTTCGCGACTCTTCGCCTGCCGCGGACGTGATTGTGCGTGACAGTCTGGTCGACGCCCTGCGTGAACGTCTGGACATCGACTTGGTGGACCCGGCCAAAGCGGCAGTGGCTGGTGTTTCGCCCGCATCGCTGACCAACGGCGTGACCCCGGTGGTGTCGTCCGGTTCGACCATCGAAGACATCGACGCCGACGTTCGCGCTGTCATGGCCCGGTACGTCGCGGCGAACAACCCGCCCACGTCCGGCGTGTGGCTGATGTCGTCCATGACCGCGCTGGCCCTGGGTCAGATGAAAAACCCGCTCGGCCAGTACGAGTACCCCAACCTGTCGATGACGGGCGGTACGTTCCAAGGTCTGCCGGTGATCGTGTCCGATTACCTGGCCGGCGATTCGAACGGCGCCATCGTGGTGCTCGTGAACGCTCAGGACGTGTATTTCGCGGACGATGGCGGTTTCACGGTCGACATGAGCCGCGAAGCTTCTCTTCAGATGGACTCGGCTCCGACTCACAACAGCACCACGCCGACCGGCGCGCAGCTGGTGTCGATGTGGCAGACCAACAGCGTCGCATTCCGCGCCGAACGTACGCTGAACTGGCTGAAGCGTCGCTTGGTGGCCGTGCAGTACATCAGCGGCGTGAACTGGGGTGCCGGTACCGGGTCGTGATGTAACGGATTGACACTTGCGTTAAGATAGGGCCGGCCGGCTGTCTGGTCGGCCCTAATTTTTCGCCAAGGGGCAATCTCATGAGCAAGGTTACCGTTCTGGATTTTCGCGGCAAGGTGCGCACGATGGACCGTAAGTACGCGGATATCTTGTGTGCGATCGGCAAGGCCGAATACGTGGACGACGCGCAGTCGGGGAACGCCCCGACCGCAGATGTCGAAGAGCGGAGCACACCGCAGTACGAACGTCGAGTGTTGAGCGTACGCAGCGACAAGCGAAACGAGCAGTACGAAACGAAACAAGGGCGGCGCGAACGCGGCCGAGGAAGGTAATCACATGGGCATGATCCAACGATTCGCGGCCAAAGTCGCTAAAGCGGCGATGAGTCCCGTTAACGCGGGCGGCGGTTGGATCTCGCTTATCCGTGAACCATTCGCTGGTGCTTGGCAACAGAATAAAGAGCGGTGGCGCGGTGATGTGTTGCAGAACTACGCCGTATACGCGTGCCTGACTCGCATTTCTCAGGACATCGGCAAACTTCCGTTCAAGCTTGAGCAACGGAACCCAACAACGGGCATTTGGGAAGAAACGACCAATCCGGCGTACAGCCCGTTGCTGCGTCAGCCGAACTCGTATCAGAACCACATTCAGTTCAAAGAATGGTGGATCACGAGCAAGGAAGCCCGCGGCAACACGTATGCGCTCAAACAGCGCGACGCCCGCGGTGTGGTCACCGCACTGTACATCCTGGATCCTCTGCGGGTTCGACCGCTGGTGACCGAGTACGGCGACGTGTATTACCAACTCGATGACGACGAACTTAACGACGTGCCCGTCGGCGGGTTGATCGTTCCGGCGTCTGAGATCATCCACGATCGCATCAACTGCCTGTTTCATCCGCTTGTCGGTATCGGCCCGTTGTACGCGTCGGCACTTGCAGCGCGCAACGGTTTGCAGATCCAAAGCGACAGCGAAATGTTTTTTGGCAATGGTGCGCGGCCTGGGGGCGTGCTCACGGCGCCGGGTTCGATCGCTGAGGAAACCGCGAAGCGAATGAAAGACTACTGGGACGAGAATTTCACCGGCAAAAACGCGGGCAAGGTTGCCGTGCTGGGCGACGGCCTGAAGTTTGAACCGATGCGTGCCACGGCGATGGATTCGCAGATCGTGGAGCAGCTGAAGCTGTCCGGCTTGATCGTGTGTTCCGCGTGGCACATGCCGCCCTGGAAAATCGGTCTGACGGATCAACCGAATCGCAACGTCAGCGAACTGAACACGCAGTACTACCAGGACTGCTTGCAAAGCCCCATCGAACAGATGGAGGAATGCTTGAACACAGGTTTGAGCATTCCCAGCTATCTACGCGTTCAAGTAGATGTCGATGTCCTGCTACGCATGGACCAAGCGGGCATGTTTGAGATGTTGGGAACCGGCGTGAAAAATTCCGTCCTGGCGCCAAACGAAGCCCGCAAACGTGTGAACTATGCCCCTGTGGCTGGCGGTGATTCCGTGTTCATGCAGCAGCAGAATTATTCGCTCGAAGACTTGGCACGCCGCGGCGAAAAAGGCGACCCGTTTAATACCGGCTCGTCATCAACACCGGCGCCTGCGGCGTTGGCCGAACCCGACAACACACCTACACCGGATGCACAAGCCGAACGCGCCTTGCGTCTTCTGAACATGCGATCTTTCACGGGGGCGTAATGGATATTGAAAAGTTCATCGAAGGTCTACACGACTACCTTGGCAAACAATTTTCGCCGCTGCTCACGCGTCTGGTCGATCTCGAACGTCTGTGCGGTGAACAGGCGAAGACGATCAAAGCGCTGACCGCGACGATAGACAGTCAAGAAAAATCGTTGGTTCGTTTGCAGTCGGACGCTGACGGTTTGAAAGAGCGCGTCACGCACAGCGTCACGGTGCAAGAGCATCGTTCGTTGGCGGATCTCGTTGGCATGTTGGAGCCGGTACCGGAGCGATTGCAGGCGCTGCAAACTGCGATTAACGAAGAAAAAACGCTTGCTGTAGGTGAGGCGGAACAGCGGTCCAAACGCGTTTACGAAGTGTTGGAACGGCTCAATGCGCTCGAAGCGGCGCCCAAGCCCGAAGACGGTAAGAGCGTGACCGTTGAAGACGTGCAGCCGATGATTGCCGACCTGGTTGGCAAGGCCGTGGCCGCGATCGAGATCCCCAAGCCCGAAGACGGTAAGAGCGTGACCGTTGAAGACGTGCAGCCGATGATTGCCGACCTGGTTGGCAAGGCCGTGGCCGCGATCCCACGTGCGAAGGATGGCCGCGACGCCGCGCACCTTGAAGTTCTGCCGTCGATTGACATGGCGAAGTCTTACGACCGCGGTACTTACGCCCGTCACGCGGGTGGCCTGTGGCGATCGTTCGAAACCACGCATGAAATGCGCGGCTGGGAATGTATCGTTCGCGGCATTCAGTCGTTCGATGTTCAGGACGATGGCAATCGAATGATTATATTGGCGGGTACGCTCAGTGACGGAACCGATATCGGAAAAGCCATCAAGTACCCGGTGTTGTTGGACCAAGGCGTCTATCGTAGCGATTCGACGTACGAACGTGGTGATGTGGTCAGCTACGGCGGATCGATGTGGATCGCGCAAGTCGAACAGCCTAAAGCCGCTCCGGGGCTTTCCGAAGAGTGGCGCTTGTCGGTCAAGCGCGGTGCACCCGGCAAATCGGGTACGCCCGCGGTACCCCGCGGTCCGATCCGGTTGGGAGATTGAGCGATGGACGAATTTATCACCCTGGACGAAGCCCGTGATCATCTGCGGATCGACACAACCGATGACGACAACGACCTACGCCTGAAGATTCAGGGCGCATCGAGTGCGGTTATGCGGTACCTGAAGACACGTCGTGCCCTGTGGCTGGCTGAGGAAGACAGCAACGGTGATCCGATGCTGGATTCCAATGGCTGGCCGGTGCCGTTGATCGGCAGTGACGGTCAGACGGTGATAAACCCGGTTATCAAGTCGGCTACGCTGCTTATGACCGGCTATCTGTACCGCAATCGGAGCGACAACGAAGGCGCGGCGTTTCAACAAGGGTTCTTGCCGATGCCGGTTACGGCGCTGTTGTACCCCCTGCGTGATCCGACGGTGAAATGATGGCGACGTTTAATGAATCGAAGCTTCGACATCGCGGCCGACTTGAACGTTGGACCGCGCTTGTCAATAGCGAGGGCAAGACGGTGCAAGACCCGATGACCGGTGAGATTTCCTATGACTGGGTGGAAATAGCGCGCCTGTGGATGGCGATTGAGCCGTTATCAGCCCGTGAATTCGTCCAATCAGCGGCTGTGCAATCGCAAGTCAATACGCGTTTGACGATCCGCGCACGTGGAGACATCGCAGCCAAAGACCGCATAGTTCATGTGCGTTTGAACATGCCGGATGTCGTCTATAACATCGTCGGCGTATTACCCGACCTGGATAGCAACCTCGAATACATGACGTTGCCCGCAACCACCGGAGTAAATGAAGGATGACCACGTGCGCTATCCTTGCTCCGGGGCCAAGCATGTCGGCTGAAGTAGTCGCGCAGGCGTCGGCCGACTGCGTTATCGCCGTGGGCAACGTTTACGAACTGGCTCCGGACGCGGATATCCTGGCCGCGAACGATCACGCCTGGTGGATCAAGAACCCGCAGGCATTGCAGTTCAAAGGCCGTAAAGTGTCGTGTAATCGCATCGTCGGTGTTGAACGAATAGTCGGGTACAGCAGCTGGAACAGCGGAGTGCTGGCGCTCGAAACTGCGTTCCTGGCTGGGCACACCGAAATCCACCTTTACGGGTTCGATATGCACGGGTCGCATTTTTTCGGACCGTACACGAACGGGTTGGGCAACACGAAACCGGCTCGTCGCGTTGTGCACCAGCAGCAGTTTTTGGCCTGGCGTGCAACGCATGCGCGGTTGAAGGTGATCAATCATACCGAAGGCTCTGAACTTAAGGCGTACCCCTATGTCGCATCGTAGCGTTCACGTGCTGGGAATGATGGGGCTAGGCGACAACCTGTACATGCGCCCGTACGTTCACGCCTTGCGGCGCCAAGTTGACGAGTTGTACCTGTCGACGCCCTGGCCAGAACTGTATGACGGGCTCGACGTACTGTTTGTGAAGCCCGCGACGCGTCTTCGAACGCAAGCTAAAAATTTGACGCGCACCGATGCCGTGTGGTCGACGCCGCCCGCGGGAGTTCGAACGATTCGTGTAGGCTATTCGGCTAACGACATGCGAACCGGCAGCATTCAAACGGCCCTGAAACGTGTGTTCGGCGTGCCTGGCGCCCACGTCATCCCGTTGTTGGGTCTACCGGCGTCGCCCGTCACCGTCGATAAACCGGTTGCCGTGATCCGCCCGGTAACGGTACGTCGTGAGTGGTTGAATCCGGCGCGTAACCCGAAACCGCAATATATCCATGACGCCGCGTACGAACTCGCTGAAGCGGGCTATCACGTCGTCAGCGTGGCCGACATCGTGCAAGGTCTGGAATGGATCGACGGACGCGAACCATTTGCGCATCAACGTTTTCATAAAGGTGAGTTGAACGTTCGTCAGTTGATGGCGCTTGTTGCTCATGCGTCGGTTGTTGTCGGCGGCGTCGGTTGGATCGTGCCTGCGGCATTGACCACGCGTGTGCCTACGTTCATCGTCTACGGCGGCAACGGCGGCAATAACGGGCCATCCAAAATTTTGCCGGAATCTTTACCCGCAAACATCGCGTGGGCCGCGCCTAATCCGCTGTGCGGGTGTGCGTCGTCCACTCATTCATGCAACAAGGAAATCCATGCGTTTGACCGAAAATTTGCCGAATGGCTTGCACGACCCGATGTTCGAAGCAACCGCCGTCACTTCGATGTGCTGGTTGCCTGACCCAGGTATCGGCCGTTTGCCTGTTCAGGGAGATCCGACGGAGATGTATGACGCCGCTTACTGGGAATCGTACCGTGCGCGCGCGGACACTCACATTGGTCGTCGGTTGAATGACGCCCGGGTCGACTTGGTACGGGACCACTGCCGCCGTGAAGAAAACAGCATCATCGACGTTGGCATCGGTTCCGGGCAGTTTGTCGAAGCGTTGCATTGCTGGGGTTTCGACGTGAACCCGGCCGCTATCGAGTGGCTTCAGCAGCGCGGCCAGTGGAATGACCTGTACGCCCGCCAGTGGGACGTAGCGACGTTTTGGGATGCGTTGGAACACATCCCGGTGCCGTCCCTGGCTGTTCGTCAGGTGCGTCGATATGCGTTCGTGTCGCTGCCGATCTTCGCGGATCTCGACCACTGCTTGAATAGCAAGCATTACAAGCCAGGCGAACATCTGTGGTACTTCACGGACCGCGGTATCAAAGCGTGGTTCGATGCGCAAGGATTTGACTGCGTGGAGCAGAACCATATCGAAACCGACATCGGGCGCGAAGGTATCGGCACGTACGTATTCAAACGTCGATAGGGGGCGCCGTGGCTACCAACAGCATCAGTGTTACGTTGACCGGTTATGACGCGCTCATAAAGCGCATGAACCAGTTGCCGGCGAAGATCCGAGCGAAGCCGGGCCGGCGCGCGCTGGGCAAAGCCGCGCTTGCGGTGAAACGCCAGGTCGTGCAAAACGTCCGTGCGATCGATGATCCGCTCACCGGCCGGCAGATCCGCTACAACGTGGCGCAACGTTTCCGTTCGCGTTATTTCCGTTCGACTGGCGATCTCATGATCAGTGTGGGTGTACTCACGAATCCCGGGCGTATCGATCCCCCGAGTAACCCCGACCGCGGCGCGCGTGGACCGACGCCGGAATGGTATCTGTACGAACTCGGTACGGTGAAACAGCCTGCGAGGCCAGTCGTGACGCCCGCGCTTTCGCAAGCTCAAAACGCCGCGATCGCCGCATTTACGCGGGAGTTCCAACGCGCACTAACTGACCTGGGGGTGTAGAAATGCTACCGCCTATTTTGGAAACAGTAAAATCGTACCCGCCCGCTGTTGCGTTACTCGGGAGCGATCCGACGCGGTTTTTCGCGTTCGGTACGTCACCGCAGGACATGACGAAACCATATGCCGTGTGGCAGGTACCGAACGCTTACCCTGAGAACTATCTCGGATCGCTGAGCGACATGGACGACGTAAATATCCAGGTCGATTGCTATTCGAAGACGAGCCAAGCTGAAGCGGTCAGTATCGGCACGGCAATACGTGCGGCAGTAGAACGCCAAGCGA
>Ga0164241_10003616_pt1 | contig 15453 bp, 12 predicted proteins | sample OricomyardsoilBY_FD_108780 | JGI IMG/M metagenome (GOLD analysis project Ga0164241, IMG submission 108780) | Backyard soil microbial communities from Emeryville, California, USA - Original compost - Back yard soil (BY) | ecosystem: Environmental > Terrestrial > Soil > Unclassified | place: USA... | reverse complement strand
TCGATCTCGAAACACTCGGGCGCCTTGATGTCCTCGAGATTGATGCCGCCGAACGTGGGTTCCAGCGCCGCAATGATCTCGACGAGCTTGTCGGGGTCGCGTTCGTTGATCTCGATGTCGAACACATCGATGTTGGCGAACTTCTTGAACAGCACCGCCTTGCCTTCCATCACGGGTTTCGCCGCGAGGGGCCCGATGGCGCCGAGCCCCAGTACGGCCGTGCCATTGGTGATGACGCCGATCAGGTTGCCGCGCGTGGTGTAGCGAAGCGCGGCGAGCGGGTCGGCCGCGATCTCCTCGCAGGCGATGGCCACGCCGGGCGAGTACGCCAGGGCGAGATCGTGCTGATTGGTGAGTTTCTTGCTCGGGGTTACCGAGAGTTTTCCGGGGGTGGGCAGCTCGTGGTAGGCCAGCGCCTCTTCGCGCAGGCTCTCCCGGCGTTTGGCCGGAGGCAGTGTGTCGTCAGTCATGTCGACTTCATTGGACCACAATCCCGTCGCTACGCAAATGCATATGGCTCATGTCCGCTATCGAATCGCTGCTCTCGCGAAAGCCGAATAGACTTCCCGCGCGGACCGCGGTCTATCAACCGCGTCAATAAGAAGGGGTTTCCCATGAGGAAGATTGCGCTCGCAGTCGTCTTGCTGTCGCCCATGGCTCACGCCCAGATGCAGACGGACGCGCCACCCGTCGTCGCCGGCGCCAAGCCGGTCACGGTGGAGCGCATCCAGATCCACGGCGCTTCGCTCGAAGGCAACCTCGAAGGCAACGCCGTGGATCGCGATGCGCTGGTCTTCCTGCCGCCAAGCTACTCCAGGGACAAGAAGCGCCGCTACCCGGTGGTCTACGCGCTGCACGGCTATTCCATCGGTGCGGAGCAGTGGTCGAAGGAGATTCACGTGCCGCAGACGATCGAAGGCGCATTCGCACAAGGCGCGCGCGAAGTCATCGTGGTGCTGCCGGACTCGAAGACTCGCCACAACGGCTCGATGTACTCGAGCTCCGTCACCACGGGAGACTTCGAGCACTACGTGGCTCGTGATGTCGTCGCGTACATGGACTCTCACTACCGCACGCTGCCGGTGCGCGAGAGCCGCGGCCTCGTGGGCCACTCGATGGGCGGCTATGGCGCCACGCGCATCGGCTTCCGCCATGCGGATGTGTTCGGCGCGCTCTATGTCATGAGTCCTTGCTGCCTTTCGCCTCGGCCGGCGCCGCCGGATGCGGAACTCGCGAAGCAGCTGGAGTCGGTGAAATCACCGGAAGAGTCGGCGAAGCTCGGCTTTTTCGCGCGTGCGACGCTGGCGACGGCGGCCGCCTGGTCGCCGAACCCGCACCATCCGCCGTTGTTCCTAGATCTCCCGGTGAAAGACGGGGCGCCGCAGACCGAGGTGTTGAACAAATGGGCAGCCAACTCGCCACTCGTGTTCTTCGACCAGTACGTGGGTGAGTTGAAACGTTATAAGGCCATCGCATTCGACGTGGGCAATGAGGACAGCCTGCGCACCGACACGCGCAAGCTGCACGAGGTCCTGGAGCGCAACGGCATCGCCAATTCGTTCGAGGAATATGCGGGCAACCACACCAACAAGCTGGGCGACCGGGTCCAGAACCACGTGCTGCCGTTCTTCAGTGCGAACCTCTGCTTCGAGGCACGCTGCCGCTGAGCAGGGCGCGCATTTTCGGCCACGTTCGCCATTGAGAAGTACAATGGCGCGCCGTGATGCAACGCGCCCAACTCACCGCGATCCTCAATTCCGCCGTGCAACGCTGGCTCGAGCGCGACGCCTTCGAGCATGCCGGCGCGCTCGCGTTCTGCACGCTGTTCTCCCTGGCGCCGCTCGTCATCATCGTCGTCGCGATCGTCGGCATCATCTTCGGTGAAGACGCGGCGAGCGGCCAGATCTCCGCCGCGATCAGCGACCTGGTCGGTCCCCAGGCCGCGGCAGCGGTGGAGACGGCCGTGCGCAGCTCGCGGCCCCAGGAGGCTGGGATCTGGCCCACGATGTTAGGCTTGGGCGCTCTCATCTTCGGCGCAACCACGGTGTTCGCGCAGATGCAGAGCGCTCTCAACAAGTTCTGGGGCGTGAAGGCGAGGCCGACGCGCAGCGGAATCCTCCGTTACATCACGGTCCGTCTGCTCTCGTTGAGCATGGTGCTGATCATCGGCTTCCTGATGCTCACCTCGTTCGTCGTGAGCCTCGCCATCACCGGCATCATCGAACATGCCCGGAACTGGATTCCCATTCCGGCGTTCGCGGTGGCGACCATCGATCTTGTCGTCTCGCTCGGCGTGACCACGGTGATGTTCGGCATGTTGTTCAAGGTCCTGCCCGACGTCTACCTCCGGTGGGCGGATGTGTGGCGCGGGGCGTTCTTCACGGCGCTGCTGTTCGCAATCGGCAAGTACTGCATCTCGCTGTACCTCACGCACGTGGCAACCGCTTCGACGTATGGCGCCGCGGGTTCGCTGGTGCTCGTCCTGCTGTGGGTTTACTACTCCTCGCTCATCCTCTTCTTCGGAACCTGCCTCACGATCGCGACGATCGTGGAGCGGGGCGAGCAGGTGCGGCCGAAAAAAACGGCGGTGCGCACGCGTTTCGTCGTGGACGACCACGAAGCAGGGAGTGAATGAGGCCAACGCGCCCCGGGGACGGGGAGTAACCCTCAGCTCGCCAGGAACTCCGCCACCCTTTTTGCCACGCCGACCGCATCGGTCTCGAGCGCCCCGTCCATCTTCGACACCGGCTGCTGGACTGCCTGCAGCCGTTCCGGGGCCCATGCGGCCCCGGCTGCGGCAAGCGCGGCCGCGGGTCCGGCTTCTTGCGAGCCGAATCCCACGAGGCACACCTTCCTCACCACCTTGGGCCTCGACACGGCGAGCTCCGCCGCCACGGCCGCCCCCGCGCCGGACCCTAACAAGTCCACCTGCCGGAACCTCATCGAATCCAGGAAGTCCGCCACCGCGTCGGCGTAACCCGAGATCGAAAGCTTCCCCTCCGGCGCATCGGACTCGCCGCAGCCGGGCAGATCGGGGCTGTACACGGACCGGCTGCTTCCCAGATGTCTCGACAGCTCGAGGAAGACCCTGCCGCTGCCGGCAGCCCCGTGCACACATATAAGAGTGGTCAGCTCGTCAAAACCGCCCCCCACGGGGATGGCGTTGTGCACGTGGAGCTGGCCATGGCGGCATTCGAAGTACGCGCGGCGGAGGCGCGGCGGGGTGTTGTCCATGGGGCGCAAACATAACCCAACGCGAGGTCAGACGTTTCTGTCCGCTCCCTAGGGGGTTTTGACAGAACTGAGACGCGCATTCGCATTTCGATGCGATCACCAAAAGTCTTCAGCCACGGCCTTTCGACCGGGGGCTAGAATCCCGTCACGAAGAAGAATTGGGGAACATCCTCGATGCCTCCGGTGATCACCAGCGCGTCCACGTCGGACGTGGACAACGACGCCACGGCCGAATTGCCGGTCCTGGATGTTGCGGCGTACGAATCCACGCTGAACGAGCCGGTCTCGCGCACGGACACCTGGGTCGTTCCCGGCGTGGAGCTGACGGCCGCCCTCCCGGTCACGTCAGAAGCATCGCGGGAAACGCCCGCCTACGATCTGGACCACAGCGGCACACACGAAATGCCGGCGATGCCCGCGTCGAAGCGCTCCGGCATTCGCAAGTCGACGAAGGCCGCCCGGGCCCCGAAACCCGCGACTGCACCGGCACCGCAGGCCGAGCAAATCCCGGTGGCTGCGCCGCCGGCGATCGTGGTGCCGCCGTCACCGCCGCTCATCGAGGACCTGCGCAACGCCCTAGCTACTGCCGAGCGACGGATAGAAGAGCTCAACGAGCGTGCGCGCATCGGCGACGCCGAAAGGCTCGTGGCGGTGGAGCGCGCGAACGCGGAATCGACGCAGCTGCGCGCGCAACTCGCCCAGCAGGCCGAATCGTTGCAGTCGGCCCGCGAGCGCCTGGACGCGGCGCGCGCGGATGTTCCCGAACTCGAAGACAAGCTGATGGCGCGGGGCGATCGCATCTCGGCGCTGGAAGCGGAGCTGCTGGCACAAACGGCCACGCTGCGCGAGAAAACCGAGCTGCTGGCGAAAAGCGAACATCGCCGCGCGATCCTGGAATGTGACGTGGCGAACCTTCGCGCCACGGTGGCGCATCGCAATTCGCGCATCGAGATGCTCGAAGCGGATCTCGCCGCGCGCCAGGCGCGCCAGGCCGATCTGTCGGCCCGCCTCGCAGACGCGCTCGCCTCCACGGATCCGTACGTGCCGCGCCTTCGCTCGGAGCTGCACGCGCGTGATGAACAGATACGCCTGCTGAAGCTGGATGTGGAACTGGCCCGCGTCCAGGTGGCGGAAAAGGACCACGATCTGCAGGTGGCCGAGGAAAGCATCCGCAACCTCGAGCTCGAGGTGCGCGACAAGAATTCGAAGCTGGACGAGGTCAACGTCACGGTGGAGGAATGGCGCGCGGTCATCGCCGAAAGCCAGCGCTCGATCCTGCAGCGTGACAGCCAGATCCAGGCGCTCCAGTCGGACCTCCAGAAGCGCGCCGCCACCGGCGATTCGGCGGCGCAGACGGGCGAAGAAGTGGCGCTCGAAGGCCCGGCCCGTGTGCTCATACGCACCAGCGGCAACACGGACTTCGTGCATGTTCTCGGGCGGCGCACGCGCATCGGCCGCGGCGCAGACAACGACCTGGTGCTCGATACCAAGCACGTCAGCCGCTACCACGCGGTGTTCCTGGCGGGCCCGGTGCACACCTCGGTCGAGGACCTCAAGAGCACGAACGGGGTCTTCGTGAACGGCAGGCGGGTGTCGCGCCACATCCTGAAAGACGGTGACCGTGTGACCGTGGGGCGTACGCAGTTCCGCTACTGCGTCCGCGACTAAACTAGCTACAGTGCCGCGCCGGCCGCCTATGCCGCGGCGGGCGCGCCGGTTAAGCTAGCGGCCCCCTATGACCGACAACTACATCGAACGCATCCTCCGTGCCCGCGTCTACGACGTGGCCATGGAATCCCCGCTGGAACCCGCGCCGCGCCTGTCCCGCCGCATCGGCAACTCGGTGCTGCTCAAGCGCGAGGACATGCAGCCGGTGTTCTCGTTCAAGCTGCGCGGCGCGTACAACAAGATCGCGCACCTGTCGGATTCGGTGGCGAACCGTGGCGTCATCTGCGCCTCCGCGGGCAACCATGCACAGGGCGTGGCGCTGGCGGCGAAACGCCGCGGCATACCGGCCGTCATCGTGATGCCGCAGAACACGCCCCATATCAAGGTGAATGCGGTGCGCGACCTCGGTGGCGAGGTGGTGCTGCACGGTGACGACTACGACAGTGCCTACGAACACGCGCAGTTCATCGTGCGCGAGCGCAACCTGGCGTTCGTGCATCCGTTCGACGACGAGGACGTGATCGCCGGCCAGGGCACGGTGGCGGTCGAGATCCTGCGCCAGTCGCGCGGCGAAGTGGACGCCATCTTCGTGCCCGTCGGCGGCGGCGGACTCATCTCCGGGATCGCGGTGTACGCGAAGTTTTTCAATCCGAAGATCAAGATCATCGGCGTCGAGCCCGTGGACGCGTCGGCCATGCACGATTCGTTGCGTGCGAAGAAGCGTGTGGTGCTCGATCGCGTCGGCGCGTTCGCCGACGGCGTGGCCGTGCGCAAGGTCGGCGAGGAAACCTTCCGCCTGTGCCGCGAGCATGTGGACGAAGTGGTGCTCGTCGACACCGATGAAATCTGCGCGGGCATGCAGGACATCTTCGAAGACACGCGTTCCATCGTCGAACCCTCGGGCGCGCTCGCCGTCGCGGGCATCAAGAAGTACTGCGCGCTCAATCACTGGAAGGACAAGCGCGTGGTCGCCATCAACAGTGGCGCCAACATGAACTTCGACCAGCTGCGATACGTGGCGGAGCGTTCGGATGTGGGACAGGCGCGCGAAGCGCTGCTCGCGGTCGAGATTCCGGAGCAGCCCGGCAGCTTCCTCCGGTTCTGTGAAATCCTGGGACAGCGCGCGGTCACGGAATTCAATTACCGGCACGGGGCCAAGGAACGCGCGCAGATCTTCGTGGGTTTCGGGTTGTCCCGAGGAAAGGACGAGCGCGACGAAGTCATCGCGTCCCTGCGTGCGGCGGGCTACGGCGTCACGGACATGACGGACAATGAAACCGCGAAACTCCACGTCCGTTACATGGTGGGTGGCCACGTCAACAGCGGTGTCGCCCATGAGCGTCTGTATCGCTTCGAGTTTCCCGAGCGCAAGGGGGCGTTGCTGAAGTTCCTGCAGGCCATCGGCACGCGATGGAACATCACCCTGTTCCACTACCGTAACCATGGTTCTGACTACGGGCGCGTACTGGCCGGCATCGACGTGAAGGCGTCCGACACGCCGGACTTCCTGGATCACCTGAATGTCCTTCACTACTCCTATAGCGAAGAGACTAACAATCAGGCGTATCGCATTTTCCTCGGGTCCTGAGCTGAAATAGTTCCTAGCGGGGGAACACGGGCCGGTCTTTCCGGTCTGTGTAGAATGCCCCCGGCCGCCGTCATCAGGTCTCTATTGTTGTTCGACGAAAAGCACCCGCTGTATTCGCCCTATCGAATGGCGAAGCGCATCGTCATCGGCATCGTGGGCGGCTCCGTGCTTCTCCTGGGCATCGCGATGATCGTGTTGCCCGGGCCGGCGTTCGTGGTCATACCCGTGGGGCTCGGCATCCTGGGTCTCGAGTTCGCGTGGGCGCGCAGCTGGCTCAAGAGAGCCAAGGCGAAGGCCGAACAGATGGCGAACAACTTCAGGAACACCGAAAGCAAGGGCGACGACGGCGGCAATGCGCCGAAGTAGCTAGCCCGTCACTACTCGATCGGCAGATCGAACAGCAGCTCCCGCGCGAACCGCACCGGCGGCGACCCGAACGACAGCACCTTGTCGTGATACTCCTTCATCGAGAACGATGCGCCCGCCCGCTGTTCGGCTTCCGTGCGCAACGCCATGTGCTCCTGCGCGCCGACGAAGTACACGGGTAGTTGGGCCGAGGTGAGCTGCGCACGTGTCCACTTGCCCGCCGCCTCCCGTTCTTCCTGGAATCCGGACTCGGTCATGAGCTTCACCGCAGCATCGCGCGAGATGCCGTCGACGTGCACGGCCTGGTCGAGCAGGGCGTTGACGATGGTGCGCAGGTACCACTTGAGCTGGATGAGCTTCATGAGCGGATCGCCGTTCATGTAGCCCTGGTCGATCATCACGCGCTCCGTGTAGACGGCCCAGCCTTCGATGAAAGGCCCCGAGGCCAGCACTTTGCGCAGTGTCGACGGATACTTGTTCGAGTGCGCGAGCTGCAGGTAATGCCCCGGCATCGCTTCGTGGATCGTGAGGTTGTGGATGGAACGCGTGTTGTATTCACGCAGGAAGGAGTCCGTCTGCGCGCGTGTCCACGCGGAAGGAATCGGCGAGACGGCGTAGAACGTCTTCAGTCCGGCTTCCAGGGGTCCCGGCGAATCGCAATAGGCCAGGGACACACCTTGCTGGAACTCTGGCATCACGATGATCTCGAGCGGTTCTTCGGGCACCGCCACGATGTTCCTGTCGCGCACGAACTGGGTGGCTTCGATCAGTGAAGCGCGCGCCGTATCGAGCACCGCGTCGCGCTTCGGCCGCTCGGCATAGGCGATTTCGAGCGCGGCCTTGATGGCCTGCTGCTGCTGCGTGGCGCTGGGTTTCTCGGGCGTCCTGGGCGCGCCTCGTTTTCCCTTCAGGACCGCGGTGGCGATTTCGTACATCGACGCACGAGTGGCGGCGAGCTCGCTCTCCGCGCGGGAACGGATTTCCTGGCGTGACAGCGGCGAGAACAATGCATACGACAGTTTCTGATCGTAGAGCTCGGCGCCGAGGCGAAAATCTCCCGTCGACTCGGGAGTGAGCCGCTTCTCGAGCCAGATCTGGTGTTGCGACACCGCGCTGCGCGCCTTTGCGACGCTGGCGCGGAGAGGCTCCTGTTCTTCGGCGGGCAGCGTGGCGATCTGAGCCGTGATCTCGCCTTCGAGCAATGAAATCAGCCCCGCGTTCTGCTTCACGGCGGTCTCCGCGAACACTTCCGGCACGCGCGCGGGCTCGAGGATGTCGCGCACCTGCGCGAGAAACTGCGGGAGTTCATCGAGCCGCTTGCCCACATTCTTCAGCCGTTCGGAGGCCGGCGCGAACTCGCGTGCCAGCAGGTCATTCAGGCTGCTGCCGGCCATGCGCGTGTAGATCAGTGGATTCCAGCGGTGGTCCTGCAGCGTCTGGATTTTCCAGCGGTCGTACTGCAGGTCGTGCATCAGCAGCAGTGCATCCACCTGGTTGGCGCGCGACAGCTTCGAGCGGTCGATGGGCTCGAGTGCATCTAGATAGAGCTCGGTGAAGGTGAGGCGCCGCTGCCAGCCGGCGGCGCTGACGTCGTCGAGCCGGTCGTCGAATCGGTGATCCCCCAGCGCGGTGGCGCTGACCGGCGATTGCTCGGGCGATTCCCTCAGGAATCGCTGCGCGAGCGCTTCGAATTGCTGGTCGGCCGTGGGCGGAGCCGGCGGCGGCGGAGGAGGAGGATCGGCGCGAGGCGGAGTGGGTGCGCAGGCGCACAACAACGTCGCCGCCAACCCCGCCAGCAAAGCTCCGTTCATTGTCTTCATCGCTGAGTCCCCGGCCGTACTGGACGCAATGGCCAACGGAGCGCGACGTTACCAGCTAAAGTGCGCATCCCCCAATACCCGTCGATTTCCGGACTTTGAGCACGACGCCCCGAACTCCCGGCCGCCAGGCCCTGAGCCATCCCGACTTCGCGCGGTATGCCTACGGCCGGTTCGCGGCGACGCTGGCCTGGCAGATGATCGACGTCGTTCTCGGCTACCAGGTGTGGGAGCTCACGCGCAAAGAGGAATACCTGGGCCTGATCGGGCTCGCGCAGTTCCTGCCGTTCGTCGTGCTGTTGCTGCCCGGCGGCCAGATCGCCGACCGCTTCGATCGCCGCCTCATCATTTCGCTCGCGTACGGCCTCGAGCTCATCGCGGCGACCGGCCTGCTGCTGTTCACGCTGACCGGGCAACACGAAGTGTTCCTGCTGTTCCTCATCGCCGCCTTGTTAGGCGTGGGCCGCAGCTTCTGGGCGCCGGCGGGCCAGGCCATGGTCCCGAACCTGGTGCCGAAGGAATTGCTGTCCGGCGCCATCTCGATGAACACGCTGATGTTCACCATCGCCACCATCAGCGGTCCGGCCATCGCCGGCCTCACGCTGATCCTCGGCATCGACTGGTCATATGGTTTCGCGGTCGCATTGTTGGTCTGCGCGATCTTCATGATGCTGGGCGTGAAGCCGGTGCTCGCGAAGTCCACGTCGGAATGGCACTGGCGTGACGTTCTCGGCGGATTCGTATTCGTGTGGCGGAAGAAGCCGGTGCTCGGCGCGATCTCGCTCGACCTTTTCGCCGTGCTGTTCGGCGGCGTCGTGGCGCTGTTGCCCGCGTACGCGGACAAGATCCTCCACGTCGGCACGGTGGAGCTGGGCATCATGCGTGCGGCGCCCGGCGTGGGCGCTGCCATCGTGGCGTTCTGGCTCGGCATGCGGCCGATCCAGCGTCACGCTGGAACCTGGATGTTCGGCGGCGTCGCCCTGTTCGGCTTCTGCATGATCACCGTCGGGCTGTCGACCAGCCTGGTGCTGACGCTCGTGGCGCTCGTGTTGGCGGGCGCCGGCGACATGATCAGCGTGTTCGTGCGCGGCATGCTCGTGCAGCTCGAGACGCCGGATTCGATTCGCGGGCGGGTGAGCGCGGTCAACTCCATGTTCATCGGCGCCTCGAACGAGCTCGGCGCCTTCCGTGCCGGCATGCAGGCCGCGTGGATGGGCATCGTGCCGTCGATGATCTGGGGCGGTGTTTGCACGCTCGCCGTGGTCGGCAGCTACCTCGGCCTGTTCCCCCAACTGCGCAAGCTCGACCGGTTCCCCGAACCCACCCATTAATGGGGACATTCCCCATTTCCTGGCAAAAGGGGCCGCACCTGGTCGGGGCCAGGCGTCTACTTCAAAGCAGCCACCGACGGGATTTCATCCAGTACTGATCACCCCGCCGTACTGGATTTACTCGCGACCTGTATGTAAATACAGTTCGCGCATGGCAAGCGGGATCAAGGGCCGTGGCGCGCAATCGCAGCCGCCCGGCCGCTTCGACATTCTTACTAAGACTCTCGAGCACGACGGCTGGTACGAAGAAGAAGAGCCGGAGAAGCGCGAGACCGTCGTCCTGCCCGAGCCTGCGCGCTCGATCATCAGCCGCAACAAATCGCCGGACATCTACTTCACGCAGTCAATCAACCCATATAGGGGCTGTGAACATGGCTGCATCTACTGTGTGTCGGGTGACACTCCAGTTCTTATGGCCGATGGCACTACCAAGGCGATCGAGGAAGTGGAGGTCGGCGATGCAATTTATGGCACCGAGCGAATTGGCTTCTACCGGCGCTACGTCAAGACTCGAGTTCTCGCTCACTGGAATGTCATCAAGCCTGCCTATCGCATCACGCTGGAGGACGGCACGAACTTGGTGGCAGGTTCGGACCATCGATTTCTAACGAATCGCGGCTGGAAGTTCGTAACCGGAACGGAATCGGGCAGCGGCCGACGCCCGCATCTCACCGTCAACAACAAGTTGATGGGCACGGGTCGCTTCGCGATCTCAACTGAAAAGGGGGCGGACTATCGGCGCGGCTATCTCTGTGGAGTCATTCGCGGCGACGGGCATCTTGCGATCTATCGTTATCGGCGCGAGGGCCGCGCCGATGGAGATCAGCACCAATTCCGACTCGCGCTCTGTGACGTGGAAGCTTTGTCTCGCACACAGCACTACCTGCGACAACTCGAAATCGAAACGCGGGCGTTCCAATTCATCGTTGCAAGCGAAGGCCGAAAGGCGATGCAGGCAATTCGTACGCAGACGCGTTCGAATGTCGAGGCGATCACCCGAATCGTTGCATGGCCAGACTGGCCAACTACTGAATGGAATAGGGGTTTCCTCGCCGGCATCTTCGACGCTGAAGGCAGCTTCAGTCAGGGGGTGCTGCGAATTTCCAACACGGACTCGGAAATAATTCACCGAATAAACTGTGCCCTGAGGGCGTTGAACTTCCGCTTTGTCGTTGAGCACATTGACCGCACCGCCACCAAGCCAATCGATGTCGTTCGACTGGTTGGTGGTCTCGTTGAGCATCTGCGTTTCTTCCACACCGTGGATCCGGCGATTTCGCGCAAACGCGACATAGCAGGGCAGGCTGTAAAGAGCGAAGCTCGCCTCGCCGTCGTCAGCATCGAACCGCTCGGCAAGGCGACGCGTCTCTATGACATCACCACCGGCACCGAAGACTTCATCGCTAACGGTGTGGTGAGCCACAACTGTTTCGCCCGCCCCAGCCACGCCTACGTCGGCCTCTCCCCCGGCCTCGATTTCGAGACGAAGCTCTTCTACAAGGCCGACGCCGCGAACCTGCTGCGCAAGGAACTTTCCTCGCCTAACTACCAGTGCGCGCCCATCATGCTCGGCGCCAACACCGACCCGTACCAGCCGATCGAAAAGACCCACAAAGTCACCCGCTCGCTGCTCGAGGTGATGATCGAGTTCAAACACCCCGTGAACATCACGACCAAGGGTGCGCTCGTCGCACGCGACGTCGACCTGCTGAGCCAGCTCGCGAAGGACCACCTCGTCAACGTGATGTTCAGCATCCCCACGCTCGACAACGAGATGAAGCGCGCGCTCGAACCGCGCGCGGCGGCCGCGGCCGCGCGCCTGAAAGCGATGCGCGTGCTCGCCGACGCTGGCGTGCCGGTCGGCGTGCTCGTCGCCCCCATCATCCCGGTGCTCACCGAACACGAGATCGAAGCCGTGCTCGAAGCGAGCCGTGAAGCCGGCGCGTCGGTCGCCGGCTACACGATCCTCCGGCTCCCCTGGGAAGTGAAAGACCTCTTCCGCGAGTGGCTCGCGGAGCATTTCCCCGATCGTGCCGCGCACGTGATGTCGATCGTCCGCGGCATGCGGAGCGAGCGCGACAACGACCCCCATTTCGGGACGCGCATGCACGCTACCGGCGCGGTGGCCCAACTCATCCGCCAGCGGTTCCAGCTCGCGTCGAAACGGTTGGGCTTTTCCCAGGATCGCGACACTTCTTTACAAACGAATCTTTTCCGCCGCCCCGTACGTACTACCCCTCAGTTGTCGCTGGATTTCGCGCCGTAGGCCGTAGGTCCCACGCCCATCTGGGAACCGCACTGGCCCTCCGAGGTCACAAAGAGACGATGCTGCGACGTGGCATACTTGCCGCGCCCGTAGGTTTTCCGATCAGCGCCTGGGAGCCGGAACATGAACGCAATCCGCATGACCACTGCGTGCCTGGGCGCCGTCCTTCTCGGTGGATGCATGCAGGCGCGTATCGAAGAATCGCGCGAACTGGCCACCCACATCACCAAGGACGAAAGCGTCGTCATCCTCGCCAAACCGCAGATCGAAGGGGCGGGCGCGGAAGACGTCTTCATGGATTGCATCGGCGAGAATCTGCGCGACGGTAAAAGCGGCCTGCGGGTTCACGACAACAACGAATTCGTGGACCAGATGTTTCCGTGGTTCGAGCCCAGCACCGCGCCGGGCAAGCCCGAAGCCATGAGCGAATTGCTGGCGCGTCCGGGCGTGTCGGATCAGGTGGCGAAATCGGGCGTGCGTTATGTAGTCTGGCTCGACGGCAACACGCGCAAGACCGACGGCGGCGGCAGTCTCGCCTGCGGCGCGGCGCCCGGCGGAGCAGGTTGCATCGGATTCGGCTGGTGGCAGAAGGAATCGGCTTACGAAGCCACCATCTGGGATTTGAAACAGGCCAAGTCAGCGGGTAGCGTCGGTACAAATGTCACTGGAACTTCCGCCATCGTTGGGGCAATAGTTCCTTTGCCTTTCATCGCGCGGGTGCAGGCCACGGCGTGCAATCGCATGTCTACCCAGCTGCGCAGTTTCTTTACGGGAACCGACGAAAGTCCCGCCGGTACCCATTGATTACGGCAGGAGACTCGCATGCGTACTCCAATGCTCATTTCCCTGGCTGCAGCGGCAGTAATCCTCACGGGTTGCGCGTCGTCGGGCAGCAGCGGTGGCGGCATGCCCAGTCCTTCGGGGGGCGGAATGCCCAGCGGTGGCGGCGGTTCGCCCGGTGGCAGCGGTAGCCCCGGCGGTAGCAGCGGAATGCCGGGTGGCAGCAGTGGCATGCCCGGCGGCAGCAGCGGGATGCCGGGTGGCAGCAGCGGCATGCCCGGTATGCCGGGCGGCAGTTCGGGACTTCCCGGCATGCCCGGAGATTCCTCGTCTTCATCGTCCTCGATGCCGGGCCTGCCGGGGGAATCCGGGGACGGCAAATCCGGCGACAGTTCGAGCGGTTCGGGCGATTCGGATTCGACGTCGTCGAAAGGCGGCGAAACCGGCAGCAATGCACCGGAAGGCCCCAACAATGGTGCCCAGACTTCCGAGGAGCGTCGGCAGGCGGGTGAGAAAAGCCTCGATGATTCGCTCGGCGATTTCGACAAGACTCTCAAGAAGGAACAGGAGCGCGTTGCCAAGGAGCGCGATGCTCGTGGCAGCGCCGAAGGTGAAGAAGGCAGCGGAGATTCCTCGGGCGACGGCGGCGAGTCGGATTCGTCCGGCAGCGGCTCGCATGAAGGGGATCTGAAGTCCGCGGGCAACACGCAGAAGCAGGGCGGCAATCCGAGCGGAAACAGTGGTGACGAGAGTTCCAGCCAGAGCGGCAAGGGCACGGGCAGCGGCGGTGGCGGCGGAGGCAAGGCGCGCGTCGTCAACGATGACGACATCGTGGCCAAGCGCCTGCGCAAGGCCGCGGAAGAGGAAACCGATCCCGAGCTCAAGGAACGGCTCTGGAAGGAATACAACGACTACAAGAAGGCGGCCAGCTGATTCCGTCCAGGCGGAATCGATACGGAGATTCGATCAAGGTGACGTCATGAAGTCCAAACTACTTGCAGCGGCGGTCCTGGCGCTCCCGATGTTGCTCGCGGGGTGCGTCACCTCCGAGACCAAGCCCATTCCGAAGATTGCGGCCAAGCAGGCCACGGTGCACATCCCCCAGGCCGAGCTGCTCGACGTCGGCATTCGCGTGTTCGATCCCGGCATCCCGAAGAACATCGAGAACGACGACGAGGCGCTCGCCAAGAAGCGCATCTATCCGGACCTGCGCAAGGCCGAAGCGCGTTACATGCCGACGCTGCTGCGCTCGACGCTCGAAGAGACGGCGCAGTGGGGCGCGGTGCGCGTCATCCCGAACACCGCGGATTTCGTCGACGTCATCGTCACCGGCAAGGTCGTCGATTCGAACGGCGGCTTCATGGCCGTCGACATCAGCGCCACGGATGCCCAGGGCCGCGTGTGGATCAAGGACAAGCGCTACAGCAGTCTCGTCGATCTCGGCGCCTACAAGACCACGGCCGCGCTCAAGGCGCGTGATCCCTTCCAGAACGTCTACTCGGAAATCGCCAACGATCTCGTGCTGGCGCGTGACAAGCTCACGTCGCTCGATCGCGAGAACATCCGCAAGGTGGCGGCGCTCAAGTTCGCCGAAGATCTCGCGCCGGATGCGATGCACGGCATGACGGCTACGGACAAGAATGGCATCACGCAGGTAGTCAGATTGCCCGCTGACTCCGACCCCACGTTGAGCCGCATCGCAAGAATCCGTGACCGCGACACCGCCGTGGTCGACACGGTCAACGATTACTACGCGAGCTTCGCGGAAACGATGGACGACTCCTATGACAGCTGGCGCCAGACCAGCTTCACCGAGCTCGAAAAGGAAATGCGCGCCCGCTCGAGCGCCCGCACGCGCACTGTGCTGGGTGCGGCGGCATTGCTCGCCGCCATCTTCGCGCCGAATTCCTGCAGCTCCTACGACTCCTGCCGCATCAACGACGCCATGCGCACCGCCGGCACCATGGGCGGCATCGCGGCGGTGATGTCGGGCATCAAGAAATATGCCGACGCCCGCGTGCATGCCGATGCGCTGAAGGAGCTCACGCAAAGTTTCCAGGCGGATATCGCGCCGCAGGTCGTCGAAGTGGAGGGCCACACGCTGCGCCTCACCGGCACGGCCGAAGATCAATACCGCGAATGGCGCAAGCTGCTCAAGCAGCTCTACCTGGAGGAGACAGGCGCGGCTGCCGCTGCTGCTCCCGCTCCGGAGCCGGCTCCTGCTTCCACCCCTTCAACCACAACGGCGACCAGCAGCGTCCAGCCTCCCCCCAGCTGATACGTGACTAACCAGAATCAGGCCGGCACCAAGCTGTGCGGCCGCTTCGTGCTCATCGAGAAACTCGGCGCCGGCGGGTACGGCGAGGTGTGGCGTGCGCGTGATGAAATGCGCGACACCGAAGT
>Ga0164241_10003615_pt1 | contig 15454 bp, 13 predicted proteins | sample OricomyardsoilBY_FD_108780 | JGI IMG/M metagenome (GOLD analysis project Ga0164241, IMG submission 108780) | Backyard soil microbial communities from Emeryville, California, USA - Original compost - Back yard soil (BY) | ecosystem: Environmental > Terrestrial > Soil > Unclassified | place: USA... | reverse complement strand
CGGCGGCAGCCGGTCGCTGGGAGCTGCCCGGCGGCCGGGTGGAGCCGGGCGAGTCCGATGTGGACGCGGTGCGCCGGGAGTGCGTGGAGGAGCTGGGCGTCGAGGTGGCGGTCGGCGGGCCGGTCGGGCCGGATGTGGCGCTGGCCAACGGAATGCTGCTGCGGGTGTACCGCGCCGAGCTGACCGATCCCGGCGCGGTGCCGCACCCGCATGATCACCAGGCGCTGCGCTGGCTGACCACCGGCCGCCTGGGCAGCGTCGACTGGCTACCGGCCGACCGAGTGCTGCTGCCCGCCCTGCGCCGGTTGCTCGCCGGCACCGACCAGGCACCGCAGTAGGCGCACGGACAAGCCACAGCGGTCGGCTGGCCGAACCAACCGCCCAAACCCGCCTTGCCGCGGCACAAGCCGACCGGGCGGGTCGGTGGCGCTCGCTGGCCAGTCTCCGCCGCGAAGAGCGGCACCAGGCAGCCCCGCCGCTGTTGGCAACGCCAGCCAACCCCACCGCGCAGACCAGCACCGGTCAGCCTCGGCGGCAGTGGATAGCGCCAGCCAACTCCGCCACCGCGAACAGCACCAGCCAGCCTCGCCGCAGTTGGCAGCAACAGCCGACCCCGCCGCGGAGTCAGCACATGTCAGTCTCCGCGGCGGTGGATGGCGCCAACCCGCCACGGTGAACGACGCCGGTCGGTCTCCACCCCGGTGAACGGCACTAGCCAGCCATCGCGGCAACAACCTGCGAGCGCCGAAGCGGCGGATTCCGCCACCGCCGCCAAACCGGCGGCCGCCGGGCACGGTGGGCCCGGCGGGCGTGGTTCTGCGTGCTCGCCAGTACCGCTGCGTGGGAACGCGATCGCACCGGTGTCCGGCCTGGACACCGCACCCGCCGAGTGAGTCAGGCAGCAGCTTCCGGCCAACCGCGGCGGCCGATCCCTCCGCGCGGTCAGCCGACGCCGGCCAGGCGGCAGGCGGTGGCCAGCCGATGAGCACCCCGGTCGGCGGCCAGCTGCGCACCCCGCGCCCGGATCCGGTCCAGCTCGGCGCGGTCGGCCAGCAGCTCCGCGGTGCGCTCCCGGATCGGGCGCAGTTCGTCGATCACCGCCTCGGCTACGACCTCTTTCAGGTCCCGGTACGAGCTGAAGGACGCCGCCACGTCGCGGACCGGCTTGCCGGTGCACGCGGCCAGGATCTCCAGCAGGTTCGCCAAGCCGGGCTGCTCCTCCGGGCGGTACTCCAGCCGCTCGAGTCCGTCGGTGACCGCGCGTTTCACCTTGCGGCGCACCAGATCCGGATCGTCCATGACGAACACCACGCCGGCCGAGTCGCTGGCCGACTTGTCCATCTTGCGGGCCGGGTTCGCCAGGTCCCGCACCCGCGCGGCGGCCGGCGGGGTGACGGCCCGCGGCACGACAAAGGCATCGCCGTACGTGCCGTTGAACCGTCTGGCCAGGGTGCGCGCCAGCTCGACGTGCTGGGCCTGGTCATCACCGACCGGGACCTCGTCGGCGCCCTGCAGCAGGATGTCGGACGCCATGAGCACCGGATAGGTGAACAGGCCGACCCGCACCGGGGTGGCCTCCATCTCCCGCTTGGCGCTCTTCTCCTTGAACTGCGTCATGCGGGCGGCCTCGCCGAACGAGCAGCTGCACTCGAGGATCCAGGTCAGCGCGCCCAGCTGCGGCAACAGGTCCGACTGCACGAACACCTGGTCCGGCTCGATGCCGGCGGCGATGAGGTTCGCGAGCAGCTCGCGCGCCCGCGCCCGCAGCTTCTGCGGGTGGTACGAGCTGGTCATGCCGTGCAGATCGCTGACGAAGTACAGGTCACCCGGTTTGCCCTCGCGGGCCCAGCGCCGGATGGCGCCCAGGTAGTTCCCCAGGGTCGCGTTGCCGGACGGGGTGATGCCGGAGAAGCGGGTCATGGTGGCACTCCTTCGCAGGTCGTCGGTGCCGCCTGCTCGGCCGGAGCTCCCCCAGAACATGACGAAGGCCGCCCGAGCGGGCGGCCTTTGGTGAGATCAACGCGTCACGGCCGCCGGTCGGCGGCCCACCACATGGCGCGAAGTTGACGCATGAGCACCACCCTACCGGTCAGGCGGCCTTCTTGAAGTCCACCTTCGCCCTGCGCAGCGCCAGCACGGGGCACCGCTTGCAGCGCGACGAGGAACGGCAGCACTTCTTCTTGACCTTGCCCTTTTTCATGAGCTTGCGCACGGTGTCGGCGGGCGACTTCGGCGCCTTCTTCTTACCCAACCTGTACTCCCGCTGACTCGTGGAAAGCTTAGGTTAGGCTAATCTCTGGCCGACCCGCCAGACCCGCCAGCTATCCTGGTGTGTGCCGCGGGCCATGTTCTCCGCGTGCGAGCCAACGAACGCCACACCATGAATCAGGAGCACACGCGCGTGCCTGCCACCGATGCGCCTGCGATCGCCAGGACCGATCTCCGCAACGTCGCGATCGTCGCGCACGTCGACCACGGCAAGACGACGCTGGTCGACGCGATGCTGCGCCAGTCGGGAGCGTTCTCCGCGCGTGCCGAACCCGTCGACCGGGTGATGGACTCCGGCGAGCTCGAACGCGAGAAGGGCATCACGATCCTCGCGAAGAACACCGCCGTGCGCCGGGAGACGCCGAACGGCCCGATCACCATCAACGTGATCGACACCCCGGGCCACGCGGACTTCGGCGGCGAGGTGGAGCGCGGGCTGTCGATGGTCGACGGCGTGCTGCTGCTCGTCGACGCCAGCGAGGGCCCGCTGCCCCAGACCCGCTTCGTGCTCCGCAAGACGCTCGCCGCGGGCCTGCCGGTCGTCCTGGTGGTCAACAAGGTCGACCGCGCGGACGCCCGCATCGCCGAGGTCGTCGGCGAGACCCACGACCTGCTGCTGGACCTCGCCACCGAGCTGGACGAGATCGACGGCTTCGACAGCACGACCATCCTCGACCTGCCGGTCATCTACGCCTCCGCCCGCGCGGGCCGCGCGAGCCTCAAGGCGCCTGCCGACGGCGGGCTGCCGGACAGCGACAACCTCGACCCGCTGTTCGACACGCTGCTCGCGCACGTCCCGCCGCCCGCGGGCGACGCCGACGCCCCGCTGCGGGCCCTGGTCACGAACCTCGACGCGTCCAGCTTCCTCGGCCGCATCGCGCTGTGCCGCATCCACGCCGGCCGCATGCGCAAGGGCCAGACGGTCGGCTGGTGCCGCGAGGACGGCAGCGTCCGGGAAGTGCGCATCACCGAACTGCTGCTCACCGAGGCCCTCGAGAGGGTGTCCGCCACTCACGCCGAGGCGGGCGACATCGTGGCCATCGCCGGCATCCCGGAGATCACCATCGGCGACACGCTCGCCGACCCCGAGGACCCCCACCCGCTGCCGCGCATCAGCGTCGACGAGCCGGCCATCGCGGTGACCCTCGGCGTCAACACCTCGCCGCTGGCCGGCCGGGGCGGCGGCAGCAAGCTCACCGCGCGGCTGCTGCGCAACCGCCTCGACTCCGAGCTCGTCGGCAACGTCTCCGTGCGCGTCCTGCCGACCGAGCGCCCGGACACCTGGGAGGTCCAGGGCCGCGGCGAGCTCGCGCTGGCGATTCTCGTCGAGACCATGCGCCGCGAGGGCTTCGAGCTGACCGTCGGGCGGCCCGAGGTCGTCACCCGCACCATCGACGGCACCCTGTGCGAGCCGTTCGAGCGGCTGACCGTGGACGCCCCGGAGGAGCACCTCGGCTCGATCACCCAGCTGCTCGCGGCCCGTAAGGGCAGGCTGGAGCACATGGGCGGGCACGGCACCGGCCGGGTCAAGGTCGAGTACGTGGTCCCGTCCCGCGGGCTCATCGGCTTCCGCACCGACTTCCTCACCGAGACCCGCGGCACCGGGATCGCCAACGCCATCTTCGAGGGCTACTTCCCGTGGGCCGGCCAGATCCGCGGCAGGCACTCCGGCTCGCTGGTCGCCGACCGGTCCGGCGCGGTCACCAGCTACGCGATGCTGCAGCTGGCCGACCGGGGCTCGTTCTTCGTGGAGCCGGGCGCGGAGGTCTACCAGGGGATGGTCGTCGGGGAGAACCCGCGCGCCGAGGACCTCGACGTCAACGTGACGCGGGAGAAGAAACTGACGAACATGCGCTCCTCCACCGGCGACGAGCTCGAACGGCTCGCCCGGCCGCGCAAACTGGTGCTCGAGGAGGCCCTCGAGTTCTGCGCGGTCGACGAGTGCGTCGAGGTGGCGCCGAACGTGGTGCGCATCCGCAAGGTGATCCTGGACAGCGTCCAGCGGGCCCGCGAACGCTCCCGTGCGAAGTCCCGCGACGCCTAGCTAAACCAGCCTGACGGGAACCACGGGCCGCCGCCGGACGTCACGAGATCGGGGGAACCCGGCCGCCCGAACGGCTGTCGGGGACGTCTGGCAGGGTCACCAGGCACCGGTTGCTCGAGGGGAGGTGGACCGGCGTGGCGCGAACGTGGCGCACGGCGCTGACCGCGGTCGCGGCAGTGCTGACGCTGGCCGCCTGCACGCCGGCGCCCCGCTACGTCGACACCCCGGTCACCAGCCCCGTGCCGGACAAGGTGGACACCGGCGAGGTCGTGGTCGGCGTCAGCAACATCGCCGGCGGCTACAACCCGCACGACATCGCCGACCAGTCCGCGATCACCACCGCGTTGGCCAACGTCCTGCTGCCCTCGGTGTTCCGGCCCGGCCCGGACGGGGTCCCGCGGCTCGACCGCACGGTGATGACGTCCGCGAACGTCACCAGCGCCGACCCCTACACGGTCACCTACGAGATCCGGTCCGACGCGTCCTGGTCGGACGCCGCACCCGTCGCCGCCGAGGACTTCGTCTACCTCTGGCAGCAGGTCACCGGCAATCCCGGCGCGATCGACGCGGCCGGCTACCGGCTCATCTCCGACATCAACGCGCGCGATGCCGGCAAGGTCGTCGAGGTCGTGTTCGACAAGCCCTACCCCGGCTGGCGCGAGCTGTTCTCCGACCTGCTGCCCGCGCACCTGCTCAAGGACGCCCCCGGCGGCTGGGCGGGCGCGCTGCAGAACAACTACCCGGCCACCGCGGGCCCGTACGCGCTGAAGACCCTCGACACCGACCGCGGCGAGGTCGCGCTCGAGCGCAACGACCGGTACTGGGGCGAACCGGCCACACTGGACCGAATCGTGCTGCGCCGCGCCGACCAGACCGGCATCGTCGAGGCGCTGGAGGCGGGCCACGACCAGCTGGCCCTGGCCCGCACCGACTCGGTCGGCGCGAACCTGCTCGCCGACCTCGGCCCGGTGATCACCGCGAAGACGGTGGCCCGGCCGACCGTCGCCACGCTCGCCCTGCGACCGGACCGCACACAGCTCGCCGACGTCGCGATCCGCCAGGCGCTCGTGGCACTGCTCAACCGGGACCAGCTGATCACCATCGGCACCGGCAACGGCCCGGCCGCGACGCTCAAGGCCGACGCCCAGGTGCTGGCGCCGAGCGTGCCCGGCTACCGGCCGACCATCCCGTCCGCGGCCGGCGTCGCGACCGCCGCCCATCCGGACCCGGCGGCCGCGCGCAAGCTGTTCACCCAGGCCGGCTACACGCACACCGCGCGCGGGTGGCTGCGGGCGGGCAAGCCGCTGCGCCTGGTCGTCGCCGCGCCGCAGGAGCGGGAGGCGGCCCAGCGCATCGCCACCGAGGTGGCCCGCCAGCTCACCGTGGCGGGCGTCCCGGCCACGACCGTCACCCCGCAGGCGAACCAGCTCTACGCCCGGCTCTACGCGGGTGAGTCCGGGCAAGACGGTGACGGTGACGGCCAGTCCACCGGCGACGACTTCGACCTCGCGGTGATCGCCCAGCCCGCGGGCGGCGACGACGCGACGACGCTCGCCACGAACTTCGGCTGCGTGCCCGGCGACTCGCCGGACGACTCGCCGGTCGCGGCCAACCCGCTCGGCTACTGCGACGCCGGCCTGCAGGCCACCATGGACGCGACCCTCACCGGCGCACTCTCCGTGACCGACGCCCTCGCAGCGGTCGAGCCGGCGCTCTGGCAGGCCGCCGTCTCGGTGCCGTTGTTCCAGGAGGCGGATACCCTTGCCGTCCGCCCGGAGGTGTCCGGTGTGTCCGTCGGCCCACCGCTCGCTGGTCCGTTCGCCGAGGCCGCGACCTGGACGCGCACCGCTCCGTGACCTTCGCCGGGGTGTCCCGGCGGCCTGCGCGCGATCTTGGGAAAGGCGCTCCGGTGCGGTGTGGACAGTCGGCGGAAATACACCTACTGGACATCTGGGAGCACCCGGCAACACCGACGAAAGTATGTTCCCACCTGCCATTTAGTACCGTGCGGTAACCATTGGGTCGCGTGCCGCCACCACCGTGTCACCCTTTGGTCACGATCGGGTCTTAGTGCGTGACGGCGGATGTCGGAGTTCCTACCGTCCTGCAACGGTGCGTCGACGGAAGACCGTCGATGCGTCACAAGATCACCAGTGGGTGCTGATCAGACACGAGGTCCACGACGACGTGCACTAGTAGACGAACCCGCGAATCGGACGGAGCTTTCCCCGACCCGCCCCCGCTTCGCGGTATATCACCGCTCCGTGCACGATGTGTCACGACAACACAGGGCGCACGCCCGTCAAGTGCGTGCTCGCTCATGGAGGAACTAACTTGATGAGGAACAAAGCAGCGTGGCTACGGGCCGCTGCCGGTCTCGCGGCCGCCACGCTCGTGCTCACCGCCTGCTCCCAGAAGGAGAACACAGGCTCCGGAGATAACGGGGGCGACAACGCCAAGCCGTCGTCCGGCTGGGAAGAGACCGCCGTACCCGACATCCAGGAAGGCAAGGTCGGCGGGACCTTCCGCCTGGCGATCACCGAGCCTACGGCGATCGACCCATACAACGCCCAGGAGTCCGAGGGCATCCTCGTGACGAAGTACCTGTTCACGGGCCTCACCACCGCCACTCCCGACGGTGAGATCGAGCCGGGCGTCGCCGAGAAGTGGGAAAGCAACGACGACTGCACCGAGTGGACCTTCAACCTGAAGACGGGGACGAAGTTCCACAACGGTGAAGAAGTCACCTCGCAGTCGTTCAAGACGGGCTGGGAGCGAGTCGCGGCGAAGACCTCGGCCTCCGAGGTGGCCTACCACCTCGCCGGCATCAAGGGCTTCGACGAGATGCAGGCCGGCACCGCCAAGGAGCTGTCCGGTGTGGACGCGTCCGACCCGGCCACGCTGAAGGTCGCGCTGACCGAGCCGAACTGCGAGTTCTACATGCGCACGTTCCACACGGTCTTCAGCCCGGTGCCGAAGGCGACCGGCAGCCCGACCACCAACAAGGCGTTCGTCGACGCCCCCATCGGTAACGGGCCGTTCGCGATGGACGGCAAGTGGGAGCACGACAAGGGCATCAAGCTCAAGCGCTTCGCCGACTACAGCGCCGGCAAGCCCGCCTACATCGAGACTGTCGAGATCACGATCGCCGCGAACGGCGCCGACGACGAGTACGCCGGCTTCCAGAACGGCACCTTCGACTGGGCGCGCATGCCGACCCCGGTCCTCTCCCAGGCGCGGTCGACGTACCTGCCGAAGAAGGAGTGGATCACCCGCAACACGAACGGCATCAACTACCTGCTGCCGATGCTGACGAAGAAGCCGCTGGACTCGGTGGACGCCCGCAAGGCGATCTCGATGGCCATCAACCGCGACGAGATCATCAACAGCATCTTCCAGGGCTCGCAGACCCCGGCGACCTCGTTCGTGCCGCCGGTGTTCAAGGATGCCTTCCAGGATGGTGTCTGCACCGCCTGCAAGTTCGACCTCGACGAGGCCAAGAAGCTCGCCAAGAGCTCCGGGCTCACGCCGGGCACCGAGATGACGATGCAGTTCAACACCGATGCCGGCCACGACGAGTGGATGGCCGCGGTCAAGGACCAGCTTGAGACCAACCTCGGCCTCAAGATCAACATGACCTCGGTTCCGTTCGCCGACATGCTCGACAACGAGCAGCAGCCGACGGCCTCCGGCCTGTTCCGCGCCGCGTGGGGTGCTGACTACCCGACGCCGGAGAACTTCCTGACGCCGCTCCTGTCCACCAGCGCCATCGGTGCCAAGAGCGCAAGCGAGCCGACCACCGGTGACAACCGCGGTCGCTACTCGAACCCGAAGTTCGACGACCTGCTCGCGGAGGCCAAGGGCACGACCGACGAGGCCGCCCGCATCAAGCTGTACCAGCAGGCCGAGAAGATCGCGATCGGTGACGACCTGGCGGAGATCCCGCTGTGGAACCGCACCCAGCACCGTCTCGCGAACACGGAGAAGTTCATCAACATGCGGATGGACTTCAACGAGAACCCCGACCTGACGGTCATCAGCATCAAGTGATGTAAGACAACCGCGGTGGCCGCGGTCCGCTAACCCGGACCGCGGCCACCACCGGTTGGAACCCTTTTTCTTCGACGATCCGAGGAAGCCGGCACCTACACCATGGGGAAGTTCGTAATACGCAGGCTCGCCCAGGCCGTACTGGTCGTGATCGCGGCGACGCTCCTGCTGTTCATAGGCCTTTTCGTGCTCGGGGACCCCTTCGCCTCCACCGGCGACAAGACGGTGCCCCCGGAGACCCAGGCGATCCTTCGCGAGCGGTTCGGCATGGACAAGTCACTGCCCATGCAGTACCTCACCTACCTGGGCAACTTGTTCACCGGAGACCTCGGCGTCGACTTCAACCAGCGCCGCGACGTCTCCGACATGATCGCCCAGGCGCTGCCCGCGACCGCGAGACTCGCGCTGGTCGCCATCATTCTGGACGTGCTGATCGGCGTGGTCGCCGGCATCATCGCCGCGGTCTTCCGCTACTCCTTCTGGGACGTGCTGGTCACCATCCTGACCACGCTCGCGATCGGCATCCCGACCTTCGTCATCGGCATCTGGCTTCGCCAGACCGTCTCCGGATTCTGGATATTCCCCGGCGTACCACGGTCATTCACCGAAGTGGTGCCGTGGTACCAGGAAGTGCTGCTACCCGCGATCACACTGGCAATCGTCGACGCGGCGTTCATCGCCCGCCTGATGCGCGGCTCCATGCTGGAGGTCCTGCGCACCGACTACATCCGCACCGCCCGGGCCAAGGGCCTCGGTGAGCGGACCGTGATCCTGAAACACGCCTTCCGGAACTCGATCATCCCGGTGGTCACCTACGTCGGCATCAGCATCGGCATCCTGCTGGGCGGCGCCCTCATCACCGAAACACTGTTCCAGTACAACGGCGTCGGGTTCCTGCTGGTCAAGTCGATCAACCAGAACAACAACCCGGTGATCATGGCGCTCGTGACATTCGCCGTGCTGATATACGTCTTCCTCAGCATGATCGTCGACATCTTGTACGCCTATCTCGATCCCCGGATCCGGCTGAGCTGAGTGAGGTAAGACCTACCATGACTACGCAACCAGATCCGGCCGACCTGAGCGCTCCCGCGCAGGCGGTGCTGGTGGAGTCGGCCTCCGACCACCCCGGCCCGCTGCCCGAGGACACGGGCGGCAAGAAGGGCAAGAACCGCAGCCAGTTCGGTGACTTCTGGCGGCGGTTCAAGCGCAACAAGCTCGCCATGACCGGCCTCGTGGTCGTCGCCATCATGGTCTTGCTCGCGCTGGTGCAGCCGTTGATCTCGCCGTACGACCCGTACGACCAGAACCTGCTCAACGCGCTGCAGCCGCCGAACTCCGACCACTGGTTCGGCACCGACGTGCTCGGCCGTGACCTGTACTCCGGGATGCTCTACGGCCTGAAGCTGGCACTCATCGTCGGCCTGGCCACGATGGTCGGCTCGATGACGCTCGGCGTCGTGCTCGGCGCGATCGCCGGTTACCGCGGCGGCTTCTCCGACGGACTCGTCATGCGCATCACCGACCTGTTCCTGGCCTTCCCGTACCTGATCGGCGCGATCCTCGTGGTCCGCACGTTCGGCTCGGGCGTGTTCCAGATCATCCTCGCGCTGGTCATCCTCGGCTGGCCGACCGCGGCCCGGCTGATGCGCGGCCAGATCCTGGCCCTGCGCGAGTCGGAGTACGTGGAGGCGGCGCGCTCGATCGGCGCGTCGGACACCCGGATCGTGACGCGGCACATCCTGCCGAACGCGATCCAGCCGGTGTTCATCTACTCGTTCACCGGTATCGGCGTGGCGGTGGTCGCCATGGCGTCGCTCGCCTACCTCGGGGTCGGCGTGCCGCCGGACACCCCGGAGTGGGGCCGCATGATCAACCAGGGCATCGAACAGGTCCAGGTGGCCGGCAAGGACTTCCTCTGGATGTTCCCGAGCGGTGCCATCTGCATCACGACCCTCGCGTTCGCGTTCGTGTCCGACGGTCTGCGCGACGCTCTCGACCCGAAGCTGCGCTGACCGCGCGCCACCACCACAAGGAGATCCCTGACAATGAGCAGCGCTGCGGAGATCGACCTCGAGGGCCCACCGGCGCCCTTGCTCGAGGTCCGCGACCTGCGGGTGCACTTCAAGACCGACTACGGCGTCGTCAAGGCCGTGGACGGAGTGTCCTGGCATGTCAACGAGGGCGAGACGCTCGCGATCGTGGGTGAGTCCGGCTCCGGGAAGTCGGTGTCCGCGATGACGATTCTGGGCCTCGTACCCGCCCCACCGGCAACGTTCCCCACCGGCGACGTCTTCCTGAGAGGCCGTTCGCTGCTGAAGATGCCGGAGAAGCAGCAGCGGAAGCTCCGGGGCAGCCAGATCGCGATGATCTTCCAGGACCCGCTGACCGCCCTGAACCCCGTGTTCAAGGTGGGCGACCAGATCGCGGAGATGGTGCGCGTCCACCAGGACGTCTCCAAGCACACCGCGAAGAAGCGGGCCCTGGACCTGCTCGGCGAGGTGGGCATCCCGAACCCGGCGGTGCGGCTCAACCAGTACCCGCACGAGTTCTCCGGTGGCATGCGCCAGCGCGCGATGATCGCGATGGCGCTGGCCAACGACCCGCACGTGCTGCTGGCCGACGAGCCGACCACGGCGCTGGACGTGACCGTGCAGGCGCAGATCATGGCGCTGCTGGAGAAGCTGCAGGACGACCGCAACACCGCGATCGTGCTGATCACGCACGACCTCGGGGTGGTCGCGAGCTACGCCGACCGCATCAACGTCATGTACGCCGGCAAGATCGTCGAGACCGGCACCGCGGACGAGATCTTCTACCAGCCGCGGCACGCCTACACGTTCGGTCTGCTGTCCAGCCTGCCGCGGATGGACCAGCGGCGCCAGGAACGCCTGGTGCCGATCAAGGGACTGCCGCCGAGCCTGGCGAACGTCCCGAAGGGTTGTCCGTTCCACCCGCGCTGCGCGTTCGCGTCGGACCAGTGCCTGCCCGAGGTGCCGCAGCTGCGGTCGGTCGACGGGAACGGGCACCTGGCGGCGTGCGTGCACAGTGACCGGGTCGCCATGGCACACGAAGAGAGGGTTGTTCAATGAGCCAGGGTTCGGAGCCCCAGCAGGGTGGGGTCGGCGTCGCCGAGCCGAATCACCGGCCGATGCTCGAGGTGGACGACCTCGTCAAGCACTTCCCGATCCGCAGCGGTGTGTTCATCAAGCGCACGGTCGGTGAGGTCAAGGCCGTCGACGGCGTGAGCCTGCACGTCCACAAGGGCCAGACGGTGGCGCTGGTGGGCGAGTCCGGCTGCGGCAAGTCGACGACCGCGCGTGCGATCCTGCGGTTGCTCGAGCCCACCAGCGGCCGGGTCGCCCTCGACGGGGTCGACATCACCGGGATGGGCAAGGAAGAGCTGCGCAAGACCCGCCGGGAAATGCAGATCGTGTTCCAGGACCCGTACGCGTCGCTGAACCCGCGCATGACGATCCGTCAGATTCTCACCGAGAAGTACCAGCTGCTCGGCTCGAAGATGACGAAGTCGACGATCAGCGACCTGCTGGACACCGTGGGCCTGGCCGAGGAGTACGCCGACCGCTACCCGCACGAGTTCTCCGGCGGGCAGCGCCAGCGCATCGGCATCGCCCGCGCGATCGCGCTGAACCCGAAGTTCATCGTGCTCGACGAGCCGGTGTCCGCGCTGGACGTGTCGATCCAGGCGCAGATCGTGAACCTGCTGGAGGACCTGCAGGACGAGCTGGGCCTGACGTACCTGTTCATCGCGCACGACCTGTCCGTCGTCCGGCACATCGCCGACCGGGTCGCGGTGATGTACCTGGGTGCCGTGGTGGAGATCGCCGACCGGGACGAGCTGTTCGACCGGCCGCACCACCCGTACACCCAGGCGCTGATCTCCGCGGTGCCGATCCCGGACCCGCGCCTGGAGCGCCAGCGCGAGCGCATCGTGCTGCGCGGCGACGTGCCGAACCCGGCCAACCCGCCGTCGGGCTGCCGGTTCCGGACCCGCTGCTGGAAGTTCGAGCAGCTGTCCGAGAGCGACGCGCGCCGCTGCATCGAGGAGCCGCCGCCGCTGGTGCAGGTGGGTGGCAATTCCGGCCACGACGCGGCGTGCCACTACGCGTCGCTGCGCGAAGTGGTGCGCGCCTGAGACACGAGAAAGCCGGCAGGGCCTGGTGATGTGGCGGTTCATCCTTCGCCGCAGCGCACAGGCCCTGCTGGTCTTCGTGCTCGCGACCTTCCTCTGCTACGTCGCGCTCTACCAGCTGGGCGACCCGTTCGCCTCGATCGGCGAGAAGGTCATGCCGCCGGAGACGCGGCGGATCCTGCAGGAGACGTTCAAGCTCGACCGGCCGCTGTACGTGCAGTACCTCAACTTCCTGGGGCACCTGTTCACCGGCGACCTCGGCATCGACTACGACAAGCGGCAGCCCGTCGGCGGGATGATCGCCGCGGTCGTGCCGAACACCGTGCGCCTGGCCGTGCTCACGGTCGTGCTGCAGCTGGTCATCGGCATCGCCGCCGGCGTGCTGGCCGCGGTGAAACGGGGCGCGTTCACCGACGCGCTGGTGTCCGTGGCGGCCCTGACGCTGATGTCGGTGCCGCTGATCGTCACCGCGGCGGCCCTGCGGGACCGGTTCGCCGGCGTCCACGTCCTGGGCATCACGCTGTTCCCCCAGCTGCCGCGCTCGCTCGCGGTCGAGGTCCACTGGTACGACGAGCTGCTGCTGCCCGCGCTGGCGATGGCGCTGGGCGGGATGGCGTTCATCACGCGGATGACCCGCGGCACGATGCTGGAGGTGCTGGACTCGGACTACGTCCGCACCGCGCGGGCGAAGGGGCTGCCGCGGCGCACGGTGCTGTTCAAGCACGCGCTGCGCAACGCGGTGATCCCGATCGCCAACCTCGCCGCGATCGAGCTCGGCGTCCTGCTCGGCGGGGCCATCATCGTCGAGACGATCTTCCAGTACAACGGCGTCGGCTACCTGTTCGTCCGCGCGCTGCGGTCGCTGAACGCGCCGCTGCTGATGGCGATCATGTCGTACATGGTCATCGGCTTCGTGGTGCTGATCGCGCTGCTCGATATCCTCTGCGCGTACCTCGACCCGCGGCTGCGGATCGACTGACCAGACTTGGACCCATCCCATGACGCTCTCCGCGGCGCCCCGGCTGCTGCTCGTGCACGCGCACCCGGACGACGAGAGTCTCTGGACCGGCGGCACCATCGCCCGCTACGCGGCCGCAGGCGTGCAGGTCACGCTCGTCACCTGCACGCTCGGCGAGGAGGGCGAGATCATCCCCGAGTCGCTGCGCGGGCTGGCCGCCGACCACGCCGACCAGCTCGGCGGCTATCGGATCGGCGAGCTGCGTTCGGCGTGTGCCGCGCTGGGCGTGTCCGACCACCGCTGGCTCGGCGGGCCGGGCCGCTGGCGCGACTCCGGCATGGCGGGCGTCGCGGCGAACAGGCATCCGCGGGCGTTCGCCGGCGGCGACCCCGACGAGCAGGCCACGACGCTCGCCGCGGTCCTCGAGGAGGTCCGCCCGCAGGTCGTGGTCACCTACGGCCCCGACGGCGGCTACGGCCATCCCGACCACATCCGCGCGCACGACATCACGATGGCGGCGTGCGAGAAGACGGGCGGCGTCGCCAGGATCTTCCACGCGGTGACCTCCCGGCGCGCCACCGACGAGGGTGTCGCCGCGCTCGGGCGGGTCGAGGACCTGCCGTTCCGGCTGCCCGAGCCGGACGAGCTGCCGGTCACCGACGACGCGCGGATCACGACGACCGTGTCGGTCGCCGACGTGCTGTCGGTCAAGCTGCGCGCGCTGCGGGCGCACGCCACGCAGATCAGCGTGTGGCAGTCGGCCCAGGGCGCGACCTGCTACGCGCTGACCAACGGCATCGCACAGCCCATCCCGCCCGCCGAGTACTTCATGCTGGCCGCCGGCGAGCTAGCGGGCGCGGACGCGGACCTGTTCGGGGGCGTGTAGATGTCGCGCGGCGACCGGGTGCTGCTCGGCGTTCTCGTCCTCGACGCGGTCGTGCTGTCGATCGTCGAGCTGCTGTTCCTGCCGCTGTCGTTCGACGGCTACGTGCTGCCCAACCTGGGCGGCCTGCCTTTCCCGCTGATGCCGATCGTGGCGGCGCTGTCGACGCCGTGGCTGGTCTCCACCGCGGGCCACCTGTCGCCGCGGCTGGCCGTCGCGTCGGCGCCGCTGCTGGCCTGGATCGTCACGATCGCGTGGTTCGGCATGTTCGGTCCCGGCGGCGACCTGCTGCTGGTCGCGGACTGGCGCTCGCTGCTGCTGTTCGCGGGCGGCGCGCTGCCGGCGGCGATCACGTTGGGCCGGGTGCTGGCCGTCGCTGTAAACCCCGCCACAGTCGGTCCCACTACCCGAGACCCCGTGAGTGCCGAGAGGGATACTAGCGGCAACCGGTAACCTCCGCGTCCAGGCGAACTCAACAGAAAGAAGCAGGAGACCGCAGTGACTTATGTGATCGCCGAGCCCTGCATCGACTTGCTCGACAAGGCATGCATCGAAGAGTGCCCGGTCGACTGCATCTATGAAGGCGACCGGATGCTCTACATTCACCCCGACGAGTGCGTGGACTGCGGCGCCTGCGAGCCGGTCTGCCCGGTGGAGGCCATCTACTACGAGGACGACGTCCCCGACCAGTGGAAGGAATACACCAAGGCCAACGTCGACTACTTCGACGAGCTGGGCTCGCCCGGCGGCGCGGCCAAGGTGGGCAAGGTGTCGGCGGACCCGCAGTGGATCAAGGACTTGGCGCCCGTCGAGCACCACGAGTGACCCCAGCGCTACCCGGCGTTCCCTGGGACTCGCTGGCCGAGGCCAAGGCGCGGGCACAGGAGCATCCGGACGGCCTGGTCGACCTGTCGATCGGCACGCCGGTCGACCCGGTGCCTCCGCTCATCCGGGAGGCACTCGGTTCGGCCGCGGCCGAACCCGGCTACCCCACCACGCACGGCACGCCCGAGCTGCGGGACGCGGCGGTGGCGGCGCTGGCCCGGCGGCACGGCGTCACCGGCCTGCCCGCCGGGGCGGTGCTGCCCACGATCGGCT
>Ga0164241_10003614_pt1 | contig 15454 bp, 10 predicted proteins | sample OricomyardsoilBY_FD_108780 | JGI IMG/M metagenome (GOLD analysis project Ga0164241, IMG submission 108780) | Backyard soil microbial communities from Emeryville, California, USA - Original compost - Back yard soil (BY) | ecosystem: Environmental > Terrestrial > Soil > Unclassified | place: USA... | reverse complement strand
TCTCCTGTAAAAGCACACGCGCATTCTCGCGCTCCTGTACGGATTTGTCTTTATTGAATTTTTCGAGTTTGCTCAAATCATTATGACTGTAGAACATTAAGCAGTGCCCTTCCAGACCGTCACGTCCGGAGCGCCCTGTTTCCTGGTAATATCCTTCTAATGATTTGGGAACATCATAGTGAATAACAAACCGTACGTCTGGTTTGTCAATTCCCATTCCAAACGCAATAGTTGCCACGATGATATCTACTTCTTCGTTAAGAAAATCATCCTGATTTTTCATGCGTACATCCGGATCCAGACCAGCATGATAAGGAGCGGCCTTAAATCCATTGACATTGATAAGCTGCGCAATCTCTTCTACCTTCTTGCGACTTAAGCAATAGATCACTCCTGATTTTCCTTTATGTTCTTTCAGAAAGCGAATGAGTTGTTTCTTCGTTTCTTTCTTGGGACGTACTTCGTAGTATAAATTTTTACGATTGAAGGAAGAGATGAAAACATCTGCTTCTTCCATCTGTAAATTTTTCTGGATATCAAGCTGAACTTTTGGTGTTGCCGTTGCAGTAAGTGCAATCACACGCATATCACCCAGTTGAGCAATCATGGTTTTGATTCTTCTGTATTCCGGACGGAAATCATGACCCCATTCCGAAATACAGTGCGCTTCATCGATAGCAACAAATGACACATTTACTTTTTGTAAAAAGGCAATGGTCTCTTCTTTGTTCAACGATTCCGGAGCCACGTATAACAGCTTTATGAGGCCCGCAGTAGCATCCTTTTTCAGGCGCGTAATTTCGGCTTTACTCAACGTTGAATTGAGAAAGCGGGCATTAATGCCATACGCATTTAAAGAATCGACCTGATTCTTCATTAATGCGATCAAAGGCGAGATAACGATGGCTAAGCCTTCGTACATCATAGCCGGTAATTGATAGCATAATGACTTGCCTGCACCCGTAGGCATGATCACAAACGTGTTGCGACCGCTTAATAAGTTCCTGATAACCGTTTCCTGATTTCCCCGAAACTGCGTATACCCAAATAATTCCTTGAGTTTATCTCTTAATTCATCTTTTTCTTCCGCCACTAACATCATTTCCGAAACTTCATTGTAAATCCTTGAATTCTTTATCTTTGCAACCCTACAAACCTAACTCAGATAGGACATTGAATTTAGTGAAAAATATCAAAAACATTGCACGGGATGTTTTATTAAATGAATCCCGTGCTATAGAAAATCTTATCAATTATATAGATAACGATTTCGAAGCCTGTGTACGGGAAATACATCAGTCTAAAGGCCGTGTAGTGGTTACTGGAGTAGGTAAAAGCGCAATTATCGCTAATAAGATCGTTGCTACTTTTAATTCAACGGGCACTCCTGCATTGTTTATGCACGCTGCTGATGCCATTCATGGTGATTTAGGTATGATTCAAAATCAGGATATTGTCATTTGTTTGTCAAAAAGTGGCAATACCCCTGAGATTAAAGTTCTGGTTCCGCTTTTGAAACGAAGAGGTTCAAAACTTGTTGCTCTTGTCAGCAATACAAATTCGTATTTGGCACAACAGGCGGATTATGTCTTAAATGCCACTATTGGTGAAGAGGCATGCCCAAATAACCTGGCACCTACCACAAGTACTACTGCGCATTTGGCGGTGGGTGATGCCCTCGCTGTTTGTTTGCTTGAACTCAGAAATTTTAGTTCTGAAGACTTTGCTCAATTTCATCCTGGCGGTTCGTTAGGCAGGCAATTGTATTTAAAAGTCAGCGACATATTCACGAACAATCCACTTCCTTCAGTCCGTGCAGATTCTTCGTTAAAAGATGTGATTCTTGAAATTTCTTCTAAGCGATTAGGCGCAACCGCTGTGGTTGATGATCAAAATCATTTGTTGGGAATTGTAACTGATGGAGATTTGCGCAGAATGCTTGAAAAAAGTGAAGATATTAACTTACTTCAAGCGAAAGATATAATGACGCGTGGACCCAAAAGTATTGATCGCGATGAATTTGCCGTAAAGGCTTTGCAAATAATGCAGGAGAAAAATATAACGCAGCTTGTCGTTATGGACGGAGAAAAGGTGGCCGGATTTATACACCTTCATGACTTGTTGAAGGAAGGAATCATTTAACTGAGATATTCAAAAAACAGATGAATAAAAATCTTTATGTAGTGATTATGGCTGGCGGTATTGGGACCCGCTTCTGGCCGTATAGCAGAAACTCAAAACCAAAACAATTTTTAGATGTATTAGGCACCGGCAAAACGTTGATCCAATCCACCTGTGATCGGTTTGCTCCGTTGTGTCCGAAGGAAAATATTTTTGTGGTCACGAATGAAGAGCATAAAAACATCACGCTGGAGCAGTTACCACAATTAGACGAAAGTCAGGTGTTGACCGAACCCATGCGAAAGAACACCGCTGCCTGTATTGCCTACGCATCACATAAGATTGCTCAGAAAAATCCGGAAGCCATTATTGTAGTAAGCCCGGCTGATCATCTGATTTTGAATGAAGACGATTTTCAGGCCACAATTAATAAGGCTGCGGATCACGCGAAGAGTCAAGATAAATTAATAACGTTAGGCATTAAGCCCACACGACCAGAAACGGGATACGGATATATTCAATTCTTAGAAGGAAAGGGATATTTGAAGAAAGTAAAAACGTTTACAGAAAAACCTGAATTGGCATTAGCTAAGAAATTTGTTGAAACGGGTGAGTTTGTTTGGAATGCAGGAATATTTATCTGGGGTGTGAAGGCGATTCTCCACTCGATCGAAAAATACCTTCCGGAAATGGCTGAGATTGTCGAAGAAGCAGCACCGAAGTTTGGTACAGATGAAGAAAAGCAAGCACTTGAATCTGCTTATCTGCAATGCAAGAACGTTTCTATTGATTATGGCATTATGGAGAAGGCGGATAACGTGTACGTTGCGCTTAGCTCATTTGCATGGTCGGATCTTGGATCATGGGCATCACTGCATGAAATCTCCAAGCATGATGAGCAGAACAATACAGTAAATGCCGAAGCCTTAGTTTATGACACGCGCAATTCTATTGTGAAGGGGCCAGCGAACAAACTTATTGTGGTACAGGGGTTAAATGGTTACCTCGTAGGTGTTTTTGACAACGTGGTGATCGTTTGCGAAAAAGATAAAGAAGAAATGTTTCGCAGGTACGTAAACGATTTGAAGACAAAAAACAACAGTACCGATTACATTTGATTTTTTTGCCGGATTACTTCGTAAATAGAAATCCCCGCGGCAACGGAAACATTGAATGAACTGATTCTTCCTTTCATGGGAATTTTTGCCAGATGATCTGCTTCGCGTAACAATTCAGGTGAGATGCCATCTTCTTCTGATCCGAGAATCAATGCCGTAGGCGATTTGAAGTCCATTTCATAAATCGACTTATCTGCTTTTTCGGTACACGCAATTATCTGGATGCCGTTCTCTTTTAAAAATCGTACTGCCTTTTTCAAATCATGCTCACGGCAAACTGGTAAGTAGCTAAGTGCTCCTGCGGATGTTTTAACAGCGTCACCTGTGATTGGCGCATTACCTTTGTCACCCATAACAATGGCATCCACTCCTGCGCCCTCTGCGGTTCTGGCAATGGCGCCAAAATTCCGCACATCAGTTACCCGGTCAACAATCAAAAAGAAAGGCTCTCTGCCTTCCGCATATGCTTTATCAATCAGGTTTTCCACCGAGGCATATTTAACGGCCGACAGAATGCAAATAACACCCTGGTGATTTTTAGTTGAAAGGTGATTCAGTTTTTGCTGAGGGACGAACTGAATAGGAGTATTGTGCTTCTTTGCTGTATTAATCAGTTCCTTGATTAAGTCGTTGGTGAGCCCGGTTTGAATAAATACTTTTTCAATTTCCCGATCAGCACGAATGGCTTCAATTACAGCCCTTGTACCGAAAATCATGTCCATGGAAGAGTTCATAGTCTGCAAAGGTAATAGGATTTAGGTATTGGGAATTAGAAAACATGAGTCAAAGATGTCTGATGCCCGCTAGTCCCAATGCTAAACTCCTAAAACCTACTCTTTCTCCAAAGGTCGATGGTGTTGTACCACTTCTCAGTAAACCGTTTATCTCTTAGCAGAACGTAATTATTAGGATCGTAAACAGTGCCCGTCTTGATAAAAGTAAATCGTGATTGGAAATTCTTATAATTCCAGATCTCATTGTTATCGTTCCGGCTTACTTCATCAGGTACCCCGAAGATCAGATAAATCATGCCCCGATCTGTTTTCCAACCTTCTTTGTATGAAGTAAAATATTGATTCGCAGATTCTACCCTTTTGAAATAATTGCGCATAAAGTTCTTTGCACGATCACGGTCTTTAGTAATGTCCAGAATTACCTTATCGAATTTTGGTTTTTCATTATTGGCGGCAAGCAATTCATCGTATTCCTCTTTTGTACTTACAAAGACCATTGGTTCGGTGAGATCAACCATTTTAGTAAACTTTGGATAGGTATTTTCCTGAGCCCGAAAGGCAAATCCTTCGGCTGAATTAGTGTCTTCCTGAATTAAATATAATCCCTCTTTCTTTAGTAAAAGTTGTGAGGCTGATGTAACAGAGAAGGTAGAGTCGGCAAACATGAACCGGTCTACTTTTGCTTCTTTCTCGGCAAAGGGTGGAGAGCCAGCAGGGAATCTTTCCTTATAATAAAATACATGAAGGGTTTTTTCGCTCCCACTGCCAATCACTGTATATGGTTTTCCTCCCTCGACAAAATTTTTTGTTATTACATCATTGCCGCTTTTTAAATATCCATTCACCGGAAACTTTGCCTCAATGAGTGTGAAATATGTCCAATTATGTCCCGTAGAAATGTTAGTCACTTTGGCCATTAATAACCATGGTTTTTCCGGAACGGGTAAACTCAACATACCTTTTTTTAAAGACGAGTTGGACAAATCTTGTATTTCGGGCGTTAAAGCCGTACCTGTCTTTTGGGTATAATAATCTCTCTTTTCCCACGTGATAGAATAACTATCGAGCGTATAGGAAGAAAGCTGGAGTGAAAGCGTATAGTAGACTTCTATACTACCTTGAAGTCGTACTGGTTTTAGTTCAAAGGTCACTTCACTCTGCGGATCGTACCAGTAATTGATATTCAGGTTGGCAACAGACTGGCTAAAGCCAAGAAGTGGGGAAAATAAAAGGAATAACAGAACGCGGTTCATGTGCAAGCGCTTTTTTTGTAATAGACACATGGTTGGGAACATTTGTTTGCTTTCAGTGCAATTTAAATTAGTCACTACTTATTCAGTGGGCGTAAAATTACAACGTTAAATCAATCGGTTTAATTTATTTTTGTGCCATAAAAAAATCAGGTAGTATGGCCAAAGTTTTCACCACTGAAATTACCTCTGAAAGTATTCCATCCGATAATCCCATTCATCAACGTCTGTTCAGGCCGTATGTATTAATCAAGGATTGGATTCAGGGCGATGTTTTGGAAGTGGGTTGTGGAGAGGGCAGGGGTATTGATATGATTCTTGAAGGAGCAAAAAGCTATACGGCTATAGATAAAATCGAACCGGTTATCCAGGAGTTGGGTAAGAAGTACCCCTCTGGAAAATTTCTTAGCGGCAACATTCCGCCACTTTATCCCTTTGCGGATAACTCTTTTGACCGAGTGATAAGCTTTCAAGTGATTGAACATATTGAAGATGATCACCTTTTTCTAAAAGAGATTAATAGAGTTTTAAAACCAGGTGGAAGAGCCTGGATTACTACACCAAACCGACCGCTATCGTTATCACGAAACCCCTGGCACATCAGGGAATATACCTCGAAGGAGTTGACGGATCTGGCAACTAATTATTTCAGCAAAGTAGAGATGAAAGGAATTGCTGGAAATGAAAAGGTGATGCAATATCATGAACGTAACAGGAAGTCGGTTAACCGCTTAATGCGCTGGGATGTTTTTGATCTTCAATACAAACTTCCGGCAGCGATACTTCGTGTTCCCTATGAGTTTATGAATCGACTTAACCGCAATAAACTGAAGGATCAATCTGATGAGCTGGTTATGAGCATTAATCAATCTGACTATCTGCTAACTGACAAGGCGGAAAATGCACTCGATTTATTTTTAATCGTAACAAAATAGGGAGGCTTCCATTTAGAAACATCCTATTTTGTTGTTAAATTGAATCTTTGGTTGCTAATTTCTCCTTCCCCCAAAAGCTTCTTTATCATCGTCATCAAAATCTTCATCATCACCAGGTTTAGGAACACTAAACATACTGCTTAGCAAATCCTTGAACTGATGACCCGATGTTAATCCATGTTTGCTGATCAAACTGTATTCCGCCAAACCATGCAATGCAAACTCCATAAAGAAAAGCTTAGTAGATTGTTCCTGACCTTTGTGATATTCATTAATCAAATCAGATAACCCCGGAACACTTTTTAATGCTTTTTCAAAATCAACATTACTCATGTCGTGAAGAAGATCAATGGTATTTCCTTCACCGAACCAGTCAGTTATTTTTTTATAGGGGTTCTTATCTTTTTGTTTTCTGAATTTGTCGGGATCGGGGAAGTAATTCACGAACTGTGTGCGAATTGCTTTGCCGATTAGATTTTGTGCAACAATACCTGGACCTTCCTGTTCGCCTTCATAAACTAACTCTACTTTCCCAGTAATTGCAGAGACAACTCCAATAAAATCTGAGATACGTACATTAGTGCTCTTTTCATTATTAATGATGCTTCTGCGTTCTGCAGTGGCTATTAGATTTTCAAAAGCAGAGATGGTAAGACGTGCTGAGACACCGCTCTTTGCATCTACGTATTCACTCTTGCGGGCTTCAAATGAGATTTGTTCAATAAGATCTTCAGTGATTTCATTAAACGAAACCATTTTCTTTTGCTCTTCTTTTAGCCGTGCTTCCTGTTGCGTGATCTTCTTACCAATCTCAATGGTCTTTGGATAGTGAGTAGTAATCTGACTTCCGATACGATCTTTCAATGGTGTAACAATGCTTCCTCGGTTTGTGTAATCTTCCGGATTCGCTGTAAAGACGAATTGAATTTCTAATGGCAATCTTAATTTAAACCCACGTATTTGAATATCTCCTTCCTGGAGAATGTTGAATAATGCTACCTGGATGCGAGCCTGTAAGTCAGGCAATTCATTAATAACGAATATGCAACGATGAGAGCGAGGTATAAGTCCGAAGTGAATTACACGTTCATCGGAGTAAGGTAATTTCAAAGACGCAGCTTTAATCGGATCCACATCTCCAACCAGATCAGAAATGGAAACATCAGGCGTGGCTAATTTTTCGGTGTAACGATCATCGCGATGTAACCAGGCAATTGGAGTGTTGTCACCCAATTCAGTAATCTTATCACGTCCATATCTTGAGATTGGAATCAACGGATCGTCATTCAGATCAGAGCCTTCAATGAAAGGAATGTATTCATCGAGGAGGTTTATCATCAATCTTGCAAGACGTGTCTTTGCCTGGCCACGTAGTCCTAACAAGTTGATATCATGACCTGCAAGGATTGCGCGCTCCATATCAGGCACTACCGTTTCTTCGTATCCCCAGATGCCTTCAAAAATCTGTTCTTTGTTTTTTAATCTTTGGATCAGGTTATCGCGCAATTCATTCTTAATGCTTTTGCTTTGATAACCTGCTGCTTTTAATTGACTCAGTGTTTTTATTTTCAAATGATCCATTCCTGTTCAGTTATCGGTTAATAGTTATTAGTTAATAGTGACTGATGTAATCGTTAAGGTGTAAATTAATAGCTTCAGTATTTCATCCTTACTATTAACTTTTAACGGATAACGATTAACTGCTTATAAATTTTTACTTCTATTCCTTTTAAAATCTTCGAATACCAGGTTACCCAGACCCTGCAGACTGCTGTAATACGCATTGCCATTATTGGCTTTGGTGAAATCCCGCACAAACGATTTCAGATAAGGATCGGTGGCAATCATGAAGGTAGTGACCGGTATTTTTATTTTTCTTAACTGTGAAGCAAGATTTAATGTCTTGGCGAGAATTTTACTGTCAATGCCGAAACTGTTTTTATAATATTTAATGCCTTCTTTGATGCAGGTGGGTTTGCCATCGGTAATCATGAAGACCTGCTTGTTGGGATTCTTTCTCTTCCTTAATAAATCCATGGCCAATTCAAGACCAGCGACTGTATTCGTATGATAAGGTCCCACTTGTAAATAGGGGAGATCTTTGATTTCAATTTGCCAGGCATCATCACCAAACACTAAAATATCCAATGTGTCTTTGGGATATTTTTTTGTGATTAACTCTGCCAATGCCATAGCTACTTTTTTGGCGGGCGTGATGCGATCTTCACCGTATAGAATCATTGAGTGAGAGATATCAATCATCAGCACTGTAGAAGTTTGTGTCTTGAATTCGCTTTCAATGACTTCCAGGTCTTCCTCAGTCATGAAGAAATCTTCAAATCCATGATTGATCTGTGCATTCTTTAGCGAATCCGTCATGGAAATTTGCTCGAGCGAATCTCCGAATTCATAATCGCGTCTGTCGGTAGTGGCTTCATCACCTCGGCCGCTGTGAGTGGTTTTATGTTCTCCTCCTTTTGATTTTTTTAATTTTCCGAAGATTTCTTCTAAAGCTGATTTACGCAGGTCCTGTTCACCTTTTGCCTTAAGTTTAAATTCTCCCTTTGGCCCTTCTTCGGTGACATAACCATTCTTCTTTAAGTCTTCAATAAAATCACCAATACCGTATTTATCATTGGTAAGATTATACTGCTTGTCGACTTCTGTAAGCCACTGAAGTGCTTCTGATACATTTCCTGACGTAATAAGAACTAACTGCATGAAAATTTTCAGCAATCGTTCGAAATCACTTTTTTCTCCGTCTGGTGGAGGTGTATATTTTCCAAATCGATGTCCTATCATTTTTTTCTTTCTAAAGGATTATCATTCAAACCCGCGATTTCCAATTTATGTTCTTCCAGCTCCTGAAATTTACCTCTGTAAAAGCAATGGGGCAGTATTTAAAGGATTTTGAAGACCTATGTACCTTTTAGTAATGTAAAATAGAAAAAAGCAGAGCTGACCCGGGTAAGTTTGTGATGAAAATTTCAAAACAATGAAAAAGTCTATAGTAATCATCATCCTGGCTGGATCTACTTTGTTAATGTCATGTGGCTATTATACTTGCCCAACCTACGCAAAGACTGCACCTAAGAAGGCAGTAAAAGAAACCAGATTATAAAATGTTCTCCAGTCTATAAAGCAGGCTTCCCAGGGAGGTCTGCTTTATTGTTTCAAATCAAAGCTCATAAATCCACACGACTAGTGGTCTTCTCCATCACCTTCTGGTAATAGTTTTCATATAATGGTAAAATACGAGTGATGTCAAATTCCTGAGCTCTCTTTAACGCATTTTCTTTAAAACGAGGAAGGTTATTTTTATCCAGGATGAACATTGCTTTTTTAGTCATGTCTTCAACGTCACCCACATTACTTAAGAAGCCCGTAACACCCTGAACATTCAGCTCTGGTATCCCACCTGTGTTTGAAGAAACTACAGGCACTTCGCACGCCATTGCCTCCAATGCAGCCAATCCGAAACTTTCTTTTTCCGAAGGCATTAAAAATAAATCAGCTACAGATAACACTTCCTCTACTGCCTCTTGCTTACCCAGAAAACGAACATCGTTGCTAATGTTAAGCTCTCGGCACATTGCTTCTACATGTGTTCTTTCCGGTCCATCACCAATCATTAAAAGTTTCGATGGAATTTCTTTGTGAAGATTATTAAACACATTGATCACATCTCCGATTCTTTTAACTGGTCTGAAGTTAGAAGTATGAACGATCAGTGATTCACCATTCGGACAGATTGCTTTTTTGAAGTGATCTTTCTTTTGCTTTTTGAATTTTTCCAGATCAATGAAGTTAGGGATCACTTCTATTTCATTCGTGATTTTAAAAAACTGGTAGGTTTCTTTTCTTAAGTCATTGGATACAGCCGTGACTCCATCTGATTGATTAATACTGAACGTTACCACAGGCTCATAAGAAGAATCTTTGCCCACCAGCGTGATATCAGTTCCGTGAAGTGTTGTCACTACCGGAATGAAGATGCCGTGTGTTTTCAAAATCTGCTTGGCCATGTATGCAGCAGAAGCATGCGGAATGGCATAATGAACATGAAGAAGATCCAGCTTTTCATTTTTAACCACACTCACCATTTTACTCGCTAAAGCCAACTCGTAGGGTGGGTATTCAAACAATGGATAATTATGAAATTCCACCTCATGATAGAATAAATTCTCATTTAGAAAATCCAGGCGGCTGGGCTGACTGTAGGTTATAAAATGAACTTTGTGCCCTTCTTTTGCCAGGGCCTTACCCAGTTCTGTTGCTACCACACCGCTTCCACCAAAGGTTGGATAGCAGACAATCCCTATTTTCATTCTGTACTGGTTTTATTTAAAGATGTAAACCCACCAAAGGTCACTTTAGTTTCTTGTTTTAGGGCTGATTTGCACAATAATTAAACATTGCCTTATAAATCAGGTCCTGTATCCTAGGACGAATATTGGCATTTAATAGTTTATTATTTGTCATATCCGGGTAGACCCGGTTGGATAAAAAAACATAGACCAGGTTAAATTGAGGATCGACCCAAATGCAAGTGCCTGTAAAACCAGTGTGGCCAAAGGTTTGAGGTGAGGCGTAAAGTGAAGTAGGACCGGCTGAATCACTCTGCATGGGTTTATCCCAACCCAATCCTCTGCGACTGGTTTCAAACTGCTTTTGCGTGAAGAAATTAATAGTCTCGGGTTTAAAAATCTGCACACCTCCATAATGACCTTTGTTAAGCCATAGTTGGCCCAGTTTTGCCAGGTCATTGGCATCACTGAAAAGACCTGCGTGACCGGCAATTCCACCATGCATTGCAGCACCCTGATCGTGAACATAACCGATCAGTAATCGCTTCCTGAAAAGAATATCATTTTCCGTTGGCGCAATCCGATTGGCAGGGAATTTATTTCTGGGAAGATACCCAGTCGTATAGGCACCAATTGGTTCGTACAGATTTTGCTCAAGGAAGTCTTCGATGGGTTGATTTAATAATTTCTCTGCTAAATGCTGCATGATGTAAAAGCCCATGTCGCTGTAGCGATAATCATATGGAGTGCGTGCAACCTTATCTATCACTTTGGCTTTAACAATCCATTGCCACAAACTGTCTTTCATGTGTTTGAAAGCGAATAAACTATCCGCTACCGGGAAGGGATACTCTTCTGTTTGTTTCGTATTATAATAAAAAGGCAGTATAGTCGATTCTTTGGTAATGCCAGTTGTGGTTGTTGCCCAGAAAGGAAGGAATGGCCAAAGTCCGGCCTGATGGGTAAGTATGTCTTTGATAACAAAATCCTTTTTATTAGAATTTTTTAATTCAGGCAAGTAGTAAGATATTTTTTTGTTGATATCGATCAATCCCTTCTCATACATGAACATTACCGTTTGTAACGTAGCGGATACTTTAGTAACAGAAGCGAGATCGTATATCGTTTCATCTGTAACAGCCGTTTTGTTATCGTACGTCAGCCAACCGAATGACTTATCATAAATTACCTTTCCATCTTTCGCTACCAATACGTGGCAACCTGGAGTAGCTCCAATTTCAATGGCTTCACGAGCAATGCTTTCTATTTGAGATAGTGTTTTACTATCCATTCCGACTAACTCAGGCAGAGTATAAGAGAATCGATCATGGGTGGAGGTAATCAGACCCTCGCCATTTTTAAAGTAAGGTGAAGGCTTTACTGGAAGTATGCCCTTTGCCTTCATTCCACCGAAAATTACCTGAGCCGTCATTTTAGGAATTAAATCTTCATCTGTATAGCCGGCAATCAATGTGTTTAGCTCTGTATAGTTTTTGAGTGAATAAGGATCACCAAAATGACAAAGAATAATTTGATGATTAGCTGATAGTTTTCTCAACAAGGGAATGATGGTCCATTCGAAAGAAGATGCTAATGGAAACACACTGACTACAATAACTTCATGATTTTCCAAACGACTTCTTAATCCAATCGTATCCTGTAGCGTACGGACAGTGACTTTGTCAAACGCGGCATACTTATCGAGATAATGATTAAATTCGTTTTGTTCCTCCTTACCAACTACCAGGGAAGCAAAGCGTTTCCCTTCTATTGCCTGAATGGGAATAACTCCTCCCGAATTTTTAACAACCGTTACAGCAGCTTCGGCCACTTTATGTTTTAATAATTGGGCTTCAGTTGAATTTAATCGTTGAAGAAGATTATCGCGATCGATAATTTGTTTTTGGTTTAAACCTGCATCATACTTTGCGGCCAGAATTTTTTTTACTGTTGCATCCAATTGTTCTTTCAGACCTGGATTCTTTTTAAATGCCTTCAGTATTTTTTTAATGGAGGCATTCATATTCTGGGGATCAATCAGAATATCGTTACCCACCTGGAAGGCAAGTAATTCTGTTTCTCCCCCACGATTCTTATCTGAAATTTTCTGGAGATAAGGAATGTTTGTAAAGGTGAGTCCTTCAAAACCAATTTTCTTTTTTAGAATGTCGCTGATAAAAAGTTGAGATAAGGATGCAGGTACAGGAAGTTTTTTGTCCTGCAACGAGAAATGAAGATTAGTGGTAAGCATCCCGGGCAAACCGGCTTTGATCAACTTCTCGTAAGGATAAAAATCAAGCGTGTCCAGTTGATTTGCATCGAAATAGATAGTGCTGTCTGCTTTTTGTTTCTTTTTCTTCTTTTGAGGGAGTAAAATCTTATCCTTTTTTTCATTTGGAAAGTGTTTGGCCACAGCCAGAATATTTTCACTTAGTAATCCATTCATGTAAGCCAATGATTTATTAGCAACGCTTACTTTATTATCGCTGAAGCAGGAGAGCGATATCGGGTAGATTTCTTCTTTAATATCGATATCTGCATTTGGAGCAAAATTGAGATGAAAGCCAAGTGTTTTCATTTCCCGACCGACTTCTTTTCCTATTGCCGTAACCAGGGAATCGGGAATGGCGCCCATTATTAAAGGCTTTTGAAAACTCATGGTGCTATCAATCGACTGACCCAGACCCCATTCTGCATTCACACCTACCAGCATGGGAATTTTTGAGAGCGACTGTAGTTCGTTGACAAAATTGACGTGACTATTTGGTCCGCCTTGTGTTATAATAATACCTCCGGGGTAATAGCTTTTTATTTTATCGATCCATTCTTCTTTATCATCATCAGAACCATAAGCGGAAACAGACATCATGAATAATTGTCCAGCTTTTTCCTCAGGTGTCATGGTTTGAAATACACTATCTATCCATCGCGATTTGGTATCTTGAGAGAAGGCATGAAAACAGGACAGAAAAGCAACAAAACCGATAAAAACTTTTTTCAACATCAGCGCGTTAGGTTTTTATATTTGCAAGTGATTTAAAGTCAATTTTGTAAGGCATTAAGGTAGTTATCGAAAGGCCATTATGAGCCATTTTAACATAAAATTAAGAACATGAAATGCTCATCGGTAAAAATTTGATAAAGGCGGATAGCCAGACTTCCGCCAACTGGCGGATGGGGTACTATCTTGTCTGAATCGGAAGAGCAATCATTTTAACGAAGAGAAGATCAAATTTGAAATAAAGGAAAACCACATGAAATTTATATCCTTATTTACTAAAGCTCCCAATTACCAACGGTTCAATTACATGCCAAGGTACTATGATCCAAAAAAAGAAGAAATGAAGGAACGGGAGGATCGTATTAGGAGAGAAATAGAAAGAGAACGTGGAATTGTGGCTCAATCGGATGACTCTGACTATCGTAGAAGGATGACCGGCTCTTTTCAGGCTGCGCGCAGAAGGTCTAAAAATACTTCTGGTGGAAATAATGTGGTGATGTTGCGACTCGCGGTGGTGTTATTTATCACCTTGTTCTTGTTTGCCTACCTTACCTGGGGTAAGCCTGTACTTTACACCCTTTTTATTTTCGTACCTGTCTATTTTTATTTTAAATTCAAGAGGAACATAAGCTAACTTTCCAGCTTCAACGTCTCCCTTTTCATGCCCGATATCATTCAGCTACTTCCTGATTCCATTGCCAACCAGATTGCAGCTGGAGAAGTAGTACAGCGTCCGGCATCGGCCGTTAAAGAGTTGATGGAAAACGCAATAGATGCAGGAGCCAAGAACATCAAACTTATAGCGAAGGATGCCGGTAAAGTAATGCTTCAAGTCATCGATGATGGCATGGGCATGAGTGAGACCGATGCACGGATGAGTTTGGAGCGTCATGCTACCTCCAAAATCAGAACTGCAGATGATTTATTTCGCCTGCGCACAATGGGCTTTCGTGGTGAAGCACTTGCATCCATTGCAGCTGTTTCGCAGTTTGAAATGAAAACGCGAAAGTCAGAAAATGAATTAGGCACTCTTTTATTGGTAGAAGCTTCCGAAGTGAAAAAACAGGAAGCCACTGCTTGTGAAAAAGGCACTAGCATTTGCATTAAAAATTTATTCTATAACATACCCGCCCGCAGAAATTTCCTGAAGTCGAATCCTGTGGAAATGCGGCACATCATTGAAGAGTTTCAACGATTGGCATTAGCGCATCCACAAATTGCTTTTTGTCTGATCCAGGGTGATGAAATCATTTATGACCTGGCAGCAACTAAACTTAGCCAGCGAATTGTGGGTTTGTTTGGCAAATCATACCAACAACAATTAGCTCCCGTTCAGGAAGAAACTACCTTGGTGCGGATTACCGGATACATTGGCCGGCCGGAATCAGCAAAGAAAACAAGAGGAGAACAATTCCTTTTTGTAAATAACCGCTTCATCAAGAGCAATTATCTCAACTATGCGGTGAGCAATGCTTTTCAGGGATTGCTTCCGGATGGCAGTTTTCCTTTTTACGTACTCTTCATTGAGATCGATCCCAAGCATATTGATGTTAACGTACATCCTACCAAAACAGAAATTAAGTTTGACGATGAACGTGCTGTTTATGCAGTAGTAAGCGCTTCGGTAAAACAGGCATTGGGAAGTCATAATCTCGCACCAGCCATTGACTTTCAAGCCGATGTGAATATTGTGAACAAGCTTTCAAATACTTCTTTTTCGAAGGAACAATATTTCGAAGAACAGTTTGGCACATTAAGCCGTTCAAACCTGGAGAACTGGGACAAATTATTTGAGAAGGAAGCTCCGGTTTCCAAATTGTTTACTCCCTCAACTGATCATCAGCATGAGATGACCCGGGTTGAAAGTAATTTTAATCCGGAAAGAACAGCAGGCCTTGTCAGTATTGAAAAGGAAAGCAACCAACCCGCTTTTCAACTTCAGCAAAAATATCTGGTGCGGGCAGTTAAAAACGGATTGATGATTATTG
>Ga0164241_10003613_pt1 | contig 15456 bp, 12 predicted proteins | sample OricomyardsoilBY_FD_108780 | JGI IMG/M metagenome (GOLD analysis project Ga0164241, IMG submission 108780) | Backyard soil microbial communities from Emeryville, California, USA - Original compost - Back yard soil (BY) | ecosystem: Environmental > Terrestrial > Soil > Unclassified | place: USA... | reverse complement strand
GTCCGGCGAAGCGCGGCCGCGACGCTTCCACGAGATCCCACTCGGTGAACCCTGGGTAGAACGAGACGTCGCGTTCCGGAAGCGGGTGCCAACCGGGGTACACGTAGGCAAGGACGCGCATCCGTGTCTGAAGCTACCATTCGAGCAGCGCGCCCTTGGCGAACGTGAGCTTGGTCGGCGCACGCGAGCCTTCGCCGACGCCCCTGACGAGCTCGCGTCACAGGGACGCGGGCGCGATCACGAGGTGAAGTAAGTGGAGCCGTGGGGGATCGAACCCCAGACCTCATGACTGCCAGTCATGCGCTCTCCCAGCTGAGCTACGGCCCCGGGTGGGGTGAAAACGGAGCGGGAGCCTGGCACACGCCAAGCTCAAAGGCGAGCGACAAACCTCATTCCGGAGCGGCAGGGCGCGCGGGGCGCGCTGCCGGCCGGGTAGCTCCCATCGCGCTCGCCAAACCGGGAGGGCGGAAGCCGGGGGGGACCGGATTGGCCGGCCGCGCCTCAGGGGGCGGCACAGGGCGCTGACGTTGCGCAACGGCCGGAGCCGCAGAGGGGGCCGCCGACGGGACCGACGTGAGCTCCGCGCGCGTTTTTCCGTCAGGGCGCGTCGCCAGATAACCGAGCATCAGCACGAGGACGAGCCCGACGCCGAGCAGCGTGAACCACCCGGGTGTCACCGGCTCGCCGGGAGCCTCGTTCGCCGGCTCGCCCAGGTATTCGTGGTGGTGGTCGGCGTCCGCGGCGCCGCTGCCGTGCCCGTGCTCGCTCATCGGGGCAGAGTCATCCTCCGTTCGCTCGCGCGGGTCAAGCGTGCGCTCGGGCGCTCGGGCTCGGAGGCGTTTGTGGGCCGGGGCCGGGGCTTTATGGCCGGCGTTGTGACTTCCGGGGGCTCGCACTAGGCTGCGAAATCGAGCTCCGCCCCCCGCGTTTCGAGCACTTCCCATGGCCCAACCCGCTCAACGCTACAAGGTCCTCGAGAGGATCGCCGCCGGCGGTATGGCGGAGGTGTACCGCGCCGAGAGCGCCGGCCTCGAGGGCTTCAAGAAGCTCGTCGCCATCAAGCGGGTGCTTCCGCACCTCGCCGAGAAGAAGCAGTTCATCGGCATGTTCCTGGACGAGGCGCGCGTCGGCGCGCACCTCTCTCATTCCAACTGCGTGCAGGTGTTCGACATCGGCGTCGGCGACAACACCTACTTCATCGTGATGGAGTTCGTGGACGGCTCCGATCTGAAGGGCGTCATCGAGCATCGACGCGAGCTCAAGCAGCCCGTGCCCGTGGAAGAGGCGTGCCTCATCACGGTGCGCATTTGCGAGGGCCTCGCTTACGCGCACGAGCTCGTCGACGGCAAAGGTCACTCGCTCAACATCGTGCACCGCGACATGTCCCCGCCGAACGTGCTGCTCACGCGGCACGGCGAGGTCAAAATCGTGGATTTCGGGCTCGCGAAAGCCAACAGCCAGCTCGAGAAGAGCGAGCCCGGCATCATCAAGGGCAAGTTCAGCTACCTCTCGCCCGAGGCGGCGCAGGGCATCGCCGTAGATGCTCGCACCGACGTGTTCGCCGCCGGCATCATCCTGTGGGAGCTGCTCGCCGGGCGTCGCCTGTTCCTCGGCGAGAGCGATCTCGAGACGGTGCGCCTGGTGCAGAAGGCCGAGATCCCGCCGCTGCGTGACTTCAACCCGCGCGTCCCCGCCGAGCTCGAGCGCGTGCTCAAGAAGGGTCTCGCGGCCGATCCCGGCCAGCGCTACCAGACGGCGCGCGAGTTCGGCCGCGATCTCAATCAGATCCTTTTTCACATCGGGCGCGCGGTCTCTTCCTTCGACATCGCGCAGCTCGTGTTGCCGATCTGGCGCGAGCGCGCGCAGAAGAAGCGCCGAGGCGGCGTCGACAAGCGCCACGAGATCCGCTCGCTCATCGAGGAGACGCTGTTCGAGTTCTCCTCACTCGACACGGGCGAGCGCGCCGCGAACAAGAGCATCGTGGGCGCCGTGCCGGTGAAGCTCGGCGCGACGCCGTTCGAGGACGTGCACAACTGGGGCGACGAGATGTCGAACGAGCCGCCGCCCGTGCACGGGGATCTCCCGCCGATGAGCTACGAGCTCGGCAACCTCGCCGCGCTCGAGGACGACGACGAGCCTCCGCGCCCGAGCCTCGGTGCTTCGGGGTCGCTCACGCCGGCAGCCGGGGGGCCCGCGCAGCTTGCGGACCTCGAGTCGAGCCCGCTCGACGAGGACTCCGCGGTCGCGTCGCTGCGTCCCGGGCCGAACCGCGGGATCATCGGGATCGTCGTGCTGGTCGTGGTCGCCGCGGCGGCAGCGGGCGCCTGGTTCGCCGGCGTCTTCCCGCACCACTGAGGCGAGGGCGCGCGCTCTCGTGCGGCGCCCTCGCGGTCGACCGAGGGGCGAGCCTCAGCTCGCCTCGTTGGCCTCGGTGCCCTCTTCCTTGCCTTCTTCCTTGGCCTCGTCGTCGGTATCGTCGTCGTCGTCGGTATCGTCGTCGTCGTCCGTATCGTCGTCGTCGAGATCCTCGTCCAGATCCTCGTCGAGATCCTCGTTGCCGGACTCCTCGAGGCCGTCCGGACCGAGCGGACGATCACCCTTGGAGCGCTCGCGCTCGCGCAGGGCCCGCTCGCTCGCGAGGCGCTGGAACACCACCGGCTTCGGGGCGACGAGCACGGCCATGGTGCGCGCCTCCATCGCGGGACGCTGCTCCACGTTCGCCAGATCCTCGAGCTTGGACACCAGGTAGTCGAGCTGCATGCGGGCGCGCTCGGGGTGCGTGATTTCGCGGCCGCGGAAACGGCAGACGATCTTCACCTTGTTCCCCTGCTCGAGGAACTTGCGTGCCGCGCGGACCTTCGTCTCGAGATCGTGATCGTCGGTCTTCGGGCGAAGCTTGATCTCCTTCACCTCGACGACGGTCTGCTTGCGCTTCGCTTCGCGCGCGCGCTTCTTTTCCTCGTACTTGTATTTGCCGAAATCGAGGATCTTGCAGACCGGGGGCGTGCCCTTCGGGTTCACCTCGACGAGATCGAGTCCGACCTCCTGAGCGCGCCGCAGCGCGGCTTCGGTCGACAGCACCCCGAGGTTCGAGCCGTCTTCCGCGACCACGCGCACTTCCGGCACGCGGATGCGGTGATTGATGCGGATCTGCGGGACGCGGGGATCGCGGCTGAACCTTCGTCCGCCGCCTACAGGCATGAGGGGAGTGTTTTCATGAGGGAGGGTTCGTTCCTGGTTTCGGGGGGACGGCTTCCGCGCGGAGGCGGGCTTTGAATTCGCCGAGCGGCATGGCGCCGAGGTCGCCGGCGTCGCGCGAGCGGGGCGCGACGGTGCCGGCCTCCGCTTCCTTGTCGCCGATGACGAGGATGTAGGGGTGACGCATCAGGCGTGCGTTGCGGATCTTGGCGCCGAGCTTGTCGGAGCTCGCGTCGAGCGTGACGCGGAAGCCTTCGGCGGCGAGCTCGCGCCGGACGCGCTCGGCGTATTCGTTCTGTTTCTCGCTCACGGTGACGAGCGCCGCCTGCACGGGCGCGAGCCAGACGGGGAATTTCCCCGCGACGTGCTCGATGTAAATCGAGAAGAAGCGCTCGAGCGAGCCGAGCACGGCGCGATGCAACATCACGGGGCGCTGCGCGCTGCCGTCGTTCGCGACGTATTCGAGGCCGAAGCGCTCGGGCATTTCCTGATCCAGCTGAATCGTCCCGAGCTGCCAGCCGCGGCCGATGGCGTCGACGACGTGGAACTCGAGCTTCGGACCGTAGAAGGCGCCTTCGCCCGGCAGCTTCTCGAACGGAACCCCGGCGTTCACGAGCACGCGCTCGAGCGTCGCCTCGGCACGGTCCCAGTCGGCGTCCGTTCCCATGCGCTTCTCGGGCCGGAGCGCGAGCTTCACCGAAACGTCCGTGAGATCGAAGGCGCGGTACACGTCGAAGAGCAGGCGGGTGAACGCCGTCGTCTCGGTCTCGAGCTGATCCTTCGTGCAGAAAATGTGCGCGTCGTCCTGGCAGAAGCTCCGCACGCGAGCCATGCCGTGGATCACGCCCGCTCGCTCGTAGCGGTGCAGGCGCCCGAAGTCGGCGACCCGCCACGGCAGCTCGCGGTAGCTCCGGCGCCGCTGACCGAAAACGAGGCAGTGGCTCGGGCAGTTCATGGGCTTGAGCCCGAAGGCGAGCGCGGGGTGCTCCGCGGGCCCTGTGCCGAGCGGTTTGCCGGCGTGCTCCTTCATGAGCTCGAGCGTCGTCGGGTAGTACATCCCGTCGATGAAGTTCGGGATGTGGCCGCTCGTCTCGAACAGCTTGCGGTCGAAGACCTGCGGGGTGACGACCTCTTCGTAGCCGTACTCGAAGTAGAGCGAGCGAACGAATTCGACGAGGCGGTTGTAGATGCCGGCGCCCGCGGGCAGCAGGAACGGCATGCCCGGCGCCCACTCGTGGAACATGAAGAGCTCGAGCTCCTTGCCGAGCTTTCGGTGGTCGCGCGCGCGCGCTTCTTCCAGCTTCTTCAGGTGCTCGTCGAGCGCCTTCTGCGTCGGGAACGCCGTCCCGTAGATGCGCTGGAGCATCGGGTTGCGCTCGTCACCGCGCCAGTAAGCGCCCGCGACGGAGAGCAATTTCACGACGCCGATGTGGCCCGTCGTCGGCACGTGCGGCCCGCGGCAGAGGTCGACCCAGGTGCCCTCCGGGCGCTCGGGGCTACCGTGACGGTAGAGCGAAATCGGATCTTTCGCGGCGGCCAGGACCTCGAGCTTGAACTTTTCGCCCATGCCCTCGAAGAGCCGGTGGGCGGCGTCGCGCGAGACCTCTTCGCGGTAGAACGGCTGCTTGCCCGCGATGATGCCGCGCATCTCGCCCTCGATTTTTTCGAGGTCCGCGTCGCTGAACGGCTGTCCGTCGGCGCGGGAGAAGTCGTAGTAAAATCCTGAATCGATCGCGGGACCGATGGTCACCTGCGTGCCCGGGAACAGCCGCTGCACGGCGTCGGCCATCACGTGCGCGGCCGAGTGCCGGAGCACCTCGAGGCCCGCGGGCTCGCTCGCGCGGATCGGCGTGAGCTCCGCGTCGGCCGGCACGGGTGTGTGCAGGTCTATTATCTCGCCGCCCGTTCGGACGGCGATGATGTCGTCGGCGTGCTGCCCTCGTTCCCTCAGCAGCTCGCCTGGCGTCTTGCGCGCAGGCTCCGGAGTCATGCCGTCGTGGTGAACGAAGCGAGGGGGCAGGTAACGACGAGGACCAAGCTTGTAGGCGCGGACAGGATTGAACTGTCGACCCCTACCGTGTCAAGGTAGTGCTCTACCACTGAGCTACGCGCCTCTGGGTCAGCGGACGGGGACTCCGCTCTTCGTCGATTCTTGCTGAAAAACAGGCCCACTGCCTACAACCCGACTTGGGGCGTGTCAAGCACGCTTCGTCCAGGCGCTCAGTCCTTGCACGGCTCCGCAATTCTGGGTATAGGCCGGCCCCCACGAACCCCTGGGGAGATGCTGCATGGACCCCCACCTGCTCCTCGCCCAGAACGTCCCACCCGCACCCGGTCGCCAGACGGGTGAAGTCCAGGCCCCGTCGGGCCCCGGGCCCTCCCACGCCGCGCCGCCCGAGCCTCCGGGAGGCGGCATGTGGGTGATGCTCCTCATGGTCGTGCCGCTCCTGCTCTTCATGTTCTGGAGCACGCGCTCGGCCCAGAAGAAGCAAGAGAAGACACTCTCGGCGCTCGCCAAGGGCGATCGCGTGATTCTCCAGGGCGGCCTCGTCGGTAAGTTCCTGGAGATGAACGAGCGCTTCGCGAAGGTCGAGCTCGCCCCCGGCATGAAGGTCGACGTTCTGCGCACCAGCATTCTCGGGAAAGACAACGCCGAGACCCAAGCCGCCGCCGAGAAGCGACCGTAACCATGCCGCCTCTCACGCCCGAGCTCGTCCTGACCGCAACCTGGGGCGCCTTTGCGCTCGTGACCCTCGTCTGCGGCTTCGCGATCCGCGGGCACCGCGTCGCGCTGTGGCTGGCGGCCACGCTCGCCGCGTCCGCGGCCGGCGCCGCGTGGGTGAACGCCTTCTGGCCGATGGTCATCCTCGGCATCCTCGCGCTCACCGCGACTTTTGCGGCGGTGCCCGTGCTCGACATGAGCTGGCGCATGCGCGCGTCCCTGAACCTCGCCGTGGTCTCCCTCGGCTTCTTGGCGCTCTGGCCCACGTTCAACGGCATGAGCGGCGGGAAGCTGCCGTGCCCGGAATACATCAAGGAGCACGTGAGCTTCCGCCTCGTCGCGGGGCTCGACCTCCGCGGCGGCATGCGCCTCGTCTACACGGTGGACGTCGAGGAGGCCGTCAAGGACAAGCGCGACCACTACTACGAGGACATGCGCACGGAGCTCACGCGCGTGTTCGCCTTGCACCAGGGTGACGAGCGCCCGACCGAGGAGACGTACGCGAAGCTCCGCGACAAGGTCGAGCTCGAAGCCCCGCGCCGCCCTGCCGAGCTCTTGCGCCTCCGCCTCAAGCCCAACGCCGATCCGACGAAGATCGACGAGCGCTTCCTCGAGCACTTCCGGAGCGAGCTTTCGTACACGCGCAGCCAAGACGGCCGCACCTACGAGTTCCGCATCCGCTCGAGCGTCGAGAGCAGCATCCGCGAGCGTGCCGTGGGTCAGGCGCGCGAGATCATCAATCGCCGCATCGACGAGCTCGGCCTGCGCGAAGCCGCCGTCTCGACGCGCGACGAGGACATCATCGTCGAGGTGCCGGGCGAGGACGAGAAGGCCTTCGCGACGATCCGCGACATCATCAGCCAGACGGCGCGGCTCGAGTTCAAGCTGCTCGACGACGAGTCCGACTTCTTCAAGAAGATCCGCGAGACCGCGAGCCCCGACAGCCTGCCCGAAGGCCTCGACTTCGCGAGCGAGAACGTCTCGGTCGGGCTCGACAAGGGCGGCGACGTGAAGACCTCCGTCGTCACCTACGCATTCCTGAAGAAGACCGACAAGGAGACCGTCCAGCAGACGCTCCAGCGCTTCAAGGAGTGGGTCGCGACGCTCGACGTCCCGGCGGATCGCGAGGTCGGCTTCGAGATCGTCCGGCGCACCGTCGACCAGGTGTCGATGAAGGAAGAGGACGTGGGCTGGCGCACGTACCTCCTGAAGACGCGCGCCGAGGTGACGGGCGACATGGTGCGCGACGCGAGCGCCTCGCCGGATCAGGGGCAAGGCTCGCTCGGCGGCTGGCACGTCCAGCTCATGTTCACCGAGCAGGGCGGCCGCGTGTTCGAGCGCATCACGGGCGACAACATCAAGCGCCGCTTCGCCATCATCCTCGACGGCAAGACGGAGAGCGCCCCCGTCATCCAGTCCCGCATCGCGGGCGGCCACGCGCAGATCACGCTCGGCTCGAACGACCCGGAAGCGCAGCTGCGCGACGCTCGCAAGCTCGAGCTCGTGCTCCGCTCGGGCGCTCTGCCGGCGCCCATCTCGCCTTCGAACGAGCAGCGCATCGGTCCCTCGCTCGGCCGCGACGCCATCGAGCTCGGCGTGCAGGGCGCGCTCGGCGGCAGCGCCCTCGTGCTCGTCTTCATGGTCCTCTACTACAACCGCGCCGGGCTCATCGCCGACATCGCGGTGATCATGAACCTGTTCCTGCAGCTCGCCGTGCTCGCCTCCTTCGGCGCGTCGATGACGCTGCCGGGCATCGCGGGGCTCGCGCTCACCATCGGCATGAGCGTGGACGCCAACGTGCTCATCAACGAGCGTATCCGTGAGGAGCTCGACCTCGGCAAGAGCCCGCGGGCGGCCGTCGAGATCGGCTACAAGCGCGCTTTCAGCGCGATCTTCGACGGTCACATCACGAGCGTCATCGCGGGCGTCGTGCTCGCGCAATACGGCACCGGCCCGATCAAGGGCTTCGCGGCGACGCTGCTCGTCGGCGTCGTGTGCAGCTTGTTCACGGGCGTCGCGATGACGCGCGTGATGTTCGATCTTTGGGTCCGGTTCCTGGGTCGCCAGGGGAAGCTGGCGTTGGGCTGAACGATGCGCTTCTTCTCCGGCGGTAAAATCTACGACTTCATGAAGTGGCGTGCCGTTTTCGTCGGCATCAGCCTCGTCATCACCTTTGGCTCGATCATCCTGCTCCTCGCGGGCAAGGCACGCCTCGGCACGGACTTCCGCGGCGGCACGGAGATCGAAGTCGCCTTCAAGGGTCACGTGGAGGTCGCCGAGATCCGGAGGGCCGTGGGCGCCGCCGGCTTCGGCACGCCCGACGTGATCAAGGTCGACGACCCGCGGAACGCCGACCGCTACCTCATCCGCGTGCAGGAGGTCTCGACCATCGCGCCCGAGGTGCAGCAGCGCACCGAGCGTGCGCTCTGCTTCGGCCCGAACCTCGACCCGAACGCCTGCCCGCCCGAGCGCGTCGCGCAGGAAGTGAAGTTTAGCCCCGGCGGCGACAAGATCACCGTCCGCTTCAACGCGGAGCCCAATCTCGAGTGGGTGCGCACGCAGGCCGGCGCGGTCGGCGGCATCCACCTGCATCCAGGCGCCAACAACCCGCACATCCAGAACGCCCGCGAACACAAGGTCGAGATCGAGTTGATGAGCAAGGGCGACCAGCTCATCAGTGGTCTCCAGCGCGCGCTCGGCCCGCGCGCGCCGGATCACGCGCTGCGCTCCGAGTGGATCGGTCCGCGTGCCGGCGCTCAGCTGCGGGACAGCGCCGTCAAGAGCATCGCCATCCTGATCGTCTTCATCATGGCGTACATCGCGTTCCGGTTCGATCTCCGGTTCGCGCCCGGCGGCATCATCGCGCTGATCCACGACGCCACGGGCACCATCGGCGTGCTCATCCTGCTCGGCAAGGAAATCGATCTCACGACCGTCGCGGCCGTGCTCACCATCATCGGTTACTCCGTGAACGATACGGTCGTCATCTACGACCGCGTGCGCGAAAATCTCGGCAAGCTGCGCGGCGCGAGCTTTCGCGAGCTCATCAACATCAGCACCTCCGAAATGCTCGGTCGTACGATCCTGACGACGGCGACGGTGCAGATGAGCATGATCACGTTCTTCGTCTGGGGCACGGGCACGCTGAAGAACTTCGCGCTCTCGCTCACGATCGGTCTCATCTTCGGCACGTACTCGACCATCTACATCGCGCTCCCGGTCACCGAGTGGCTCGACAAGCGCTTGTTCTCGCGGCTGGGTGGCGGTGGCGTCGCGGGTGGCTCGAAGGGCAAGAGCGGCCGTTCGAAGGCGAAGCGCGCGCCCGCTGCCGCCTGAGCGCCCGAGGCCGGAAAGTAAGCCGCGGTCACTGGGGCCGCCGCCGGCCCGCCTGGTGCCGGCCAAGAGCCGCCTCGGCCCACTGGACGGTGGTGCCGTTGACAGGCGTCGGGGCGACCTTAACTTTCCTCCATGCTCGCGCTCACGCTTCCCACCGTCCAGAGCCTGGCCGAACCCGCCCCCGAGGGCCGCCCCTTGGGGTTCCCCGCGGAACTTTGGGCGGAAATGTCTGAAGAGCATCGGACGGCCTGCACCAGCGCCGATGCTCTGCTCGGTGCTTTCGGTGAACGACGCGCCGCGACACTGCGCTCGGTCTCCGAACGGGCGGGCCTCGCTCTCCCCGACGCCCTCGCGGGCCTGCGCGTCCTCGACGGCATGAACCTGGTCGAGGTCGAGCCGGGCGAAACCGGTCCTGTCGTCCGGTTGCTCGCCTTGCCGGAGGATCACGTGCGCATCGTCGGCCCCGACGGCGCGGTGCGTTGGGTGTTCGTCGCCCGTCCGCTCGACGAGCCGATCGTCCCTCCCGAAAGCCTCAACTAGTTCTCGAAGAGTCGCGGCCAAAGCTCGCGAATCCTCCACAGTCGCGCCCGCGCACCGGCCCCGTGACGGACACACAACGTCCGCACGGGGCTGGTCTTTTTCTGCCGGTGCCGCTACCTCCCTGAACGATGGTAGCGAGCGCCGCCGATGCGGACCGGAGCCTACGGCCGCCTGCCGCGCTCGAGCTCGCGCAAAGCCTCTCCATTTCGGCGACGCTCGCGGGTTGGCTCGCTCGGCGCGGCTTTCGCAGCGTGGAGGAAGCCCGCCGCTTCCTGAATCCTCGGCTTTCGGAGCTCACGCCGCCGCACGCGATGCTCGACCGCGACGCGGCGGCGGCACGGCTCGCGGACGCGATCCGCCGGCGCGAGCGCATCGCCGTTTTCGGCGATTACGACTGCGACGGCATCACGGCCACGGCCGTGCTCACCGAGCTTTTGCGCATGCTCGACGCCGACGTCACGCCGCTCGTCGCCGAGCGGTCGGGCGGCGGGTACGGCGTCTCGGCAGAGGCGGTCGAACGCATCACGGCCACGGGCGCGAAGCTCCTCGTCACGTGCGATTGCGGCTCGTCCGACCACGTTTCGCTCGCCGAGCTCCGGCGCCGCGGCTTCGACGTGATCGTCATCGATCACCATCTGGTCCCGGACGAGCCGCTGCCCGCGCTCGCGTTCTTGAATCCGCAGCGGCCTGAGTGCGGGTTTCCGTTCAAGGGGCTCGCGTCCTGCGGGCTCGCGCTCTCGGTAGGCGCCGCCGTCCGCGCGGCGATCGGGCGCGCCATCGACTTGAAGAGCGTGCTCGACCTGGTCGCGATCGGCAGCATCGCCGACGTCGTGCCGCTCGCGAGCGACAACCGCGCGCTCGTGCGGGCGGGCCTCTTCGAGCTCTCTCAGGCGCGGCGCCCCGGCATGCGCGCCCTGTTCGAGCTCGCGAAGCTCGAGCGCGGCCAGCCGCTCACGGCCGAGGACGTGGCGTTCCGGATCGCTCCGCGCCTGAACGCGCCGGGGCGGCTCGGCTCCGCGAGCGTCACGCTCGAGCTGTTGCTGGAGAAGAACGCGGAGCGTGCCGACGCGCTCGCGGGGTCCGTCGAGCAAAAGAACGCCGCGCGCCGGCTGATCCAGGACCGCATGCTCGAGGAAGCGCGCGCCGAGATCCGCGAGAACCGCTGGGACGACGCCGCCGCGGTCGTGCTCGGCCGTGAGGGTTGGGAACAGGGCGTGGTGGGTGTCGTCGCGGGGCGTCTCGCCGACGAGCTCGCGCGGCCGGTCATCGTCATCGGCTTCGAGAACGGCGTCGGGCGCGGCTCCGTGCGCGGTCCGCGCGGCGCGCGCTTGCACGACGCGCTCTCGTCCGTGAGCGCGAGCTTGCTGCGGTTCGGCGGGCACCAGGCGGCCGCCGGGCTCGAGGTCGCGAGCGCGCGCCTCGGCGAGCTCCGCGAAGGGTTCGCGGCGGCCGTGGGCACGGCGCGCGTCGAGGTGCTGGCCGGAGGCGACGCGCACACGTTGCCGCTCGTTGCCGGCGACACGCTCGCGCGGGTGCTCGGCGACCTCGCGCTGCTCGAGCCGTGCGGGGAAGCGAACCCCTGCCCGGAGCTCGCGCTCGAGGCGAGCGTCGTGCGGGCGCGCGAGGTGAAGGGCGGGCATTTGAAGCTCGAGCTCACGCTCGCGTCCGGGGAGCGGCTCGGTGCCTTCGGCGTGGGCCTCGGCGCTCGGGCGCCGGGCCTCAGCGGCTCCGTAGCGCTCCGTGGCCGCCTGCGGCGCGACGGCTTCCGCGGCGGCGACGCGGTCGAGCTCAAGATTTCTCAGCTCGGCTGAGCCAGGGTAGGCTCGGGGCGTGCCAGGCGAGCCGCTCATCCGCTTTTCGCAGGTGCGAAAAGCCTTCGGCCCGAAGATCATTTACACGGGGCTCGACCTCGAGATCCAAAAGGGCGAGGTCCTCACGATCTGCGGCGGCTCGGGCGTGGGCAAGAGCGTCATGCTCAAGATGCTGATCGGCCTTTTGTACGCCGACGGCGGCTCGATCCGCTTCGACGGGCAGGAGCTCACGAAGCTCGGCGAGCGCGAGCTCTCGGACGTGCGGCGACGCATCGCCATGTTGTTCCAGAGCGCGGCGCTCTTCGACTCGCTCACCGTGGGCGAGAACGTCGGCTACGGCCTGGAAGAGCATTTCCGCGAGTCCATGACGGAAGAGCAGCGCGCCGAGCGGGTCGCCTGGGCGCTCGAGCTCGTCGGCTTGCCCGGCATCGAAGCCATGCAACCGGCCGACCTCTCCGGCGGCATGCGCAAGCGCGTGGGCCTCGCGCGCGCCGCCGCCGTGCAGCCCGAGGTGCTGCTCTACGACGAGCCGACGACGGGGCTCGATCCCATCAACACGGCGCGCGTGAACCACCTCATCACGGGCCTGCAAGAAAAGCTGCACATCACGAGCATCGTCGTGACGCACGACATGAAGAGCGCCTTCAGCATCAGCGACCGCATCGCCATGGTGCATTCCGGTCGCATCATCATGGTCGGAACCGTCGACGAATTTCGCAGCTCGACCGATCCGCGCGTCGCGGACTTCATCGAAGGCCGCGCGCCCATGAAGGAAAGCGTCGAAGCGTTGTTGAATAGTTAGGTTGTTGCGACTGGTGAGGACGGGCGTCCGTCGCGCGCTTGCAGGCTCGCGTCTTGGAACCTAGTGGCCATGCACGAACGAAAAATCTCCAAACCTAGTGGCCGGCGTTCGCGATGATTTCGGCCATGATGATTTGGGCGGTGTAGACGAAGACCAGGATGCCGGTCACATCGACGAGGCTCGCGATGAAGGGCGTCGAGCTGGTCGCCGGATCCACGCGCAGGCGCTTGAGGAGGATGGGCAGCATCGAGCCGATGGTGCAGCCCGCGAACACGATGCCGACGAGGGCGACGCCCACCGTGAGCGCGAAGTTCACGTGCTGGTCGGGATACATGAGCACGCGCACGAAGCCGACCGACGCGAGCCCGAGTCCGAGCACGAGCCCCATGCCCGCCTCGCGCCAGAAGATGCGCCACCAGTCGCCGATCTTGAGCTCCCCCGTCGCGAGGCCGCGGATGACGAGCGTCGACGACTGCGAGCCGGAGTTGCCGCCCGCGCTGATGAGCAACGGCACGTAGTACGCCGCGCCGTGGATGGCGCTCAAGGTGCCGTCGTAGTGACGGAGGGCCGTCTGCGTGAAAAACTCGCCGATGAACAGCGCGAGCAGCCACACGCCGCGCTTCCTGATGAAGGAGAAGAACGTCGTCTGAAAATAGGGGACGTCGAGCGGATCCATACCGCCGATCTTCTGCACGTCTTCGGTCTGCTCGGCCGTGAGCACGTCCACGATGTCGTCGATGGTGATGACGCCGAGCAGCGTGCCTTCGTTGTCGACGACCGGCATCGCGTTGATGTCGTACTTGGCCATGCGCCGCGCGACGTCTTCCTGGTCCATCTCGGGCGGCACGCTGATGAAATTGCGCGTCAATAGGTCGTCGATCGGCTGCCCCATGCCCCCCTTGGAGGCGACGATGAGCTCGCGCAGCGAGACGAGACCGATGAGCTTGCCGTCGTCCGAGAGCGCGTACGCGTTGTAAATCGGCGTGTCCGTCTTCTCGGCGTGCGTCCGAACCTCGTCGAACGCCTGCGCGATCGTGGTCGACGGCCGCGCCGTCACGTACCACGTCGTCATCAAGTGACCGGCCGAGGTCTCCGGGTACTGCGCGAGTTCGCGCACGTCCTCGGCCGCCTGCGGGTCGACGCGCTCGAGGTTCGAGAGGACGTCCTCGGCCATGCCCGGCGGCAAGATCGAGAACAGGTCGGCGCGATCGTCCGGCGCCATCTCGCTCGCGATGAGCGCCATGGACTCCGCCTGCATCTGCTCGGCGACTTCCTCCTGCTCGTGCTCCTCGAGGCGCTCGAAGATCGGCGCGGCGCCGGCCGCCGGCATGCGCGCGAGCAGCTCGGCGGCGTGCTCCGGCTCGAGCTCGCTGACGATGTCGGCGAGATCCTCCGGGTGGATCTCCTCGAGCAGGTCCCGCACCTGCTCGGGGTCCTCTTGGAGGAGCTTCCGGATGTCGGGGGCCAGGAGGACGGACAGCCGCATGAACCCACGCCCTTAGCACCGCTCGATCGCGGGCAGGCAATCGTTTCGCCCCCGCTGGATCGCTGCTGCGGCCGCGGGACGGCCTGATCCGGGGGCAGGGCCGAGTAGGGCGTGACGGCCAGGCCCGGACGCGCAAGACTCGAGGTCAATCGTTCATGCGGCGGAGCAGGGAATACAAAGTCGGTGCGTTCGTGCTCGCGGGCCTCGTGGCCATCGGCGGGGTCGTCTTCATGATCGGGGAGGAGCGGCAGCTCTTCAAAAAGAAGGTCACCTACGAGACCGCGTTCCACGACGTGGGCGGCCTCGGCGCGGGCTCACCCGTGCGCATGGGCGGCGTCGACATCGGGCGGGTGCTCAAGGTCGGCTACGCCAACGAGAGCGCGGATCGTCAAATACACGTCACGTTCGCGGTGCTCAACGATCAGTGGGAGCGCATCCGCGAAGACAGCGTCGCGACCGTGGAGGGCAAGGGCCTGCTCGGTGACAAGATGCTCGTCGTCAGCATCGGCACCACGGTGAAGCGGAGCCTGCCGCCGGGCAGCCGCGTGAGCTCGAAGGAAGCCGAAGATCTCTCGTCGATGCTCGGCAAATTCGCGGGGCTGCCGGCGAAGGCCGAGAAGGTAATGGACAACCTCGAGCGCGTGACGGGCACGCTCGCCGACGACGACCTCAACAAGGACCTGAAGGGCGTGGCGGCGTCCATGAACTCGGTGCTCAAATCCGTCGATCGGCGCGAGGGCTACGTCGGCAAGGTCCTGAGCGACCCGCAAGAAGCCGAGCGGCTCTCCCAGGTCGTGCGAAACCTCGAACGGGTGACGGGCGAGCTCCAGTCCACCGTGCAGGGCGTCAACCAGGTGATCGGCCGCGTGCAGACGGGTCCCGGCCTGCTCCACGAGGTCGTCTACGGTGACGAATCGAGCAAGGCCGTCGCCCAGTTCGGCGGCGCGGCGGAGGAGCTCCGCGTGACGCTCAAGGGCATCCGCGACGGTAACGGGCTCGCTCGCAGCATCATCTACGGCGACGACGCCTCGCAGGCGACGATGCAGAACCTCAACGCGATGAGCGGCGACCTGCGCCAAATCGTGGCCGATATCCGGGCGGGTAAGGGCACCCTCGGCGCCCTCCTGGTCGATCCCTCCGTCTACGAAGACCTGAAGGTCGTCCTCGGCAACGTCGAGCGGAACAAAGCGCTCCGGGCGCTCGTTCGCTACTCCATCCGCCGCGACGAAAGCCAAGGCGCGCTCGTGCGCGACAACGTCGCCGCTCCCGGCGCCACGACGCATCCCGGGACCGGCACGTTGACGGGCGGTTTGGCCAGCGAGCCTGGGCCGGAGCGTTGACGGCCGCGCGGCGCGCCGGCGAGTGACGGGCCGCGTCGCGAACGTCGAGCATTGACCGGCGGTCGGCGGGCCGCGACCTGCTAAGATCGGCGGATGTTACGCGCTCTCGAGCGTCTCGGTCGCGTCGTCGTCGTCCTCGGCGTGTTCGGAGTCGCTTCGTACTTCGCGCTGCGCTTCGACTCCGGCGGCCTCTGGCGCGGTCTCGCGGCGGCGCACGTCGC
>Ga0164241_10003612_pt1 | contig 15456 bp, 9 predicted proteins | sample OricomyardsoilBY_FD_108780 | JGI IMG/M metagenome (GOLD analysis project Ga0164241, IMG submission 108780) | Backyard soil microbial communities from Emeryville, California, USA - Original compost - Back yard soil (BY) | ecosystem: Environmental > Terrestrial > Soil > Unclassified | place: USA... | reverse complement strand
GACGCCAGCCCGGCGACCCGCTCGTTCACGGTCGACTCGGCTGCGCCGGAGACGACGATCTCCTCGGGCGCCAACGGGCCGACCAACGACACGACCCCGACCTTTGGCTTCTCCTCGAGCGAGCCGAGCTCGACCTTCCAGTGCCGCTTCGACTCCGCTGCCTATGTGACCTGCAGCGGTCCCGGCGCGACCCACACGCCGACCTCGACGCTCTCCCAGGGCAACCACACCTTCTCGGTCCGCGCGGTCGACCAGGCCGGCAATACCGACGCCACCCCCGCCACCCGCGCGTTCACGGTCGACACTGCGGCGCCGAACACGACGGTCTCCTCCGGCGCCAGCGGGCCGACCAACGACACGACCCCGAGCTTCGGCTTCACCTCGAATGACGGGAACGCCACTTTCGAATGCCGCTTCGATGCCGCCGCCTACGCGGCCTGCAGCGGCCCGGGCGCGACCCACACGCCGGCGGCGGCGCTCTCCGAGGGCGCCCACACCTTCTCGGTCCGCGCGATCGACCAGGCCGGCAACGTCGACGCCAGCCCGGCCACCCGCTCCTTCACGGTCGACACCGCGCCGCCGAACACGACGATCACCTCTGGGCCATCGGGCGCGACCAAAAATCTCACCGCGACCTTCGCCTTCACATCGAGCGAGTCGAACTCGACCTTCCAGTGCCGCATGGACACCGCCAGCTTTGCTACCTGCACCTCGTCGAAAACCTATGTAACGCTGACCGGAGCCCACGTCTTTGAAGTCCGCGCCATCGACGCTGCCGGCAACACCGACCCGACGCCGGCGGTGCGAAGCTTCACAGTCGGCTGATAGTTCGCGCGCGGTTCACGCTCCTATGCTGATGCGCCTCAGGCGCTACTGACCGCAGGCGTTTGGCCAGGTATTCGGTGCGAGGGGGGCGTTGCGGCTGGCGGTGATCGCCGGGGTGGCGATCGTGGCCGCTTTGTCGGCACGGCGGATCGCGGCGCGGAGGGTTTTGGCCCGGGGCGCGGCGGAGCCGATCGCTTTCGACGCGGCGAAGGGGTGCCTGGCGGCGCGGACGAGCCGGACCAGGGAGCGGGGGCCTCCGTAGGCGCGCAGGGTCCTCTCCAGGGAGTAGATCGGCAGCGAGCCGGCGCCGAGGGTGGCGGCGACGCGGACGTCGTGGACGAGGCGCGAGAAGCGCCGGTACGGGCCGCGACCCGCCGAGCCGAGGCTGACCTGCCCGACGTCGCCGAACTCGTGCTGGGCAGAGCGCAGGTAGGAGGAAACGATGCCGGGCCCGGGGTCGCCTCCCGAGAAATAGGTGAAGACGCTGCGGTAGGCCTGGAAGTACAGCTCGCTCCACGGCGCCTTGGGCAGGATGAAGCCGGCGGCGTCCTGGAGCGCCAGGCGGCCGTCGCCGAGGTCGTCGAGCGCCGCAGGCACGGGCGCCGCGGCGACGTCGATGCCGTGGCGCTTCGCCCAGCGGGGGATGCGCGCGTAGCCGTGCCAGGCCGCGCACTGGCCGGCGGGGTCGATCGTCTGCTGGAAGAGCGTCGAGAACACCGCCTCGCTGCCCTGTCCCATGATCGCCGCCATCGTCTCGAAGGGGGTGCGGACCCGGGGCTCGGGGTCGAGGGCGAAGCCGCGCAGCCGAACGCGCTTCTCGCGCGTCCAGCGAGCCAGCGCCCTGACCGCGTCGAAGTGCTCGGCCGCCGCGCCCTCCCAGGCCCAGTAGCCGTCGCTGTAGGGGATCAGGATCCACCCCCAGACCGGCACGCCGAGCCGGTTGGCGGTGCGGATGATCCTCAGCGCGTCGTGGCGCTCGGGCATTCCCGGGGGGACCGGGCCGAAGTCCCGCTTGTAACGGAGGTTGAAGTAGAGGGGGATCTGGTAGCGGCGAAGGACTCTCCACAGGTATGGCGTGTAGTAGTGGGTGTCGCGCCGCTTCCAGTAGGTGTCGGGGACGTCCCAGTCGGTTCCGGGCACCGCCTCGCCGGCCCAGAAGCCGATCGTCGTCTCTCCCTGCGGCGTCAGCGCTGTCTGCGAGTCGACCCTCGTCTTTGCGTTGGCGCTGGCGGTCTGTGCGGGGAGCAGCGCCAAGGCGGCCACGGCCGCAAGGGCGATCGCCGTTCGGCTCCAATGGGAGCGGCTGCCGTTCCCCCCGACTCGGTGCGCCCGAGCGTCATTCGAGCGCCTCATTGGAGGAAATCCTATCCCTCCACGCTCGTTCGATCTGCCGGGTCAGCGCCGGATAGACGATCCAGTATCGAAACGGCTTGATCAGCGCCATGTACGCCTTCCCAAACAGGCCATGTGGCTTGACGTAGACGGCCATCTGCGCCTGGTAGCGGCCTTCGCCGAGCTCGGCCCAGGCCAGGTGCATCACGCCGTGCACGGTCTTGTTCGACAGCTCCGCTGCGAACTCGTCGCCGCTGCGGTAGAGGGGCGTGAACGGCAGCGAGGCGAAGGTCAGGTCCGTCGCCGTGTCACACAGGTCCTCGGGCAGGCGCTCGGCCAGCGAGTCCTCCCCCTCGCCCGGGATCGGCCGCGCGCCGGCGGCGCCGTCGCCACTGCTCTCGGCCGGGGCCGAGATTCGGCCGAGGCCGAACCAGCTGCCGAGGCGATCGCGGAAGCTCCACAGCAGGCGGGTGGGGAGGGATTCCGCGTTGGCCGGATCGAAGGACGTCCCCATCTCGATCAGCGTTTGGAAGTCCTCGGCGCCACCGTCCATGGGAAGAGCCCAGACGTCCTCCAGAATGAAGTCCGTGGTGATCTCGCGGATGCGCCAGTGGCCAGATTCGTGTGTCGCGTTGGGGATCCTCATGTTGGTCCTCTCTCAATCCATACGGTGTCGTATGGACATTAGGCAAGGCGCTTGCGCTTGTCAATACGGTGCCGTATAGATATGCGGGATGGCCAAGGTAAGGACACCGCGCGGCGCCTGGGTCGACGCGGCTCTGAAAGCGCTGGGGGAGGGAGGACCGGACGCCGTGCGGGTCGAGGCCCTGGCCGCGTCCCTGGGTGTCTCCAAGGGCGGTTTCTACTGGCACTTCAAGGATCGCCAGGCACTGCTCGAGGAGATGCTCGACGCCTGGGAGCGGATCGTCGTCGAGGACGTCATCGTCAGCCTCGAGAGCGGGCCGGCCGACCCGCGAGCCAAGCTGCAGCAGCTCTTCGAGCTGGTCCCGTCGGTCGACTTTGCCGTCGAGCTGGCGCTTCGGGACTGGTCGCGCCGCGACGCTGAGGTTGCCGAGTGCCTGCACCGGATCGACAATCGACGCATGGAGTACATGCGCTTGCTGTTCGGGCAGTTCTGCGCCGACGAGGACGACGGCGAGGCGCGCAGCATGCTGGCCTTCTCGCTGTTCATCGGCAGCTACTTCATCGTCGCCGAGCACGGCGGCAGGACCAGGTCCGAGGTCCTGCAGCTATCGATCGATCGACTGCTCAGCGAGTCCTGGACCTGACATGGGTGCTCGGACACAGCCGGTCTTCCTCTACGACGGAGACTGCGCCTTCTGCACGAAGTGTGCGCAGGTCATTGAGAGGATCGGGCCCGACGCCGAGATCGTCGCCTGGCAGCTCACCGATCTGACCGAGCTCGGCGTAACCGAGGAGCAGGCCGCCGACGCCGTGCAGTGGGTTCAGGTCGACGGCACGGTCCGCGCCGGGCACGAGGCGATCGCCGCGATGCTGAACAGCGCCGGGCCGGTCTGGCGGGTCGTCGGCCGTGCCCTGCTGCTGCCGGGGCTCTCCTGGCTTGGGGCGAAGGTCTACCGGTTGGTCGCGGACAATCGCTACCGGCTGCCGGGAAGCACGCCCGCCTGTGCGTCTTCTTCCGCGCGGGGTGTCGATTTCGATGATCCCCGTTCGTCGTAGCGGGTAGAGGCGGGAATATCGGGCAGACCGAGCTTCCGCAAGACGACCCGAAAGGACAACGAGATGAGAGTGATGGCGATAGTCAAGGCGAGTGTGGACTCCGAGGCCGGCGTGATGCCGAAAGAGGAGATGCTCGGCGCGATGGGCGAGTTCAACGAGGAGATGGTCAAGGCCGGTGTGATGTTGAGCGGGGACGGCCTGCACCCATCTTCGAAGGGCGCCCGGGTCAGCTTCGGCGGCGACGGCGAGCGGACCGTGACCGACGGCCCCTTTGCCGAGACCAAGGAGCTGATCGCCGGCTTCTGGCTGATGCAGGTCGACTCCTTCGAGCAGGCGGTGGAGTGGATGAAGCGCTGCCCCAATCCGCACGACGAGCCGGGCGAGATCGAAATCCGCCAGGTCTTCGAGGCCGACGACTTCGGCGAGGAGCTCACGCCGGAGCTGCGCGAGCAGGAGGAGCGCACCCGGGCCCAGGCGGAGCAGAACCAGTAGCGGCACAGCTCACATAGGCTGCGGCCATGAAGGAGCGCCTGCTGCTGGTCCTCACCGTCGCCGGGTTCGTCGTACCGAACGTCTGCCTGGTCATTTTCTTCGCCGACGAGGGCTTCGACATCAGCGGCTACTTCTCGCTGTGGACCGCCAGCACGCCGTCGACCCAGCTGGTCCTCGACCTGGCCATCGCCGCGCTTGCCTTCTTCGTCTGGGCCGCGGTCGAGGGCCCACGGGCGGGGATCAGGCGATGGTGGGTCTGCTACCCCGCCACGCTGCTCGTCGGCCTCTGCTTCGGCCTGCCGCTGTTCTTGCTGATGCGCGAGCGCGCGCTGACGCAAACCGCAGGCTAAGCCCTCATTTTTTGGCTTCAGAGCTGACCGTAACGCGGTCAGCTTGACATCCAGAGAACCGTATGTCTTAATCCCTACATTGATCCAGAGACGCAGATGTCTGCGTTTTCGGACTACAGGGACAACCGAGCCTCGCGGAAGCCGTTAAGGGAAGCGGCGGGCAGAGGGGCTCACGGGACAAGGAGAGAATTTGATGTTCTCGTCACTACGGACACGCTTCGGCATCCCGGGAGTCATCTCGGTGATCGCATTGGTCTTCGCGATGCTCGGCGGCGCTTACGCCGCCAACGACAACTCAGGTGACGGCAACGCCACCGCTTCGGCCAAGCCCAAGAAGGGCGCTACGGGTCCGCGCGGGCCCAAGGGAGCAACCGGACCCGCTGGTCCTCAGGGACCGGCAGGCGCAAACGGCGCCAAGGGTGACACCGGCAGCGCCGGTGGAACCGGCCCCGCCGGCAAATCCGTTGAAACCGGCAACGCCACCGTCGGCGAATGCCCCAACGGCGGCGCCACCGTCCAGGTAGCCGGCGAAGCCGCCACCAAGAAGAAAGTTTGCAACGGCGCACCTGGAGCAAACGGCACAGACGGTGAGGACGGCTCTCCCTGGACCGCTGGCGGCACGCTGCCTCCCGGCGAGACCGAGACTGGGGCCTGGGGAGGGCAGGTCGGCGCGGCAAGCTTCTTCGGAACCGCCTCCTTCGCGATCCCGCTGGCGGCTGAGCTCGACCAAGCTCACGCGATAGGCATCAAAGCGGGCGGCCCGGTGCCGGGCGAATGCGAAGACGCCACACACCCCGGAACGGCCAGCGCGGCCAATCCCGAGGCCGAACCCGGATACCTCTGCGTCTACGTCGGCATCGATCCCGGTGCGTCCCCGAACTCGCCGCTGATCTTCAAAACCTCGGCGCTTGGGCAAAAAGGAGCCTCGACGACCGGCGCCCTGGTTCAGGGCGGTACCACAGCGGGCTTCCCCTACGTGGGCACCTTCGCGGTGACCGCTCCGGTCGCTCCCTAGCGAGGGCGCCCTGAATGGACTCGCGGTCTGAGATCCAGTGGACCCGGGTGGCAAGTCAGCCGCCCGGGTCCGCCCGGGGCCCCGTCCAGGCACGGCGAGCAGCAACCGACGTTTCCGCGAACACATCGACCCGGCGAGGAATAGCGCGATGAGCAAATACACGAACCGATCCAGGCGCACCGGCTTCCCGGTGGCGCTGGCCACCCTCGCCCTCTGGCTCCTCGCCTTCGCCCCGCCGGCCCTAGCGGGCCCGCCGACCCACCTGCACAAGCCCGCCCTCGACATCGGCGGCTTCGATCACGCCTGCGGCGCCGCGGTGGACTCGGAGGGCGACGTCTACGTCGCCAGCGCCGGCGAGTCGAAAATCACGGTCTTTGACCCCGCCCACGCCCCGCTGGTCTCGATCCCCAACCCCAACGAACCCTGCGGGCTGGCCGTCGACTCCAAAGGCAACCTCTATGTCTCTGAGCAGGCGACCGGCAACGTCGTCAAATACACCCCCAACGCCTACCCCTTCACCGGCCCGCTGAGCTACGGCGCCCCGGTGGCGATCGACTCCAGCGGCGACGCCAAGGGCATCTCCGTCGACCCCCGCGACGATCGCCTCTACGTCGCCGAGGGATCCCACGTCGCCGTCTATGAGGACGACGGCAGCTTCGCGGCAAACGTCGGCGAACCAGAGCTGAGCGAAGCAACCGGCGTCGCCGCCTACACCTACGGCTCCGGCAACCCCTTCGGCATGCGGCTCTACCTCTTCGTCGCCGACCCTCACGGCGCCGCGGCCGACAGGGTCCACGTCTTCAGCGGCACCGGCCTCGGCGGCCTGAAACCGAGGCGGCAGATCGACGGCTCCCAAACCCCCGACGGCAGCTTTGGCTTCGGCCTCGCCGGCGCCCACCTCGCCGTCGATCCCGGCAACCCAAGCGCCGATGGCAAAAAATGCGCCTCGATCGCCGAACAGGCCTGCACCGCCGGCCACTTCCTCCTCTATGACGACGCCCACGAAGTCGTCGACGAGTTCGACGCCACCGGTGAATTCCTCGATCGCTTCACCAACCCCGCCCTCGCCGACGCCGAGCCGACCGGGCTCGCCGTCGATCGCTCCGGCGGGCCCAGCGACGGCACGATCTACGTCACGGCCGGCCCCGGCCCCGGCGCCCAGCTGCTCGCCTTCGGTCCGCTGGCGACGCCGAGCCGCCCGCCCTTGCCTGAGCTCTCCCGCGTCCTCAAAGGGGCAAGGTCGGTCGCCACCGACTCCTTCGGCAACGTCTACGTCGCCGCCGAAGCGAAGGTCCACGTTTTTTCTCCGGGGGGCGAGGAACTGACCGGCTTCGAACCCGCCAGCGCACTCAAGTCCATCGCCGTGGACGGCGAGGGCAACGTCTACACCATCGAGGGCGCCCTCCACGACGAAGAGATCACCTACTACACCCCCTCCGCCAAGCCGCCGGTGAAAGGCAGCATCTTCAGCAGGCACGCACCGCCGCTCCTGCACACCACGGCCAGCTTCACGGACATCGCGGTCAATCCCGCCAACGACCACCTCTTCGGCCTCGAAGGGTTGCTCGGTGGGGTTGGGCCCCGCATCGTCGAGCTCGGCTCGGCAAAAGCAGGATCGCCGACCCTCGACCCGGACTGGGGCTCTGGTCTCGACATTCCTAGCTTTCTGAACGGCATCGACATCCACGCCGCCAGCGGCAACGTCTATCTGTCGATGAACACCGAGCCGAACCGGTTGTTCGTCATCGACCCGACCGGGACCGAGATTCTCGCCCGGGTCAGTGGCGCCGGCAGCCCCGAAGGGCTCTTCATTGCTAACCCAGGAATCGCGGTCGACCAATCCAACGGCCACGTCGTCGAGTTCGAGCGGGGACAGGCCGCGGTGCGAGAGTACGACGCTTCGGGGGCCCCCGTCGCCCAGTTCGGGGCGTTCACCCCTGACGGCAAACTCCCCGAAATCGCGATCGATAACGCCTGCGCCCTGCACAATCCGCCGCTGAGCGAAACGACCTCGCCGACCTGCAAGCAGTTCGACCCCGCCAACGGCAACGTCTACCTCGCCTTCGACGCATCCGCGCCCGGCACCTTCGATCTGAGCGCCTTCGGCCCACTCTCCTACGGCGAACCGCCGATCGCGGTGAGCGGAGTCGCCGATGGCCTCGGCGCCGGCAACGCGACCCTGCACGGAACGGTCGATCCGCGCGGCTTTGACCTGGAAGCCTGCCGCTTCGAATACCTGACCGAGGGTCACTACGTCTCCAACGGCGAGACCTTCGCCGGCGCGACCATCGTGCCCTGCGCGGAGAGCCTCGCCGAGATCGGCCACGGCAGTGGCCCCGTCGCCGTACATGCCGACGTTGGCGGCCTCGATCCCGAGACGAGCTACCGCTATCGCCTCTTCGCGCAGAGCAAATACGGCGAGAGCGCCGGCGGCGCCCGCCTCTTCGGCCCACCCGCTGCCACCACCAAAGGGGCGCTGCCGATCCTCTATGACGAAGCGACCCTGCGCGGGGAGGTCGACCCCTCCGGCCTGGCGACCAAATACCACTTCGAGTACGGGACCACCGAAGCCTACGGGCAGAGCACGCCGGTGGGCGAATTGGCGCCGAGCGATGACCCCGTCGCGGTCCAGGCCCCGCTGACCGGCCTCGCCGAGGGCACCGAATACCACTTCCGCCTGGTTGCCGAAAACGAAGCCAAGGCCGAGGTCAAAGGGCTCGACCTGACCCTGGTCACGCTGGAGCGGGCAAAAGCGGAGGATTGCTCCAATACCGAGTTCCGCACCGGTCTCTCTGCCAAGCTGCCCGACTGCCGTGCCTATGAGCTGATTACCCCGGCTGAACCGGGGTCGACCGGGTTCGCCGCGGTGGGCGGCGGCGGGCCTGGCCTGGAGTTCAACAACTGGCTCGTCGCCCCTCGCGGCAACGAAGCCGGCGAGAGCCTCGCCTACTTCGCCGCCACCATGCCTGGCTTTGACGGCAGCGGCGGGATCGACGGCTACCGCGCCCAGCGCGGCGCGGGGGCTCATCCGGCGGCGGGCTGGACGAACGAGCTCTTCGGTCCCACCTACGCCCAGGTCGGGATCGGCGGCAGCGGCCGCCAGCGCGGCGTCGCCGCGGACCAGCGCTACTGGTTCTTCGGGATCGGCGGCGAAGAGCCCCTGGAGGAGACCCTCGAGGGTGAGTACCTGCGCACCCCCGCGGGTTTCGAGGTGCTCGGCCAGGGCAGCCTCGGCACCGACATGGGGGCTGGGGCGCGTTACGTCAGCGGCGGCGGCACTCACGTCGTCTTCTTCTCCAAAGCGCACCTCGAGGACGAGGCGGCGCCGGCGGGCACGGTGGCGATCTACGATCGCGCCGCTGGTTCCTCGAGCGCCGAGGTCGTCTCGGTCAAGCCCGACGGCTCGCCCTTCGGCGCCGGCCAGGACGCCAGCTACGTCGCCTCCAGCGAAGACGGCGCGGCGGTCGTCTTCACCGTCGCGGGGGCGCTCTACCTGCACCGCGGGGGAACGACCACCGAGATCGCCGCGGCGCCCAGCACCTTCGCCGGCATCTCCGCAGACGGCGAGCGTGTCTTCTACCTGGACACCACCTTCTTCGCCGAGCCGCCCCCCGCCGGCCTCTTCGTCTGCGAGGTGCAGGCGGGTCCCTGCGCCGGTCCCGGCGCGCAGGCGCCGACCGAGATCGCCTCGGACTCGATCCTCATCAACGTCTCTCCCGACGGCTCCCAGGTCTTCTTCAGCTCCAAAGACGCGCTGACCGGCTCGGAAGAAAGCGACAACCACGAACAGGCCCAAGCGGGCGAGCGCAACCTCTACGTCTGGGATGGCGCGAGCACGCGTTTCCTCGCCGTCCTCGATCCCGCCGACTTCCTCAGCTTCGGCGGCGAGGACCTCGAGGATATGTTCAGGTGGACGAAGGCGATCAGCGCCGGCCAAGACGTCGGGCGCGCCAACTCCCCGACCCGCGCCACCCCCGATGGCGAGGTCTTCGTCTTTCAGTCCCACGCTCAGCTCACTGCCTATGACAACGGCGGGCACGGCGCGATCTACCGCTACGCGCCCGCCGCCGAGCCGGGCGCGCGGCTGACCTGCGTCTCCTGCGATCCGAGCGGCGCCGCGGCGAGCGGCGATGCGCTCTTGCAGATCTTCGGCGGCAAAGCCGGCGGCGTCACACGGGAGAGCACGCTGATCCCCAACGTCACCGACGACGGCTCGGCGGTCTTCTTCCAAAGCCCCGACCGGCTCTTGCCAGAGGACGCCAACGGCGTCCAGGACGTCTATGAGTGGAAGGCGAAGGGAGCGGGGGGCTGTCAGCGCTTGGGCGGCTGCCTCGCCCTGATCTCCTCCGGTCAAGGAGAGCGATCCAGCTTGCTCTACGGGATGAGCGCCGACGGGCGCGACCTGATCTTCGCGACCAACGAGAAGCTGGTCGGCCAAGACGTCCCCGGCAGCCAGTCGCTCTATGACGCGCGGGTGCAGGGCGGCATCCCCAACCCGCCGGCCAAGGCCCCCTGCGAGGGCGATGCCTGCCAGGGGGCCGGCGCGATCCCGCCGGCCCTTCCCACGCCGACAAGCGCCGGGATCCGCCCCAGCGAGATCGCCGTCAAGCAAGGCAGGGCCCCCTGCGGCAAGGGCAAGCGCAAGGTGCGGCAAAACGGCAAGGCGCGCTGCGTCAAAAAGAAGCAGCACAAAAAGCGCCGAGCCAACAACCACGAGCGGAGGACCTCACGATGAAGCGCCTGGCGCCAACACTGCTCAGCGCGGCCCTCAGCGCCCTCCTCCTCTGCGCCCTGGCAGCGCCGGCGCGGGCCGCGGACCCCTGTGAGCTGGAACCGCAGGCGAAGTGCTTTGGGGTCGAATCGCTCGAGGCCTCGCTCTCCACCACCCAAGCCGGCGCCCACCCCGACGTCAGCTTCGGTTTTGAGATCGCCGAGGACCCCGAGAGCGAGCCAAACTCCTTCGGGCTCAAAGACGCCTACGCGCCGACCCGCAACGTGCGCATCGAACTTCCCCCGGGGCTGATCGCCGACCCCAACTTGATGGGGGTGCCCCAGCAGTGCACGGTGGCCGAAATTGCCAGTGTCTTGCAGCCCGGCGGCGGCTGTCCCAACGGCTCCCAGGTCGGCGTCGTCGACATCTATGGCTACGAACTCAACACCGTCTTCCACGAGCCCGTCTACATGATGGTGCCGCCCGGCGGCGACGTAGTGGCGCGGCTGGGCTTCATCGCTGGCGCCGCCCAGACCTTTGTCAACGTCAAGGTGCGCTCCGAGGGCGACTACGGCGTCAGCGCCGAAATCGTCGACGCCCCGTCGCTGGTCAAGGTGGTCAAAGCCGAAAACACCGTCTGGGGCATCCCCGCCGACCCCAGCCACGACACCGAACGCTGCACGCCTAAAGAGGTGTTCACGAGCGGCTGCAAGACCTCCCCGTCGCGCCCACCGGGCTCCCGGCAGCTGCCCTTCTGGACCAACCCGACCCGCTGTGGGGTGCCGCTGGAGCTGCGCGTCGGCGCCGCCAGCTGGGCCGAACCGCAGCGCTTTGACACCCGCTCGGCGTCCTTCCCCCAGATCAACGGCTGTAACAAACTGCCCTTCGGCCCGAGTCTCGTGATCGAGCCGACCAACCACCGCGCTGCCGCCCCGGTTGGCCTCGACATCACCGCCCGCGCCCCGGCATCCGACGGCGTCAACGTGCTCGAACCCGCCCAGGTCCGCGACATCAGGGTGAGGCTGCCCAAGGGCATCGGGATCAACGCCTCCTCCGGCGATGGCCTCGAGACCTGCAGCGCGGAGCAGGCGCATTTCGGCGAACGAGTGGCCGCGAATTGCCCCGACGCGGCAAAGATGGCGGTCTTCGAAGCCGAAGTGGCCGCATTGTCGCGCCGGATGAAGGGAGCAGTCTACCTGCGTGAGCCAGAACCGGGCAATCCGTTCCGTGTCTGGGCGATCGCCGATGACCTCGGCGCCCACGTCAAGCTGCAGGGCCAGCTGGTTGTCGACAAGCAGACCGGCCAGATCGAATCCGTCTTGCTCGACACGCCGCAGTTCCCCCTGCGCGAAGTAAAGATCGTCTTCAAGTCCGGTTACCGCTCGCCGCTGGTCAACCCGCAGAGTTGTGGCGAATACGCCAGCTCCTATGAGTTCACCCCTTGGTCGGGAGGCCCCCCAGTCAAAGCCCTTTCGCCGATCCAGATCGACCAGGGCTGTGACACCGGTGGATTCCACCCTGAGCTGAGCGCCGGGGCCATCGACCCAAAGGGCGGTCGGCACTCTCCTTTCGTCTTCACCTTGACGCGAGAAGACGGCGAACAGAACCCGGAGGTCCTTGACATCTCTCTGCCCACCGGCCTGGCCGCCACCTTCACCGGCATTCCGCGCTGTGGAGGCGCCGATGCCGCGACAGGCGCCTGCCCGGCGGGCTCGCGCGTTGGCAAGGTGGTCGCCGCTGCGGGCGCGGGCCCAACCCCGCTCTGGGTCCCCCAGCCCGACAAGCGGCCCACCGCTTTCTATCTCGGCGGCCCCTACAAAGGGGCCCCACTTTCCTTCGTCGCCGTCGTCCCTGCGCAAGCGGGCCCCTTCGACTTCGGCAACATCGTCGTGCGCACAGCCGTCTACGTGGACCCTGAGACCGCCCGGGCCACCGGCAAGGCCGATCCGATTCCCCAGATCATCGAAGGCATCCCCCTGCGCACTCGCTCGATCAGCGTGGTCTTGGATCGCCCAGGCTTCGTTCTCAACCCCACTTCTTGTGCGCAAAAGCAGACCGAAGCCGCCGTTACCTCCTCCGAAGGGGCGGTCGCCCACCCCAGCTCGCCCTTCGGCGCCTCTGATTGTGCCGAGCTCGGCTTCAAGCCACGTATCTCCTTCCGCCTCTTCGGCGGCACCAAGCGGGGCTCTCACCCGAAGCTGCGCACGGTCCTGCGGCCCAGGGCCGGGCACGCCAACATTGGCGCCTTCTCGGTCGCCCTGCCGCATTCGGAGTTCCTCGACCAAGCGCACATCAAGACCGTCTGCACCAGGGTGCAGTTCGCCGCCGATCAGTGCCCGGCTGGATCGATCTACGGCGAGGTCAAAGCCACCACGCCGCTCTTCGAGGAGCCGCTCAGCGGCCACATCTACCTGCGCTCCTCCAACAACCCGTTGCCCGACATGGTCGCGGTCTTGAAAGGTCCGGCTTCTCTGCCCGTTGAGGTCCATGCAGTGGGTCGCATCGACTCCGTAAACGGCGGCATCCGGGCGACCTTCAGCGAAGTCCCTGACGCACCGATCACCGAAGTGATCGCCAGCTTCCCCGGCGGCAACAAGGGCCTGCTGGAAAACTCGACCAACCTCTGCGCCAGGGCCAACAAGGCCACCGCCAAGTTCACCGGGCAAAACGCCAAGAAGGCGACGCTTCGTCCGCTGATGCAGACGTCCTGTGGGAAGGGGCGGGCAAGGAACTAAGCACCGGCGGCCGGGCTAGGTCGCTTCCAGCACAGGGAACCAGTCAACCAGGCATGCCCCGAGGGTTGAAAAGCGCTCGGGAAAGGGAGGCAGAAGTGAAAAGCCAGTCGATTCGCCGTAGAGCCCCGATCGTCGCCGTAACCGTAGTGCTCGCTGCCCTCCTGTTCATCCCGAGCTTGGCTCTTGCCAATTTTTACGACCTGCCCGAATTCGAACTAGATCCGGTTTGCCGCACCTCTGGCAACCGAGTCTTGATCGTCTACGGTCGCCGCTTCGGGGACCCGACCCCGACGCCGAAAGCAGAGCTGCGCAGCATCGTGCGACGGATGAACTGGAAGATCAACGACCAGTCATCGCTCTCCAGCAACGGCGCACGCAAAGTCCGCATGGCGGTGGACTGCGATGCGCAAGGCAACATCGCCATCCATGAAATTCAAACGGGAGACGGCAGCTGGGAGGCGATCGCAGCAGCTACCACCGATAACGGCATCAAAGGAGGCGGCCAGCTCTTTGGCACGCCAACTGGAGGCGACGCGATCAAGTACCTGGTCTTCGACAGCGAATCATATGGCGCTGTGGCTGAGGCCAACGCTGGCGACTCCCAAAAGAGCCGCAAAAATGCTAGCGCTGCCAGTACCAACGTGGCCATGGTGAACCGTACTACCTGGGATAAACACGCGACGCTCCACGAGCTGTTCCACCTCTTTGGCGCTGTGTACTCGGGGCTGCCGCCACTCCCCCCATACGGGGATGGAAAAGGGCACTGCACAGACGGTGTCGATGTCATGTGCCACAACAACGAAGTTCGCTGTACCGAAGACCCTAAATACAACTACCTAACACCGATCACCTATCCCCTCGACTGCGGTTATGACACCTACTTCAATGCCGCGCCAAAAGCCGGGACCTGGCTCGCCGAACACTGGAACCTGGCGGGTGAAGAGAATCCCTTCCTGGTCGTTTTGCCCACCGAACCGCCGAAAGCGGAAACCAACGACGCCACCTCGATACGACCGAACAGCGCGGTCCTCAACGGCACCGTCACTCCGAATGCCGACTATGCCAACTACTACTTTGAATACGGCACTAGCGTCGCCTACGGAACCGCCGCTCCTCCAGCCCCGCGTGGGGTGCTCGGCTTTGGCGCCAGTCCAACGCCCGTGGACGCGAGTATCGCCGGTCTCACCCCTGAAACGACCTATCACTACCGCGTGGTGGCGGTAAACGACGCGGGCGAAAAAAGCTACGGGGACGATCGTGTCTTCGCCACGGTTACTCACTCGACCACGCTTTGCAAAGCCGCGGAAGCGAGCGGGCGCTGCGCGAGCGCAAATCGATACCCGGCTGGAACGACCGTCGAAGCGTTGGGCTTGAACTTCAGCTTGCGTAGCGAGGAACCGCATGTCGGTGTGAGCTGCCTGTCGACGCTGAAAGCAAAATCAACGGCTGCGACGGGCCTGCCGTTGCCGTTCACGATCACCAGCTGGACCCTGGACTTTTGCGGATCATTGCCATCAGGTTGCACCGTCACGTTTCAGCAGCCGGTCCAAAAAGGGGCTCTATTGTGGGGCACCGAGGATCTTGATCCCGATGCGTGGGCAGACAACAGTGGGACGTTCACCCTGGGCGGTGAAGGAAGCGATAGCTTGCGTCTCAAATGCACTGGCACGGTGAGCCTGGACTGTGCTTATGAAGTTGCCGCCGAGATGCGGTTTCAAAGCTCAGCCGATGCTGCCACCTACATAGCTACGATGGACGAGGCGGAGCTGGGCAAACACAGTGGGGTGTGCCCCAATGAGGCCTCATTTACCGTCCAGCACGAAGTCACTTCCCCGGAACCGCTCTATGTGGCGTATGGCGGCGGCAAGCCCAGCGTGGTGACCAGTGCCGCCTCGGCGCTCGGATCGAGTTCCGCGATGCTCGAGGCTCAGCTCAACCCGGAGGGGTTCGAAACGAAATACCGGTTCGAATACGACACCGCCGAATACAAAGTAGGCCAGGAACCGCACGGCACGAAAGTGCCGGTCCCCGACAAATCCATCGGCTCGGGCGTGAGCAACGTCAGCGTCAGCGAGAAAATCGAAGGGCTTCAGCCCGGCACGACCTACCACTTCCGGGTGGTCGCGACCAATGAACTCGGCACAAGCTATGGAAAAGACTTCCAGATCCCCGCCTGGTCCACCCAATCCACCCCCAGCGCCGAACCCGTAGCCGAAGCAAGCCACAAAGCCGTCTCCTGCGCCTCTTCGACGATGTGCATGGCGGCGGGCTATGACCAGTACTCGGGCAAGGCCT